>Ga0228535_1001135_pt1 | contig 48445 bp, 42 predicted proteins | sample SJ1metagenome_FD_168457 | JGI IMG/M metagenome (GOLD analysis project Ga0228535, IMG submission 168457) | Enriched culture of PCE-dechlorinating microbial communities from Ithaca, New York, USA - SJ1 | ecosystem: Engineered > Modeled > Simulated communities (microbial... > Unclassified | place... | reverse complement strand
CGGCTCAACCTGGAGCGCACCCGGCCACTGGCCGCCCTGAACGCCCTATCGAAGAAGGACCTGGACGACGCCACCGGCTCCTTCGAATCTTCGGCGGCCGCGGTGGAGCAGGCAAAATCCGAACTGGAGACGGCCCGCCTCAACCTCTCCTACTGTACCATCACCTCTCCCATCTCCGGCATCACCGGCGCCGCCATGCAGCAGGACGGCACCTACATCAACCAGCAGAACAGCCAGCTCACCACCGTGGCGGTCCTTTCGCCCATCTGGGTGAACTTCAGCATCTCGGAAAACGAGATGCAGCGTTTCCGCGACCAGATCGCCCGGAAGGCCCTGATCCCCCCGGCTGGCGGAAAATTCGAGGTCGAGATCCTGCTGGTGGACGGCAACGCCTTCCCGCACAAGGGGCAGATCACCTTCGCGGCCCCCTCCTATAACCCGCAGACCGGCACCTTCCTTATCAGGGCCAGCGTCGACAACCCTAAGGGGATACTGCGTCCCAACCAGTATGTCCGGGCTCTCCTGAAGGGGGCAGTCAGGCCCGGGGCCGTCGTGCTGCCCCAGCGGGCGGTCCAGCAGGGAGGCAAGGGACACTATGTCTGGGTGGTGGACAAGGCCGGAAAGGCCGAGTACCGGCCGGTGACGGCCGGTGAATGGCACGGCAACGACTGGCTTATCACGGACGGCCTCCGGGCCGGCGAACGGGTGGTGGTCGACGGGGGCCTGACGCTTCAGCCCGGGACCCCGCTCACGGTGAAACGGTAGCAGGCTGACACGACAACGACGGCACGTCCCGGGAGTGCTTCCATGTTCTCAAAATTTTTCATAGAGCGGCCGATCTTTGCCACGGTCATCTCGCTCATTATCGTCATCGCCGGACTGGTGTCCATGAAGCTGCTGCCGGTTGCCCAGTATCCAACCATCACGCCGGTGCAGATCCAGGTGATGACCACCTATCCCGGCGCCGACTCCAAGACCGTGGGCGACTCGGTGGCGGCGCCCATCGAGGCCCAGATCAACGGCGTCGACAACATGCTCTACATGACGTCGACCAGCTCCAGCACCGGCAAGCTGACCATCACCGTCTACTTCTCCCTGGACACCGACCCCGACATCGCCCAGGTCCAGGTGCAGAACCGGGTGAACCTTGCCCTCCCCCAGCTCCCCGAGGCGGTGACCCAGTACGGTGTGTCGGTGCAGAAAAAGTCGTCCAGCACCCTGATGATCATCGCGGTGACCAACAAGGACGGCCGCTACAGCCCGGACTACGTAACCAACTACGCCAACGTCTACGTGCTGGATGCCATAAAAAGGGTGAACGGAGCCGGTCAGGCCCAGATCTTCGGCGTGCCGGACCAGGCCATGCGTATCTGGATGAACCCCGACCGGATGGCCTCCCTCTGTATCACCACCAGCGACATCCAGAACGCGGTCGCCAAGCAGAACGCCCTGTTCGGGGCCGGTCAGGTGGGGCAGCAGCCCAATGACGACCAAGTGCAGTTGACCTTCCCGGTGGTGACCCAGGCGCCGTTCGTAGACCCGTCCCAGTACGAGGACATCATCCTGCGCGCCAGCCAGGACGGCAGCGCCATCGTCCGCGTCGGGGACGTGGCCCGCGCCGAGGTGGGTCGACGGCAGTACGTGGACGACAACAAGCTGAACGGCGTGCCGGCAACCCCCATTGCCATCTACCAGCAGCCGGGAGCCAACGGCCTGGAAGTGTCCAAGGCGGTGCGCAAGGCCCTGCAGGAGTTGAAGCGCACCATGCCTGACGGCATCGACTACGTCATCGCCATGGACACCACCGAATTCGTGCGGATATCCATCAAGGAGGTCGTCCACACCCTGTTCGAGGCCATTCTGCTGGTGGTGCTGGTGGTCTACCTGTTCCTGCAGAGCTTCCGCGCCACCATCATCTGCACGGTCGCCGTCTTCGTGTCGCTGATCGGCACCTTCACCGGCATGCTGGCGCTGGGGTTCTCCATCAACCTGCTGACCCTGTTCGGCATCGTGCTGGCTATAGGCATGGTGGTCGACGATGCGATTGTGGTGGTGGAAAACGTGGACCGTAACATGGCCCGGTTCCACCTGTCCCCACGCGCCGCCACCATCAAGGCCATGGGGGAGATCGGCAGCTCGCTGGTGGCGGTGGTGCTGGTCATGTCCTCGGTCTTCATCCCGGCGGCCTTCCTGCCGGGCACCACCGGTCAGCTCTACAAGCAGTTCGCCATCACCATCGTCATATCCGTGGCCCTTTCCGGCTTCGTGGCACTGACCCTGACCCCGGCTATGTGCGCGGTCCTGCTCAGGCACACCACCCCCCCGACGCGCGGCTTCTTCGCCTGGTTCAACCGCCAGTTCGACCGGTTCACCGTGGCTTTCGGCGACGCGGTGACGCTCATGATCAAGCGTATGTCGGTGGCCTTCGTGCTGCTGGCCGTGCTCCTGATCGGGCTGGTGCAGCTGTTCCGGACCATTCCGACCAGCTTCGTGCCCAACGAGGACCAGGGGTACGTGCTGGCCCAGCTGCTGATGCCCGACGCCGCCAGCCTGAAACGCACCTCGCAGGCGTCGGACCGGATCGACCGGCTGTTCGCCGCGGACCCCGCGGTCGCCAACCGGACCGTGGTGAACGGCTTCAGCCTGCTGGACGGCCAGTACAAGTCCAATGCCGCAACCTTCTTCGTCACGCTGAAGGACTTCGAAGAGCGTTACTCCAGCATCGCCCGTGCCCGCAAGGAGAACGCCAGGGCCGTCCTGCTGGGGGCTTACGACGGCTCAAAAGGGCTCAGCGACGGAAAGCTCCTCCCCATCCCGCCGCCCGCCATTCCGGGCATCGGCACCACCGGCGGCTTTGAATTCTGGATCCAGGACATGGGGGGCGGCGATCCGGCGCGCCTGGCGGAGCTCTCCGGAAAGTTTCTCGACCAGGCCCGCAAACGGCCCGAACTCTCCGGCCTGAACACCACCTTCCGCGCCTCCTCACAACAGTTGAAGGTCGACGTGGACCGCTCCAAGGCGGAGCTCCTGGGTGTGCCGGTAGAGGACGTTTACAGCGCCCTGCAGGCCCAGTTCGGCTCTATCCAGGTAAGCCAGTTCAACCAGTACAGCCGGGTCTGGAACGTTATCCTGCAATCGGAGGCGCCCTATCGCCGCAGCCCCGACGACATCACCCGTCTCCACACCAGGTCAAGCTCCGGCCAGATGATACCCCTGTCGGCGGTGGCAAGCACCAGCTACGTGGCCGGTCCCGACCTGGTGCCGCACTTCAACGGCTTCCCGGCGGCCCAGCTGACCGGCGCGGCGGCGGATGGTTTCAGCTCGGGCGAGGCGATCCGGGCCATGGAGGAGGTAGCCGACCAGGTGCTCCCCCAGGGCTACGGCTACGCCTGGTCGGGCATGGCCTTCGAGGAGAAGAAGTCGGGCGGGACCTCGGCGGTCGCCTTCGCCTTCGGCCTGATCATCGTCTTCCTGGTGCTGGCGGCCCAGTTCGAGTCGTGGACCCTGCCCTGCTCGGTCATGACCGCGGTGCCGTTCGGCATCCTCGGCGCCCTGGCCTTCAACTGGATGCGCGGGCTCCACAACGACGTCTACTTCCAGATCGGCCTGCTGGTGCTCATCGGCCTGGGGGCCAAGAACGCCGTACTGAGGGTCACCTTTGCCGTGGACCTGCGCAAGCAGGGCCTGTCGGTGATGGATGCGACCATAAAGGCCGGCGAGGAGCGGCTGCGACCCATCATCATGACCTCGCTGGCGTTTATCTGCGGCGTGCTGCCGCTGGCCGTCGCCACCGGCGCCGGCGCCAACGCCCGCCACTCCATCGGCACCGGCATCATGGGCGGGATGATCGGCGAGGCCACCCTGGCCATGCTGTACGTGCCGCTGTTCTTCTATATCTTCGACCGGCTGGCCGAGCGGGGCAGGAAAAAGAAACCCGCCCCGCGGAAGCCATAGACGAAAAACCAGCGGTGGAAGCCGAGTAGACCGAATCATCAGGAGGGATTGACGTGCGGCGCCTTTTCATTCTTGCGATTTCGCTATCACTTGCCGGCTGCATGGTCGGCCCCGACTACCGCCGACCCGCGGTGGAGGTCCCGCAGAACTACCGGTACGGATTCAAGGACGCACGGGAGACGGCCGATACCACCTGGTGGAAGCAGTTCGGCGACCCGGTACTGGACGACCTGATAACGCGGGCACTGGCGGGGAACAAGAGCGTTGCCATCGCCGCCGCCAACATCGAGCAGGCCAGCGGGGTGATGACTCAGGTCCGCTCCGCGCTCTTCCCGCAGGTCAGCTACGGCGCGGGCGCCACCCGCCAGCGGCTCAGCGAGAAGAATGCCACGCCGCTCTCTTCGAGCATTCCCAATCCCCAGAAATCATTCCAGCTGTTTGCCGGCGCCAGCTGGGAGATCGACCTCTGGGGCCGCATCCGCAGGCTTTCCGAGGCCTCGCGGGCGGAGCTGCTCGCCTCGGTCGAGGCGCGCCGCGGCGTAGTCCTGTCCCTGGTGGCCTCGGTTGCGGACAACTATTTCCTGCTGCGCGGCCTTGACGAGCAGCTCGTCATTGCCCGGCGCAACCTGGCCAGCTACCAGGATTCGGTCAAGCTGTTCGAGCTGCAGTTCAGCTACGGCCAGATCTCACAGATGAACGTCCAGCAGGCCCGCACCCAGTACGAGACCGCTGCGGCAACCATCCCGCAGATCGAGAATCTGATAGTCCAGACCGAGAACGCCATCTCGATACTGCTGGGCCGCAACCCGGAACCGGTGCCGCGCGGCAAGTCCATCTACGAACTCGTACTGCCGTCCGTCCCGGCGGGGGTCCCCTCCCAGCTGCTGGAAAACCGGCCCGATATCCTGCAGGCCGAACAGAACCTTATCGCGGCCAATGCCCGGATCGGCGCGGCCAGGGCACTCTACTTCCCCACCATCTCCCTGACCGGCGATTACGGCCGGTCAAGCGGGGCGCTGCGCAACCTGTTCAGGGGTCCGGCCGAGATCTGGAGCTATGCCGGTTCCATCACCGGGCCAATCTTCACCGCCGGCGCCGTCTCCGGCCAGGTGAAACAGGCCGAGGCCGCCCGGCAGGCCGCGCTGCTCGCCTACCAGTCCGCCATCCAGAACGCCTTTGCCGACGTTGAGGACGCCCTGGTCGGACGCCAGAAACTGACCGACCAGATCGAGGCGCAAGGGCGGCTGGTCACCGCGGCCAAGGAGTACGAGCGGCTGGCCCGGCTGCAGTACGACGGCGGCTACACCCCCTACTTCACGGTCCTGCAGGCCCAGCAGCAGCTCTTCCCGGCCGAACTGGAGTGGGCACAGACCAGGGCATCGCTGTTCAGCTCGCTGGTGAACATCTACAAGGCGCTGGGAGGCGGCTGGGTGAGCGAGGCGGACAAGCTGACCGGCACTGGGCAGCAACAGGGAGCAACCGCGGGTGCCGCGGCCGGCGGCGAAAGAGGATGAAAACGGCCGCGCGTCAGACAGTACCCTGCCATGACAAATCTCCCTCCACACCTCGCGGAGGGAGACCCCAAAACCTCACCTGATTCCCACATTACTCATCCACTCACACGGTGCCCCGAAGAGCGGGTTAAAGGGATAGTAGTTTCGCGCCTGGAACTACGCCTTCAGCGTCTCCGCGCGCAATGGCGGGTCCAACGGCGGATCCGGATTTGCGGTGCCGCGACCGAAAGAGAAAGAATCATAACTTGACTTTATTAGACACATTCAACAACGCCGATATAATTTCTAAACAGAGTGTGTTTCCGGCGGGACGAAAGACTGCCTGTCGTTCTGACGGAAGGAAAGGAACGTAACCCGGAACAACGACAGCAAGGAGGTGGAGCATGGAACAGGCAAGCCATTATCAGGAACTCTTCGTGACGTATGCAACGGCAATAGGCACAAAGGTCGTCGCAGCCCTTATCTTCTGGATCGTCGGCCGCTGGCTGATTGGCCTGGTCGGACGGATGCTGCAGCGGGCCTTCGAAAAACAGAAGGTGGATCCGGTGCTGATCCGGTACATCGGCAGCTTTGTCGCAATAGCACTGAATATCGCCCTGGTTGTCGCGATACTCGGCTACTTCGGGGTCCAGACGACAACCTTCGCGGCCTTGGTGGCAGGTATCGGCATTGCCATCGGCGCCGCCTGGGGCGGTCTGTTGTCAAACCTGGCCGCCGGCGGTTTCCTGATCGTATTGCGTCCGTTCAAGATAGGGGATTTTGTGACGGTTGCCGGTATTACCGGCACGATAAAGGAGATCGGTCTCTTTGCCACCACGATTAATACGCCTGACAATGTCCAGACCCTGGTAGGCAACGCCAAGATATTCGGGGATACGATTCAGAACTACAGCCACAACCCATACCGCAGGGTCGAATTGAAATGCCAGCTCGCCGGCGGGGCCGACCACACGGCCGCCATGCTGCTCCTGCGTGAAAAGCTGGCCGCCCTGCCCAACGTACTCGCCGAACCGGCGGTTGAGGTTGAAATCCTGGAATTCAACCTCGTTGGACCGGTGCTGGCCGTGCGCCCGTTCTGTCACAACGATCATTACTGGCAGGTCTATTTCGACGGCAATCGCACCATCCGGGAAGCTCTGACGGCAGCCGGGTTCCCGGCCCCCATGCCGGCGCAGATGGTTCTGATGCATAACCAGTAGCGTTTCGTTTGCATTCCCGACACAATACGCCGCTTTTACTCATGATTGGGGGAGACGTCCGCTCAATGACGCATTTCTCTGAAGGAATCGCACAACTGAACGGACGTCCCCCTCCGCGCTCGTCGGTCCCGCATGTCGGGGAACATCTATCCCCCTTCCTCGCCGCCAACACCGGACAGAGCCACGCACACCGAAGCGCCCCCCTCTCCCGTGGTCCCAATCAACAATTTCGGCAGGATGCCCACTACGCTCGGCAGCAGGATTTTTTCGCATTTTTGACATCTGCCCTCTCAATTCCAGGGTATACCAATGGGTGTGCACGCCAGCAGAGTTGACATACTCATGGACCGACGCCTTCAGAAAATCCCGTGCAACCATGCTGTCAACAGAGGGGTCCGGTATTGCCCGCGGGTTCCGAACCAGCTTGACCAAATAACTCTATTCCTCTATAACTCATTTCGGCGTTTCTTACGTTACCGGAAAAACAGGTGGACCATGATACACGAATCACTCTGGAAGAGATTGTGGGAATTTGACCCGAACAGCCTGGTTGTCGTGGACCATGCATCAATGATCATTCAGGTAGTGAACCCGTCCTTTTGCCAGATTTTCAGGACCGATGAGGCTCAGACCCTTGAAAAACACGCTTCCGCATTCTTTGATGACCTTGCGGACTTTGAAAAAGCCTGGAAAGAAAACATCGTCATCCGCAAGGAAAGAAAGTTCCCACGCTACGGCACCTACCTCAGGCTGATAATTTTCCCCATGAAGGACGAGGGGATCGTTGCCTGCATACTTGTGGACCTTACCAGCGAGCACCTGCAGCGGGAAGAAATGCGCCGGATGAAACAGGAGCTTTTACAGAACGTCAACAAGGTCATCGACAGGCAAATGCATATCGCCCAGGAAATCGCCGGTCTGCTCGGAGAGACCACCGCCGAGGCGAAGGTCAGCCTGATCAAGATCCGAAACGTGCTGAACGAGGAGATAAAGTAAGTGAAATTCCTCGTGGATGTCCACTATCAGAGCCTGAACAAGGTCGGCGAGGAACTGTGCGGCGACCAGATTCGGGTGCTCAGTTCAGGGAACAAAACCAGGGTGGTCCTGTGCGACGGGCTCGGATGCGGCGTCAAGGCGAATATCCTGGCTTCGCTCTCTTCCGAAATCATCATCAACATGCTGCGCGAAGACATCCCCCTGCCCGAGGTGATCGAAACCGTTATCGCCACCTTGCCCGTCGACAGGAGAGTGAATCTGGCCTATGCAACCAACACGATGATTGAAATCGACCATACGACCCTGGCCTACCGAATCTACAATTTTGACAATCCGCCGGTGCTCTTTTTCCGGGGGCAGAAAGTGGAGCCGCTTCCCTTCGAGCGGGTTCCGCTGCTGGACCGGAGCATAGAGTTTTGCCAGGGCACGCTGCAACGGGGCGACCTCCTGGTGGCCATGAGCGACGGCCTCCTTCACGCAGGGCTCGGCGGCGTATTCAATTATAATTGGGATCTCGAACACCTTTCGGCGTACATAGAGGAGATGATCCGGTTCCTGCCGTCGGACGTGCGTCTCATCGTTGAAAAAACCGTGGCGCACACCAATCAGCTCTACAACAGAAGGCCTTCGGACGACGTTTCCATGGTCGGCCTGCTGGTCCGGGCAAAACAGGCGGTGGTTCTGTTCACCGGGCCTCCGCTCGATCTCTCCGAAGACGGCGCGCTTGCCCGGCGCGTTCTGAATTTTCAAGGAACCCGCATCGTGTGCGGCGGCACCACCGGACGCATCATCGGCGCCCGGAGCGGCCACGAGGTTTCGCTCGACCCCGAGACCGCCCGTCTCGAGGTCCCACCGATGGGCTCCCTCCCGGGCATCGACATCATGACCGAAGGCATTTTCACCCTGACATCCGTACTGGAATGGATCGAAGCCACCCACGGCAATGCCGGACAGTTGCCGACCAGAGACGGAAGCGGCGCCGTCCAGGTTGCCGGCGCACTGCTCGATGCCGATGAAGTCACCCTTCTGGTGGGTCTTGCCGTGAACCCTTCCTACCAGAACCCCGACCTTCCCTCCAGCATATCGATTCGTAAAAACCTGATGGAAAAGATTGCCGACCGGCTGAGCGCCCTGGGAAAAACCGTCACCATCGAGTTTCACTGATCCCGTCAGATGGTCATGGGTCTGATGGGTATCCGACGGTAGAACTGATAGACGAAATGCCGGGTAGTGTATCGCGGCACGCCCCTGCCCTATCATGGCATCAATTCTACCTGGTCATCGGCGACAGCCGCATGTAGAGAGCTGTTCTCCGAGGGACGAAGCAGCGGCTGCTACCGCGAAATGCCGGGACCAGCCGGGGTGTGACGGCGATCCGCACCCTCCCCGAGCCGCAACGCCAGGTCCCGCAGGGTAACGCCGCGCAGTGCACCGCGCCCCCCTTCCTCCAGTTGGGCAATCATATCCAGCGTCACCCGCGCCACCGGGTCGGTTTCGCTGACCGGGCACGAGGCCCCCTGACGCTTCAGGTCCGCCAGCAGCTCAGCCATGTCGATGCTCCCCGGGTCGCGGGCCGGGCAGTAGCTCCTCCCCCCCTCCGCGGCCACCAGATAGCCCGCCTTCACCAGGTTGGAGAGGAGCCTGCGCGTGGTCCCGACCGGAAGACGCCGCTCCGCGGCAATCCGCTCCAGTGTCCTGGGAGACTCGCCGCGGACAAAGGAGCCCGCAACGGTCAGGAGAATGACCAGCGAGGCGGACTCCCGTGCAGCCCAGCTCAGCCCATCCTGCCCCGTGTCCGGCCTGAGAACCCGCCTGTTCTGGTGGGCCGCCACCACCACCGCGCCAAACAGAACGATAACCCAACTGGTATAGATCCAGACCATGAACACCGGCAGGGCCGCCAGGGTGCCGTAGACCGCATTGTACTTGGCCACGCCGATCTGGAAGTGGATGTATCCCCACTGGGCCGCTTCCCACGCGGTACCGGCCAGGATGCCGCCCACCAGGGCGGAGCCGATTTTCACCCTGGTATTGGGGATGAACAGGTAGAGGCAGACCAAAGCCAGCCAGACGCTCAGGTAGGGTACGATACGGAACAGGAACAGCACCAGGTCGCCGAAGTAGGCGGTTGAGATGAGCCAGCGGACAAGGCTCTGGCTCTGCAGGCTGGTGGTGATGCTGGTCGCGGCCAGCAGCAGCAGCGGTCCGCTCACCACCACACTCAGGTAGTCGCTGAACCTTCGATACAGGGAACGGTTTTCCTCCACCCCCCAAATCTCGTTGAAGGTCTCCTCGACGCTCCCCAGCAGTGAGACGACCGTAATGATCAGGGCGACCAACCCGATGGCACCGAGGGAGGCCATCTTGGTGTTGTTGATATAGGAGATAATCTTCCCCACCAACTCGCCGGAACCGGCGGTGAGATGTTCCAGGATGAGTGGTTCCAGGGTGTTCTGAACGCCCAGCCCCTTGAGCACCGCAAAGGCCAGGGCGAACAGCGGCACCAGGGAGAGTATGGTGGTAAAGGAAAGGGCCGAGGCGCGCAGCAGGCACCGGTGCTCCATAAAATTCATGGACACGACCGCCGCGCCCCTGAGCAGGGCACGGATGCGACACTTGGCGCTCCGACACCCTTCCGCCACCGGCGCCAGTAACCAATCCGACAGCATCTCGACCGGTTCCCGGCCCCGTCTTTGCTGTTTTTGCTGTTCTTCCCCCATAAGCTTTTCCGCGTTACGGCGCCGCCTTGGGCGGACCGGGAAACAGACGCAAAAAAGCCCACGCTGGGTGGGCTTTTTTGTTGGAACTGCTACGCCTTGCCCTGCTCACTGAGGCGTTCCTTCTCTTTCTCAATGGCCTCTTTGCCGGCCTCGATGGCGGAGCTGATTATGGATTTCTTCTCAATGACCACTTCCCTGCCGCTCTCGTAGGCGGACTTTATCTTTTCCTGGGCATCCCGCGCGTAGTCCTTGATACGGTCAACCGCGTCCTCGGTAAGGTCCTTTATCTGCTCGCGCACCTCCCTGCCGGTCTTGGGCGCGAAAAGAAGGGCCAGACCGGAGCCGATGGCCGCCCCTGCCAGAAATGAGACCACCACCGCCGCCAAACTCGTTCCTCTATCATCGTTCGCCATATACAATTACCCCCTTCTCCTAGAGATTCTGCTTACCACGTAGCTCGCCGCGGCCTTGATGCCGGTGGAGAACAGCGACACACGTGAAATGAAATCAGCCACCTCACCGACCGCGCAATTGATCCTGCTTATGCTTCTCCCGGTATCGCCAACGGACTCCATGGCCGACTTGAGGTCTTCCACCCGGGAGGCCACCCCCCCGACCGTGACCTTCAGGCCTTCCACGACCTCCCGCGCCTCCCTGATGGTCGGCGACAACTCGGCATCGAGCCTGATCAGGCATTCTCTGGCGGTTGTGACCGTCCTGCGTATCTCTATCATGGTACGGATATGAAAAACAGCCACAACCAGCAGTGTCGCCGCAATCACGCCCCACAAGAAAACAACAAACTCCATTATGTCGCCTCCCTTCCGGCGCTGCCCTGGGGCACCACCCAGTTCAGGTTGAAGTATAAAAACCGATAGCGACAAAAGCAAGGTATTTTCATCGTCGCGCTACTTTTTTTATGGCCCCCGCCATGGTCTCTCCCATGCGCGCCGGGCTCGCGGCCACCGGGATTCCGCATTCCTGGAGGGCACGGATCTTGTCCTCGGCCCGCCCCTTGCCGCCGCTGACGATGGCGCCGGCGTGCCCCATGCGCTTCCCCGGAGGCGCCGTGCGGCCGGCTATGAAGGCGGTCACCGGCTTGTTCATATTGTTCCGGATCCAGAGGGCCGCCTCCTCTTCCGCTCCGCCGCCGATCTCTCCGATGAGGCAGACCCCTTCGGTCTCAGGGTCCTCGTTGAACATCCTGAGGGCGTCGATGAAGTTCAGCCCGATGATGGGGTCGCCGCCGATGCCGATGCAGGTAGACTGGCCGAGTCCCATGACGGTCAGCTGCTTGACCGCCTCGTAGGTGAGGGTGCCGCTGCGGGAGACCACCCCTATCCTTCCCTTCAGGTGTATGTCTCCCGGCATGATACCGACCTTGCACTCGCCCGGGGTGATAATGCCCGGACAGTTTGGTCCGATCATGATCGTGGCACTCTCCTGGAGCGCCCGTTTGGCCAGAACCATGTCCCGCACCGGGATCCCCTCGGTGATGCAGACGGCCAGTCCCACCCCGGCCGCAGCCGCCTCCAGCAGCGCATCCGCAGCCCCTGCCGGCGGCACGAAGATCATGGAGACGTCGGCGCCGGTCGCGCGGACCGCCTCCTCCACCGTATCGAACACCGGGATCCCCTCGATCACGCCGCCACCCTTGCCGGGGGTGACGCCGGCCACGATGTTCGTGCCGTAGTCGCGGCACTGCCGGGTGTGGAACAGACCGGCTCTGCCGGTGATCCCCTGGACGACTACCTTGGAGTTTCTATTAACAAGAATGGACATTGTTCAATTATGCTCCATGCATTCATAGTGCTGTTAGTACCTCTTAGCGAACCATCCCCACGATTGCCTGTACCCCTTCCGTCAAATCATGGGTGAACCTCACATTCAGACCCGATTCATGGAGCAGACGCTTTCCCTCCTCAACCAGGGTGCCGTCCATCCTGACCACGATGGGGAGGTGACAGCCGGTATCGGACGCGGCCTGAATGATCCCCTCGGCGATCACGTCACAGCGCATGATGCCTCCGAAAATGTTGACGAACACCCCTTTCACGGCCGGATCATCCAAAATGATCCTGAAGGCCGCGGCCACCCGGTCCCTGCCGGCGCCGCCCCCCACGTCCAGAAAGTTGGCCGGCTCCCCCCCGTATTCCGAGAGCATGTCCAGTGTTGCCATGGCAAGCCCCGCACCGTTCACCATACAGCCGATGCTCCCCTTCAGCTTGATGTAGGAGAGATCGAACTCGCCCGCAGTTATCTCCAGCGGGTCGATCTGGGACAGGTCGGTCATCTCCTGGTACTCGGGGTGACGGAACAGGGCATTGTCGTCGAGATTCATCTTGGCGTCCATGGCCAGCAGCCAATCGGAGCCGGTGACCACCAGCGGATTGATCTCCACCAGGGAACAGTCCTTTTCCAGGCAGCAGCGGTAGAGATTCATGATGAGCGTCACGCATTCTTCGCAGACGTTCCCCCGCATCCCCAAAGCCAAGGCCAGCTTCCGAGCCTGGTAGGTGCGCAGGCCGACGAACGGATCGATGGTCAGCAGATGGATCTTCTCGGGCGATTTCTCGGCAATGGCCTCTATCTCCATACCCCCCTCGGCCGAAGCGATGATGCAGTAGCGGGAGGTCTGGCGGTCCAGGGTGAGGGAGAGGTAGAATTCCCGGGAAACCTCCACCGCCTCCTCCACCAGGATGCGGCGCACGATCAGCCCCTCGGGACCGGTCTGGGGGGTCACCAGGGTCTTGCCGAACAGGTTTTTCGCCGTCTGGACGGCCTCCTCGGGAGTGGCGACGAGACGCACCCCGCCCGCCTTGCCCCGACCGCCTGCGTATATCTGGGCCTTGACCACGCACCGTCCGCCCAGCTCCCTGGCCGCACGTTCCACCTGTGCCTCCCTGAAGGCGACTCGCCCCTGCGGCACCGGTATGCCGAAGGAACGGAGGATTTCCTTGGCCTGGTATTCGTGGATATTCATGATAACCCCATATTGTGGACGCTCATGTAAAACGGGTGCCAGTATAGCGGCATGGAGGCAGGAATTCAAGGAAAAGCAGGCGGCTGCAGCGGCACCACCGCCGATTACCTGAAACTCATTGAGAAAAAATTCGAAATTTGTTTCCGGATCGTCCAGGTCGCGCAAGGACCGGCAGGTCATCAACGTATCCAGGAAAAGGGCCTTGAGTCGATAACAAAGGGTGCTGCTCGGCAGCCTTTGCTACAGGATGAAATCCGTGGACAGGAAGTGGGATTTCCTCTCCCTGACGATATTGGTGATGATTTCCCGGTTCTCCTCGGTTTCCCGGGCCGAGACCACGATACGGATCGAGAAGATCCGGAGCGCGTCGGAAACCGACTGGGTACCTTCGGCCGAATCCTTCCTGCCGTTGAAGGGAAACGTGTCAGGGCTGCGCTGGCACTGGCTGTTGATGTTGATGCGGCACACCTGGTTGACCAGGGAATCGACCAGCTGTGCCATCAGGTCCGAATCGCGCCCGAAAATGCTCGCCTGCTGACCGTAGTTGGAGTTGACCACGTAGTTTACCGGAACGCTGATGTCGTCGTATGGGACCACAGGAATGACGGGCCCGAACTGCTCCTCGCTGTAGAGGCGCATCTCCGGGGTAACCGGGTAGACCAGGGCCGGGTAGAAGAACGAGTTGACCGCGGTCCCTCCCCCCTGGTTGACGACCCTGGCGCCCTGCTCCAGGGCGTCCCCCACCAGGCCGGACAGGTAGTCCGGTTTCTCCGGCTCCGGCAAGGGAGTGATGGTGACCCCCTCCTCCCACGGCATGCCGCACTTCAAAGCGGCTATCCCCTGCGCCATCCTCTCCAGGAAGGCGTCAGCCACCTTCCGGTGCACGAACAGGACCTTCAGGGCGGTGCAGCGCTGGCCGTTGTAGGCAAGGCTGCCGCGGATGCACTCGGCCGCGGCCAGGTCCAGGTCCGCGTCCGGCAGGATGATTGCCGGGTTTTTTGCGTCCAGTCCCATGACGCAGCGCAGCCGGTGGGGCCGGGGATGGGTCCTGCGCAGGGCGTCGGCCACCCGGTTGGTGCCGATGAAGGCCAGAACGTCCACCTTTCCCGAGGCCATGAGCGGCGCTATCACCGTCTTACCGTCCCCGTAGACCGTATTGACCACACCGGCCGGAAAGGATTCGCGGAACGCTTTCAGCAACGGCCGGAACAGCAGGACCCCGAAGCGGGGAGGTTTCAGGACCAGGGTGTTTCCCATGACCAGGGCCGGGATCAGGGTGGTGAAGGTCTCGTAAAGGGGAAAGTTGTACGGCCCCATGCAGAGGACCACCCCGAGGGGGGCACGGCGTATCTGACCGATGATACCCTGCTGGATCACGAACCTGGACGAGACCCGGTCCAGCTCCTTGAGGGCCTCCACGGTCTCCCGTATGTAGGCGACTGCCCGGTCGAACTCCCGCTCCGCCTCCCGGCGGGACTTTCCTATCTCCCACATGAGCAGCCTGACGATGGGCTCCCGCTGTGCCAGCAGGGACCCGGTGAAATCTTGCACGCAGCGGATCCGCTCACCCACCGACATGGTCGGCCACGGGCCGCGGCCGTTGTCGTAGGCCCGCACCGCCACCGAAAGGGCCTCCAGGGCCGCCTCCCCGGTCAGGAGCGGGAATTCGCCGATCACCTTCCTGGCGGGACCCGAACCGTTCTTCACCCAGACCGGCGACAACACCTCCCTCATCGGGCCGTTCCAGCGCCGCATCTCGCCGTTGACCAGGTAACAGTCCTGGCGGATCAGGGAAGCAATACGGTCGTTGGCGGGTATCTCTCCTTCGCGGGGAAAGAGGCTTTCGATGGTGTCTCTCATCTCGGTTCTCCTGGATTGTGTCATTCGTGGGTGGTAAGCGTGTAATGATATGACAATATGGGCATTTTTGTCAAAAGGCACTTTCCGGACGGAAACTAAAAGTGGTTGCCTCAATTAATCTTCTATTATAGTATCCCATTCAACCCAAACAGCTTCTTTAGCTGGCGGCATCTGCCCCAAACACCAAACTCCCCGGCATGGGAGACCTCGCCGGGTGTTTCAAGGAGGGAATGAAATGGGCATCGCAGCTGTATTTCTGTTAGTGATGGTGGTCGGCGCGGTTCTGATCGTTCTGTATCTGATCGGCATCTACAACCGCCTGGTGGCGTTGCGCAACCAGTTCAAGAACGCGTTTGCCCAGATCGACGTCCAGCTCAAGCGGCGCTACGACCTGATCCCCAACCTGGTGGAAACCGCCAAGGCCTACATGAAGCATGAGCGCGAGGCGCTGGAGGCGGTTATCGCGGCACGCAACCAGGCGGCCGGCGCAGCCAGGCTGGCCGCGGTCGAGCCGGGCAACGCCCAGGCAATCACGGCCCTCTCCGGGGCGGAAGGCGCCCTGACCGGGGCGCTCGGCAGGCTGTTCGCCCTGGCCGAGGCATACCCGGACCTGAAGGCCAACCAGAACATGATGCAGCTCAGTGAAGAGCTCACCTCCACCGAGAACCGGGTGGCCTTTGCCCGCCAGGCATTCAACGACGCGGTCATGTCCTACAACACCGCATGCGAGGTCTTCCCTGGGGTGTTGGTCGCCGGCGCGTTCGCCTTCACCCCCGCGACCCTGCTGGAGATAGAGAACGCCGAGCGTACCGCTCCCCGCGTCTCCTTCTCCTGACCCCCGTCCGCCCCATGAACAACTTTTTTGTCCATCAGGAGCATGCCCGCCGCCAGAGCTTCCGGCTGCTGGTGCTGTTCACCCTTGCCGTGATCGGGGTGGCCCTGGCGGTCTATGGAGCGGCGCTGCTCTCCTATCTCCTGTTTTTCAACCGGACGGCCGTGCAACCGGAGCTCTGGCATCCCCGCCTGTTTCTCTGGACCTTCGGCGGCACGTCCCTGGCTATCCTTGCCGGCTCGTTCTGGAAGATCAACGAGCTGCGCGCAGGTGGAGGCAAAATAGCGGTCCTGCTGGGAGGACGGCCGGTGGCGCCCCAGACCGGCGACCCGCGCGAGAAGCTGCTGCGCAACGTGGTGGAGGAGATGGCCATCGCCTCGGGGATGCCGGTGCCGGATATCTACCTCCTGGCCCGGGAACGCGGCATCAACGCCTTCGCCGCCGGCCACGGGGTGGACGATGCCGTGATCTGCGTGACCCGCGGTGCGCTGGAGCTCCTGGACCGCGACGAGCTGCAGGGGGTGGTGGCCCACGAGTTCAGCCACATCCTGAACGGCGACATGGCGCTCAACCTGCGCCTCCTTGGCTGGCTGCACGGTATCCTGCTGCTGGGTCTGGCCGGGAAGGCGGTGCTCAAGGGAATGCGCGGGGTCAGGGGAAGAAGCGCCGGCCTCGCGATCCTGGCCGCCTTCGGACTCTATGTGATCGGTTACATCGGCTACTTTTTCGGCCGGTTGATCAAGTGTGCGGTCTCCCGCCAGCGAGAGTACCTTGGGGACGCCTTGGCGGTCCAGTTCACCCGTAACCCCGGCGGTCTCGCCGGCGCTCTGAAGAAGATCGGCGGACTGGTGTCCGGCTCCCGGCTGGACCATCCCAGGGCCGACGAGCTGAGCCACCTCTATTTCTGCAACGGCCTTGAGGAGGCGTGGCTCCACGCCCTCGACACCCATCCTCCGTTGACCGAGCGCGTCCGCCGCCTCGAACCGCGTTTCAACGGGATATTTCCGGTAGTTCTCCCCCTGCCCGAACCTCCGCCCTCCGGCCTTGACACCACCGCGAGACCTGAGCCGGTCCGTCCCGGGCAGGCGGCGCCCCTTTCGGGAGCTGCCGCCATCGCGCTGCTGGAGCAGGTGGGGGAGCCGGTACAGGAACATATCGACCACGCCCGGCGCCTCATGTCGGGCCTGCCCGGACCACTCCGTTCCGCGACGGGCTGCCCGCTGGGCGCCTGTGCCCTGGTATGCGGCCTGCTGCTGGATCGTGACCCCGCAATCCGGGCAAGGCAGCTGGAAACCGTGGAATCTCTCTGGATTCCAGCGGTTGCCGCCGAGGTCCGGGGGCTTTACCCCGCCATCGAGTCGCTCGCGACGGCGGCGTACCTTCCGCTGCTTGACCTGTCCCTCCCGGCGCTCCGGGCACTGAGCCGCGAGCAGTTCCTGCGGCTCAGGGACACCGTAGCCCGCCTGAGCGCCGCCGACAACAGGATCAGCCTGTTCGAATTCATGCTCCGCTACCTGCTCACACGCCACCTGGAGCCCCACTTCAATCCGCGGCAGCCGCGTCCGGCGCAGATCTATGCCGTACGCGGCGTGCAGCAACAGTGCTCCATCGTCCTGACCGCCATGGCCCGGGTGGGACAGCGCGACGAGGACACGGCCCGACAGGCGTTCGACCGGGGCGCCAGGCTGCTCAACGAGCAAAAGACGGAGATAACCTTTGTTCCGGCAACCGAATGCGGGCCTGCCCCTCTTGAACAGGCATTGCGTGTGCTGGATAGCGCCAGCCTACCGATCAAGCGAAGGCTCCTGGCCGCCTGCCTGGAATGCCTGATCCAGGACGGCAAGGTGACTGCGTCGGAAATAGAGTTGTTCAGGGCCATAGCCGATGCCGTGGGCTGCCCGGTCCCACCCTGGCTTGACACGGAGAAAGGGAGCCCCCCTGCGACAACTCCGATTGGCGGGGAAAATACGATTCAGAATATCAATGTACGGGAGTCGGCGGTTGAGTGCGTCTAATGCCGCGATCGAGCTTCTGACACCCAATCGCGTGCTTCATCCCGACAGACGCTGATAATTGCCGAAACGCACAAGGCCCGCTCTCGCGGGCCTTGTGGAACAACCTCGGCAGGCAGTGTTTGGGATTTCAGAAGCCAAACAGCCCCCGCAGCACCTTTCCTGGGGACATTCCTTCCGACCCACCCTCGGAGGAGTCCCTGTCACGCCCGCGCTCCCGCTCTTCACCCCCGGCTTCCCGCCCCTCCATGGCCATAAGGGGGAGCATGCCGGTGGATTTGCGCCTGGCCTTGACGGTCCAGATGGGGTCCTGGGTTTTTTTCGGATCGCGCGGAGGGTAGACGATGTTCAATTCGTCGCCATAGGCGATGAACTGAAGCATGGCCCCTTCGGACTCCCCGAAGATCCCCCTGGGTACGGAGCACCGGTTCACGGACGGGGGCATGACCACCTTCTCCCTGATGAGCCGCCGCACGTCTTCTTCGGACAGGTAGTCCATGAGCGCGTATCCGGGTTCCGGAAGCTCGCTGGAGCTCCAGAGTATCATGGTGCCGCTCTTCTGGTCGTACCCCATGGCCGTGGCGAAGTACCCGGTGGCGGTCGGGATGGAGCGCCACTGGAACTTCACGCCCTCAGCCGGCCCACCCTGAACCGAGGTGAATTCCACCGGCGCCATGAAATCATGGCCCGAGTCGATGGAGAAACGGATGTCGGGAAGGTAGTTGCCCTGGACCAGGTGACCTCCGACCAGGGAGCTGTTCCCTGGGACCGGAGTCCCGTCTTCTCTGTTCGGCCACTCGGAGTAAATCCGCCCGGACTGCGGTGAAGGGGGGGATTGGCGCGAGGGGGAGACCCTCCCGGCCATGGCCTTGCCGAATTCGGCCAAGCTCATCTTTTCCGTATCCAGGACCCGCGGCTGACCCTTGCGGACCGTCTCGCCGCACCCCCAGTAGATGAGCATGCGGGCCTTCGGCTTTTCCATCCCGCCCGGCATACCGGGCTCGCCGGGCTCCGACCGCTTCCGCTCCGGTATCAGCAGGGGAAGCGTCTTACCCATATTCTGGCCGGGAGGAATGTCGTGGCCGGCCGAGGGGTCGGCTGGAACGGGCCTGGATGAATTCAATTGCAGCAGAAGCTTCTTTCCCGAACCGCCGCCCCCGAAGAACCCTCCCATCCCAGGCATCCCCTCGGGCATCCCCGGGATGGTGTTCTTCTCGGTGGCTATGCTCATCCAGTAGCGCGCCACGGGAGGTTTGGCCCCCTTGTCCGCGGCATGCACCGCTTCAGCGCACAGGAGAACGAATCCCCACAGGATCAGGAAAGCCGCCAGAACCACATTGATTGTAAGGTTGCTTCTCCGTTTCGCCATCTTGCTCCCTCCTCTGGTTATCCCTCATTCAGCGAACAGCTACCCGGCTGCATCCGCTTTGCTCCTGTCCTTCAGGAACACCACGAACGCCCCGCTCCCCCCCATGCGACGGGGAGCCGGCGCGAATTCGGCCACCATCTTCCTGCCGGCGTCCCTCAGCCAGGATGCGACCGCGCCTTGAAGCACCGGCTCGGCGGGCGAGTTGTTTCCCTTGCCTGTAATGACCAGGATGGCCTTCTGTCCGCGGTTATAGGCCCCGGTAACGAAGCTGCCCAGGCTCGCCAGGGCCTCGTCCCTGGTGAGGCCGTGCAGATCCAGCTCCAGATCGATCCGGATCGCCCCTGATTTCAACTGCCGCATGCGGTTTGCGGCGAGCGGCCGGAGCGGCTCCACATCGGGAAGCTCATCGCTGAAGGTGACATCCATCCCCGACAGGGCGGACAGAAAGGTGCGCCGCTCCTCCTCTTCCCCGGACCGGGCCGGTGTCGCGGAGGGACCCTTTGTCGGCCGTTTCTCCGGTTTTTCGCCGTCGAGCTTCCTTACGCCCTCCATGTAGCGGAGAAACACTTCCCGGTCCTCACCCCCCTCACCAGGCGCGGGCGGCTGAGTCGGCGCAGGGGCCTTTCCTCCGCTTGCGGGTGCCGGAGGCACGGACTCGGCGGCGGCAAACCCCGTCAGTCCCTTGAACGGGGCATTGCTGAACTCCTTTGGCTTGTCCTGCTGTTTCGTTTTCTTCTTCATGACGTTAATCCCCTGCCGAAACGGTTATCTCGACACGGGATGCCTTTCCCAGTGTAGTCGGCCGGTCTGCATCGCGGACAGGAGCGAATTCTCCGCGGGCCATTGCGATCAGGTTCTCCGGTCCGATGCCCTCCTGCCTGAAGAATCGCGCGATCGCCACGGCGCGGGCAGCCGGAAGCACCGCCGGATTGCCGTTTCTTGGCGCTGTCACGGGAACATTCTCGGGTATCACGAAGGGGAGCGCGATGCCGACCTCATTCTCGCCCACCCCTTTCAGATTGGCTGCGATCTTCCGGAGCAGGGGGATCCCTGTCGGATTGATCTCGTCCTTATCTCCGTTGAACAGCGCCTCGTCGCGCACGGCGATGGTGACCCTGCCGCGCAGCTCCGAGACGGTCACCCGACCGGAGGCAATCTCGTCTTTCATGCCTTCCAGCAGAGTCTCGTAGATCCTGCTGACGTCGCGCACCTTGCCTTCCCGGGCGCTCAACAGCCTGGCCAGATCATCGGTCAGCCTGGCCTTTTCCCGCTCCAGTTCGGCCACCATGCCGTAGGATGGCTCGGTTTTCGCGTTCAGCATCTGCTCCAGGCTCCTGTTGCCGGCCTCCAGCTCGGCCACCCTCGCACGCAGCCGGCTCTGCTCCGTCAGCATCCCCTCGGTTTCCCGGGCAAGCTCCGTATTTCTCAGCTGCAGCTCGGTCAGTTCCCTGGTCAGACAGGATGTCTCCTCCACCTTCTTCTGATAGGCGCTCTTGCCTACGCAGCCGAACTGGCCGAGCAGCACCGCGCAGGAGAGGAGGAAAAAAAACCGGTTAGTCATTGCCGTATCCTATTATCGAACAAAGGCCGCCGGCCGAGAGCAACCGCCGCCGCCGGGACCAGATTATGTAGATCGTCCGGACTTCCACACACCGAAAGAGGTGGCATTCTATCAAACCACCTAAGTAAAAGTCAATGATAACGGCCCGTTCTTGTCCGCATGCAGATATCAAGCGGGCAGAACCGCCGGGGTCCCGGAACCGGCCGGATTTCATCCGCAACCGCTCCCGAACCGCTGAAATGCAGGCCTGTCACGCTGATACAAAAATAATTCAAGTTTTTTTTGTTATGTCCGATAAATCATACATAACTCAAATTTGTGCAATCTCAGGAAATCAGGCATATCGACTCGATTCTGCCTGGCCTTCTCAAATGCGGCCCGGTCCCGCCCACCAAGGTTCTTCCCCTATGATGAAGATGATTGACAAGCCCACCGTATTCGTCTCTCTACTGCTGCTGGTGACGGCGTCGCCGGTATTGATCGGCAGCCGGCCTGCGCGGCTCATCGCCACTGCCGCACTGATCGTCCCGGCGATTATTGCGGCGCAGCTCTGCCTCAGACAGAGGGTCAGACGCAATGTACCGGAAACTCCGCAGCACGGACCTGTTTCATCCGTCCCGGAGCAGAATGCCGAACCTGTCGACACGTCCCCTCGCCCGGAGGTCGAGCTGATCCCGGTGCTGGTCAACCAGCTTCAGAGCGTTATCAACGACACGGAAACCGCTGCCCTGGAAATCGGCGGGCGTTTCATGGATATCGTGTCGCGTGCCAGGGCACAGGCCGCCCGGGCGGCCGAATCCCTGGGAGAATTCGCCGGAAGCGGCGGAGATGACGGCAAGGCTCTCATCAAGGTCAGCAAGCAGGCATTTGCGGCAGTGATGGACAACCTGCGCAGCGTAAGCGATGTGGCCCGACGTACCCTCGCCAACATAGGAAAGATAAGCGAAAGCATGACAAACATCCGCGAAGTGGTTTCGGAGATAGACTACATAGCCGACCAGACCAACCTCCTGGCCCTCAACGCCTCAATCGAGGCCGCCCGGGCCGGCGAGCACGGTCGCGGGTTCGCGGTCGTGGCGGATGAGGTGCGCAGACTTTCGACAAGGTCCACCTCAGCGGCGGACAGTATCGGCAAGCTCAGCAGACACGTGGAAGAGGAGATCGCCGGGATCTGCAGCGAAACCGAACGCTACTCGTCCAGGAGCGAGCAGCGTTCCCTGGAATCGGAAAGGATCATGGAAGCCACGCTGGCGAGGCTCGACCAGGTCATGGCACAGGCCGGGAGCGAGTTGGACGCCATCTCTGCGGGAACCGGGGAGCTGGCCAGGGACATCGGCTCCATAGTGGTTTCGATGCAGTTCCAGGACATAACCAGGCAACGCATCGAACACGTGATCGGGCCGCTGCAGGATCTTCACACCCGGTGGCAACGGTGCGCCGCGGAACCGAATCCTGCGCGGGCCGGAAACCCGGACGGCGATGCCGGGCGGGGCGTGGAACGCCTCGAAGACATCTACACCATGGAATCGGAGCGTCGGGTCATGCGGGACACCCTGACCGGCAGTGTCGGGACGGCCTGACATCATCCCATCCCCTTCGCCCGGAGGCATTTCAAGCCGCCCCTTCTCTGTGAGGGAAAAGGGGCCCCGTAGGGCGCGGATGATGGAGAAGCGGAAGACCGGACCCGATCAACAACATATTTTTCCCGGAGGAGCACGAGGCATGGCACATACCCTCTTAGTTGTGGACGATTCCGCATCAATGCGGCAGATGGTCACTTTCACCCTCAAGGATGCGGGATACGAGGTAATTGCCGCGGCACACGGCAAGGAGGCATTGGCCAAGCTGGACGGTACCAGGGTATCCATGGTGATTACCGACCTGAACATGCCGGAAATGGACGGGATAGAGCTCATCAGGCAACTCAGGAGCAGGCCGGGATGCAGGTTCATCCCCATCGTGATGCTCACCACCGAATCCCAGGAGGCCAAAAAGCAGGCCGGCAGACAGGCAGGGGCAAGCGGCTGGATCGTAAAGCCCTTCAACCCGGATCAGTTGGTCGAAACGGTCAGGAAATTCGTAAAATGACACGCTATTGCCGCACCGCCCTGCCTTTTCCTACGCGGGAAAAGCTCCGCCGTGGCGTCGTGTAAATCCGCAAGTGAGGTCAGCATGCACCATGAGTTCATACGGGACGGAAACGTCGGGACACTCCGCATCACCGGAGACATGGACATCGAATCCGCGCAGGAGCTGAAGACGGTCCTGCTCGAATCTCTCGCAGGCGTAGACAGGCTCCTGTTGGACATGACGGGCGTCTCCTCGATTCACCTCAGCTGCGTGCAGCTCCTCTGCTCCGCCCACCTGACCGCGACCGGCTCCGGCATGGAGATGTCGCTGATCGATACGGACCGTGGGCCGCACGATGACGCGACAAGGTACGGTTTCCTGCGCAACACCGGTTGCCGGCGCACCATGGACGGCCAATGCCTCTGGCTTGAGCGGACAACAGACCTGTAGACGGGACGGGAAAGTCGTATGGGAATGGCGGAAACACACAGAGAAGCATTCAGGGATGAGGCGCTCGAATTGCTGTCAGAGCTCGAATCCGCGCTCCTGGAACTGGAGTACCGGCCCGACGAGCAGGAGCTCATAGGGAGAACCTTCCGGGCCATGCACACCATCAAGGGTTCCGGCGGGATGTTCGGCTTCACCGAAATCTCGGACTTCACCCACGAGGTGGAAACCGTGTTCGACCTGGTAAGGAGCGGCGCCGTTGCCGTCGACAAGGAACTGATCGATCTCACCCTGAGGTCGTGCGACCTGATCCGTGCCATGCTCGAAGGTGACGGCTCCGCGGACGCCGAAACCAGGCGGAAGCTAACGGCCCTATTCAGGGACATTGCCCGTCCGGGTGAACCCGCGTCCCTTCCGTCAGAGGACTCCGCGCCCGCGACAGAAGGCGGCTCCGCTGCCGGAGGAGATGTCGAGAGGGTTTACCGCATACGGTTCATCCCCTCCCGGGACATTCTCAAGACCGGCACCGACCCTGCCCTGCTGCTGGACGAGCTTCGCCAGCTCGGCAGCTGCACGGTGATCGCCCATCCGGAACGGATCCCCAGGCTGGACGAGTTGGAGCCGGAGGACTGCCATACCTTCTGGGACGTTCTCCTGACCACAAACCGGGGCATCAACGCAATCCGGGACGTATTCATCTTCGTCGAGGACGACGGCGAGCTGCACATCGACGTCCTCGATACCCACGTCTCCCTCTCCGAAGGCTCCACAGGGAAAAAGCTCGGCGAAATCCTGGTTGAGAGGGGCGACCTCTCTTCGGAAGACATACACAAGGCCCTTTCCTTTCAGCGACGCCTTGGGGAGTTGCTGGTCGAGAAAGGCATGGCCAGCCCGGCCCAGGTCGAATCGGCCTTGGTCGAGCAGCGGCACGTGCGCGAGGTGCAGCAGCGCAGACAGAGCAACGAGGCGGCGGCCAGCATCCGGGTCTCCTCGGAGCGGCTGGACAAGCTGGTGAACCTGGTGGGCGAACTGGTGACTGTCCAGGCCCGTCTCAGTATGACGGCCGACCACCGCTGCGACCCGCAGTTGACCCTGCTGGCCGAGGAGGTTGAGCGCCTGACCGCGGAGTTGCGCGACAGCACCCTCACACTGCGGATGATGCCCATCGGCGGATGCTTCAGCAGGTTCACGCGCCTGGTTCGGGACCTCTCCGGAGAGTTGGGCAAGAACGTGGAGCTGGTCACCTGTGGGGGTGAAACAGAGCTGGACAAGACGGTGCTCGAGCGGCTCAACGACCCCCTGGTGCATATCATCCGCAACAGCATCGACCACGGCATCGAGACCCCGGACGTCCGGCTGGCTGGCGGCAAACCGGCGCAGGGAACGGTTCGCCTGACCGCCGAACACTCCGGCGACAGCGTCACCATAACCATAGAAGACGACGGCGCCGGGCTGGACGGGGACGCCATCCGGGCAAAGGCCGTCGACCGGGGACTCCTGAACCCTTCGGCTGCGTCTTGCGACAAAGAGCTGTTCTCCCTGATTTTCGCTCCGGGGTTTTCCACCGCCAAAACCGTCACCGGCGTGTCGGGCCGGGGGGTCGGGATGGACGTGGTGAAGCGGGCCATAGACTCGCTGCGCGGAAGCATCGACATATCAAGCCGGCGCGGTATCGGCACCGTCATCACCATAAGGCTGCCGCTCACCCTGGCCATAATCGAGACCCTGCTGGTCAAGGCGGCCGGCGAAAGCTACGTCATGCCTCTCTCCCTGGTGGAGGAGTGCATCGAGCTGAACAGGGTCGATGCCGTCCCGTCGAGCGGCAACCGCCTGGTGAACGTCAGGGGGGGCATCGTCCCTTACGTATCGCTGCGCGACTCGTTCAACCTGGGCGGCGCGGCGCCGGACATAGAGCAGATCGTGATAACGAACCTCTCCGGCAATCGGTTCGGCATCGTGGTCGACTCGGTGGTGGGCGAACACCAGACCGTGATCAAGACCCTGGGGAGGGTGTACCGGAACGTGGAGGGGATATCGGGCGCCACCATCCTCGGAGACGGCGACATCGCTCTGATCCTGGATATTCCGGCACTTATGGGCGGCACCGGGCCGCAATGACATTTCCGACAAAGGAGCAAACCGATGAGCACCTCGAACATGGCCGATGCTGTCCAGTACCTGACCTTCAGGCTGCAGGACGAGACCTATGCGGTGGATGTGGCCAACATCCGGGAGATCCTGGATTTCACGAACATAACCAAAGTCCCCAGGACTCCGGACTTCATGAGGGGCGTGTTCAACCTGCGCGGAAGCGTGGTTCCGGTCATAGACCTGAAGCAGAGGTTCGGCATGTCGTTCACCGAAAAGACCGCAAACACCTGCATCATCGTCATGGAGCTCCACATCGGCGGGGAAACGGTCGTTATCGGCTCCCTGGCCGATGCGGTCCAGGAGGTCCTTGAGCTGGAACCGGACAGAATCGAGCCCCCGCCCAGGATCGGCACCGGGATCGATGCCGCATTCATCAGGGGGATAGGAAAACACAGCGACAGGTTCCTGATCATTCTCGATATCGACAGGATATTCAGCTTCGACGACATGTCCGTGCTCCGGCTGGAGGACGAAGCCGGGTCCGGGAAAAACGAATGATTCCAACCATTAGGGACTCGGAAAATACCGGCGTACCGAGATCGCGCCCGGATTTGGGTCGGATTTTGGCGAACCGATTGAGCAAAACCGCAGGCATAGCAGCGCTATGTCGAGGATTTTGCGATTGAGGCTCGACGAAAGACGGCCCGAAGACGGGATGCAAGATGGTATGTCGGTATTTTCCGAGTCCCTTAGCTCTCTAGAGGAGGTTCGACTATGAAAATGACCAACCTGAAAGTGGGTATCCGCCTTGGACTGGGCTTCGGCACGATCCTGCTCCTGCTGACGATCCTGACTGTCCTTGGTGTCAAGGGCATGGCCGGGATAAACACATCACTGGATCAGATAGTGACGATCAACAACGAGAAGATCAGGCTGGCCAGCAACGCCACCCTTGCCATGGAAAGCCTCATCCGGCAGATCCAGTTGATGATGCTACGGGACCGGGCCGGACGTGCCGAGACCAACCAGGAGATAGAGAAGATCCGGGCCGAGTACGGGGAGTACATGGAAAAACTGGAGCAGCTAGAGCAGACAGACAGGGGCAAGGAGCTGATAGCGGCGGTCAAGTCCGCCATCGAGTCCGCCAGAAAGGCCAACAACGAGGTCATCGGGTTCTCCCTGGCGGACAAGACCGACGCGGCGCTGTCGGTGTTCAACCGGGAGGGTCTCCCGCTGACGCAGAAGATCGAGCAGGCCCTGAGGGCCCTTATCCTGTACCAGCAGGAGAGCATAAAAAAGGGGCACGAAGAGGCCGTCGCGCTCTATTCGGCCACCAGGACGCTGAACCTGGCCCTCTCCGCAGCGGCATTGCTCCTCGGTATCGTCATCTCGCTCCTGATTACCAGGAGTATCACCCGTCCCCTGCGGCAGGCGGTGGAAGTCTCCGACTGCCTGGCAAAGGGCGACCTGACGGTCAGGATTGAAGGGGCCGGCAGGGACGAGACCGGCCTGCTGCTCCGCTCCATGGCCAACATGATCGACAAGCTGCGCGAGGTGGTCACGAACGTCCAGGGAGCGTCAGCCAACGTGGCCTCGGGAAGCCAGGAGCTTTCCGCCAATTCGGAGCAGATGTCGCAGGGGGCGACCGAGCAGGCCGCGGCAGCCGAGGAGGCATCTTCCTCCATGGAGCAGATGTCCTCAAACATCAGGCAGAACGCGGAGAATGCGCATCAGACCGAAAAAATCGCGGTCAAGTCGGCCGAGGACGCGGCAGCCGGAGGCAAGGCGGTGACCGAGAGCGTACGGGCCATGAAGGAAATTGCGGCAAAGATATCGATTATCGAGGAAATTGCCAGGCAGACCAACCTGCTGGCACTCAACGCGGCCATCGAGGCGGCGCGGGCGGGCGAGCACGGCAAGGGCTTCGCGGTGGTCGCCTCCGAGGTGCGCAAACTGGCGGAAAGGAGCCAGACCGCGGCGGCCGAAATCAGCGAACTGTCGGCCTCCAGCGTCGGGGTGGCCGAGAACGCGGGGGAGATGCTGGCCAGGATGGTGCCGGACATCCAGAGGACCGCGGAACTGGTCCAGGAGATAAGCGCCGCATGCCGGGAGCAGGATGCCGGGGCCGAACAGATCAACAGGGCCATCCAGCAGCTGGACCAGGTGATCCAGCAGAATGCGGCCGTATCGGAAGAGATGGCGTCCACGGCGGAAGAACTTTCCGGCCAGGCCGAGCAGCTGGAGCACACCATTGCCTTCTTCAGGGTGGGCGAGGAAAACGACCGTGCCGAACAGCGGACTGCCCGTTCCGGGAGCCCTGCGGCACCTGTCGGTCAGCATATCTCCGGCCAGCTGGTCCGCGGCGCCTCGAACGGTTACGGAAAACCGGCCCGGCCGGCCGGGAAAAACGCGGTAGGGTTCGATCTGGACCTGCGCGATAGCCGGGACAGCCGCGATGAGGAGTTCGAGAGGTTCTGAGCGTTGCGCACGCAGGTGAAAACCGTCAGGGCAGACCAAGCCGCCGTGCTGTCGGAGCGTGATTTCAGGCGTTTGAGCGCCTTCATCCATGACGTCTGCGGCATAAAGATGTCCGGCGCCAAAAAGACCATGCTGGAGACCAGGCTCCGTAAACGCCTCCGGGAACTGCGCATGGACGACTACGGCGCCTATGCCGATTACCTGTTCAGTCCCGAGGGAATGGATCGGGAACTGGTCAGGATGATCGACGCGGTAACCACCAACAAGACGGATTTCTTCCGCGAGCCGGGCCATTTCCAGTTTCTCTCCGCCCGGGCGCTCCCGGATTTCCTGAACCGATCAGTTTCGGGCCGCGGCCCGAAACTGAGGATCTGGAGCGCAGGCTGCTCCACCGGCGAAGAACCCTACACCATAGCCATGGTCTTGAACGAATTCGCCTCGTCCAAGCCGGGATTCGGATTCTCGGTCCTTGCCACGGACATCTGCACCACTGTCCTGGAGAAGGCGAAACTGGCCATCTTCGAGGAAGAGCGCATCATCCCGGTGCCCCCCGAGCTGCGGCGGAAATACTTCCTCAGGAGCAGGGACAGGAAGCGGCGGCTGGTAAGGGTCGTGCCGGGGCTGAGGAGCACGGTGACCTTCAGGCGGCTCAACTTCATGGAGGATTTCGAGTTCCGCGAGCCGATGGAGATAATCTTCTGCAGAAACGTCATCATATATTTCGATCGGCAGACTCAGGAAGCCCTGATACGGCGGCTCTGCAATTGTCTGGCCCCCGAAGGTCTTCTCTTTCTCGGCCATTCGGAGACGCTGGGCGGCTTCAATCTCCCCCTGGAGCAGGTCGCCTCGACCGTCTACCGGAAGAGGGCCTGACATGTGGTTCGGCGGCCTGCATACCATTATTCTGAAGCCGGGAGAGGGCTATGCCGGAGAAAAGCCCTCGATTGTCTCCACCGTGCTCGGCTCCTGCGTCTCGGTCACCATGTTCTGCAGGAATGGCCGCTTCGGGGCCATCTGCCATTCACTGCTTCCAGAGGCCGCCTCAGGGACGGCCGGAAACGAATTCCGCTACGTGGACAGCTCCATGTACGCGATGCTGCTTCACTTCGACCGTCGCGGCGTGCCTCGCGAAGAGCTGGAAGTCAAGCTTTTCGGGGGATCAGACCTGCTGGGCTGCGGGAGTGGAAGCGGAAAAACGGTGGGGAGACAGAATATCGAGACCGCGCTCGGGATCATCGCCTCGGAACGGCTTGCGCTGCTGGCCTCGGACGTGGGCGGCGATCAAGGGCGCAAGCTGTTTTTCAAACCACATACCGGCGAGGTGTTCGTCAAACGCCTGAGCCGGGGATTGCCGAAGAACCGTTAGCCGGATGCCATCAAGAACGTTCGTTTCAGACGGTATCAAGCAGGGGAGCCATGAAGAACAGGATCCGGGTCCTCATTGTCGATGATTCGGCCGTGGTGCGCCAGACCCTCGCCGAGATCCTCTCATCGGACCCGGGGATCGAGGTGATGGCCACCGCCGCGGACCCGTTCATGGCCGCGGAACGGATCAGGGAAAAGGTTCCCGACGTCATCACCCTGGACGTGGAGATGCCGCGCATGGACGGCATCACCTTCCTGAAGAGGATCATGACCCAGCACCCCATCCCGGTGGTGATGTGCTCCAGTCTTACCGACCGCGGCTCGGAAACCGCCCTGAGGGCGCTGGAGCTCGGCGCGGTCGAGGTCATCAGCAAACCCTGCCTCGGGGTGAAGCGGTTCCTGGAGGAATCGAAGGTCCTGATATGCGATGCGGTCAAGGCCGCCTCTCAGGCCAGGGTTAGGCCCATAGCGGGCCGCGCCGGGAGGGTGTCGCCGAAACTGACCGCCGATGTGATGCTCTCCAGGCCGGACCCCAGATCGATGATCCGGACAACCGAAAAGGTGGTCGTGGTGGGGGCCTCCACAGGCGGGACCGAGGCGCTCCGCGTCTTCCTCGAAGGGATGCCCTCCGATGCCCCCGGCATCGTCATCGTGCAGCACATGCCGGAAAACTTCACCAGGTCTTTCGCGGTGCGGCTCGACAGCCTGTGCAGTATCTCCGTGAAGGAGGCGGAGGACAACGACACCGTGCTGAGGGGACGGGCGCTCATCGCGCCGGGCAACCGCCACCTGCTGCTCAAGCGGAGCGGCGCCCGCTACTACGTGGAGGTGAAGGACGGCCCCCTGGTGAGCCGTCACCGGCCGTCAGTGGACGTGCTGTTCCGTTCCGCCGCGCGCTATGCCGGCAGGAACGCGGTCGGCGTCATCATGACCGGAATGGGAGACGACGGGGCAAAGGGGCTGCTGGAGCTGAAGCAGGCGGGGGCTTTTACCGTCGCCCAGGACGAGCAGTCCTGCGTGGTATACGGCATGCCCAAAGAGGCGGTGAAACTGGGTGCCGCTCAGCGGGTCCTCCCGCTGGAGTCCATGGCGGCAGCGGTGGTGACGGAATGCCGCTAGTGTCCTGTGCGGTTAGTTCACAGCAAGAACTCCGAGGAATTTTGATTCCTGGCAAGGCGCGGCGACACAGGCCTAGCCGGGTCTAAGCCGAGGAGCCGGAACGCGGCCAGGGGCCAAAAGGCCCGGAATTGTAAGGAAGGAATGAGCCGCACAAGACACTAGCTCCGGCCTATTCCGGCAGCCAGCCTTCGATCGGACCCAAGGCGCCTGTTACGCCCCCGTCGATCACGTCCATCAGCTCGCTCAGGGTCTTCTCATCGTTGGGCAGCTGAAAATACTCCCTGATCTCTCCCCTCACACGATCCGGCCTGGTAAGAAGAATATATTCGTCATTGCCCACGGTCACCGAATCGAATCCGGTCGTCACCAGGGCAGGCTGCCGGTATTCCGAGCCGTACAGTGAAAGGAAAAGCCGCTGAGGTAGTGGAAGATCGAACATTCTGCCTCCGGTATTTGTGGATTCAAGTGGGCGCTCCGGCGGACGTCATCCGTGAGCGGTTCCCGGTATTACGTATCGGCCGGTCCGGCATAACATTGAGCGGAAAGGACCTCCGAAACCGGGCTCATCTCTTCACGTGGTTGTGGTTGAAGATGTGGTCCCGGCAGTAGCCGAACTGGCCGTCGCACTCCGGGCAGTAACGGAAATCCATGTCGGGATGGCTCCTGTCGGTAATACCGCAGACCGTGCACCGGTGGTAGTACCCAGCGTCTCCGCCGGCAGTCCGGGAGGCCTTCACCGCCATCCGGCGTCCTCGGTACCGGAGAGTCACCACGATATCACGGGCAAAGAACAGCAGAAAATTGCCCACTGAAGCGAGCATCAGCAGCCTGCTCTGCCAACCGCTGAAGATGAGTATGAAGAGGTAGCCGATCCAGGTCAGCAGGGCGAGCCACTTGATCCGTACCGGCAGGACGAAGAAGAGCAGGAGCTGGAAGTCCGGGAAAAGCCAGGCAAAGGCGAGAAACACCGAGGCGCCGATAAAGGCGTTGCTGACCGGCAGCTCGGGGGTGAGGAAGGAAACCGCCACGGTCAGGAGATAGCCGATTACCAGGAAGAGATTGTAGCGGAACGCGCCCCACAGCTCTTCCAGGGCCGACCCCATGAGATAGAACAGGTACCAGGCGAAGAAGGCGAACAGCGGGTTGCTGAGCGGCGGGTCGAATGGAAAGGTCGCGAGCCTCCACCATTCACCCCTCAGCAGCAGGTCGGCCGAGAGCCAGGTCTGGCTGCGATCAATCCGCCCCATCATGTACAGGACGTAAAACAGGCTCTGCCCCGCTATCAGGTAGAGGGTTACGTTATGCGGCGCATACCTGCCGAGCCGTTTCTCCAGCCAACCCAGAAGCTTCATCAATCCTGTCCCCTCCCCTTTCCATGCAGGGACCATCGCGTCCCGGCGTTCGACCGTTCGCCATGATAGCAGGTTGGAGAGCCGCGGGCAATGACTGTCTCGGTTTTTGCCGGCACCGACTGTCCGGCAGGGTGTTGCAGTCGTAGATCCGGATTGCCGAGAGCTTTGGAATGGAAATCGCGCTGACAATCCCCAGCAGGACTACCGCAATGAAGCCACAGACGACCAGAATGACGAGCAGAACCGTCGAGTGCCCTTTTTTCTTCAGAACCCGCACCCCGCCGCATTTTGCACATATCGTTTCGTCCGGAGACATATCACTGCCGCAGACCCGGCAGTAGCTTATCGAAAGCGTTTCCATTATCCCTCCAACCCAGCGCCTCTCACCCGGCATGGTTCGCGGTTCGGCCGGATGTCGTCCAATGCCCCGGCGCATCCAAGGGACAAGCGTGGAGGCACCCGCGGGCCGGACGACAGGTGTTCGGGGAGGAATAATATAACCTGTCCACACAAAATTCAACAGTTCTAATTTTTTGTTCTTGTTTGATAAATACTATGGAAAAGGTCGAGCGGGTGTTCGAAAGGGCCAGGGTGGCGGCGGACGAGGCGGGAATCGAGCTGCGGCTCTCCGGAACGCTCCCCAGGACGGAACGGAACTGCGACTTCATCGTGGAGGGAAACGCCCATGTTTCACGGGACGGCGAGGCCCATCCCTGCTATTTTCTCTGACACCGTTTCCAGTGTCACAGTTCGACCGGGACTGCTACCTGACCTCGGTGCCGTGCGGAAACTGCTTCTGGGGGTTGAACTGCATGAAGCAGCGGTCTGTCGGGTACCGGGGCCCGGAATCAGGTCTCAGCGGCGATGACCGCGGCCTCCCGCTCCCGGTCCTTGCCGTGGTCGCGGGCGATGAGCATGTAGATGGACGGTATGATGAACAGGGTGAACAGGGTCCCGACAAACATGCCCCCCACCAGCACCAGGCCGATGGAGTTACGCGCCGCTGCGCCGGCGCCGCTTACCAGGGTCAAGGGGAAATGGCCGGCTATGGTTGCCGCGGTGGTCATCATGATCGGACGGAGCCGGATCATGGCCGCCTGGCGCACGGCGTCCAGCTTCGGCAGCCCCTGCAGCTGAAGCTTGTTGGCGAACTCCACGACCAGGATGCCGTTTTTCGACACCAGGCCGACCAGGGTGACCAAGCCCACCTGCGAGTAGATGTTGAGGGTGGTGGTCCAGCCGTTGGTCCAGAACGGGACGTTCGGGTCGGGCATCTTCAGGAATGTGAACAGCAGCGAGCCGAACATGGCCAGCGGCACAGACCCGGCCAGGATGACGAACGGATCGCGGAAGCTGTTGAACTGGGCCGCCAGCACCAGGAAGATCAGGACGATTGCCAGCGCGAATGCCGGCAGGAACCGGTTACCTTCGGTGCGCAGCTGGCGCGACTCGCCGGTATAGTCCATCACGTACCCCTCGGGAAGTATCTTCGACGCCTCTGTTTCCAGGAAACCCAGGGCCTCGTCCAGGGGGCGTATGGGAACACCGCTGAGCTTGACCGCGTTCAGCTGCTGGAAACGGTTGAGCGAACGCGGCACCACCGTCTCCCGCTGGGTGGCGATGGTGCCGAGCGGGATCAGCCTGTCGTTCGGACCGGTGACGTAGATACCCTCCAGCTGCCCCGGATTCAGCCTCCCTGCCCTCTCGATCTGAGGGATCACCTTGTAGCTCCGTCCCGAGATGTCGAAGCGGTTGACGTAATCCCCCCCCACCATTCCACCCAGGTCACCCCCCACCTGGCTGAGATTGAGACCCAGCGCGGCGACCTTGTCCTTGTCGATGATGAATTCCGACTGCGGCTGGTCGATCTTGACGTCGATAATCGGTGGAAACAGGAACATGCCGCTCTCCATGGCCTTTGTCTGCAGCTGTTTGGCGAATTCCAGGATCTGCGGGGTATCGGCCGTGGAGGCCAGCACGAACTCGACAGGGAAGTCGCCTCCGCCGGGCAGGGCCGGCGGGGTCACCGGAAAGGCCTGGATGCCCGGGATGGCATGGAGCTTCTGCTGCACCTCCGGCATGATCTGGAAGATGGTGCGATCCCGCTCTGACCAGGGTTTGGTGACCATACCTGCGAAGCCGGAGTTGGGAAAGGTGGCCTGGAAGGTGAAGTCGGTCTCGGGGACGCTCCGGTAGACCTGGTTGACCACGTTGGCGAAATGGCTGTTCAGGTCAAGCGTGGAGTTGGCCGACGCGTCCAGGATGCTGAAGATGACCCCCTCGTCCTCGGTCGGCGCCAGTTCCTTGGCGGACATGACGTACATGGGAACCGTGAGGAGCGAGACGACAAGCCAGACGCTGTAGACAGCCGGCCGCGCCGCCAGGGTTTTGTCCAGGCAGCGGCCGTAAAACCTTCTCAGCCGGCCGAAGTCGCGGGCGATACGGCCGGGCAGCCCGTGCTCCTCGAGGCCCGGCTTGAGCAGCCGGGAGGACATGAGCGGCGAGAGGGTAAGGGCCACGATGCCGGAGATGGTGACCGCTCCGGCCAGGGTGAAGGCGAATTCGCGGAACAGCGAGCCGGTGAGCCCACCCTGCAGACCGATGGGAAGGTAGACCGCGGCCAGGGTGATGGTCATGGCAATAATGGGCCCCACCAGCTCGCGGGCGCCCACCAGGGCCGCCTGCAGCGGGGTCTTTCCCTCGCTCATGTGGCGCTCCACGTTTTCCACCACCACGATGGCGTCGTCCACCACCAGACCGACCGAAAGGACAATGGCCAGCAAGGTGAGGAGGTTCAGGGTAAAGCCGAAGGCCTGCATCAGGAAGACCCCGCCGATGAGCGACAACGGTATGGCCACCACCGGGATCAGCACCGAGCGGAACGAGCCCAGGAACAGGAAGATCACCACCATCACGATAAGCAGCGTGTCGCCGAGGGTCTTCAACACCTCGGTGATGGCGTTGGAGATGTAGTCGGTGGCGTCGTAGGCGACCCGGGCCACGAGACCGGTCGGCAGGTCCTTCTGGATGGATGCCATCTCGGCCCGTACCCGTTTTATGACATCGAGGGAGTTGGCGTTGGGAAGGGGCCAGATACCGATGAAGACCGCGGTCTGGCCTGAAAACCGGACCTCCGCGTCGTAGTCTTCCGCGCCCAGCACCACGTCGGCCACGTCCCCGAGACGGACGATGGTGTCGTTCTTCTGCAGCACCACAAGGCGCTGGAACTCTTCGACCGTGCTAAGATTCGTGTCGGCGGTGAGGTTCACCTGGATATACGCCCCCTTGCTGTGTCCGAGCGCGGCCAGGAAGTTGTTGGCGGCCAGGGCGTCGCGTATCTGGGTCGGACTGAGGTTGAAGGCGGCCATCTGTTCGGGCTTGAGCCAGACGCGCATGGCAAAGGTCCGCGCACCGAGGATGTCGGCCCGCTGCACCCCCTGTATGGCCGACAGCCTGGGCTGGACCACGCGGACCAGGTAGTCGGTGATCTCGTTCTGCTTCAGCATGTCCGAGCTGAAGCTCAGGTAGGCCGAGGCGAACTGGCTGTCAGCCGACTCGATGTTGATGACCGGCACCTCGGCCTCGGGCGGCAGGTCGCGCCGCACCTGGTCGACCTTCGAGCTGATCTCGGCCAGGGCCTTGGTGGAATCGTAATTCAGCTTCAGACGGACGGTGATGGTCGACAGGCCGAGGGTGCTCTTGGACTCCATGTACTCTATGCCGTCCGCAGCCGCTATGGCCCTCTCCAGCGGCGTGGTGACGAAGCCGCGAACCAGGCTAGCGTTTGCCCCGACGTAGACCGTCGTTACCGTGACTGCGGCATTTTCGCTCCGCGGATACTGGCGGACGCTGATGGAGCGTATGGCCTGCAATCCGGCGATGATGATGATCAGGTTCACCACCAGGGCCAGAACCGGGCGTCGCAGGAACAGGTCGGTGATCTTCATGGGTCAGTTGTTCTCCGGTGCTGGTGCATGCCTGAATGGGGGGGAAAGCTTGTTGTCGACTATAACGGACTGGCCGTTGCGCAGCTTGAAGCCGCCGGTGGTTACGACGGTCTCCCCGGCCTTCAGCCCGCTGCTGACCGCTACGAAATCGCCCCGTTTCTCGCCCAGGCGTACGAACTGCTGGCGCAGGACCCTGCCTCCTTTGCGTTCCCTGTCGTCCTCCACCACGAATACCGAATCACCGTAGGGTGCATAGAGCACGGCGGTTGCGGGAATCGAGAGCACGCTACTGCGGAGCGGCAGGGCCACCACCACGTTGACGAACATCCCCGGCCGGAGTTTTTCCGCCTGATTGGTTACCGTGGCCTGCACGCTCACGTTGCGGGTCGCCGGGTCCACCAGCGGGTTTATGGCGGTGATGCGGCCCTGAACCGTCAGGCCGGGCAAGGCGTCGCAGGTCACCCGGACCGCGAGTCCCGTGCGCAGCCGGCCCAGCTGCTGCTGCGGCAGGTTGAAGTCCACGAAGATGGGGTCGAGCGACTGCAGGGTCACCACCGGGTCCGCCTCGTGCAGCATCTGTCCCAGGTTCACCTGGCGTATGCCGAGCCGGCCGCTGAAGGGGGCGCGGACAGTCTTTTTGGCAATGGTCGTCCGGAGGGAGTTGAGCTGGGAGAGGGCCTGGTCGTGGGCGGCCACAGCCTTGTCATACTCGGCCCTGGATATGATGCTGGTCTGAACCATCTTGGCGGCACGTTCCAGCTCGGTGCGGGCCAGCTTCTCCTGGGCGGCGAGACCGGGAAGCTGGGCCTCTTCCGCCGAGGAGTCCTGACTTATCAGCGGATCCCCTTTCCTGACCGCAGTGCCGGCAGAGAAATCGATCCTGGCGACCTTGCCCGGAAGCTCGGCCGAGACGGTGACACCCTGAACCGCGGTCAGCGAACCGACGGCGGTCAGAGAGGTTTCCCAGGTCTCCGACCTGACCGTGGAGGTGGTGACCGTCTCTGGGGGTGGCACCGCCTTTTTGCCCTGCTCGACCATGGTCCGGATCTGCAGGACCTTGATGCCTGCCAGCAGGCCCGCAACCAGTACCAACCCCAGCACGGCCAGAATGATGCGTTTCCTCATATCGGGATTACTCCTGTAAAGGTTTAAATATAACCTTTCAATTCATTAATTTCATTGACTATTAGTCACAATATCCTCATCCGCAGCGTCACGGTTCCACCACCCGCCGCCCAGTGCCTGAAAGAGCGCGGCGGTATCGGCCAGGCGGGCCGCCTGTGCCTGCACCAGGTTGATGCGGGCCAGATGGTACATGCGCTGCGCCACAAGCAGCGAGAGATAGTCTACCGCCCCGATCTGGAACTGGCGCTCCACCAGCGAAAGGGTTTCCCTGGCTGAGGACTCCGCCTCCGCCTGTGCGCGCAGGGTCCGGGCGTCGGTTTCCAGCGCCCGCAAGGTATCGGCCACTTCCCCGAACGAAGCGAGCACCACCTCCCGGTACTGGGCCATGGCCTGGTCATGGGCCGCGATGGCCGCACGACGTTTCGCGGTCAGCTCGCCGCCGTGGAACAGCGGCTGGAGCAAGCCGGCGCCCAGGCTCCAGACCGCCGAGCCGTTGGAAAACAGGTCCTCTATCTTCACCGCGTTGCTGCCGAGGCTGCCGGTCAGAGTTATCCTAGGATAGAGATTGGCGGTGGCGACCCCCACCTGGGCACAGGCCGCGTGCAGCAACTTCTCGGAGGCCCTGATGTCCGGCCTTTGGCGCACCAGCGACGAAGGGACGCTCACCGGCACGTCCGGCGGAAGCTCCATGTCTTCCAGCCTGAATTCCGGGATCCCTCCCTCCCCGGGGAAACTCCCGACGTAAACGGCCAGTTGATGGCGAACCCCGGCAAGCTCCTTTTCCAGCGGGGGAAGCGTAACCAGGGTCTGGGCCAGCATGGTCCGCTGCTCCAGGACATCGGGTTGGGAAGCGCCTCCGAGCTCGAACTTGCCGCTTACCAGTTCCAGCTGCTTCCGCTGCATCTCTATGATCTCCCGGGTGGCCTCGATCCTGGCCCGCAGCGACGCCTCGGCCACCGCCGAGGTGACGATGTTGGAGGTCAGGGTGAGATAGGCCGCCTCATACTGGAACCGCTGGTAGTCGGCCTGGGCGCGCAGGGCTTCCAGCTCGCGCCGGTTTCCGCCGAACAGGTCCAGGGTGTAGGAGACCGTGACCGTGGCGTTATAGAGGGTAAAAGTGCTGGCCCCGGATTCCGGCTGGCCGAATGAGGCCCCGGTGGATCTGCTCCGGCTCACCCCCACATTGCCGTCCAGCGTGGGGAAGTACACCGTCCCTCCCCTGGCCCGCCAGTTCTCTTCCGCTTCCCTGAGCCGCGCCCGGGCTGCGGCCAGGGTGGGACTGTCCTGAAGCGCCTTCCGGATCAGACGATCCAGTGTCTCGGAACGGAACAGGCTCCACCACTGGCCGGGGATGTCCATTCCGTTCACGTAGCGCTGCGCTGCTCCGGTCGGGACCGGAGCCGAAACCGTCTCTGCCGGGAGTGGTTCCGGGGTGTACTCCCGGACAACCGGCGCGTCGGGCACACGGAAATCGGGCCCCACGGCGCAACCGGCCACGGCAACCACCAAGGCGCCCGCCGCGAGCGTTTTTCTGCAAGGGATGAAGACTCTCACGAATTCCCTCTCCGGGTTCAGGTTGGAAATCAGGGCAGGAGGCCTTTGAAAAGTGCATCCACCATGGTCTCGACCAGTTCGGTGGTATCAGCCAGTGGAAAATCTCTGGTAAATATGACGGCCGCCACAATCCCGTGGACCCCTGTCCAGAGGACCTGGGCCAGGAGATCGACATCCATGGGGCGCAGCCGGCCCGAGGAGGCGCACTCGGCCACCAGGTCCCGGTAATACAGGTAGGCGCGCCTGCTCATGGTGTCTTTTTCCAGGTATTCACGGGGCGAGCCGTAAACGAACGGATTGGTAAAAAACGCGGCCCGGTAGTGATCCGGGTTCTCCAGCCCGAACCGGACGTACATCCGCAACGCCTGCCGCAGAATGTCCAGCGGCTCTTCCCCGCCGCTGCGCAGACTTGACAGCTCCCGGTACAATTCCGCGAACAATTCCTCGCAGATACGGAAAAGGATTTCGTCCTTGTCGCGAAAATAGAGGTAGATGGTGGTGGGAGAGTGCTCGATCCGCTTCGCCAGCCTCCGCATGGAAAAATTCTCGTACCCTTCCCGGGAAAACAGCTCCCGGGCCGCATCAAGGATTATCATGCGAAAGGCTTCTCTGTTTTTGTGCCGTTGTCGTAGAAGGCCCATTGTTCCTTAACGGTGTTAAGCAATTTCGGAAACATTACCCGCTCTTAACCCTGGTGTCAAGTGATTAATGAGGCTTTTGACCCCCTCGGAGATACGGAAACAGGGCAGGGATGGGTGACTCACCGGATTGCCCGGTGTATTCGGCGGTCTTTACAGCGTTGCTTCCAATTTCTCGCAGATGGCCTTCAGCACCTTGATGCGCGCAAACTGCTTGTCGTCTGACTCCACCAGGGTCCAGGGTGCCTGCTCGGTGCTGGTCCGGTCGATCATGTCGCAGACGGCCCGTTCGTAGTCGTCCCATTTCTCACGGTTCCGCCAGTCCTCAGGCGTTATCTTGAAACGTTTGAAGGAAACCTGTTCCCGCTCGCGGAACCGTCGCAGCTGCTCGTCCTTGCCGATCTGGAGCCAGAATTTCAGGACCAGGGTACGGTTTCTCATCATCTGTTCCTCGAAATCGTTGATCTCCCCGTAGGCGCGCGTCCAGTCGGCCGGCGAACAGAGACCCTCTACCCGCTCGACCAGCACCCTGCCGTACCAGGACCGGTCGAATATCGCCAGGTGCCCCCGCCTCGGAATGTGCCGCCAGAAGCGCCACAGGTAGGGCTGGGCACGCTCCTCCTCGGTAGGGGCCGCGGTCGGGATTACCCGGTAATAGCGGGCGTCCAGGGCACCGGTTATCCGCCGGATGGCGCCCCCCTTGCCCGCGGCGTCAAACCCTTCGAACACCACGACCGCCGACATTCTGCCGAAGTTCTTGTGGCGGGTCAGGAGATTGAGCGTGCCCTGGTATTTTTCCAGCTCCTTTTCGTACTCCTTTTTTGCCAGCTTCAGCGACAGGTCGAGGCGGTTCAGGACCGAGAGCGAGTCCATGCCGGCCGTGACCGGCGGTACGGTTATGGAGGCGCTGCATGTCCGCGGGGAGTCCAGCCTCGAACGCACGGCCTGCAGGATCGCCTGGCCTACCGCCAGGTAGCGGTAGCGGGCGTCCGCCCCCTCGACAATGATCCATGGCGCCTCGGTGGTGTCGGTCCGGCGAAGTGCGTGCTCGGCCGTCCTGCGGAACCGGTCGTAGATCTTGAAGTTCTTCCAGTCACGCTCCGTGACCCGCCAGCGGGTGGCCGGGTCCTTTTCCAGTGTCTTGAGACGCCGGCGCTGGCTCTCCTTGGAGAGATGGAGCCAGAATTTGAGTATCAGCGCACCCTCGTCGGTCAGCATCTTCTCGAAGCGGTTGATCCGCGCCAACTGCTGATCCAGCTCGGAGTTCCCCGCATCCTTGTGCAGCGCCAGGCTGATGGGAGTAGAGTACCAGGAGCGGAAAAAGATTCCGATCTTCCCCTTCGGCGGGAGGAGCCTCCAGTAGCGCCACATGGCGGGACGTTCCCGCTCCTCGTCGGTGGGATCGCTCACGGCGTGGGTCTCGATGTGGCGCGGGTCCATCCACTCGTTCAGCACGTTGACGGTCTCCCCCTTGCCTGCCCCGTCCACTCCGGAAACCAGTATGATCACCGGGAACTCGGCCTTCTGCAGCAGGTCGTACTGGGCATCGAGCAGGGCTTCCCGCAGGGGCGGGACCTCTCTTTTCCAGGACTCCTTATCGACGGTGTGGCCCAACTCGGCGGACTCGAACACGGCAGCTCCTTATCAAGGCTTACGACCGGAGACCTGCCAGGTTTCGAAAACCTGGCAGGTCCGGCTTTAACGGCAGACTCAAAACCATTTTTTCCTTTTGAAACAGACGACCATGAACCCGCTCACCGCGGCCATGAAGAGCATGACCGCGGGGTAACCCCAGCGCCACTCCAACTCGGGCATGTGACGGAAATTCATGCCGTAGACCCCGGCTATAAAGGTGAGCGGGATGAAGATGGTGGCGATGATGGTCAGGACCTTCATGACCTCGTTCAACCGGTTGCTCATGCTGGAGAGATAGATGTCCAGCATGCCGGAAATCATGTCACGGAAGGTTTCCAGGGTGTCGATGGCGTGGATGGTATGGTCGTAGACGTCACGGAGGTAGACTCGGGTGGACTCGCGGACCAGCGACGAATCCTCGCGCTGGAGACCGCTCAGCACCTCCCGGAGAGGCCAGACCGAACGCCGCAGGAAGATGAGATCTCGCTTCAGGGCATGGATCACCCTGAGGGTGGAGGAGGCGGGATTGGTCACCAGGGCGTCCTCCAGGGCTTCGATACGGTCGCCCAGCCGCTCCAGGACGATGAAATAGTTGTCGACCACCGTATCCAGGAGGGTATAGGCCAGGTAGTCGGCGCCCGACCGGTCGATGCGTCCCTTTCCCGCGCGGATCCGCTCCCGCACCTTGGCGAAGACCGCGCCGCTCTTTTCCTGAAAGGAGAGGACGTAGTTGGCGCCCAGTATCAGGCTGATCTGCTCGCTTTCCATGGCCCAGCGCTCTCCGTTGCAGGTAAGCGCCCGGAACACCACGTAGAAATACTCGCCGAAATCCTCCATCTTGGGCCGCTGGTCGGTGTTCAGGATGTCCTCCACTACCAGCGGATGGAGACCGAAGCATTCGCCGATCCTCGCCACCAGGTCCACCTGGTGCACCAGGTCCACGTCGATCCAGGTCACGGTGGAGGCGTCCCGGCAGGGGGAGCACTCGGTGAGATCATCGAGTGCTCTCTCCCGGAACACACCCTCCCCGTACTCGATGACCGTGATATGAGCCTGCTCGGTCCGTTGCTCCCCCACATAGACCAGGCTGCCGGGCGGCAGCCCCGCCTTTACCGACCGTTTCTTGACGATCCGTGCCATGGGCGTGACCTCCCGGGCCGGTCAGACCCGCTCGTACGGTTCGAACAGCCTCTTGAACTCGTCCAGTGCGAACCGGTCCGTCATGCCGGCGATGTAGTCGCAGATCACCCGCTCCCGGCCGGCGCTCTCCATCTTCCTGAGATGCTTGCGCGGAAGCAGGGTCGGGTGCTTCAGGTATGCCTCGAACAGCTGGGTCAGGTACCGCTCCGCCTTGACCCGCATCCGTTCCACCTTGTGATGGCGATACAGGTTGCGCATGAGGAACCGCTTCAGATCCCGATTCTTCTCGGCGGTCTGCTGGCTGAAGGCCACCACCTGGCGGTTGACCCTGCGCAGGTCTTCCATGGTCGCGATGCCGTAGCGCCCGATGTTCTCCAGGGTAGTGACGCTCAGGTCGCGGATCAGGTACCCTATGAGGGCGCTGATGGTCTGGTGCTTGCCCCGTTCCGGATCGATGCCGGGATACCTCTCGTATATGCGCTCGTGGACCTCGCTCCACAGCTCCATGGTCTCCAGCTGGCCCAGGGTGATGAGTCCGGACTTGAGGCCGTCGTCGATGTCGTGGTTGTTGTAGGCTATCTCGTCGGCGAAGTTGATGATCTGTGCCTCCACCGTCGGGACCGTGCCGGGCATCAGCTCAGCCACTATCTCGGGTGGGGAGTCGTGGGGGGACTTGTGCTTGATGATCCCCTCCCTGGTCTCCCATGAGAGGTTGAGGCCGTTGAATCCGGGATAGCGTTCCTCCAGTTCGTCCACCACCCGGAGCGACTGCAGGTTGTGCTCGAACCCACCGTAGCCTTTCATCAGCCGGTTGAGCACATCCTCGCCGGTGTGGCCGAACGGGGTGTGGCCCAGGTCGTGGGCAAGGGCAAGGGCCTCGGTCAGCTCCTCGTTGAGCCGGAGCCGCCGGGCGATTGCCTTCCCTATCTGGGCCACCTCCAGTGAATGGGTCAGCCGGGTGCGGTAATAGTCCCCCTCGTGATTGACGAAGACCTGGGTCTTGTACTCGAGCCTCCGGAACGCCGCACAGTGTATGATGCGGTCCCGGTCCCGCTCGAACGCCGGCCGGTCGTCCCGGAACTCCTCGTGATAGCGCCGCCCGAGGGATTCGGAGCTCTTCGCAGCGAACCCTGCAAGGTCGGGTCTTTCATATGAAACTGCCATCTCCATCAGGTAGTCCTCCCCATGAGATTTTTATTAAAGCCCCGTGTTCAGACTGTGTCAACCACAAAGTTACCCTTGACTCACAAAACCTTATCATGCTAGTTTTTCTGAATATATTTCAATAATTTTCAATTCCACGAACGGAATTTACCATGAGTAAAAAGCTGCTGGAGCTGGTTCCGGATCAGGTCAGGAGCAAACTGGGCACGGCAGATAGCGTATGCCTCCTGAGCGGCCGGGACGTGTTCACCGCTCTGAAGGACGAAAACCTGATCGTGATGGCGTGCAACGCCAGGATCGGACACGCACTACCCGGCATCATGAAGGCCGCCCAGGAGCTGGACGCAGTGGTCGCCTTCGAGCTCACCATGACGGAAGGAGGCCTCGACGGCGGCTATACCGGACAGACCCCGGACTCCTTCGTCGGGACCGTCGTGGAGTACGCGCATGAATGCAAGTTTACCTCGCCCTTTTTCATCCATGCGGACCACATAACCGTCAAGGACGCCTCAAAAGAGGAATTCGAGCGGGCCCGACTCCTCATCGAGGCGCAGATTGAGGCGGGCTACACCTCCTTTGCCCTGGACGCATCATTCAACCCCCTCCCCGTCAACATCGACATCGTAGCCCGTCTCGCCCGGCCGATCATAGCCCGGGGCTTTGGCCTGGAGCTCGAGCTGGGCGAACGGCCCGCTTCACCCGGCCGCTCCTCTCTCACAACCATCGGCGAGACAGAGTCGTTTCTCTCCGGTGTAAATGCGCGGGGGATCTCTCCCCAACTGCTCGCCATCAATAACGGTTCGAAACGGGGCAACTACCTGGAAGGGGAAGTGGTGCACATCGACCTGGAGCGCACCAGGCGGATCAGCGAGACGGCCGCCTCGTTCGGGCTGGCAGGCCTCGTGCAGCACGGGATCACCGGCACTCCGCTCCACCTGGTCGGAAAACTTGCCCACTACGGCATCCGCAAGGGGAACATCGGGACCCTCTGGCAGAACGTAGCCCACGCGGGACTTCCCCTGGACCTCATGGACGCCATGCGCTGCTGGGCAAGAGAGAACAACCGTGACATCAAGTACGCGACCAGGGTATTCAAGTCCGACATCGACGCCATCCCACAGGAGAACCGCCGCCAGATCCACGAGATGGCATACCGGGAGGCGCGGGAATTCCTGATCGCCTTCCACGCCAGAGGGAGTGCGACCAAGCTGGCTGAAGCCCTGGGAAGGACGGGATGCGGATCGTAGGGGGCAGCGCCGGGGGACGCAAGCTGCTGACCCCCCGGGGGATGGGGATCAGACCCACCTCCGACAAGGTAAAGGAATCGCTGTTCAGCATCCTGACCGGGATGCCGGGTTCCCTGGACGGCTGCTCGGTGCTGGACATATTCGCCGGCACCGGCAACCTCGGTATCGAGGCGTTGAGTCGCGGTGCCGGCAGCGCGGTCTTTATCGACAGCGGGCGGGAGTCCGGTTCCATCATCGCGAAGAACCTGGAATTGACCGGCTTCCGGGAGAGAGGCAGGGTTATCGCCAGGGACTTCCGGGCCGCGTTGTCGTGGCTTGAAGCCCGCACCGAGAGGTTCGGGCTGGTCTTCATCGACCCGCCCTACAGGAAAGGGCTGCTGGAGATATGCCTGTCCAGGCTGGGTGAATCACCGATCATCGACGACGACGCAGTGGTCGTTGCGGAATACTCCTCAAAGGAGGAACCGGGCTCGGCATACGGAACGCTCCGCCTCTGCGACAGCAGGGTCTACGGCGACACCGCCCTGGCCTTCTTCATCAAAACCAAGAAAGGCGCGTCATGACGAAAAAAATCGCCGTGTATCCCGGCTCGTTCGATCCCATCACCTTCGGCCACCTGGACATCATCAACCGCGCACTGAAAATTTTCGACGAGGTCATCATAGCCGTGGCCCGCAACGAGCGCAAGAGTCCCCTGTTCAGCGTGGATGAGCGGGTGGAGCTCATCAAGTCGGTAATCAAGGACAGCGACCGGGCAAGAGTTGACACCTTTGACGGCCTTCTGGTAGACTACGCCCGTTCCTGCAGGGCACAGGCAATCGTGCGGGGTCTTCGGGCGATTTCGGACTTCGAGTACGAACTGCAGATGGCTCAGATCAACCGGGGTATTTCAAGGGAAGTCGAGACGGTTTTTCTCATGACCTCGGTTTTCTACAGCTTCCTTTCCTCATCCATAGTGAAAGAGGTGTACTCCCTGCAGGGCCCCATCGACGGCCTGGTCCCCCCCCTCGTCAAGAAGGCGCTCGACGACAAATTCAAAAAATAATCAACGGGCGTCCCGGTGCAGGCCGCATACGCCATATCCATACTCGGAGAACGACATGAAACTGGCAGAACGCGTACAGAAGATCCAGCCGTCACCAACCCTTGTCATCGACGCCAAGGCCAAGGCCCTCAAGGCCCAGGGAGTAGACGTCATCGGCTTCGGCGCCGGCGAACCCGATTTCGACACCCCGCAGAACATCAAGGACGCCGCCAAACGGGCCATAGACTCGGGCTTCACCCGCTACACCCCGGTAGGGGGAACCGACGAGCTGAAGGACGCCGTGATCGCCAAGCTGCAACGGGACAACGGGCTCGAATTCACCAGGGAGCAGATCTCGGTCGCCTGCGGCGCCAAGCACTCCCTCTACAACATATCCCAGGCGCTGATCCAGGAGGGTGACGAGGTCATCATCCCGGCCCCCTACTGGGTCTCCTATCCCGACCAGGTCCTGCTGGCGGGGGGAAAGCCGGTATTCATCGAAACCGACGAGAGCACCTCGTTCAAGATCACCCCGGAGCAACTGGAAAAGGCCGTCACCCCCAGGACCAGGGCGCTGGTGCTCAATTCACCCTGCAACCCGACCGGGTCCTCCTACGGTAGGGAAGAACTGCGCGAGCTGGGCCGGGTCTGCCTTGGGCACGACTTTGTCATAATCTCGGACGACATCTACGAACGGCTCATCTATGACGGACTGGAGTTCTTCAACATCGCCTCCGCGGTACCCGAGCTCGCGCCGCGCACCATCGTGGTCAACGGGGTGTCCAAGACCTACGCCATGACCGGGTGGCGCATCGGTTACGCGGCCGGTCCCAGGGAGATCATCGCAGCCATGACCAAGATGCAGTCCCAGTCCACGTCCAACCCCTCCTCCATAGCCCAGAAGGCCGCCGTGGAGGCGCTGAACGGACCCCAGGACGCGGTTGCCATGATGACCGCCGAATTCGCCAAACGCCGCAGCTACATCGTGGATCGGCTGGCCGCGGTTCCGGGTTTCAGCTGCTTCAGGTCGACCGGGGCCTTCTACGCCTTCCCGAATGTCTCCGGGGTATACGGCAGGAGCTTTGACGGCAGGACCATCAGCAACTCCACCGAGCTGGCGGCCTACTTCCTGGAGCATGCCAGGGTGGCCGTGGTGCCGGGTATCGCCTTCGGCACCGACAAATACATACGCCTCTCCTACGCAACCAGCCTTGAAAACATCAGGAAGGGGATAGATCGCATCGAGGAGGCGGTGGCAAACCTGAAGTAGTGTCTGCCCGGAAAGTTTTGACATCTCGACGGATTCCGCGGAGGATAGATACATGATAACAAAGGACATGAAGATAGGTGAGATCTGCCGGCTCCACCCGGAAGTGGTCCCGGTGCTGCAACGCTTCGGTCTGGACTGCCTTGAGTGCCAGATTGCCGACCTGGAGGCCCTGGAGCACGGCGCAGGGGTTCACAAGGTGGATATCGAGAAGCTCCTGGAAGAGCTGAACCGCATCGTCAACGACTGACCAACCTTTTCACCCCGCCTGCAAGGGCTGAGTGCCGGATAGACCGCCGTGCCCTCCGCCCTGTTGCGCCTGCCTGCCGTACGCCCAGCGACTTTGCAAATTAATATCATAAACGGCACTTCTCTAATGGATTTTCGGGGTATAATATAAACCAAATCCATAACGATGGAGGTAACGCGATGAAGAATATAGTAAAGAAATCGTTATCCGGCTTCATCACGCTCGTCGGCGGGTCGGTTCTTCTGACCGCGATTGCCGTAGCGGCTGAAGTCGGAACGAACACAAAGGAAGGGATTGGAAGCTATCTTGTGGACCACAAGGGAATGACCCTCTACACCTTCAAGAAGGACACCGCCGGCAAGAGCGCCTGTTCCGGCCCTTGCGTCGATAGATGGCCTCTCTTCCTCGATGAGGGGATAAAGGTCACCGGAAATCTGAAGGCCAAAGACTTCGGTGCCATAACCAGGGAAGACGGCACAAAACAGACGACCTACAAGGGATTGCCCCTGTATTACTTCTTCAAGGACACAAAACCGGGCGATACCAACGGACAGGGTGTGAACAACGTCTGGTACGTGGCTACGCCGTAAACTCCGCCGTGCGGCCGGAAAGAAAAGAGGCTCTTCTCCCGACCAGCCTGTGACGTGAGGTATGAAAAAATAATTTTAATGAGATGCCATCCCCTCAGGTTTTTTAAACCTGAGGGGATTTCTTTTGCCTGAAAAACAGTAATGCCAAGGTACCAAAGAACAGAGCAGAGACAGGTCGCGTCTCGCCGGAGTTATGTTCCTTGTTTGGGATGGTGATGTTAAACAAGGTGGGTCGTAACCGAATTCACTAATGGATTTTTTTGGACGTTATCCTAGCACGCAAATCGTTAAATATAGTTTTTATTAAAGGATTACGGACACCAAATGTGACAAACTGCCGCAACCCCTTTCCTCTTAACTTTATCTTGACACTATTTCTTTCTCGGGTATATTTGTATTCAAAATTGTAGACAATTTTGAATACAAAAAACAGTCAACTAAGGAGCTGGTGAATGGAAGGTCTGAACACGACATCCACAGTACTCGAAGCACTGAGGGAAAAGATAATCATCGGCGAACTGAAACCCGGGCACAAGCTCAACGAAGTGGATATCTCCATGAACCTCGGGGTCAGCCGTCCACCCTTGAGGGAAGCGTTCCGCATTTTAGAAAAAGACAACATGGCGTTCAATGTCCCCCGGAAGGGGACGTACGTTTCCGAATTGTCGTTACAGGACTTCATCGAGGTCTCCCAGGCCAGGGAGATGATTGAATGCTACTGCATGGATCTTTTGAAGGCATCCGATATCAGGAGTCTGCCGAAGGCTGAACGTGCCCTTCAGGAAGCGACAGGTATGCAATCCCGCTTCAACAGTGCGGACGAAGGTGACTTGATCCGGCAGATTAAAGTCATGCATGAATTTCATGTCGGCCTGGTCGAAGCTACCGGAAATTCAATGCTGTCCCGCATTTATCACTCGATCGGCTACACCCTGGCGAGAT
>Ga0228535_1001134_pt1 | contig 48549 bp, 46 predicted proteins | sample SJ1metagenome_FD_168457 | JGI IMG/M metagenome (GOLD analysis project Ga0228535, IMG submission 168457) | Enriched culture of PCE-dechlorinating microbial communities from Ithaca, New York, USA - SJ1 | ecosystem: Engineered > Modeled > Simulated communities (microbial... > Unclassified | place... | reverse complement strand
GAGCGGCTGGGACTGTTCTATCCGCCCGACCCCGCCTCGCTCAGGTTTTCCACCATAGGGGGGAACGTGGCCGAGTGCGCCGGCGGTCCCCGAGCGGTGAAATACGGCGTAACCAAGGATTTCGTCCTCGGCCTGGAGGTGGTGCTCCCGATCGGTGACATCATCACCACCGGCGGCGGGATCTACAAGGGTGTGGTGGGGTACGACCTGACCAAGCTCATGTGCGGCAGTGAGGGGACCCTCGGCATCATCACCAGGGTCACGCTGAGGCTGCTTCCCTTGCCCGAGACGCGCAGGACCATGCTGGCAATCTTCGACTCCATCGATGGGGCAGCCGGAGCCGTTGCCGGGATTATTCGCGGCAGGATCATCCCGACCACCCTGGAATTCCTGGACCATTCGGCACTGAAATGCGTGGAAGGGGAGTTCTCCCTCGGGATACCGGCGTCGGCCCGGGCCGTGCTCCTTATCGAACTGGACGGTGAACGGGAACTGGTCGACAGGCAGGCAGCCCGGATCGACGCCCTGGTCAGCCCTTTTGGACTCATCGAGTTCAGGGCCGCCGCAGACGCGGCCGAGGCCGAGGAACTCTGGATGGCACGTCGGCTGGTGTCTCCGGCTCTCAGGAAGGTGAATCCCGACAAGATAAACGAGGATATCGTGGTGCCCCGCAACCGGGTTCCGGACATTATCCGCAGGATCGATGAAATCAGGGAGCGGTACGGGGTTCCCATCATCAATTTCGGCCATGCCGGCGACGGCAACATCCATGTCAACATCATGATCGACCGGGCCAGGACCGGTGAGAGCGAGAAGGCCGAGGAGGCGGTGCGGGAGATCTTCCGGGCCGTCCTCGAACTGGGCGGCACCATGTCCGGCGAGCACGGCGTCGGCCTGAGCAAGCAGCCCTATGTGACCATGGAACTGACACGGGAGCAGCTGGGGGCCATGACGGCCATCAAGCGGGCGCTCGATCCCAACAACATACTGAACCCGGGGAAGATCTTTCCGACGGAATGAAACCGTTTCAAATAGTTATGGAACCTCTCGCAAGAATCGAACAGGAACTGAAAAAGTGCGTCAAGTGCGGCGCCTGTCGTGCCCATTGCCCGGTTTTCTCGGTGATGGGAAGGGAACCGGTCTCGGCCAGGGGCAAGATCGCCTTGGCGCGGGCGGCCCTTGCCGGCAGCATCGGTCTCGACAGCCGGACCCGCTCGGACATGTCCAAATGCCTGCTCTGCGGCAGGTGCGTGGAGAAGTGCGCCAATGACGTGCCCACCGACCTGATCGTGCTGGCGGCCCGGGAAGCGGTGGCGCGCAAGCGAGGGCTGACCTCCTTCCACAAGGTGGTCGGGTTGCTTTTGAGAAACCGGGGCCTGATGGGGAAGGGTGCCCTGCTGGCATCGTTGCTCAAACCTTTGCTGTTCAGGCGGGTGCCCGCTGCCTCGGGGCTGCGGCTCCGTTTCCCGCTCCCCTTTGTCGGAGGGAAGCGGAGCGTGCCCGCGCTGGCGGCCAAGCCCTTTCTGGATCGGCATCCGGAGATAATCAACGGGATGCCCGGCAGGCCCCGCATCCTTTTCTTCGTTGGTTGTATGACCAATTTCATCTACCCGGAGATCGGCGAAGCGGCCGTTGCCGTCCTGAAAAGCCTCGGCTGCTCCCTTATCATCCCAGAAGATCAGCAGTGCTGCGGCTTTCCGGCCCTTTCCGGCGGGGACACGACAACCTTCCTGCAACTGGCCGAGAAGAACCTTGCGGCCCTGGAAAGGCACCGGCCCGATCACGTCATGACCGCGTGCGCTTCCTGCGGGGGCGCCTTCCACAGGATGTACCCGCGGCTGCTTGCCGGGAGACGGCCCGATTTGGCGGAACGTTACCGCGCCTTCTCGGACAGGTTCGTGGATGCCGCCGTGCTCCTCGAGCAGCTCGGCTTTGCTCCCGGCGGTGTCCGTGACAGGAGGAACGGCCGGGTTGCCTATCACGACCCCTGTCACCTGCGCAGCCGTTCCATTACCCGGGAACCCCGGGCTCTCATTGCCGCGTCACCGGCCGTGGAGTTCGTGGAGATGAAGGGCGCCGATTCCTGCTGCGGCCTGGGCGGAACCTTCAACCTTTACCACTATGCAACCTCCATGGAAATCAACGCCGCCAAGATTTCGGCCATCCGGGATGCGGGGGTGGATACCGTAGCCACCGGCTGTCCCGGATGCATGCTTCAACTGGCCGACGGACTGCACCGGAGTGGGGAGCGGGTGCGCGTCAGGCATACCCTGGAAATTCTGGCAAGTACGCTCAATGCTAGGTAGCGGCCGAATTTTTTTATTGACCGTACGGTCGTTTTATGTAAATTAAACTAACTTTTATTGACATTAGAAGGAAAATTCTAAATAATAGACCAATTCAGCTGAAATCCGAACAAAACCCTTATATTACCCCTGCGGCAGGAGTAACTGGATGAGCGAATACAATATAGGACAGAAACTCAAAAGCCTGCGGCTTGCAAAGAAGCTGACCCTGCAGGCCGTCGCCCGGGAGACCGGTTTTTCTCCGGCACTGATATCGCAGATTGAGAACAATAACGTATCCCCTCCCATTGCAACCCTGTCCAAAATTGCCAAGTTCTTTGACGTGAAGATAGGGATTTTCTTCGCGGAAAACGAGGAAGAATGTAAATACGAGATCGTGCGCTCCAACGAGCGGAAGGAGATCCCGCGGGTTATCTCACCGACCGGAGCCAGCCACGGCTATTCCTATGAATCTCTCTCCTTCCACAAGCAGAACAAGAAGATGGAGCCGTTCATCCTCACCCTGAAGGACCCGGTCTCGGAATATACCACCTACAGCCACGAGGGGGAGAAATTTCTCTATATCCTCAAGGGAGCCGCCGAGATCTGGCTGGATGACGAGCGCATCACTCTGAGTGAAGGCGACAGCATCTACTTCGATTCGACCCTGAAGCATCGTTTCCTTTCAAAAGACGGCTCTGAAGTGAAGATCCTCTCTGTTGTAACCCCCTGACTTTTTCTCCTTTCAACGAGCCTCCCGAACCTTCGCCGAGGCCGCTGTCGGCGCCTGCGCCGACAGCGCTTCCGACCCCTCCGCGCATGGCCGGCAGGGTTTGCTGCCGTGGGTGTCGATTCTCCCATTTTTTTCTTGACTTATCCTCAATTATCCATTTACTGTTCGCACATTTCTGAAAAAGCCGACCCTCGATCCCAATGACCCGATTGCCGCGGTATCGGTTTCCGGTCCCGCGGCCCTCCGGGCGATCAGCCGTACCCGTGCGACCGGAGCATGGAGTTGCGGAACCCATGGGAGGGCGGTTACGGTTTCCAGGGCTGTTCAAGGGAGGAATAAAAACGTGGACAAACGCTCGTCTCTACCTATTCTCGCCTTTTCACTCCTGATGCTCGCCGGCTGCGCCGCGAGCCGGGAAACCTCCCCTCCGCCGGGAGATTACGTGGAAATAGACAATCCCGCTTTTACCATGTCTCCAGGCGCTCCGTCGACCATCTGGGTGCCCAGAGGTGACGTGGAAGGGGGCATTCCGCGCGCCGGAGAGCTGATTCAGAAAGGGTATGAGTCGATCCGTGGAGACCATGTGGAGACCGCGGGCAGCCGGCCGGTCGGGCCGCAGGCTCCGGTCGCCGCGCCCCCGGTCGCCACGGTGAAACCCGCGGCTTGCGGACGGGTAAAAAACCGGATATTCATCGTGGAGATAGGACGGAACGGGCTCCTTGGACGCTTCAACGATGAGCTGACAAGGACGTCGGGCGACATGGTGATAGACCCTGCCAAGGCGGCCATGGTCTCTCGTTACGCTTCCATGGACACCCTCCCGGAGAGGGCGTCCATGGCCGTCAAGCTCCAGGAGGATTTCGGCGTCAATCTGGTGATATTCATTTCAGCCGCCGATGGGATACCGGCCGGCAGCCCGATTTCGGTTGAACTTTTCGAGGGTTACGGCGGCACCCTGGTGAGGAGGCTCCAGACTGAGCTTCCCCCCTTTGCGCCGGGCGATACCGGAGCGCGGAACTCGGCCCTGTCGGCTGCCCTCGCGAAGCTTGCCTCCGACGTGCGCACGGTCTCCGATCTTCTTACCTGGTACGGCAGGGTCGTCTCGGTGGACGGGGATCGGGTATACATAAACGCCGGGAGGGAGAGCGGGCTCACAAAAGGGAGCGTTCTTAACGTTTACCGTGGCGGCAAGGTGGTCGAGAAGCTCGGGTTCGCGCCCGGAGCGAAGCTCGGGGTTCTTGAGATTGAAGGTTTTGTAGGGACCGACGGGGCCTTCGGCACCGTCAGGGGGGACGGGGCCGTCCGTTCCTCGGATCTGGTTGGATTCCAGTAACGGCTGACGGCACACCGGTTCTTTCAGCGTTGCTTCGCCCGTACCCTGGGTGCCGAGGGGACATCCTTAAAGGGCGTTTATTTTTTTGTTGTTGTCTGAGTGACCTGGCACACGCCGGGGACTCTTATTTATTGCATGAGGAGGCATACAAATGAAGAAGAAGGTACTTGGCGTTCTCGCGGTCGGCCTGCTTGCGGCGGCAACGGCGTCGGCACAGGAGGTCCCCCAGGACGCCGCGCCCGCCTACAACTGCGACTTCCAGCCGTCATGCGAAGTGGCTCCCGGCATGTATGGGAAAATGGAGCAACCGGTCACGAGCAAGTTCAAGCTCTCCATCGGCGGTTTCGTAAAGCTCGACTACGCGTACAACTCGGTCAATCTGGGTTCCAGCGGTTCCCTGGCCCCGGGTTCCGGTGCCGTTCCCAAGACTTCGTCCTACCAGGGTCAGGCCGACCAGTCCATATTCACCGCCAGGCAGTCCCGCCTCTGGTTCAAGGTGGCCGGACCCGCCTTCCTTGGAGCCAGGACCGGGGCCCTCATCGAGGCGGATTTTTACGGTGATGCGTCAGCCGCGGCTGAAAGTCCCCAGTTCAGGCTTCGCCAGGCATGGGGCTCCCTCGACTGGTCCCGGACCCAGGTCCTGTTCGGCCAGGCATACGACATCTTCGGGCCCATGGTCATGGCTACCATCGACTTCCGGCAGGGCGCTTCCTTTGGTACGCCGAACAATCCGCGGGTACCCCAGCTCCGCCTGACCCAGAGGATTGATTTTACCCCCGACAATTCCCTCAAACTGGTGGTGGGTGTCCAGGATCCCAACCAGAACGGCAACAACAATGCCGGTGTACCCGCCCTGAACCCGGCCGCCAACACCGGTGTTTTCGGAACGGCGGTGAACGTTGCCGGCCAGGCCATGTGGGTCAGCAAGGCCCTCGGCGTCGGACCGGGTTTCTGGGGGCTTTCCATGAACTCGCTCAGCGCCGGTTTTTTCGGCCTCTGGGGGAGCCAGAAGGCCATGCTCGCCACGGGCAACAAGTCGGTTGACTCCTGGGGTTACGGTTTCCACACCTTCGTGCCGATCCTGAAGTCCAAGGACGGCAGGAGCAGGGAGATGACCATGTCCTTCGAGGGCCAGGCATACATGGCCGCCAACATGCAGTTCAACTCCGCAACGGCATCGACCTTTGTCGGAAATGTCTCCAATCCCAACGCAGCCAAGGGTTACGGCTTTGCCGGCCAGCTCATCTTCTACCCGACCCAGCATCTCGGTATTACCGCCGGCTATGGAAGGAGGAACGCATACAACTATGACAGCTATGCGAACAACTCCAACTTCCAGAAGTCCAGCACCGTCGTGTACGCCAATGTCGCTTACGACCTGAACGCCGCAGTCAGGATAGCTGCCGAGTATGAGAACCTGAATACCCAGTACGGCAACGTAAGGGACGTTCCGGCCACCTTCGGCATGGGAGGGACCTCCGGGACCGGTACGGCCAACATTGCCCGCCTGGCGCTGTTCTATTTCTTCTGATACCGCTGCAGGCATTTATTTTCCCAACAGCAGGGGGGCATACGGCCCCCCTTTTTTTCGCTGGTTGGGTCCAATCTTCTGCTACCTCCCTTCGTTCACCCCTTGGGGACACCCGGTCTCCTTTCATCCCATCGGAAGATGAGGGCTCGCCAGCTTTTCCAGGCGCGATCCCTGCTGTCGCCGGATACCTCCTCGGTGACCACCGGAAGGAGTTTGCCCACGTTGATAGCCTTTTCCGCTGGGAAAAATACGCTATAGTTACTGGGAAGATTTTTCATTTGGAGACGCTCGGGGAAGGGGAACACAGGACCGGCTGTGACGGGGTCGGTGCCGGACTGGGGGGTGATTGCTATGGAGAACGGCTCCTTTAACGTGGCGGAACTGCCTCTGCGGAACGGAAGGGTTTATCATCTGGATCTTGCGCCCGGAGAACTGGCGGGTAACGTCATTATTGTCGGTGATCCGGGGCGCGTACCCTTCCTGGCAGACGAGTTTCTGGCTGTCCGGGAGGTGGATCGCAGCCACCGCGGGTTCCGCACCATCACCGGTGTCGCCCGGAAGACAGGGCAGCGGGTGACCATAACCACTTCCGGGATCGGGACCCCGTCCACGGAAATCGTTATCAACGAACTTGCGGCACTCAATGAGTTCGATTTCGTCACCAGGCGGAGACGGGATTCTTTCGAGCCCCTGACCGTGGTGCGGGTGGGCACCTCGGGCGGGCTTCAGCCGGAAACGGAGCTTGGAACCCTGATTGTCACCGATTACGGAGTGGGGCTCGACAACACCGGCTTATATTACGACGCTCCCATCCCGGATGCCGCGTGCGCGTTACTGGAGAGGCGTGTGCGCTCGGGGATCGAGGAGGTGATCCCCGAGGACGCGCGTTTCCGGGGGCGGTTCTTCCCCTACGCCGTCCGGGCCGACGCGCGGGTGCGGGTGGCACTGGAGAGAGAGGCCCTCCATCTCGGGGTGCCGTGCAAACGGGGGGTGACGATTACCAGTTCCGGATTCTACGCCGAACAGGGGCGCACCATCGGACGGGTCTCTCCGACCATCCCGGATCTGGCCGAGCACCTGTCCGGCGTGGATAGCGGGATACCTGGTCTGAAGTTTGAGAATATGGAGATGGAGGCAAGTATCATTCTCCATCTCCTCGGCGCCATGGGCTACCGCGCCGGGGTCATCTGCGCCGTTATCGACAAGCGTAGCGGGGGTACGTTCCGCACCGATTACCAGGACCTGATGCGGGACGCGGCCCGTGTGGCCCTGGGGGCCTTCCTGGTCCTGCAGCCGTCGCAGGGTTAGAGGAGAAAGCCGGTCCGCCGTTTCGCGAGTCGTTTCAGATACTGTCCGATAGGGACATGCCGGTCGGATCTGTGCCACTCTTCCCGGTCTGCCAGTGGTGCGGGACGTCGTTGAAGCGATACAGGGAACTAGCAGCGAGAAACCGGTGCCCAACCCGGACCTGAACGGTATTCTCTCGGCGTTTCCGGATGAAACCCTGACCGGACTACACATGAAGAGACTTACGCTCATAAGGCATGCCAAGTCCAGTTGGAAAGAGAAGGGTCTTGCGGACTTCGACCGTCCCCTGAATGCCCGCGGCAGAAGCGATGCGCCGCTGATGGGGCGCCGTCTCGCGGCGCGCGGGGAGATGCCCGACCTGGTAATATGCAGCCCGGCCAGGAGGGCCGTAGCCACCATGAAAAAGATTGCCCGGGAGGCCGGGTTCCCTCCGTGCAGGATTGTCGAGGACGAACGCATGTATCCTGCCGATGCGGACGAACTCCTCCGCATCGTCAGAGAGATAGCGGATTGCCATGATGATGTGGTGCTCTGCGGCCACAATCCGGGCCTTACGGAATTCAGCAACCTCGTCTCCAACCACTTTATCGACAACATTCCCACCTGCGGCGTGGTCGCAATCGATTTCCGCCTCGATTCCTGGAAAGCCGTCGTTCCCGGCTCGGGTGAGCTGCGCTATCTCGATTGGCCGAAAAGGATAGGTGATCCCGATTGAAAGCTGGTGTCTTTCAATATTTAAAATTGGCGCAACAAATAATTCCTTCGTCCCGTCGAGGGAGGTGGGGACTTGTAAATTACGGGTGTTGCATGGTATTTTTGCAGGAAGAAAGTAAAGCAGGAGCAAAACCATTCTTGGATGGTTGCCGTTCACTTCGTCCGTAGTGCCGAGGGGTTGAACGTCTTGACAGGAGACGGCATAAGGAGTAATAAAGGTCCATGTCTCACGGATTTCCGACATGGCACCGGGTAACAGAGAAGAAGCCGACCGGCATAAGCCGCATGGCGCCTTCTCTCGCCTTCGGCAAGGAACTGGTCGTCATCTTTCTCCTGGTCGCGATTACGGCCATCATCTTTTTTTTCGTCTCAAACCAGAGGGCTTTTCTGAATTTCTTCTATCTGCCGGTTCTCCTCGGCGCATATTTCTTCGGCAAACGCTATGCTACGCTCGCCGCGCTCTTTTCAATCATCCTCATTTCCGTGGTGGCATACTTCCATCCGGCTAGCTTCAGTTTCGCGGGGCACCGTGACCTGGAGCGCTGGCTCGACATCGGGACCTGGGGCGGGTTCCTGCTGGTAACCGGCTATCTCATGGGGATGATGTACGAAAAAAAAGAGGCTGCCAGGAGGGACATTCACCGGACCTACAGCGGAATCCTCGAGATGCTCTCGCAGATGATCGACTCCGTTGACCGGGGTACCTACAGCCACTCCTGCCGGGTCTCCGTTCTCTCCGAGAGGATCGCCAGGGGAATGGGCTGCGATGAGCAGCAGACGGAGAATATCCGCGCTGCCGCCCTGCTTCACGACCTGGGAAAAATCGGGGTCAAGCGCGAGGTCCTTACCAAGATTGGAGAGCTGTCATCCGCCGAGAGGGAGCACCTCAAGGGGCATACTTCCCATGCCGTCGGTCTGCTGAAGCCTCTGGGAGGGCGGGTATCTGATCTTCTCCCCCTGATCCTCGGTCATCATGAGAAGTATGACGGGAACGGCTATCATTCTCTCATGGGCGAGGATATCCCTCTCGGCGCACGAATCATCGCGGTTGCGGACGTCTACGACGCCCTTACCTCCGACCGCCCCTACCGTACGGCGCTCCACCCCCGTGAGGCGAAAAGCGAGATCGTATCAAACGCCGGAACCCACTTCGACCCCAGGGTGGTGAAGGTCTTTGAGAGCATTTTCCCGAACCTCGACGAAGGGTCTCCCGTACCATTGAGAGGGGTGCACGGGTGACGCTTTGTCGCCCGTCACACCTTTCGAGGACGTGGAGATAAAATTGTATTGACAAAACTGATGATAGCGGTTTATATGGTTTTATTCCTCGACTATTTAACCAATTTTGCGCCCCTATCGAATCATTCCAAGAGACCAGTAAACCTCGAGAACCAAACTTTAACGGACTAGCCTATACCCATTGCGCCCACACTTCATTTATTAAACCGTGATCCGGCATATGTTCCCCGCCGGTACGATCCTGGATGTGTTTCAATTATCAATGAAGTCTTTCCGTAAGAGCCATGACGATTCCCTCCTTACACGAAGGACATGCTCCATTAATCAATGTCATAACGGAATTTTCATCGATTCGTCCCGTACCGGGACGGCTTTCATAGCTGAGCGAACGGCCCGGGGCCGTCCGATATCCGCGGTCCGGCGGTGGAGACTTCCGGATGAACCGAAAAAACTGTTGCATCGAGCCGGGGAGCCCGGCAGCGATTTCATTGCAGATTAAATGCCTATGAGAGTCTGGGGGCAGGAGAAGAAATGAATTTACAAGAGCTGAAAAGTAAGAAGATCAACGAATTGACCGCCATTGCCAAGGGCCTCAATATCGAGGGGGCGTCGAGTCTCAGGAAACAGGACCTCATCTTTGCCATCCTGAACGCCCAGACCGAAAAGAACGGCATGATTTTCGGCGAAGGGGTGCTGGAGACGCTTCCGGACGGTTTCGGTTTTCTCCGGGCACCGGATTACAACTATCTGCCCGGCCCGGACGATATCTATGTATCGCCGAGCCAGATACGCCGCTTCAACCTCCAGACCGGCGACACGGTCTCCGGCCAGATCCGTCCCCCCAAGGAGGGGGAACGGTACTTCGCCCTCCTGAAGGTGGAGACGGTCAACTACGAGCCGCTGGAGGTGGTCAGGGACAAGATCCTGTTCGACAACCTGACCCCCCTGTATCCGATGGAGCGGCTCAAGCTGGAGACCACGCCCGACAACATCTCCACCAGGGTTATGGACCTGATAGCCCCCATCGGCAAGGGTCAGCGCGGGCTGATAGTCGCCCCTCCCCGCACCGGCAAGACCATGCTGATCCAGAACATAGCCAACTCCATAGCGGTCAACCATCCGGAGGTGTACCTGATCGTTCTGCTCATCGACGAGAGGCCGGAAGAGGTGACCGACATGCAGCGCTCGGTCAGGGGCGAGGTGGTCTCCTCCACCTTTGACGAGCCTGCCGCGCGCCACATCCAGGTGGCGGAGATGGTCATCGAGAAAGCCAAGCGTCTGGTGGAGCATAAGCGGGACGTGGTGATCCTGCTCGATTCCATCACCCGTCTGGCCAGGGCGTACAACACCGTCATCCCCCCCTCCGGCAAGGTCCTGTCCGGCGGTGTCGATTCCAATGCCCTTCACAAGCCGAAGCGGTTCTTCGGGGCGGCCCGTAATATCGAGGAGGGGGGCTCACTGACAATCATCGCGACGGCCCTGGTCGATACCGGCAGCAAGATGGACGAGGTCATCTTCGAGGAATTCAAGGGAACCGGCAACATGGAACTCCATCTGGATCGCAAGCTGGTGGAGAAGCGGGTGTTCCCCGCCATCGACATGAACAAATCGGGCACCAGGAAGGAAGAACTCCTGATCGATAAGGCCGCCCTCAACCGGATCTGGATCCTGCGCAAGGTCCTCCACCCCATGAACGTGGTGGACAGCATGGAGTTTCTGCTCAGCAAGCTCGTGGAAACCAAGACGAATCAGGACTTCCTGGATTCCATGAGCAGGTGAAAAAACTCTTGATAAAAAAAAACGAAGATGCTACGTTTTTACATTCCTGTAACTGAATGAGAGATTGATTCGGAAGTACCTGGGGGCCGTACATGAGACACGGGGGATGTTCGGGCGTTGTGCCCAGAGTCTCGTGTGGCGGCAACAATCATTATTAACGACCGAAGGCCAACCAGAATTATCAGGAAGATCCGGTAGCGTGCTTTATTCAAGGAGGAAGCAATGAAAGAGGGAATTCACCCGAAATATTCCGAGATAACCGTCAAGTGCATGTGCGGCAACACGTTTCAGACCCGCTCAACCAAGTCCGAGATCCATACGGAGATCTGCTCGGCTTGTCACCCTTTCTTTACCGGTAAGCAGAAGCTTATCGATACCGCCGGCCGCGTCGAAAGGTTCAAGAAGAAATACGGCATGTAATCGGCCCCGGGGCCAGGCGGATGCAAAGAAAGGGGATTTTGTCCATGGCGAAATCCCCTTATCTGTTTCCTTGACCCTCCCCAGACCATTTATCTCTGAAGGAACGTAATGCTGGTCACCCTGATCCATCACACCCCGGACCCCGAACTGGCCGTGGCCCTTGCCGCGCGGCTCTGCTACTCCCCCGTGTCGATAGGCGACCTGCGTGAACGACTTTCCGGCAGCGATATCCGGGGGTTTCTGGAAAAGATACTGTCCCTCGGGCACCTGTCGGTCCTGGAGCACGCTTCGTTCACCTTCGGCATCGAGGGAATCTCCCGGGTGACCACCCACCAACTGGTGCGGCACCGGATTGCTTCCTTTTCCCAGCAGTCCCAGCGCTACGTCTCCCACAAAGACCGGTTCGACGTGGTTGTGCCGCCGAGCGTGGCGGAGAACCGGGCAATGGCGGAGCGGTTCGCCGACCAGGTCCGCGCGATCCACGGGCTGTACGGGGAGATGGTCGAAGCCGGCATCCCGGCGGAAGATGCGCGCTACATTCTACCCAACGCCACCGAGACCAAAATCATCGTGACCATGAACGCCAGGGAGCTTTTCCACTTCTTCCGTCTGCGCTGCTGCGAGCGGGCACAGTGGGAGATCCGGGCCATGGCCGTGGAGATGCTGAAGCTGGCACGGGCCGCGGCACCGGTCATCTTCGAAAATGCAGGCCCTGGATGTCTGGAAGGGGCCTGTCCGGAGGGGGCCATGTCCTGCGGCAGGATGGCTGCTGTCAGGGAGTTCTACAAGACACTGCGATGAACGCACCCCGGGTCGGACCGGGGACTGTGAGGCGAACATGGAGAAGATCAATATCGGCGGCCAGGCGGTCATAGAAGGGGTTCTGATGCGGGCCCCGCGATCCATGGCCATTGCGGTCAGGCGGCCCGACGGCGAGATAGTTGTCAAGCGCGACCGGGTGGTGCCGCTGTCCGAGCGGTTCCCGGTCCTCAAGCTTCCCCTGGTGCGCGGCGCCGTGGCCCTGTTCTCATCCCTGGTCATCGGCATCAAGGCCCTCAGCTTCTCCGCTAACGCGTCCCTGGCCGAAGGCGAGAAGCAGGAGGAGCTGACCCCCCTGGCCATGGGCGGAACCATGGTGGTCGCCCTCCTGTTCGGGGTCCTGCTCTTCTTCGTGCTCCCTCTCTACCTCACGAAGCTGCTGGTTCCCGTCATCGGCGATTCGAACCTTGTCTTCAACCTGGTTGACGGTCTCATCCGGGTACTGGTGTTTCTGCTGTACGTCTACTCCATCTCCCGGATGAACGACATCCAGCGGGTCTTCCAGTACCACGGGGCCGAGCACAAGTCCATCTACGCCTTCGAAGCGGGCGAGTCCCTGACAGTGGAAAACGTAAAGCGGTACAGCCGGTTGCACCCCCGCTGCGGTACCAGCTTCCTCCTGATCGTCATGCTGGTGAGCATCCTGGTCTTTTCCCTGATCCCGAAGCTCTGGCCCTTTTATGCCAAGGCAGGGGCGCGTATCGTCCTCCTCCCCCTGATCGCGGGCCTGTCCTACGAGGTGCTGAAATGGAGCGCCCGGCACGAGCAGGCGCCCCTGGTCAGGCTGCTGATCACGCCGGGGTTGGCCTTGCAGAGGCTCACCACCCGTGAGCCCGACGACGCCCAACTGGAGGTCGCCATCCGCTCCATGGAGGAGGCCATCGAGGTGAACGAGGGACACAAGGACGACAGACTGGTGGTCTAGTGTCCTGTGCGGTGAACTAACCGCACAGGACACTAGCCGTACCACCGGAGACTTTTGCCGGTAGTCCCGGACCGATACGAGGAAGTTTCCGTCCGGTAACCCTGGAGAGATGCTTAAGGGACGGGTTGGGGCTTTCACGGAGCCTCTCGTACGGCTTCAGTGCAATCAGTTGCCTCACGGGAAAGCGCCTGGACTTCAGCAGAGCATTTGAACAGTGCGACGGATGGTGACCGATTACGAGGGGCTTCGGGGAAGTTCCAACCCGTCCCCTGTCGATGCTTTCCGGATGGAAATGAGGTAAGGTTTTATCTATGCTGCAGAAGATTGAAGAACTGGAAAGACGCTACGAGGAGCTTGAATCCCTCCTCTCCGACCCGGCCGTGCTGGGGAACCAGCCCGAGTTCAGGCGGCTGAGCAAGGAGCACTACGACCTCTCCTCCCTGGTTGCCGCCTATCGGGAACACAAGAAGCTGGTTGCCGAAATGGAGGACAACCGTGGGCTCCTGGCCGAGCCTGACCCGGAGATCCGCGAGATGGCCGAGGCCGAGCTGGAGGCGCTGGGGAAGCGCAAGGAAGAGCTGGAGGAAGAGATCAAGCTGCTCCTCCTGCCCAAGGACCCCAACGATGACCGGAACGTGGTCCTGGAGATCCGTGCCGGCACCGGCGGGGACGAGGCCGCGCTGTTCGCCGGGGACCTTTTCAGGATGTACGGCAGGTTTGCCGAGGCAAACCGCTGGAAGGTGGAGGTCATCTCGGCATCCGAGTCCGACCTGGGGGGATTCAAGGAGATCGTGGCCCTGGTGGAGGGGCAGGGGGCCTACGCCAAGCTCAAATATGAATCCGGCACCCATCGGGTCCAGCGGGTGCCGGACACCGAGGCCCAGGGGAGGATCCATACCAGCGCCTGTACCGTGGCGGTGCTGCCGGAGGCCGAGGACATCGACGTCGAGATCAATCCGGCCGACCTGAAAATAGACGTGTACCGGTCCTCGGGCGCCGGGGGCCAGCACGTGAACACCACCGATTCCGCGGTACGCATCACCCACCTGCCCACCGGCATCGTGGTCGCCTGCCAGGAGGAACGGAGCCAGATAAAGAACCGCGCCAAGGCCATGAAGGTCCTCAAGTCCAGGATGCTGGACATCATGGTGAGCGAGCAGAACGCAAAAATGGCCGCGGACCGGAAGCAGCAGGTCGGGAGCGGCGACCGGAGCGAGCGGGTCCGTACCTACAATTTCCCCCAGGGCCGCATGACCGATCACCGCATCGGCCTGACCCTCTACCGGCTGGACGCCATCATGGCCGGCGACATCGGCGAGATCGTGGACGCACTGCGGGCACACTACCAGATGGAGGCCCTGAAGGCGCAGAGCGAGGCAGCTTAAAGGCGGGCGCAAGGCTCAGGGCGCAAGGATATTCTGAAACGGCACGTGCATGGCACAAAATGAGTAATATAGCGGAAAAATGGTCTGCACGGTGTTCGGAAGAATACGTGTTGCCAGATATGTCAATCAGGAAGTGTCTCCCATGCTTCTGAAAGAGAAGTTTTTTCTTGTGCCTTGTGCCTTGCGCCTTGTGCCTGCTTCTTAATGAAAGAGACCTGGACCATCCTCAAGGTGCTCAACTGGACCAAGGGCTACCTGACCGAAAAGGGGGTCGAAAACGCCCGGCTGGAGTCGGAATGGCTCCTGTCCGCGGCCCTGGGCCTGGACCGGGTCGGCCTGTACGTCAACTTTGACCGGCCGCTGACGGCCCCTGAGCTTGCCGGCATCAGGACCCTGGTTGCCCGCCGGGCCCGGCGTGAGCCCCTGCAGTACATCCTCGGCAGCCAGGAGTTCTACGGGCTGGAGTTCGAGGTCGCACCCGGGGTGCTCATCCCCCGCCACGACACCGAGGTCTTGGTCCGGGAGGCGGTGAACCGCGCCGGTAAAGGTGCTGAGATCCTCGATATCGGTGTGGGAAGCGGCTGCATCGCCGTTGCCCTGGCCACGGCGCTCCCCGATGCCGTTGTCTGCGGGGTCGATCCGTCGCCCGAGGCGTTGGTGCTGGCCGAGCGCAACGCCCAGCGCCACGGCGTGTCACTCTCCCTTTTCAGGGGCTCCCTGTTCGAGCCCTTCCAGGCGCGGGAATTCGACCTGATCGTCTCCAATCCGCCGTACATACCGACACCCGACCTGGCCGGGCTCCAGCCGGAGGTGCGGGATTACGAGCCTCGAGGGGCACTGGACGGAGGGGCGGACGGCCTGGACTTCTACCGGTTGATCATTCCCGGCTCGCTCTCCCGCCTGAGAGCCGGCGGCTGGCTGCTGCTGGAGATGGGCATCGGTCAGGCAGGCGATCTGCAGGCCATGTTCCAGGCCACCGGCAGTTTTGGCGAGCTGTTCACCGCCAGAGACCCCGGCGGAATCGACCGGGTGGTCGGCGGAAGAAGGCTGTAAGGGGGAATGTGCCGTATCCCTGAGACCCGAGTCCGTGAAGACTTCACGGACTCGGGTGATACACTACAACCGGCTGGCGAGGAAAAGTACGCGCGCCTGCCGTAATGAGGTACTTCATTGGATAAACTGATCATCAGGGGAGGGAAAAAACTGGCCGGCGATGTCACGGTCAGCGGTTCCAAGAACGCGGCACTCCCCATCTTCGTTTCCACCATACTCGCCCCGGGCGCCCACGAGATCCGCAATGTGCCGTTCCTGCGGGACATAAACACCACCATCAAGGTGCTCGAAAGCCTCGGCGCCGAGGTCGAGGGGAACGGCAATATCGTCCGGATCGACACGTCACGTCTGAGCGGCCACGAGGCCACCTACGACCTGGTCAAGACCATGCGAGCATCGGTGCTGGTGCTCGGGCCCCTGCTGGCCAGGTTCGGCAAGGCCAGGGTCTCCCTGCCCGGCGGCTGCGCCATCGGCGCCCGTCCCATCAACCTGCACCTCAAGGGGCTGGAGGCCATGGGCGCCGAGATCACGCTTGAGCACGGCTACGTGGCGGCCAAGGCCCGAAGGCTCAAAGGGGCCAGGATAAATTTCGACATCTCCACGGTGGGCGGAACCGAGCACCTCATGATGGCCGCAGCCACGGCCAAGGGAGAGACCATCCTGGAAAACGCGGCCCGCGAGCCCGAGATCCCGGAGCTGGCCGAAGTGCTCAACAAGATGGGTGCGAAGATCGAGGGGGCGGGCACCGATACCGTCCGCATAACAGGGGTCGATGAGCTGCAGCCCGTTACCCACAGCGTGATGCCCGACCGGATCGAGGCCGGAACCTTCATGACCGCGGCCGCCATCACCGGGGGGGACGTCCGGATCCACAACATGCGGCCGGACCATCTCGACGCCCTCATATTCAAGCTGCAGGACGCCGGGGTCGAGATCGCCCACAAGGAGAACGTCCTGCGGGTGAAGGGACCCCGCCGGGTCAGGAGCATCAACATCAAGACGCGGCCTTATCCCGGCTTTCCCACCGACATGCAGGCCCAGATGATGGCGTTGATGACCGTGGCCGAAGGGACCAGCGTCATCAGCGAAAACATCTTCGAGAACAGGTTCATGCACGTGTCGGAGCTGCTCCGGTTCGGGGCCGACATCATCATCGAGGGGAACACGGCAACCGTGAAGGGGGTGAAGAGTCTCTCCGGGGCGCCGGTGATGGCCACGGACCTCAGGGCCTCCGCCTCCCTGATCCTGGCCGGGCTGGCTGCCGACAACACCACCGAGGTGTCCCGCATCTACCACCTGGACCGGGGGTACGAGTTCATCGAGAAGAAGCTGGCAGCCCTCGGGGCTGACATCCAGCGGGTGAAGGAATAGACCTGCCAAAATGACCGATTTCATAACAATCGCCATACCCAAGGGGCGCATCCTGCACGACTCGGTCGCCCTGTTCAAGAAGATAGGGATAGACTGCGACGAGCTCCTCTCCGACAGCAGGAAGCTGATCTTCGAGAACCCGACCCAGAAGATGCGCTACATGATCGTGCGGGCAACTGACGTCCCCACTTACGTGGAATACGGCTGCGCGGATCTCGGCATCGTGGGCAAGGACACCCTTCTGGAGCAGCGGAAGGACCTGTACGAGCCCCTGGACCTGAAGTTCGGCTACTGCCGGCTGGTGGTGGCCGAGCCTGCCGAGCTCTCGCGCACGGACGATCCATCAAGCTGGGCCAATATCCGGATCGCCACCAAGTATCCCAACGTCACCGAGAAGTACTTTGCCGGCAAGGGGGTGCAGGTGGAGATCATCAAGCTATACGGCTCCATCGAGCTGGCACCCCTGGTAGGCCTGTCCGAGCGGATCGTGGACCTGGTCTCCACCGGTGAGACCCTGCGTCAGAACGGACTGGTGGAGGTGGAAACCATCGCCGAGATCACCTGCCGGCTCATCGTCAACCGGGCCAGCCTGAAGACCAGGCACGGCCGGATCACCGAGATCCTCGAGGGGTTGGAACAACACTTGTAGAGGCTGCCGGGAGGGTTCCCTCCCGTAACACCATCGGAGCGGATAAGCATGAAATTCCTCGATATCCATGATGCAGACTTCGACGCCGCATTCGCCGCCATCCTGGCCAGGGGCGAGGAGACCGGCCGTGAGGTGGAGGCCCAGGTCCTGGAGATCATCGCCGACGTCCGTTCCCGGGGCGATGCGGCCCTGCTCGATTACACCAGACGCTTCGACCGGCTGGAGATCGATGCGGCCGGTCTTCAGGTGACCGGGGAAGAGATCGACCGCGCCTTCACCGAGGTGGGCGAGGCGGAGGTGGCGCTGCTGCGGCTGGCTGTGGATAGGGTTACCCGCTTTCATGAAAAGCAGAAGCAGAAGAGCTGGCTCGACACGGACGAGGAGGGGATCCTGCTGGGGCAGAAGGTGACCCCCCTGGAGCGGGTCGGTATCTACGTGCCGGGTGGCAAGGCCAGCTACCCGAGCAGCGTGGTGATGAACGCCGTGCCTGCCCGGGTGGCCGGGGTTTCCGAGATTATCATGACGGTCCCGACTCCGGACGGCGAGCTCAATCCGCACGTGCTGGCGGCGGCCAGGCTCTCCGGGGTGGACCGCATCTTCCGCATCGGCGGCGCCCAGGCCGTGGCGGCCCTGGCCTACGGCACCGAATCGGTGCCGCGGGTGGACAAGGTCACCGGCCCGGGAAACATCTTTGTCGCCACCGCCAAGAAGCTGGTCTTCGGCCGGGTGGGGATTGACATGATAGCCGGGCCGAGCGAGATCCTGGTGGTCAGCGACGGCAGCGGTGACCCGGCCCACCTGGCGGCCGACCTGCTGTCCCAGGCGGAGCACGACGAACTGGCCTCTGCCGTGCTGATCACTACCGACCGCGGTTTCGGTAAGCGGGTCGCGGCCGAGGTGGAACGGCAGCTCGAAAAGCTGGAGCGGGCGGAGATCGCCCGCAGGTCGTGGCACGACTACGGCGCGATCATCGTCACGCGGGATCTGGCCGAGGCGGTATCCTTTTCAAACCGCCTCGCCCCTGAACACCTGGAACTGGCGGTGGAGAACCCCTTCGAGGTCCTCCCGGCAATCAGAAACGCCGGAGCAATCTTCCTCGGCCACTTCACCCCGGAGTCGGCCGGGGACTACCTGGCCGGCCCCAACCACACCCTCCCCACCGGAGGGACCGCCCGCTTCTTCTCTCCCCTGTCGGTGGACGACTTCGTCAAGAAGTCCTCCCTCATCTATTTCTCCCAGGGGGCGCTCCGACGGCTCGGGAACGACATCGTACGCCTGGCGGAACTGGAAGGGCTGGAGGCCCATGCGAAGTCGGTGCGAATCCGGATTTCAGACAGGAAGGAATCATGAGCTTTCTGCGTCCCAACATTGCCGCCATGGCAGGATACGTGCCCGGGTTTCAGCCCCCGGACGGTACGTCCTTCATTAAGCTGAACTCCAACGAGAACCCCTATCCACCGTCACCAGCTGTGGTGCGGGCTATCCTGACCGAACTTGCCGATGACGGCGCGTCGCTGCGCAAGTATCCCAGCGCCTCCAGCGACAGACTCCGTCGCATCGCCGGGGATCTGTACGGCTTCGACCCTTCGTGGATCATCATGGCGAACGGCTCCGACGAGGTGCTCAACAACCTGATCCGGGCCTGTGCCGGGGAGGGGGAGGAGATCGCGTACGTCCATCCCTCCTATTCCTATTACGTGACACTGGCCCAGGTCCAGGGGGCACGGGTGCGGACGTTCGGCCTGACCGACGACTATCGCGTGGCCGATTTTCCGGAGCGTTACAACGGGAAGATATTCTTTCTCACCACGCCCAACGCTCCCTTCGGCTTCGCCTTCCCCACCGCCTATATCGAGGAACTGGCGAAACGCTGCTCGGGCCTTCTGGTTGCCGATGAAGCCTACGTGGATTTCGCCGATGAGAATGCGCTGGATTTGGTCAGGAAACACGAAAACGTTGTGGTGACGCGCACCCTGTCCAAAAGCTACTCTCTCGCCGGCATGCGGCTCGGTCTGGCCATCGGGCGGCCCGAGCTGATCGCGGCCTTGGACAAGATCCGCGACCACTACAACCTGGACCGTCTGGCCCAAGCGGCCTGCTGCGCGGCGTTATCCGACCAGGAGTACCTGCGGGAGTGCGTCGGCAAGGTACGGGACATCCGCGAGTGGTTTTCTGCCCGGTTACGCGAGCTGGGCTACCAGGTAATCCCCTCCAGCGGTAACTATGTCTTTGCCGCAAGCCCGGACCGGAACGGCCGGCGGGTCTACGAAGGTCTGTACCGGCGCGGCATCCTGGTGCGGCACTTCAGCGATCCGCTGCTCTCCCACGGCCTGCGCATCACCATCGGCACTCGTGAAGAGATGGCCGCGACGGTTGCGGCTTTGAAGGAAATCGGCTGACGTTTCAACAGGGAGGCTCACATGTCCAGAACCGCCGTAGTTGAAAGAGTAACGAAAGAGACAAGGATCCGCCTGTCACTGGGAATCGACGGGACCGGCGAGTCCAAGGTATGCACCTCGGTCCCGTTCCTGGACCACATGCTCGACCTGTTTGCCCGGCACGGCCTGTTCGACCTCCAGGTGGAGGCCCAGGGCGACATCGACATCGACTTCCACCACACGGTGGAGGACATCGGAATCGTGCTGGGCGAGGCCCTGAAACGGGCACTGGGCGGCAAGGAGGGAATACGGCGCTACGGCCAGGCCACCGTTCCCATGGACGAGACACTGGCCACGGCGGCCATCGACCTCTCCGGCAGGCCCTACCTCTGCTTCAACGTGCCGCTCCCCAAGGTGAAGATAGGAGATTTCGACGTGGAACTGGTGCGGGAGTTCTTCCAGGCGCTCGCCTACACCGGCTGCCTGAACCTGCACCTCAATCTGGTATATGGCGAGAACGTTCACCACATTGTCGAGGCCTGCTACAAGGCATTTGCCAGGGCACTGGACGAGGCAACCCGTCTGGACGACAGGATTACGGGCGTGCTTTCGACCAAGGGGAAGCTGTAGAGCCTGCTAAGCAACAGCCACCTTCCAAGTAACTCAATAGCAGGTTTGTTTCATACGGAAGGCATCGAACGGGGTCGGGCTGGAACTTCCCCGAAGTCCCTCCTAATCGGCCACCATCCGTCGCTCGGAGAGGATACTCTGCTGAGTGCGGGAGCTTTCCCGCGCTCCGCCTGATTGCACTGAAGCCGTACGAGTGACTGCGTGAAAGCCTCAACCCGACCCTCGGCACCGTTTCTCCGAGGCGCACCAAGCAGGCGAAGGCGTCACGGCTTCAGGTCACATGCACCATACCATCGGGAGCGCATGTTCCCGCGCTCCGGTTTACAGAGGCATAGATGATAGCGATAATCGATTACGGCATGGGCAACCTCCGCTCGGTCCAGAAGGGGTTCGAAAAGGTAGGCTTCGAGGCGGTGGTCACTTCTGACCCGAAAATGGTGGTTGAGGCGGATCGGGTGGTGCTTCCGGGCGTGGGGGCGTTCCGGGACTGCATGAGGAACCTGGAGGAGGGTGGTTTCATCGAGCCGATCCTGAGGGTGATCCGGGAGGGGCGTCCCTTCCTGGGGATCTGTCTGGGGCTCCAGCTCCTGTTCACCGAGAGCGAGGAGTTCGGCCTGCACGCCGGGCTGAACGTTATTCCCGGCAGGGTGGTCCGGTTCCCCGAAGGGATGCGGGAGGGTGACGAGGAGCTGAAGGTTCCGCACATGGGATGGAACCGGATCAGCGTGAAGCGCCGTCCTCCGGCCTTCGCTGGCATCCCGGACGGGACCGCCTTCTATTTCGTCCATTCCTTCTATGTCCGGCCAGAGGACTCTGAGGTGGTAGCCACCACCACCGACTACGGTATCGAGTTCTGCTCCTCGGTCTGGAAAGACAACATCGTGGCCACCCAGTTTCACCCCGAAAAGTCCCAGGAGACGGGGCTGGCAATTCTCAGGAACTTTGGAGAAATGAAATGATCGTCATTCCGGCAATCGATCTGAAGGACGGGCGCTGCGTCCGGCTGGAGCAGGGGCTCATGGAACGGGACACGGTATTCTGCGACAGTCCGGCCGGGCAGGCCCTGGCATGGCAGGCTCAGGGCGCCGAACTGCTGCACATCGTGGATCTGAACGGCGCCTTTGCCGGCGAGCCGAAAAACCGCTCCTCCATCGAGGAAATCGTACGTGCGGTCTCCATGCCGACCCAGTTGGGCGGCGGGATCCGCGATATCCGGACCATCGAGGCGTACCTTTCCCTGGGGTTGGACCGGGTCATCCTCGGTACCGCGGCACAGAGAAACCCGGAGTTGGTCAAGGAGGCGTGCCGGCTGTTTCCCGGCCGCATCGTGGTCGGCATCGACGCCAAGGGAGGGTTCGTGGCCGTGCAGGGGTGGGCCGAGGTCACCGATGTCAGCGCCCTTGAGCTGGCCAGGAAATTCGAAGGGTTCGGCGTAGCGGCCATCATCTACACCGACATCAGCCGTGACGGCATGCTGAGCGGTCCCAACATCGAGGCCACCCGGACGCTGGCCGAAGGCGTCGCCATTCCGATCATCGCCTCGGGCGGTGTGTCCAGGATGGCCGACATCGAGGCATTGATGGAAATCGAACAGAGCGGCGTCGTGGGGGTCATCACCGGCAAGGCGATCTACACCGGCGCCATCAGGCTGGCCGACGCCATAGCACTCACAAAGGGAAAGAAAGCCTCTACCGGAGAAAAAGGATGCTGACGAAACGAATCATTCCCTGTCTCGATGTAAAGGGCGGCAGGGTGGTCAAGGGAGTCCAGTTCCTGGAACTCCGCGACGCCGGGGACCCGGTGGAGATCGCCGAGATCTACGACCGGCAGGGCGCCGATGAGCTGACCTTCCTGGACATCACCGCTTCGTCCGACCAGCGAGACATCATCATCGACGTGGTCCGCAGGACCGCCGAGCGGGTCTTCATGCCGCTGACGGTCGGCGGCGGGATCAGGACCGTGGAGGATATCCGCCGACTGCTGAACGCCGGTGCGGACAAGGTCTCCATCAACACCGCCGCGGTGCACCGTCCCGAATTCGTCAGGGAATCCGCCGAGCGGTTCGGATCCCAGTGCACGGTGGTGGCCATCGATGCCAGGCGGGTGCCCGGCGAAGACCGCTGGGAGGTATACACCCACGGCGGGAGGAACCCCACCGGTATCGATGCGCTTGAGTGGGCCCAGCGGATGGAGGAATACGGGGCAGGTGAGATTCTCCTCACCAGCATGGACTGCGACGGCACCAAGGACGGCTACGACCTCCTCCTGACCAGGGGCGTGGTCGATGCCGTCTCCATCCCGGTCATCGCCTCGGGCGGGGTCGGCAACCTGGAGCACCTGTACGAAGGTTTCACCGTGGGGGGGGCGAGCGCCTGCCTGGCGGCGTCCATCTTCCACTACCGGGAATACACCATCGGTGAAGCCAAGGAGTATCTCCAGAACAAGGGCGTGGCGGTACGCATATGAACGATGTCCTGAATGGGGCCGGAAGCGACGGAAAAGGCGAAGCCGTCCTGGAGATCCTGTACGGGGTTATCCGGGAGCGAAAGGCCAACCCGGTCGATGGTTCGTACACGGTTTCCCTGTTGAGAAGGGGAATCGACACCATCCTGAAGAAGACCGGTGAGGAGGCGGTTGAGCTGGTTATCGCCGGCAAAGGGGGAAAGCGGGAGGAGATTGTCTATGAAGCCGCGGACCTCCTGTATCACCTGCTGGTTCTGCTCGGCTTTTACGATATCGAGCCTGCCGAGGTCTATGAGGAGCTGCGTCGCAGGTTCGGGATCTCGGGGATAGCCGAGAAGGAGTCGCGCGGTTCCTCCTGACCGGTAAAATAGCCGGTAACTGGTAAATTTTTTCTTGACATGAAGAATTCGGATGTTATCATGACTCCTCTTTACACTGTACCCCCCTGTCTGCGGCTCATACCGATTTATATAAGGCATAAAATTTAAATATAGGAGGGAGGGGAATATGGATGCCGGGAGTAAGGGTAAAGGAGAATGAATCGTTTGAACTCGCGCTGAAAAGGTTTAAGAAACAGTGCGAGAAAGCAGGGATTCTGTCTGAAGTCCGGAAGCGCGAACACTACGAGAAGCCGAGTATCAAAAAGAAGAAGAAGGCTATCGCGGCCCGCAAGAGGGCATTGAAGAAACAACGGAAGATCATGGAGTAGATGGTATCCGCTGTTGCCGGTGAAAACCATTCGGGAGAGGATGCGACCGGCGGGGAAAGAGCGACTTGGGGCTCCTCTCCGAATTGTATTAAAATAGGTAACAGGACTGTGGGGGCAATCTGACGATTAGCCCCTACTTTCCTTTTAGGGCATGCCAGAGAGAGTGGAATGAACCTCGTTGATATCCTGATCTGGGTTGTTTTACTGGGCTTTGCTGTAAAGGGATTCATGAAAGGATTGGTCAGGGAGGTTTGTTCCCTTTTGGGGCTTTTGGTGGGAGGGTGGGCGGCTTTTGCCTTTTTCCGCCCGTTCGCCGAGGTCCTTCGATCGCATATACACCTTCCCCACACCGTGGCGTCTTTTCTCTCCTTCGCCTTGATATTCCTTACGTCCGGTCTTATCTTTTTCTTGCTGGGGCATCTTCTGACAACTCTCCTGAAAATTGTCCTCCTGGGTGGCGTAAATCGTATCGGCGGAATCCTTGTCGGAACCTTGCAGGCCGCGCTGATACTCAGCGTACTCCTTTCCCTCGGAGCCGCGAAGCCCGTGCCTGCCGGCGTGAGGACGCATATTGAAAAGTCAGCCAGCGCGCGTCCCTTTGTCGCATGGGGTGACGGAATACGTTCATGGTGGAAACACGGCAGGGAGACCGGGCGGGAAGTCGCCCCTGCAGCGGCACGTCGCGGACCGGAGCAACCCGGACGCATGCCGGGAAAACCCCGCGAGAGAAGCCACGTCAGATGATTCCTGAAGACAAAGTGCGTGAGGTCCGGGACCGGGCGGCGATACTGGATATCGTGTCGGACTACGTGGGATTGAAGAAGTCCGGCGTCAACTATCTGGGGCTCTGCCCGTTTCATTCTGAAAAGACGCCTTCGTTCAACGTAAACCCGGTCAAGGGCATCTACCACTGTTTCGGCTGCGGCGTGGGCGGTGACGTGGTCAGTTTCGTCATGCGGATGGAGGGGCTGGCCTTTCCCGAAGCGGTCAGATTCCTTGCCCGGCGTGTCGGGGTGGTCATACCTGAACGGCCCCTGACAGCGTTGGAGAAACGGCTCGTCGACGAAAAGGATCTGCTGTTTGATCTGCATGAAACAGCGGCCCGTTTCTACGAGAAGGTGCTCCTGAAAGAGGCAAGCGGGGAACAGTGCCGCCAGTATCTGAAGCGGCGCGGTGTCGATGCGGAAATTGCCCGGGCGTACCGCCTGGGGTATGCCCCGGATGGATGGGACGCCCTGGCACGATATTTGGATGAAAAAAAAGTCTCCCTGGATGCCGCGGAGAAGGCAGGGCTTGTCAGGCGGCGTGAGCGGGGCGGGTACTATGACGGCTTCAGAAACCGTCTCCTGTTTCCAATAAGCGATATCCACGGACGCCCAATCGGGTTCGGGGGGAGGGTGCTCGATGATTCCCTTCCCAAATACCTGAACTCACCGGAATCCGCCGTCTACCGCAAGAGCGAGGTCCTGTTCGGACTGAGCATGGCGAAACAGGCCATCAGGGAGAAGGGTGAGGCCTTTATCGTCGAGGGGTACTTCGACCATCTGGCGCTGTTCCGCGCCGGAGTCCGGAACGTGGCGGCCACCTGCGGGACGGCCCTGACCGGCGGTCACCTGAAGGTGCTGCGCCGTTTCGCGGACCGGGCATATATCCTGTTCGACGCGGACAACGCGGGGAAGAAGGCGACCTTGCGCGCCATGGAGATTTTCCTGGAGGAGGGTTTTCCGGCCCACGTGGTGCAGATGCCGGCCGGAGAGGATCCCGATACCTATGTGGGGAAGTACGGCGTCGACAGTTTCCTCGGGCTGGTCAGCGCGGCGCTGCCGGTGTTCGAGTTCTTCTTCCGGGACGTCTGCCGGCAGACGGACATCGGGACCGTGGAGGGAAAGGTGGCGGTTCTCGACGAGGTGACGCCCAGGCTCCGCAAGATGGCGGACGATGTGGAGCGGGACCTTTATGTGAGGGAGATTGCGCGGTTTCTGGCCATCGAGGAAAACGACGTAAGGCGCAAAATGGGGCGCGGACCCTCCCAGTCGAAGAATCCGATTCCCGGCAGAGCACCCAGGAGGGGAACTATCGGCCCGGAAGAGATGCTTCTCTCGCTGATGGGAAAATATCCCGACGTGGCGAGACAGATCGCGGAATTCGGGCCGGAGAGAATCTTCAGACCGGAACTCAGACCGGTCGCGGAACATATCGTTTCCCTCATCGAGGAATCGGATGTGGTTGACTGGTCTCAAATCCTCGATAGAGTGGATTCAAGGGAAGAGCGCAGCAGACTCGCATCCCTGTTCATTCGTGAAGAACATCTTGAGGACATGGATGTGGGGAAGGCGTTCGAGCAGTGCCGACGCACCCTCGACAGGATAGCCCTGCAGGAGATGAAGGAGCTGACGGTGAGGCTTGCGCAGGCGGAACCGGAGACCGAGGCCTATTTTGAACTGTTGAAGAGACTGGATGCCCTGCGGGCGAAAAAGTCCCGACTGACGTGAAGTGGAGTTGATACACGGATTTGATTGTCTTGAGCACGAGGTGAACCGGATGGCAAAAAAGAGTTTGGACGAAGTGAAACAGCTGATCGACCTGGGGAAAGAAAAGGGTTTCCTGACCTATGACGAGGTAAACGATCTCCTCCCCCAGGACATCGTCTCCTCGGATCAGATTGACGATGTAATGAGCATGTTCGGCGAAATGGATATAGAAGTGGTTGATTCCGCGCAGAAGGTGAAAATCCCGAAGGTCAAGCTGGACCTGGAGGAAGAGGAGGAAATGGAGGGCGAGCAGGACGAGATGGAGTTCGAGCCCGGCGTGCTCGGCCGTACCAGTGACCCGGTACGGATGTATCTGCGCGAGATGGGCTCGGTATCCCTCCTGACCCGGGAAGGCGAGGTGGAGATCGCCAAGCGGATAGAGGAAGGCGACAGGGATGTGGCGCGCGTCATCTATAACACGCCGATTACCGTAAAAGAGGTCATCGCTCTTGGGGATATGCTGGAAAAATTTCAGATATCGGCCGCGGATATCAGTAAAGAGGTTGAAGAGGAAGAACTGGAGGAGGACGAGGAGGATATCCATAAAGGAAGGCTCCTCACTATAATCAACGACATCAGGTCTTGCGACGAGAGCATGGAGGCGCTCCAGAAGGCGCTGGAGCAACCCGCGCTCTCCGCGAAAGAGCGGGAGAGAATGGCGTCCGAGCTGCTGGAGATCAGGACCAGGACCACCGAGCTCCTCAAGTCGCTGCGCCTCAAGGACCGTCACATCGAAAGGATAGCGCTTCGTCTCAAGGAGTTGTCCGGCAAGGTTGAGAGGACCATCGACGAGATCCAGGAGGTGAGCGCCGAGTCCGATATCCCGCTCGAAGAGCTGGTGGTCCTGGCCCGCGAGATGCAGGAGAGCGAAGGCGTCAGGAAGAAGCTGCTGACGCGTCTCCACAAGTCTCAGGAAGAAGCCGCCAGGATGGAAAAGAAGCTCAAAGCGGCCCAGAAAAAGCTTGAGAAGATCGAGCAGGATTCAGGTTTCAAGGCGATTGAGCTGTCCAACGAGATCAAGGCCATCGAAGAGGGCGAAAGAAAGGCCAAGGACGCGAAATCTGAACTGGTCGAGGCGAACCTGAGGCTGGTAGTATCCATTGCGAAGAAATATACCAACAGGGGCCTGCAGTTCCTGGATCTGATCCAGGAAGGAAACATAGGTCTCATGAAGGCCGTGGACAAGTTCGAGTATCAGCGCGGGTACAAATTTTCCACCTACGCCACCTGGTGGATCCGGCAGGCCATAACCCGCGCCATCGCGGACCAGGCGCGGACCATCCGCATACCGGTGCATATGATCGAGACCATCAACAAGCTGATCCGCACCAGCCGTCAGCTGGTACAGGAGATCGGCCGCGAGCCGTCCCCCGAGGAGATCGCCGAAAGGATGAGCCTGCCGCTGGACAAGGTCCGCAAGGTGCTCAAAATTGCCAAGGAGCCCATTTCCCTGGAGACCCCAATCGGCGAAGAGGAGGATTCCCACCTTGGTGATTTCATCGAGGACAAGGGGGTCGTTTCGCCGCTGGAGGCGGTAATCAAGGCCAATCTTTCGGAACAGACCGCCCGGGTCCTGTCAAGTCTCACGCCGCGGGAGGAAAAGGTCCTCAGGATGCGGTTCGGGATCGGGGAGAAGAGCGATCACACCCTGGAGGAGGTCGGCCAGAACTTCGAGGTCACCAGAGAGCGAATCCGTCAGATTGAGGCCAAGGCCCTGCGGAAACTCCGGCATCCCAGCAGGAGCAAGAAACTGAAGAGTTTTGTGGAGTAGCGGTTTGAGGTAAAGGGACAGGGCCGCGTCGAACTATTCGGCGCGGCTTTTCTTGTGGATAGACCGGTGGCAACGCAAGAGTGGGAACGAATCACATGCAAATGAATTTCTTTGCCACTACGGCAAAAGGCTTGGAAGAGGTATTGGCGGGCGAACTCGGCAGGCTCGGCGTCGGGGGGCCGGTCGTGGAGAAGGGTGGAGTCGGGTTCAGCGGCGACATGTCCGACTGCTACCGGGCCAACCTCTGGCTCCGTACGGCCCACCGGGTCCTGATGCCCCTTGCGGAATTCGCCTGCGACACCCCCCAATCCCTTTACGACGGGGTCCGTTCCCTCCCCTGGACGCGCTATCTCACCGCCGATCATACTATCGCGGTTGATTGCAATCTGCGCGATTCAGCCCTGACCCATTCCGGTTTCGTCGCCCTCAAGACCAAGGATGCCATAGTTGACACAATCAGGGACGTCTGCGGTCGTCGACCCAATGTCCATACCGCCGATCCCGATGTGCTCATAAACGTGCACCTGGTTCGCAACCGATGCACCGTCAGCCTTGATACCTCGGGTGCCAGTCTCGACAAGAGGGGCTATCGTCTGGACAGAAAAGAGGCGCCTCTCAGGGAGACCCTGGCCGCCGCCATGCTGGAGCTTGCCGGCTGGGACGGCTCCGTTCCCCTGGTGGACCCGATGTGCGGATCCGGGACAATTCCCATCGAGGCCGCTCTTGTGGCGTCCCGGCGCCCCCCGGGACTCACGCGTCCCGGTTTCGGCTTCCAGCGTTGGCCCGGTTTTGATCGCGCTGCATGGAGCCGGATGGTTGAGGAGGCCAGGGCCGGCGTTCTGGAAAGCCCGCCGATGCCGATCATGGGGTCGGACGTGTCCGCCGGGGTGCTCCGAAACGCTGCGAGGAATGCGGCACGGGCAGGTGTGGGCGGACTCGTCAATTTTTGCAGAGCGGACATGGGAGACAGTCATGTCCCATGTCCGCCGGGCATCCTTCTGTGCAACCCCCCGTACGGCGTCAGATTGGGGGAGGTGGAATCGCTGAAGCCCCTCTACAAAAGGGTTGGAGACGTGCTGAAACGGCGTTTCACCGGCTATTCCGCCTACCTGCTGACCGGCAATCCCGAACTGTCCAAGCACATCGGGCTCCGCCCGTCACGCCGGGTCGTGCTCTTCAACGGGCCGATTGAGTGCCGTTTGCTGCGGTTTGATTTGTATTGATGAACCATTGCTCGATAAGGGATGGACTCCGACTCGCGTCTACCCACCAACACCTTTTTGCGCGTCAGTAACCTGCCTGCCACTTTTGATGTTTCGGCAACTCTTCCATCGCGCACACCAGGTGCTTCCGCAGAACTGTTCTATAATAGAAAAATGTTCTGAAAGAAAACATATTCCTTGATTGTGTATACATTGTTTTATTCATGACATTTCTTCTGTCGTCAGAGAAAACGTATCTAAATTGAACATCATCCGTGTTGTCATGATGTTTCCCGTACCTACTTTCCTCCACTTTTTTTTGGCACCCTAATTGCTTATAGAAAACAGCGTTTTGACTCGTTCGGATGTCATCGGGAGATTGAGTGTCTCGCTTTGAATTGATGAAGACAGAAGCTCCCAGCTTCCGGACCTAGCAGTTTTATTTGTTAAATATTGATTGGGAGGAAAGGGGGGATGCGTAGGGTTTTCAAGAAGGGTTGCGTTGAGCTGAAAATGTATCGCTGAGTTTGTTTGGTTGGGGATTTTATTTATTATTGAGGGAGGAAAAAAGTATGACATTAGTACTGCTTGCGACAATCGCGATGTTGTGGTTCCCGATCGGTTTGTTTTACTTGGGCCATGGCGAGGGGCGGACCTGTGGTTTTATTGCCGGTGTTGTTGGAGTTACCACGATTGTTGGCGGTCTTATGCACGCTACGCCCATGTTCGGCAGCGATGCATTTACCGCCACCCTGTTGATCCCGTTCGGCGTTGTGTACTGCACAATTTGCTATTGCGTTCTGGCGGGTGTCGAGGACCTGCGTTCCCTGGGTTGGCTGTGTATCATGATGACAGTTATTCTGGCAATCGCTTCATACTTCTTCTTCACCGGCGCTGGTGTCAAGCCTGATGGCACGACGTTTATCGGTGTCAGCAGCTTCTTCGGTGCCGCAATGGGTATCTTCGCCGTCCTGACGATTGTTATTTGGATGGTTACCTATGGTAAGGCCTCCGCCAGGCTGCTCGGTTGGATGCTTATCATCCTGTCACTGGTCGGACTTATTCTTCCTACGTATTCTCTGCTTGGTTACGGTAAGCTGCCTTTCTAATGCATTAGAGCAATGGAGTTATGGCCGTCTGTTTCCAATTGGTGCAGACGGCTTTTTTTATATTAATCTTGTTTATTTATAAAGCGCTATATAGCAGTTGACAATCTTGAATCAATATCAGCAAAACGGTTTGCTTTTGTTAAGGCAACTGCTAGAATACCGACAAGAGAAAGCACGATGCGCTTATCCAAAAATAGTCTGGAAAGGAGATGAATCAATGCCGAAATATGTAATCGAGAGAGAGATTCCGGGCGCCGGGAACATCGGTCCGCAGGACATGCAGGCCATTTCCCAGAAATCATGCAGTGTTCTCGGTGAACTTGGTCCCCAGATTCAATGGGTTCAGAGTTATGTTACCGAAGACAAGATTTACTGCGTCTACATCGCCCCCAATAAGGAAATGGTCCTGGAGCACGCCAGGCGTGGCGGTTTTCCTGCGAACAGCGTCGCCGAAGTGAAGCGGATGATAGATCCCACGACGGCCGAGTAGTTGCTGCTCCGGTCCCGACTTGGGTGGATTGGCTGCCGGATTTACGTAAAAAGCGAGTTATGGTAGCCGAGTGGACCATCGTGTGTCGGATTTGAAAAAATCAAGGGCCTGCGCACTCGCCGCAGGCCTTTTTTTATGCAGCACTGTCTATGCGGTCAGGGCCGGTCGATTTTTTCGTCACCCTTCTTCTATTGACAAAGGAGCGGGAAATGCGCTAGCTTTTTAGCGCTGTCTCCTGGTACGAATCCTTTTGCCCCCTGAGTCGAGACGGTCTTGTGTGCGCCTTCGCGTGCTTGCGGCCAGTTACGGAGCTGTGATGCGATCACCCGGAACTGAGGCGGAAAGCCTCAGGGATGTAAGGATAACGAGAAACTATATCAAGCATGCCGAAGGTTCGGTGCTGGTCGAGTTCGGCGACACCAAGGTCATCTGTACCGCCTCCATCGAGGACGGCGTGCCGCCGTTTCTGCGGGGTAAGGGGAGCGGTTGGCTGACAGCCGAATACTCCATGCTGCCGAGGGCGACCCATGTACGTTCCCACAGGGAGTCCTCCAGGGGGAGGGTAGGGGGGCGCACCCATGAGATACAGCGGCTCATCGGGCGGTCTCTGCGGGCGGTAATGGACCTGTATCATCTGGGGGAACGGACGATCTTCATCGATTGCGATGTGATTCAGGCCGACGGGGGAACCAGGACCGCCGCCATAACCGGGGCCTATGTTGCCCTGGCGGATGCCGCAAACAAACTTTGTTCCTCTGGGACGCTTGCCGTTAACCCCGTGAAAGAGGCCGTTGCCGCGGTCAGTGTCGGCATAGTGGGCGGAGCGATCCTGCTTGACCTGAATTACCAGGAAGATTCCGCGGCAGAGGTGGACATGAACTTTGTCATGACCTCGTCGAACCGTTTCGTGGAGGTCCAGGGGACGGCGGAATCAAAGCCGTTCGGAATCGAAGAGATGGATGCAATGCGTTCGCTGGCCATGTCCGGCATAACCCGGTTGTTCGCGATCCAGAAAGAGGTTCTCGGCGTTTGAAAGAGCTCGTTGTCGCCAGTGGCAACCGGGGAAAGCTGGCCGAAATCGCCGGGATTCTTCAGGGGTGTGTTGCAAGGCTTTATTCCTCCGCGGATTTTCCCCGGTTCCCCGATGTGGTTGAAGACGGTGAAACATTCGAGGCCAATGCCCGCAAGAAGGCCCTGAGTGCCGCGATATTTACCGGCATGCCGGCGCTGGCGGATGATTCCGGGCTGGTGGTGGATGCGCTGGCTGGCCGACCCGGGGTACATTCGGCACGTTTCGCCGGCGAAGGGTGCGGCGATGCCGCCAACAACGAAAAGCTTCTGAGATGCCTTGATGGTGTCGAGCTCGGGAGGAGAACCGCCGCGTTTCACTGCGTTGCGGCCCTCTGTTTTCCGGACGGAACCTGCCGGACGTTTCACGGCGAGTTGAAGGGGGTAATCCTTGAAAGCCCGCAGGGTGAGGGGGGATTCGGCTATGACCCGCTTTTCCTGGTTCCGGAATTCGGCAAGACCCTTGCCGAACTGGATATGGAGACAAAGAACCGGATCAGTCATCGGGGAAGGGCCTTGGAAGGGTTGAAGAACCACATGTCCCGGATGCCGGAAACATAGCAGAGGAAAAAGCTTGCGCCCCCGTTAGCATGTGTGGTATAAATATGCTCTTTTTTATCGGGGTGTAGCGCAGCCTGGCTAGCGCACCTGCCTTGGGAGCAGGGGGTCGGAGGTTCGAATCCTCTCACCCCGACCAAGACGACCAAGATGCGCCTGTAGCTCAGCTGGATAGAGCAACGGACTTCTAATCCGTAGGTCAGAGGTTCGAATCCTCTCAGGCGTGCCAGTTTGAATAGTATGGTGGCTGTGGTGAAGCGGTTAACACTAACGACTGTGACTCGTTCATACGTGGGTTCGAATCCCATCAGCCACCCCATTAAAGATAAGCCCCGTTGTGACGGGGCTTATTCATATGCGGGATCGTGAGTCGCGAGAGTGGCGGAACTGGCAGACGCACCAGACTTAGGATCTGGCGGGCAACCGTGGGGGTTCAACTCCCCCCTCTCGCACCAGAAAATTCATGTCCCGGCAGGTTGCTGCAACTGCTGCGTGCTCCAGTGATTCCGAATAGAGAACATAGTGAGGTCATCCCATGGTTATCAATGTAGAGAATGTCAGCCCGATCAAGAAGAAGATTTCGATTGAGATCCCCACCGAACGTGTTTCCCGCGAAGTCGAGAAGGTGTATGCGGAGATTCGCAGGAATGCCAGTGTGAAGGGTTTCCGGAAGGGCAAGGTGCCTCAGCCCATTATAGAGAAATACTATAGTGACAAGATGGAAGCCGATGTCCTGAAAAACCTCATCAACGAAACTTACATGAAGGCCCTGATTGAAAACAAGATAGTTCCGGTCTCGCAGCCTTCCTTTGAAAGCGATGCACTCACACCCGGCCAAGCGTTCAAGTATTCCGTAACGTTCGAAACTGCCCCCGAGATCGAGTTGAAAGAGTGTACGGGGCTCCAAGTGGAGAAACGTAAGCTGGTCTCCGATGAAAAGGTCGTTGACGGCCGGATTCAGGAACTCAGGGAGGGGATGGCGCAGTTGAAGGTGGTCGAGGAGCCGAGGCCGGTAGCCATGGGTGAGTTTGCTGTCATAGATTTCAAGGGGTACCTGAACGGCGTTCCCTTCGAGCGTGGCGAGATGCAGGATTATCCCCTGCAGCTTGGTTCCGGTCAATTCATCCCGGGCTTCGAAGAACAGGTCGTCGGCATGTCTCCCGGCGAGACCAGGGAGATTTCCGTTACCTTTCCCGCTGAATATGGTGCCCACGAGCTGGCCGGCAAGCCGGTGATCTTTCAGGTCACCCTCAAAGAGATCAAGGAAAAGGATCTCCCCCCCCTTGACGATGATTTTGCCAAGCAGTTCGGACCGTACGATACCATGGACCAGTTGAGGGCCCGTATAGCGGATGTATTTAACAAGGAAGAGGAGCAGAAGATCGAGAACGAACTGCGGGATCGTCTCGTGAAGGCACTGATAGAAAAGCACGAGTTCGAGGTGCCGGAGGCCATGGTCGAGAAACAGTTGACGGTCCTGATTGACAATATGAAAAACAATCTGGCGAGACAGAACCTGACCCTGGAAAAGATCGGCTCAAGCGAGGAGATCATCCGGACTCAGGCACGAAGCGTGGCGGTGAGCCAGGTCAAAGGCTCTTTACTTCTTGCCGCGGTTGCCGATAAAGAAGGCATCAATGTGGAAGACGCGGAACTCGAGGAGAAGATCCGGGACATCGCCGCACAGGCAAACAAGGATTTCGAGGTCCTGCAGTCCTTTTACCAGGGCAATCCCTATGCGAAGGACGCGCTGGTAATGCAGCTCAGGGAAGACAAGGTCATCGACTATCTGCTGAAACACGCACAGGTAACGGAAGTGGATACGCTTTCGGAGAATGCCTAAACCAGATTGGAGGCGATATGCTGGTACCTATTGTTGTCGAGCAGAGCGGAAGGGGCGAGCGGTCGTATGATATATATTCCCGCCTTCTGAAGGACAGGATCGTCTTTCTCGGGGGCTCTATTGACGACCATATGGCCAACCTCGTTATTGCCCAGCTCCTTTTTCTGGAGGCTGAAGACCCCGACAAGGACATACACCTGTACATCAACTCGCCGGGGGGGATTGTGACCTCCGGCATGGCGATCTACGATACCATGAGATACATCAAGGCCCCGGTTTCCACCATCTGCGTGGGGCAGGCCGCGTCCATGGCGGCACTGCTGCTCGCCGCCGGCGAAAAGGGGAAGCGGTACAGTCTTACCCACTCCCGGATTATGATCCATCAGCCTCTGGGAGGCTTCCAGGGACAGGCCACCGACATCCATATCCATGCCCAGGAGATCCTGAAGCTGAAGCAGACGCTCAACGAGCTCCTGGCCGAGCACTCCGGGCAGCCGTTCGAGAAGGTGGCGAGCGACACCGAGCGCGACTACTTCATGTCTGGTGAAGAAGCGAAAAGTTATGGTATCATTGATGATACAATTTCGAGGAAAGCCACGCCAGGAGGTTCCTGATGAATCGACGGGATGACAGATCCAACAATCTGACCTGCTCGTTCTGCGGCAAAAGTCAGGACGAGGTGAAAAAGCTGATTGCCGGCCCAACGGTCTATATATGCGACGAGTGCATCGAGCTCTGCAATGACATAATCGCCGAGGAGACAAAGCTTGAAGAGGCGATGGGCCCGGATATCAAGAAGCTTCCCAAGCCACTGGAAATCAAGGAAGTGCTTGACGAGTACGTGATAGGCCAGGAGCGCGCGAAAAAGATCCTCGCCGTGGCGGTCTACAACCACTACAAGCGCATCGAGATGGTGAAAAAGCCGGGTGACGTGGAGATGCAGAAGAGCAACATCCTGCTGCTCGGTCCGACCGGTTCCGGGAAAACGCTCCTGGCGCAGACGCTCGCCCGGATTCTCAAGGTTCCGTTCGCCATGGCGGACGCAACCAACCTTACCGAGGCGGGCTATGTTGGCGAGGACGTCGAAAACATCATTCTGAATCTTCTCCAGGCCGCCGATTACGATGTGGAGAGGGCACAGAAGGGTATCATCTACATCGACGAGATCGACAAGATCGCCCGGAAATCCGATTCGCCGTCCATCACCAGGGACGTCTCCGGAGAGGGGGTCCAGCAGGCGCTTCTCAAGATTATCGAGGGCACGGTGGCCAGCGTGCCGCCGAAGGGCGGACGGAAACATCCCCAGCAGGAGTTTCTGAAGGTCGACACCACCGACATTCTGTTCATCTGTGGCGGCGCCTTTTCCGGGCTGGACAACATCATCCAGCAGCGGATAGGGGTCAAGACGCTCGGGTTCGGCGCGGACGTCAAGAAGAAGGTGGAGAAGAGGGCGGGGGAGCTGCTGTCCGAGGTGACGCCGGAAGACCTGCTCAAGTTCGGTTTCATCCCTGAATTCATCGGACGCCTGCCGGTCCTGGCCACCCTGAGCGAGCTGGACGAAGAGGCCATGGTCCAGATCCTCAAGGAGCCGAAGAATGCCCTGATAAAACAGTACCAGAAGCTGTTCGAGCTGGAGCACGTGAAGCTCAAGTTCACGGACGGCTCGCTGGTGGCCATCGCACGGGAGGCCCTCAAGCGGAAGACCGGGGCCAGGGGACTCCGTTCCATCCTTGAGAACGCCATGCTCGACGTGATGTACGACATCCCTTCTCAGACCCTGGTAAAGGAAGTGGTCATTCACGAGGACGTCATCTACAGCAAGGAAAAGCCGATAATCGTCTATGAAAACGTGGCTGAGTCGGCCTGACGCATAGGAAGGGACATGGTAAGAAAAACATCGGGAGATGAGAAAAGGAGAGGGAATCCCACAAGATTCCCTCTTTTGCCGTTACGGGACATGGTCGTGTTCCCCCACATGGTGGTGCCTCTGTTCGTCGGCAGGGAGAAGTCGATACTTGCCCTCCAGGCGGCCATGTCGTCGAACAGGTACATTTTTCTCGCGACACAGAAGAATGCCAGGAAAGACGACCCGCCGGAAGAGGATATCCATGTCCACGGAACCCTGTGCAAGATCATCCAGCTCCTGCACCTCCCGGACAGGACGGTCAAGGTTCTGGTCGAGGGGAAGCGGCGTGGGACAATTACCCGTTTTTTTGCCGAGGATGCGTTTTTTTCGGTGGAGATTGGCGAGATCGGCGAGAGTTGCCGGGTGACCGCGGAGCTGGAGGCCTTGATGCGCAGCGTCAAGGCCTCCTTCGAGACCTACGCGACTCTCACCAAGAAGATCCCCCAGGAGACCGTCGGTTCGGTCGCCGACACTGACCAGCCTTCACTGTTGTCCGATACCGTTGCCGCCACTCTCGATCTGAAAATGACGGAGAAACAGGAACTCCTTGCCGTTGCTGAACCCGCGGCCAGGCTGGAGCGCCTGCTGGCTTTGATGGAAACGGAAGTCGAAATACTCAGGATAGAAAAAAAGATCCATACCAGGGTCAAGCGGCAGATGGAGAAGACCCAGAAGGAGTACTACCTCAACGAACAGATGAGGGCGATACAGAAGGAGCTGGGAGGGACGGACGATTTCAAGCAGGAGCTTGCCGAGCTTGAGGAAAAGGTAAAAGCCGGCGGATTGTCCCAGGAGGCATCCCAGAAGGCGCTTTCCGAGTTGAAGAAGCTGAAGCTCATGTCACCCATGTCGGCCGAGGCCGCGGTTGCCAGGAACTATGTCGACTGGCTCGTCTCGTTGCCGTGGAGCACCTTCGGCAGGGAAAAGAACGACATACGCGAGGCCGCCGAGGTGCTTGACCGGGACCACTTCGGGCTTTCCAGGGTAAAGGAGCGCATCCTCGAGCATCTTTCCGTGATGAGCCTGGTGGGGAAGGTGAGAGGCCCAATACTCTGCCTGGTGGGTCCTCCGGGTGTCGGGAAGACCTCCCTGGCCCGCTCAATCGCCCGTGCGACCGGAAGGGACTTCGTCAAGATGTCCCTGGGCGGGGTGCGGGACGAAGCGGAAATCAGGGGCCACCGCCGTACCTATGTAGGTGCCATGCCGGGCAAGATCATGCTGAATCTGAAAAAGGCCGGCAGCGGAAACCCGGTTTTCCTCCTGGACGAAATCGACAAGATGAGCACCGATTTCCGCGGCGATCCGGCTTCCGCGCTGCTGGAGGTGCTGGATCCCGAACAGAACCATACGTTCAGCGATCACTTTCTGGACGTGGACTACGACCTGTCCCGCGTGATGTTCATCACCACGGCCAACTCCCTCCATTCCATACCGAGACCCCTGCTGGACAGGCTGGAAGTCATCAGGCTGGAGGGATATACCGAGCCGGAGAAACTGGAGATCGCCAGACGCTATCTGGTGGGGAAAAAGCTGGGTGAGCACGGTCTCCCCGCCGATAATGTCTCGATTACCGACAAGGCTATAGTGGAGATCATCCGCCATTATACCAGGGAGGCCGGCGTTCGCGGCCTGGAGCGTGAAATCGCGGCCATCTGCAGGAAGGTGGCGTTCAGCGCGGCAAAGGGCAGGCTCTCCAAGGTGACGATACGGCCGCAGCAGGTCCGGGAACTTCTCGGCGTTCATCGTTTCAGCCACTCAGGCGCCGAGGCCGAGGACTCTGTCGGGGTGGTGACCGGCCTGGCTTGGACGGAGACGGGCGGGGAACTCCTCGGTATCGAGGTCGCCGTGCTCCCGGGCAAGGGGAAGCTGACGATTACCGGCAAGCTCGGCGAGGTCATGCAGGAGTCGGCCCATGCGGCCGTCACCTACGTCCGTTCGCGCGCACCATTGCTGGGGCTGGATCGCGAATTCTTCCAGAACGTGGAGATCCATATCCATGTCCCGGAGGGGGCCGTCCCCAAGGACGGCCCTTCAGCCGGCATCACCATGGCTACGGCGGTCACGTCCGCGCTCACCGGGAGGGCTGTGCGGCGCGACTGCGCCATGACCGGAGAGATCACCCTGCGCGGGAGAATTCTCCCGATTGGAGGGTTGAAGGAAAAGCTCCTGGCGGCAAAACGGGGCACTATCAAGCTTGTCATGGTACCCGCGGCCAACGAGAAGGACCTCCGTGAGGTACCGCAGGAGATTCTGAACGGCTTGAGGATCTGCCTGGTGCGCCACATGGATGAAGTTCTTGAGAAGGTCCTGCCCGGCAAGAGCGAGTATCCCGAATTCCTGCGGTCGCCCGGCAAGCCGGCCGCGCTCGGAGAGGCATCCTCCGCACCCCACTGAGAGCGCCACGGATTCAGATGTCAAAAATCGCTTGACACTCAATGTGCCCCTTGTTATAAATATGCCTCTTTTCGTTATTGATCGGGGGTCGTAGTTAAGTCGGTTATAACGCCGGCCTGTCACGCCGGAGGCCGCGGGTTCGAGTCCCGTCGACCCCGCCATTTAACAAAGGGCGAATAGCTCAGCTGGGAGAGCGCCAGCCTTACAAGCTGGATGTCACAGGTTCGATCCCTGTTTCGCCCACCATTTACCTTTAACGCGGCTGTGTTGTTTGAAAAAGTAAGCATTTTGACCGGGGGTCGTAGTTAAGTCGGTTATAACGCCGGCCTGTCACGCCGGAGGCCGCGGGTTCGAGTCCCGTCGACCCCGCCAGAATCGAGAAAGGCCATGCGCAGCGCATGGCCTTTTTTTCGTGGTGGAGCAGGCAAGTCGCGGTTGACAAGGGCTCCCCTTTCCCTTGACTTACCTCGGGAAACACTTTATCCTGCCCCTATCCATTTCAATATACTCGGTTTTCCTGAAAACCTGCCGATGCCGGGAGGGCTGGTCCCGCCTCTGCCGCCGCTTTCCGGGGGGAACGATTTTGCTGCAAGGTAGCCACTGTGAAAGTACTGGTTGTTGTCCCGACCTATAATGAACGTGATAATATTGCCCGGCTGATACCGGAAGTCCTTGCACAGGATGAAAGAATCCGTATCCTGGTCGTGGACGACAACTCTCCGGACGGAACCGGCGATTGCGTGGCCGGAATCGCCGAAACGGAGAACCGTGTCCTGCTGCTCCGGCGCGAAGGGAAGCTGGGACTCGGTTCCGCTTACCGCGAGGGTTTCAAGCTGGCCCTCCGTGAGGGGGCCGACTTTGTGATAGAGATGGACGCCGATTTTTCCCACGATCCCGGCGTAATTCCGCTTCTGCTTGAAAAGGCCAAGACCAGTGACATGGTCATCGGGTCCCGCTACCTCAACGGCGTCAGCGTGGTCAACTGGCCCATCAGAAGGCTTCTGCTGAGCTATTGCGCAACCGTCTACACCAGGGTTGTCACGGGACTCAGGATTTCGGACTGCACCAGTGGCTTCAAGTGCTTCAATCGGCGGGTTCTGGAGCGGATCGATCTCGACCGGATACGTTCGGATGGATACTCCTTTCAGATTGAGATGAACTATCGCTGCATGGAAAACGGGTGCAGCATGGGTGAGGTCCCGATTATCTTCATAGACCGCCATGCCGGGACCTCCAAGATGTCGAAAAGGATCGTCCGAGAGGCGGTCGTCATGGTCTGGAAACTGAAGCTGGGTTCATTGCTCAGAAAGTTTCTCTGTCTTGGAGAGGCGCGTGATAGACGAAAGCTGGGCACTTCTCTGTGAGCTGGGCTTCTGGGGGTGGGTCCTTGCCGCTGCCGGATTCTTCCTCTATGCCTTCCCGAGGCGGGGGACCTTCCGGTCCGGCGTTGCCGTGCTGTTCGGTGGAGGCTTTCTCTCATGCTTCGCCTTGTGGGTCCTGGGGATGCTCAAGGCATAACGCCTGTTTGTCAGCCTGTGTCAGCCGTCCGTTCTCCAGGGCCTTCACCGACATTTACCGGAGCGCATCACATGATTCAACTCCATAACGTCTGCATGTCCTACCAGCGCGATGCCACGGCCCTCAGCGGGATCAGCGCGAAGATCTCCAAGGGGGAGTTCGTCTTTCTGACGGGTGTATCCGGCGCGGGGAAATCGACACTCCTGAAGCTCCTTTACGGGGCGCTGAAGCCGACCCGCGGACAGGTGGTAATCGACGGCGTAAACATAACCAAGCTTCCACCCTCCCAGCTTCCCGCTCTCCGCCGCAAGATAGGAGTCGTTTTCCAGGACTTCAAACTCCTTCCTTCGAGAACCGTTCTCGAAAATGTGGCCATTACCCTTGAGGTGCTCGGATGGGGCAAAAAGGACATCAACAAGCGGGTGTATCACATCCTCAAACAGGTTGGGCTTGAGCATAAGATAAACTCCACCCCTATCCGCCTGTCGGGTGGAGAGCAGCAGCGGGTTGCCATGGCCCGCGCCCTCGTGAACGACCCGAAGCTGATCCTGGCGGATGAGCCCACCGGAAACCTGGACGAAGAGTCGAAGGAGCGCGTGTTCGCCATCCTGAAAGAGGCGAATGTCCGGGGCAGCACGGTGGTTGTCGCGACCCACGACCGGCGCCTCATCGAAAACAGTCACAAACGCTTTATCGTGCTCGACAAGGGGCACGTCACGGAGGACTCCGATGCCTCGTGAGAAAGCGGCAAAAAGACCGAAGCTGGCCAGGGAGGGAGTGACCGGGCGACTCCACTACTTCGTGGAGAGGGCCTTCATCAACATACGGCAGAACGTCCTGGTGAATGTCCTGAGCATAGTCACCATCGCACTCGCCTTTCTGATCCTTTCGCTGTTTCTTCTGGTATATGTCAACCTGGAGCGCGTCACGGCCAGTTGGAGCGACCGGGTCCAGATAACCGCCTATTTCGACCGTGAGCTCTCCTCCGGCGAAGTCACCGACCTGACGGGAAAGATACGGGCGATCCACGGCACCCTGGACGTAGGGTACATCTCCAGGGAGGAGGCGTTCAGGAGGTTTTACGGCAGACTGAAGGGGCAGGAGTCGCTTCTGGAAGGGGTGTCTCCGGAGATTCTCCCCTCTTCCATCGAGATTCGCCTGAAACGGGACAGCCGGGACAGCCAGTCGGTGGCGACCTACGTAACCCGCCTCAGGCAGTTCCCGGAGATCAAGGAGGTGCAGTACGGGGAGGAATGGGTCAAACGGTTCGATGATTTCATGAACCTGATCCGGTTTGCCGGGGCGCTGGTCGGTGGCTTCATCGTGCTGGCGGTCATCTTCATCGTTGCCAACACCATCAAGCTGACCATCTATTCCAGGAAGGACGAACTCGAGCTGATGGGGCTGGTGGGGGCGACCCGCATGTTCATCAAGGCTCCGTTTCTGATCGAGGGGATGATCCAGGGTGTCGCGGGAGTGGCCCTGGCGCTCCTCGTCCTTACAGGGGCCTATATGGCGTTCCTCCACAACGCCGATATCTTCTCCGGCATCGGCATCATGGAGTCGGGACTGGTCTTTCTTCCGCTTTCCCATCTGGCCGCGCTGCTCTTCGGCGGAGCCGCGCTCGGTTTCATGGGGAGCCTCGCCTCCCTGAAGAAGTTCATCGCCCTTTAGCCATGCGGACCGGAATCTTCATATTATTACTCCTCACCACGTTGCTGTCACCGGTCTCCTCTCTCTGGGGCGCCGACGTCAAGAAGCAGCTCCGGGGAATCAACAAGGAGATAAAGGAGAAGAAACAGCTTATCGACCAGACCATACGGGTGGAAGGCAAGGTTTCGGGCGAGTTGGCGAAGATCGACGCCAGCCTGAAGGATAAAGAGGCCAGCCTCGCCGTCCTGGACCGGGAATTGAAAGTTGTGGAAAGGCGGCTTGCCAAGACCCGGAGTGATATCGAGCTGGTCAGTAAGGACGTGGAAACGAGAAGGGCTCTGATCCAGAAACGCCTGGTCGCCGCCTACAAGGGCGGAGATGTGGGCAATGTCAGGATATTCTTTTCCTCGGAATCGTTCCCGCAGATGCAGGAGAACCTCAGGTACACCAGGGCGATGCTGGATAACGACCGCAAGCTTGTCGCAGCCTACAACGAGCGGATAGAAGAGCTCAGGGAACTGAAGAGGGGGCTGGAGTCCGATGCCGGCCGGAAGGAAAGTCTGAAAGGGAGCATCGTGAGCCGGAAGCACGAGATCGAGCAGGAAAAGGCAAAAAAGGCCTCCATCCTCGTCAAGGTCCGCAAAGACAAGCAGAGCTACCAGGCTTCACTCAGGGAGCTGGAGGCCAATTCGCGGCGCCTGCAGGCAATCGTGCAAAGGCTTGAAGCCGAGCGCAGAAAGAGTTATTCTCAAAAAACACGCAAACCTTCGGCCAAGGATTCCGGCAGAGCCGTTGCGGTACCGCAGCCACCGACCTCCGCCAGCGGTTTCGCCTCCCAGAGGGGGCGGCTGTCCCTGCCGACGCAGGGGAGGATCGTCGGCTATTTCGGCAGGCACAAGCATCCGGAATTCAATTCGTACACAAACAGCAACGGCATATCCATAGCCGCCTCCAGCGGCGCCGACGTCCGCTCGATCTATGACGGAAAGGTTATTTTCGCCGAATACTTCAAGGGGTACGGCAACATGGTGATTGTAGACCATGGCGACGGTTTCTTCAGCGTATACGCCCACAACTCGAAGCTGCTCAAGAGGAGCGGGGCCAACGTATCGAAGAACGAGGTGATAGCGAGCGCGGGGGACGTGGATTCCGCCGGCGGTCCCATGCTCTATTTTGAGATCAGGTACCAGGGAAGGCCGATAGATCCGGCGCCCTGGATTCGATAACGGTTGGGAACTACTACACGCTTAAGGCGGGAGGTGTTAACGGTGATGAAAGGAAAAGGGAAACAGCTGGCCCTGCTGGTAGCGGTCGTCGCGGCTCTCATCGTGGTGGTCGGGGTCGGGGTTCAGCAGCGCTGCGCGGCCGAAGGCGGAAATGACTACGAATCCATCGAGCTGTTTACCGATGTGCTCAAGATAGTGCAGAAGAACTATGTGGAAGGGGTTGATACCAAAAAGCTGGTCTACGGTGCCATCAACGGGATGCTGTCGTCGCTGGATCCCCACAGCTCCTTCCTGCCGCCGGACATGTACAAGGAGATGAAGATCGAGACAAAAGGCTCCTTCGGCGGGCTGGGAATCGAGATAACCGTCAAGGACGGATTTCTCACCGTGATCTCGCCAATCGAAGACACGCCGGCGTTCAGGGCCGGGATCAAGTCGGGCGACCAGATACTGAAGATCGAGGGGACCCTGACCAAGGACATGAGCATCGTGGATGCCGTCAAGCGGATGCGCGGGGCCAAGGGGAGCAAGGTCACCATAACCATCATGCGCGAAGGCTTCGAGAAGCCTAAGGACTTCACCCTGGTCAGGGACATTATCCAAGTGAAGAGCGTCAAGTTCAAGACCCTGGATTACGGTTACGGCTATGTGAGGATCGCCCAGTTCCAGGAAAAGACCGACGAGGACCTCATCAAGGCTCTCAAGACCCTCAAGGCGGAAAACGGCGGGGCATTGAAGGGCCTCATTCTCGACATGCGCAACGACCCCGGCGGCCTGCTCGACCAGGCGGTGAAGGTGGCCGACCACTTCATTGCCGAGGGGCTGATAGTCTATACCGAGGGGCGCGACCAGGACTCCAAGATGAGGTTTACGGCCCGCAAGGGAGGCAACAAGGAGCTCGGCTATCCTATGGTTGTCCTGATAAACGGCGGCAGCGCCAGTGCCTCCGAGATCGTGGCCGGGGCTCTCCAGGACCACAACAGGGCGGTCATCCTCGGCACCCAGAGCTTCGGAAAGGGCTCCGTCCAGACCATAATCCCGCTCTCCGAGGATTCGGGCCTTCGGCTTACCACGGCCCGGTATTTCACCCCGAAAGGGCGTTCCATCCAGGCCAAGGGGATTACCCCCGATATCATCGTTGAGAGCCTGGAGATTACCGCGGCCGAGAAGAAGGAGTCGTTGAGCATCCGGGAGAAGGACCTGGAGAATCACTTTGAAAGCAGTGACAAGGAAGAGAAGGGGAAGGATGCCGACAGGAAGGATGAGAAGGCCCCTGCCTATAAGATGGACGAACAGTTCAAGGGAGACTACCAGGTTCTCCGGGCACTGGACCTTCTCAAGGGGTGGGAGATCCTGAAGAACATGAAGAAAACCGGATAATCGTGCCGACATGCGGCTCTACAAAAAATCCCGAGGGGCGCGTTACCTGCCTCGGGATTTTTTGTTGTGTGGTCTGAGAGTGTCAGGCCTTCTTTCTGGACGGTTTGGCCGGCTTGACTGCTGCGGCCTTTTCGGCCTTAATCTTGGCCGCCCGTACCGCACGGGCCTTGGCGAGGTTTTCCGCCAGACCCCTCTCTTGGGCCATCTTCCTTCTTCCCTCGGAGAAGTTCCTGGCCGTCAGCGGCTGGCCGGTGGGGATGCCGAACTGCTTGCGGTATTCGCCCGGTTTGACGCCGTGGGCCTGGGCCAGATGCCGGGAAAGGGTCTTCATTCCGCCTCTGCCGCAGATCATGCAGTACACCTGATCGGCCTGGAACGCCTTTTTGAGACTCATCGGCGCAGCTTTTGCCTCTGTTTCCGTTGCAGTGGAAACTGTTGATCCGGTAGTCTCCAGTTGCTGTAGTGCCGCATATACCTTCTGGATTTCCTGCAAGAGTTCCTCTGTCGACATCTCCTTGACAGAAGCGTGAGAAGATACAATGTTAGCTGCCAGTTCCACCAGTGTTGCGGGCATTTTGTGTCCCTCCTTTGTAAGCATCAATGCTAATGTTATTCTATTTAATCGCATAATCACATAAAATCAAGTGTAAAGATCTTTTTCAAGCAGGAAAAATGATTGACTCGGTATCGTGAGCTCTGATATTTTTCTTCATACAGCTTGACACATCGCTCCTTTAGCATAAGGAAACCAGAATGCCGACGATCGAAATTGATGAATTGAGATGCAAAGGCTGCGGACTTTGCACGATTGCATGTCCTAAGAAATTGATAACCCTGAGTGAGCAGATCAATAACCATGGCTATACGCCGGCTCTGTTTCAGGAAACTGAAATCAAGTGCACCGGTTGTGCCTTGTGCGCCGAAATGTGTCCCGATGTGGCGATCAAGGTGTTTAAATAAAACAATGTTCAGCTACCGGTAATATACGGGTTTGCCGCCGGCTTCATATTTTGAGCCGGGTTCAGCAACGGGGAGGAACCAATTGGCCAAGCGTCTGCTGGTAAGGGGTAACGAGGCAATATGTATGGGGGCCATCGAGGCGGGGTGCAGGTACTATTTCGGCTATCCCATTACGCCCCAGAACGATATTCCCGAGTTCATGTCACGGGAAATGCCCGGGCTGAATGGAGAGTTCATTCAGGCCGAAAGCGAAATAGCGTCCATCAACATGGTCCTTGGTGCTGCCGCGACCGGCGCCAGGGCCATGACTTCATCCTCCAGCCCCGGCATCTCCCTGAAGATGGAGACCATTTCCTACATGGCGGGAATGGAGATCCCATGTCTGATCGTGAACATCTCGAGATCGGGACCGGGCCTCGGCGGGATCGACGCCTCCCAGGGGGATTATTTCCAGGCCGTCAAGGGGGGCGGGCATGGAGGTTATCACATTATCGTTCTGGCTCCCTCCTCGATCCAGGAGATGTATGACCTGACCATGCTGGCCTTCGACCTGGCCGAGATCTACCGCATGCCCGCCATGATCCTGGGCGATGCGGTGGTCGGCCAGATGAAGGAGCCCCTCATCCCCCACCCGCGGCCCCACAGGGAACTGCCGGCCAAGGATTGGGCACTGCGCGGCACGGAAGAGGGCGGGCAGCGAGTGGTCAAGTCCCTGTTTCTGGGTGACGGCGAGCTGGAAGCCCACAACTGGAAGCTTTTCGCCAAGTACCGGGATCTGGCTGCAAAGGAGGCGCGCTGGGAGGACTACGAAACCGCCGATGCCACCCTTATCGCCACCGGTTTCGGTTCCGCCGCCAGGATCGCCAAAACCGCGGTCGCGATGGCGAGGGAGGAGGGAATGAAAGTCGGCCTGCTTCGCCCGATAACCCTGTTTCCTTTCCCGGCCAAGGCATTCGCCTCGGCGACCGAACACTGCAAGACCGTGCTCGACATCGAGTTGAATACCGGACAGATGGTCGAGGACGTGCGGCTGTCGGTTGCGCGTGACGCGGAAGTCCATTTCTACGGCAGGCCGTCCGGCACCGGCTCCCTCCCCACCCCTGAGGAACTCCTGGAGCAGATAAGAAGGTACTATCGGAACTAGTGGTATTGCCCTACGGGGCACGTATTTACAGACACAAACGTCGAGGTATGGAATGCAACAGGTATTCAGGAGGCCGGAGAGCCTCAAGGACGTCCAGACCCACTTCTGTCCGGGCTGTCACCACGGTACCATCCACCGGATCGTGGCCGAGACGCTGGATGAATTCGATCTGGCCCGGAAAACCATAGGGGTGGCATCAATCGGCTGTTCGGTCTTCCTGTACAGCTACTTCGACCTGGACGTGGTCGAATCCCCGCACGGCCGGGCGCCTGCCGTGGCGACCGGTGTGAAGAGGGCCAGGCCGGACAGGTTCGTTTTCACCTACCAGGGGGACGGCGACCTGGCGGCCATCGGCACCGCGGAAATAATCCACGCGGCCAACCGTGGGGAAGACATAACCGTCATCTTCGTGAACAACACCACCTATGGCATGACCGGCGGACAGATGGCGCCCACCACTCTCCCCGGCCAGAGGACATCGACATCCCCGTACGGCAGAAGGTCCGAAAAGGAGGGCTTTCCCGTCAGGGTAGCCGAGCTGCTGTCGGGCCTCGACGGTGTCGCATTCTCCGCTCGGGCGGCGGTCAACAGCCCGAGAAATATCATGGACGCGAAGAAGCAGATGAAGAAGGCCTTCCGTTACCAGATCGAGGGGAAGGGGTTTTCTTTCGTAGAGTTCCTCTCCGCCTGCCCGACCAACTGGGGCATGGGCGCCATCGAGGCCAACGAACGGGTGGGGCGGGAGATGTGTGAGTATTTCAGGCTGGGCACCTTCAAGAATACCGCGAATCTGTAATCCACGGCCCGACAGGTGCGTGTCGGGGCCGCCGTCATTTCGAATGCTACCGGGGGACTGCTACTATGAGGCATGACATGTTTATGGCCGGTTACGGGGGGCAGGGAGTGCTGCTGGCTGGGACCCTTCTTGCCCAGGCCGCCATCGTGGAGGAGAAGAACGTCTCGTTCTTGCCCTCTTACGGGGTGGAAAAGCGCGGGGGCGCGGCCGTATGCACCGTCGTCATCTCCGACGGCGACGTGGGCTCGCCGGTGGTCGGCAACCCGAGCGTCGCAGTTATCCTGAACCAGTCATCGCTGGACAAGTACGGTCCCAGGATAAAACCGGGCGGTATATGCATCGTCAATACCTCCCTGGTGGATCTGTCCGGCTTTCCCAGGAAGGACCTGGATATTATCGCCATAGAAATGAACGCCGTTGCCAGGGAGATCGGTGACGCAAGAATGGTCAACATGGTGGCGGTCGGGGCGTATGCTGCAAGGACCGGCGCCGTCTCGATCGACGCCCTGGCCGAGGCGCTCAAGGATACCCTGCCGGAGCGGAACCACAGGTTCATCCCGGCAAACGTCAGGGCATTGGAAGCGGGAGCCTCCTTGATCGGGAAGTCCGGACAGGTTTGACCCGTACCATGGCGGGCCGCTTTGGTTCGCCGGGTGCTGAAAAGCCTTGACGCCATGCAGCCACTTTGGTATATAACAGCTTCCGCCTGCTGGGGGATCGTCTAGCGGCAGGACTGCGGACTCTGACTCCGCCAACCAAGGTTCGAATCCTTGTCCCCCAGCCATTTACAATTTTCCGCCGGCAGGTTCGGCATATGGGTTACGGTCCCATCGTCTAGCGGTTAGGACACCGGCCTTTCACGTCGGTAACAGGGGTTCAAGTCCCCTTGGGATCACCATTTCTCCATGCCTTTGACTGTCTCATCCCCGGCAGTCAAAGGCATTTTGCGTATTCCGCGGTTGTCTCGGCTTCAGGCCGCGTGGGTCCCTCTACACGTTTCACTGCTCAGGCCTCTGCCTGTTCCCCCCTCTCTCACTTCAGTGGCTTTCCCGGCTATACGGTCCGGCCTGCGGACATACCAGGCCGGACAGGTGATATCCGTCACGCCGTTTGCCGCCAACCGGCTGCCGCTTGGGCTCCACAGTGCCGGTTTTACAAGGGGAAACAGCGGATTAGCGGTTGCCGTCATTCTGAACCTATGTTATAAAGGATCGCCCTGATATCCCTTGCGGCGGACCGGCCCGCACCGTTTCGCGGACAGGGTGTCCGCGCGCCG
>Ga0228535_1001132_pt1 | contig 48646 bp, 47 predicted proteins | sample SJ1metagenome_FD_168457 | JGI IMG/M metagenome (GOLD analysis project Ga0228535, IMG submission 168457) | Enriched culture of PCE-dechlorinating microbial communities from Ithaca, New York, USA - SJ1 | ecosystem: Engineered > Modeled > Simulated communities (microbial... > Unclassified | place... | reverse complement strand
GTCTGGGTTAAAGAAATGGATCAGAGAAGTATCTCTATCTTCATGATAAGACATACAGTGTAATACGAATTATTGAAAAATTATGCCTCAAGATCTGGATTAATCTACAAAGCTGTCTTACATGAATATGAACCATTGGCTATTCCAAAACCTGTACTTGATATCCACTTTATAGGTTACGTCAAACTTTCTGGATTAATGCAGATAGTATGATATTAAACTATATTTAATGATAGTCTTCCGTAATCAGAGGATATTCAGATCAGAAAAGAAAAAATATGAATGGATGGAGACTGATGAGAAGACCAGACCTATTTTCACCTCATGCATCCATCCACAAAATCCTGCCAGATCTCTGATAATTCCTACAGGCAGGTTACAATCTGTATTATTGTCACAATAGTATAAATATTTTTTCAGCGTCCTGCGATGTCTGCATACCAACCTCTGACTGCACTGTCAGAGTACAAAAGAAGGACTTATTTTTCTATATGAGAGATAATTAGAGAAAATTTGTGATTCTATGACATATCTATTACACCCGGTTGACCGTGTGGATGTAACCGTCCTGGTCGATAATTACACTGATCTCCTCATGGTGGAGCAGAATTCTCTTATTCGCCGGCCATTACTCTCTGATGGAAAGACCCTTTTTGCCGAACATGGGTTATCATTTCTGATCAGGGTACGATCCGGGGAGAAGATCCATACTATCCTTATGGATGCCGGGACTACAGAAACGGCCTTCATAGAGAACGCGAAAACATTAGGGATTGATCTGGATGAGATCAGTGAAGTGGTCATCAGTCATGGACATTTCGATCATATTGGTGCTCTTTTCCACGTTCTTCGTCAGTCATCCTGTCGTATTCCGGTTCATCTCCATCCGGCAGCATTTTCCGTGAGGAGAAAGAAGAGGCCTGATGGCACGTATACCACGCTTCCTTCAATGACTGCCGATAAAGTCACCCACGCCGGCGGCATACTCTCCCTGTCTACAGAACCCTCACTGATTGCGAATCAGAAGATTCTGCTTACCGGAGAGATTGAACGAATAACTCCGTTTGAGCAGGGTTCTCCGGTTCTTGAAGCAAGGGAGGGGGATTCATTTGTAAAAGACGTGTTCCGTGATGATCAGGCACTTATCATTCACCTCAAAGACAGGGGTCTTATTGTCATATCAGGCTGTGCCCATTCAGGAATAATCAACTCGGTCAGATATGCACAAAAGATAACCGGCATTGATACTGTTTACGCAATCATGGGGGGTTTCCACCTTTCAGGTCCGTATTTCAAAAATATCATTCCAGACACCATCTTGGCCCTGCAGGAGATAAAGCCTGCATGCATCATACCTGTTCATTGTACCGGGTGGGAGGCACAGGTCTCCATGGCCCAGGCAATGCCACACGCCTTCGTATTCAGTACAGTCGGGACAACCTTTCACTTTGGCGGTGAGTAAAAAACAAACATCACAGAGAAGAGATGAAACCGGTGCATTGGCGTGACTGCATTCCATGTTTTGACAGCCTCACAGAGAAGATCAAAATTGGCGAATTCATAACCGGTTCTGATATACGGACCGCGATTCAGAGATGCACCGCAGGACATGCCAAATCAGATGATCTGGTACTGGGTGTTCCATCCTCCTCCATTGCCTATCTTGAATACCTCTTTCATCGGGCCGAAGGACCATATTCACCTGATTTTGGATGGATTGCCATGATCATCCAGATATTCTTCAAGAGTAACCCGGATCTGCAAAACCTGATCAACCTGAATGCTGCAGATGCCCTGGCAAACATGGTCCTAAATAAGCGGGGTAGGCTGAAATTTCTGATTTCTGACCAGGTGGAACTGGGGATCATTCTTGAATGGTGGGAACGATTCGGACTCATTCCGGTAAGTAACCGCCAAGTGCTCGATGCGATTCTGAATAAACCCACTATCAGGGACCGGATAGAGAACGGAGATCCCCTACTTATTCTAAGATTACTGGATGTATTTCCTGAAAATGAAGAGGAAGTAAACCCTTATGGGCAGGAGCGGGACGTCCTGATACGGGCAGCAGGAACCATCACAAAACCACCCTCAGAACGACGGTACCATCACGTATTCATTAAAGCGCAAAAGGCAGGAAGAGATATTCATTCTCTGATTCATGAGGAGGAACGAAGAATTCTTCCTATTCAGACGAAAAGGAACCGATATCTGGCATATCTTGTAAAGAACCTCCATGGAAACTGCTGCCAGATCTGTTCTGCCATGGGTGAAAAGACGACAGGACCGGTTGAAGTTCATCATATAATCCCATTATCCAGGCAGGGAAAAGACCTGGCAGAGAACATGCTCACCCTCTGTGTCCCCCATCATCAGGCAGTCCATGCAGGGAGCATCATCGTGAAAAAAGAGGATGAAACCGTGATAATCCAAACCCGTGACAAGACATGGAGCCTTCCTCCAAATAACCGGGTTAATTCATACGTCTAAAAAAGGAACCCGTATAGAATACTTACCAGGTATCCTCAAGTGGTTCCCGGATATCAGACGTGTGTTCATAATATCTCCGGAGAAACCCCCGGACCTTTTCTGATTCTAAAAGCCCCTTATCCAGTTTATCGACCAGCTGATCAATCCTGGATATCTGTTCCATGATTTTTGCTTCGTCCTTTGTACCCATCTCTTCTGCATAAAGCATGAGGAGCGTGAGCGGATTTCGTATCTGATCATTTAAGATTGCAAACTGCTCGATATTTTTATCAATCTGCGTGAATGCCTTTTTCTTCAGGTCTTCCATCATCTTCCGTTCACTGATATCACGGGCTGATAACAGAATCATGGTCTCGTCAGCATATTCATAGGAGATGAGCGATACTTCAACCATGAGCGATTTTCCGCTTTTCGTGATAAATTCAGTCTCATATCTGACCGGGACAAGGTGTTCCAATCCGGATACTTCAAGTCCTGAATCTATCGTAAATTTTGGATCTATCGCCGAAATATCCAAAGATTCAAGATCCTCATGTGAATATCCAAGAACAGAGTGGACACTTCCGCTGACATCACGAATTTTACCTGTCTTATCAAGCCAGAACATCATATCATGGCTCTGATCAATAGAGAACCGGATCTGCCTTAACGTACGTTCCTGCTGCCTGAGTTCCTCCTGGTTCTGCATCAGCTGCAGATACTGTTGCTTTAGTTCATACTGCGTCGCGGTAATCTCTTCATATGCCGCGGATAGTTCATCATTTTTATTCTGGAGTTCATTCTGAATCTTTTTCCGCTCATCGAGCTCTGCCACAAGCTGCCTAGTCTTCTCGTCGACCGCCATCTGAAGAGACCTGTTCCAGACATAAAACCCAACGATGATGATGCAGAAAAAGGCAATGATCCCCCCTGCTGCAATGAGAATCTCCCGGCTTATGAGGGGCGGGACGAGTGATGCAGGTATCCAGGTGGAGAATATGCGTTTCTTTTCTGCATCAGAGAGAGCATGCAGCCCTTTATTGAGTATTGATACAAGAACCGGTTGATCACTTCGAATCCCAAAGGCAAGGCTCTGCAGGGTATTATTCGCAAAAGAACCCTCCCCTGATATCTGGAGATTGGTAAACCCTGACTTTTCCGTATGATAGGCTGCGGTTGCCAGATCACCAAGGTACGCATCAGCAGAGCCGAACACGACCTTTTCAAGTCCGGATGGGACATCAGGAACAACAACGGTATGAATATCTGGATAATGTGTCACCAGGAGGAGATGTGATGTATATCCATCCACGACTGCAACTGACTTTCCGGAGAGATCGGCCAGCGTTAGATCGGAAGGGGCGGTGTTTTTGGTGATGATCTCAAGTGGAGACGAGTAAAAGGGATCAGTATAAAAGAGATACCCGGAGCGAAGGTCTGAAATAAACACAGCACCGAGGATATCTACCTCCCGATTCCGAATTTTCTCTATACACTGGCTCCAGTTCTCACATGGCACGACCTCAAGGGTAAGTCCGGCACGTTCGGCGATGATCCTGAGGAGATCGGCAGATATTCCCTGATACCCGCCATCAGACGTGAGCATTTCAAACGGGGGATAATAGGGGTCAGGGCAGATCCTGATAACAGGATGAGCAGAGATCCATTCCAGTTCTTCAGGACTCAGAGAAAGAGCAGTATCATATGATGGATCAGCATTGACTCCACAAATTCCAATCCCACTCAGAACAACGAAAAGTACCAGTATGAGATGAGAGCGAACGTGTGAGGAAAGAAGAAAAATTTTCATTGTTTGATAGCAGTTACGTTTTCCTATCATCCGCAATAAAGGGGCGGTATAGATCAGATGGTGAACTGATCGATCTCCTTTTGCAGGGAAGCAACAACGCTGTTCACATGTTCAACAACTTTTCTTATCTGATCTACTGCAGCCGAGGTCTCTTGTGATACTGCAGCACTGGATACTGCACTGTCTGCGGTCTCTTTGATAAGTGAGGCAACATGCTCAATATTTCTTGTAATTTCAGAAACTGACGCTGCTTCTTCTTCAGATGACGCAGCAACGTCGCTTACATCGCGGGCGATCTGTTCCAGCATACCGGCAATATCTCCAAATAACGTAAGGCTCTGACCAACTGCCTCATACCCCTGTTCAACCTGGGAATGAGCCCTGCTCATGAGATCAGATGCCCTGGAAGACTCCTTTTGGAGGTTTCTGATCATCTCTTCTATCTTCTCGGCTGAAGCATGGCTCTCCATGGCAAGATCCTTAACCTCATCAGCCACAACCGCAAATCCTCTCCCTGCATCCCCGGCACGTGCAGCCTCAATTGCCGCATTGAGTGCAAGCAGATTTGTCTCATCAGAAATTCCGGTAATGATTGCAATGACATTATTTATCTGGGTCATCTGCTCCTGGATGGAGAGGATTATCCGGTTCAGGTCGCCGGTTGCGTTTCGTATCCCTTCCATCCCCTGACTGGCTGCAGATGCAAGTTTCTGACCCTGTTTACTGATATCATTCATCCCTCACCACCCCGGTCAGTGATTCCCGGTTTTTTTACCAGATCCGACATGATGCAAAACAACGCCAGAAAGTAATTACCAAAATTTTTGTTGATGAAGAGGAGATCTCACTGGTGCATGAATGGCTGAGCAATGATGGAAAGGAAACAAACTTCTTCGACATTCCACTCAAATACCGGAAAAAAGGAGAACATACACTCAGGTTCCAGATCTTTGCGCCGGTTTCAGAAGCCGCAGATGCAGGGCCCGGAACGAAAATCTTTGACAGTGAGATATTCAAACTGACATTTACTGAATAACCAGATACACGAGAGAATATCCGGGAGAGAAAAACTCCAAATATTCTCATGCCTATCATATCATATAAAGAATGTTGACATAAAGGTAGACGGGAATATCCTTACCATCACTGTTGATATCAGTAAGGATTATGGAGAATCGAAGTCAGGAAAGTCTATCACTATCGGACTGAATATTTACCGGAAAAAATAACACTTCCTTTTTTATTGCATATACAACTGTTGCATAAGCAACATTATATGGTACCAATGAACACCTGTACACGTGTCTGATTCACCACTTCCATCATCACTTCCACCCGGACCACTGTTATCCATCATCAACAGAGCACGGGTTATCTTTCTAAATGAACGATTAAAGCCGTTTAAATTATCAGCAGGTCAGTACCCGGTTTTTATGTGCCTGCTCAAACATCCTGACATTACCCAGGATACCATGGCCAGGTACTTTCACCTTGATAAAGGCACCATTGCCCGGACGGTAAAAAAAATGGAGGATGCAGAGTACATCTCACGGCGTGTTGACCCGGATAACCGCCGTGCATTCCGCCTTTCACTCACCAGGAAAGGATACCAGATAGCCCCTGAGATCATGGCTATTGACCAGGAATGGGAACAGGCAGTCAGTTGTCAGCTCACAAAAGAGGAGAAAGAGCACCTGCAAGTATTACTCAGGCAGGTTGCATCGTCAAGCATACAAACAATCAGGGCACTTGAGGGAGAGAATTGAAGCCGAATACAGATATACATGAGATAAACCTACCAGCGATGAAAAAGGAGGAGACTGTCGGAGTTTCACTTCTTCTGGGTGAACCGGAGAAAGCGATTCGAAAATTATCAGGACCGCTGATCATCGCTATGCTGCTCTATTCAACCTATAACATCGTCAATGCCATATGGGTTGCAGGGCTTGGATCAGATGCACTGGCGGCAGTAGGATTTATATCCCCACTCTTTCTGGTACTTATCGGTCTTGGAAATGGTCTTGGGGCAGGAACAACCTCTGCAATCGCACGGAAGATAGGAGCAGGAGATCTTCAGGGAGCGAACAACGCTGCTTTTCATGCAATCATCCTGACAGTCATCATATCTGCCCTAGTTACGATACCGCTGGTCATCTGGACCACGGACATAGCACTATTGTTCGGAGCAGGAAAGACAGCAGGGCTCTGTGGCGAATACGGAAGAGTAGTATTTGGGAGTACCATCCTGCTTCTGCTCACGAGTGTGGGTTCTTCAATCCTGCGTGCCGAGGGAGATACAAAACGGGCGATGTACCTCATGGCAGTATCGGCCCTCATGAACATGGTCCTCGATCCCCTGCTCATTTACACCGCAGGAATGGGTATTGCAGGAGCTGCCTGGGGGATGGTCATATCACAGGTATTTGTGGCAATTATCCTCGTATACTGGTTTTTTGGAAAGAAGGACACGTATATCTCAGTCTCCTGGAGATCATTTGTATATCAGAGACAGACCATGTGGGATATCCTCATTGTTGGAATTCCTGCCAGCCTTGAATTTTTCCTGATGTCACTTCTGGCAATCATCATTAATGGCCTGCTCGTTCATGTTGCCGGAACAGATGCGGTTGCCGTATATGCTGCAGGATGGCGGGTCGTCATATTTGCTATCATACCCCTCGCTGCAATCGGCACATCAGTCATATCAGTGGCCGGAGCGGCGTTTGGTGGCAGAAGATATGAGAAACTGCCTGTTATTCTCAACTACTCGGTAAAAACGGGGCTCATGGTAGCGATAAGCCTCTCCGTCATCACCTGGCTTTTTTCAAACCAGATAGCAACAATATTCACCTATTCACCGGAGAGTATCCATCTTGCACCATCCATTGCAGCATTCCTTGCAACGATGTGTTTCTTTTACCCCTTCGTCCCACCGGGTATCATGTCAGGGTCCCTCTTTCAGGGAGTTGGGAAAGGAATGACCTCACTTGCCCTGAATATATTCAGAAACCTTCTCTTTATCGCAGTATTTGCCTACCTGTTCGGAATAGTTCTGGGGTATGGAGAACACGGAATCTGGTGGGGTATTGTTGCCGGTGACATCCTGGGTGGAACACTTGCATTCATCTGGGCAAGAGTGTATCTATCACGACTTCTCCGTTACCAATAATAACGTGTGGTTGCATGGAACATATCGACTGCAGCCCTGTTGCAGTACACGAACATACCGTTTTCAATAAGGAGAACCGCTATAGGAACTTCATCCAGCATCTATGGACAAAGTTGTTCAATAATAGTGCCATCCATCCTCGTCATGGTACATCAATGATGTGATAATGATCTAAGGGCCATATATAAATATCCGTAAAACAGATTGGCTCAATGCATCACCATACGTTCTACGACAGAAGAAAGACGCAGAATGATACCCTACGATGATGTACCAATGAAAAGTAGTGAGCACCCCCATATCCTCTGTAAACCGGTATATGTTTTTTCAGCCAGAGTTCCATCAGATCCGGTACTCCATCAGGTGATCCATGCCGGCTTTCAGGCTCCCTACCCGTATCCTGAACCAGTAGTTCCGAATCTCCGCAGATTCTTTGTCTTCAGGACCGGAACTCCTTCATGTGATAACCTGGAAGAGGTGCTCAAAAGGGCAATCGAAACCACCCGTGATGAACTCATCTCTTTCTTCGGATGGCGTGCGTATACCCCGGAAGGACCGGGAAATTATATTCAGATGCTCAAAAATTTCGAAACAACGGGAATATCCAGTTTCAAATCCGCACCAATCATCATTATCATCACCGAGGAGCGAAGATTCCCGCCAGTCGAACAGGAATCCCTGGCATTTGCAGTCTCACACCTCTGGATCTCTGCCACATTCCATCATCTTGGAGTTCATCTGATACCCGGTATCTCATACCTTTCCAGAAGATCCGAATTTTTCTCCCTCATCCATCTGCCAGCCGGAAAGTATGCCGTCGCCGGCGTTGCTATCGGATATCCTCATGAAGAGTTGCAGGAGATAAATGAAAGTCCTGCGGGTGAACCGGAAGTTTCCTGGTTTTTCTGATCCCCTTTTGCATCCTGTCATGAGAGGCTTTCCACCGGACATCTACCGGACATCCACATACCAAACCATCTGCCTGACATCGTCCCTGGCGTACAGATCAAGTACTTCCAAAAAGCATGCACGCATCAAAATTGAGATGATTTCACGTCGATATGCTTCATTCACATTCATGTATATACCCCTTTCTTTCCACTGGACATGCGCTCACCTGTCGGCATGCTTTCCTGCACACAATTGACCATGATTATGTCTTCTGACTGACCACCTCTATCATCGAAAACACTGGCACCAGCTATGCAGAGCACATTTGATCCGGAGATCTTCATTGAAAAGATACTATTGCAGATGAATGGAAAAGCCATTCAGGTTCTGGTATCATATCGAAAAGACCAGAACGAGATCCTGTACAGCCCGGTTTCTGATACCCGTATTATCATACAGGCCCCGTACGGGTTATCCAAAGAGGAAATTCGAAAAGGCGTCCAAAACTATCTCACCTGCCAGGGTACAAAACATGCCGGCACACAAAAACCTACCCCATCATTCACCGGCGGAACGATCCATATCAGGGGATATGATATCCCCTACTCCGTTGTCCTCAATCCACGGAGAAAGACCCTCTATCTGTCAATATATCCTGATGGGAGAGTCGAGGTTGAAAACCCCGGGAATGCCACAGAAGAAGACATAAAACGGTTTCTCACCTCTGAAAAAGAGTGGATATACCGGGAATACTATTGCACCCGCCCGGAGTGTCCCCCTGCCAGGGAAGAGCATACAGTACAAATCAATGAAAAACCCATCCCGTATCAGATCTCCCGCAACACCCGGAACAAACGGATCACTCTGAAGGTGCATGGGAATGGAACCATTGAAGTCTCTGCCCCTTACAATGCACCAACTGATACCATTACTGCCTTTGTGGAGAGCAGGAAGTCATGGATTGCACCAAAAATCGGAGTTCAGCTGCCGGAGATCCAACAAGGGAGCATTCTGCAGGGGGGGTCTACATACACAGCGGGAGGAGATGCCGGGCATGTCACCTGGGAGGGGCATACCATACCCTATACGATAAAACGAAACCCCCGTGCGAAACGGACCACAATCAAGGTAAACCGGGACCGTGAAGTCTGTGTTGTATCCCCACCCCATGGATCCGTGACTCACATTCATGCATTTATGACCCAGAATGCAGAGTGGGTGTATACCCATACCATCGGAAGCGTCCGGCCCCTTCCTCTGAAACGGACCTACGAGGACGGAGAGGTCTTCCCCTTTCTTGGTGAATCAATCACCATCAGAATCAGGCGGGGATATGAATTGTCCTATTCGCGACAGGGGGATGAATTACTCATTACCGTTCCGGTAGATTTCACCGATTATAACTCAAAAATGGCAGTAAAACAGGTTGTTTCTGCGTTCTTTGCAGAACAGCTCTCTCTGTTTGCACTCCCGTATTTCACCCGGTATGCTGCCCTGCTCAACGTGCCCATTCCCCAGATAAAAACCCGTGATCAGAAGACAAAGTGGGGTGCATGCACATCAAAGAGTATCATCTTAAACCTCCGGCTCTGTATGGCTCCTGCCAGAATCATCGAATATGTAGTTCTTCATGAACTGGCCCATAAAATTCACCCTGACCATTCACCCCGTTTCTGGAATACCGTAGAGAGAATGATGCCTGACTATAAGGAACGGCGGGAATATCTGAAAAAACACGGGCATGAATGGGTATTATAACCCATAGAACCGGAATTACTCTTCACTCTCATGGTTCCTGACCGTTCCCCGTACATATGACGTGAATATCCCCAGTATTCCAAGCCCTATGAATACCAGGAGAATTATCGAGATACTACGTTCCAGCTGGTGGTAGACATCGGGAGTTATCTCTACCGTTCCGATCACCACCGAAAAGACCATCATCGCGATGGCAAGACTGATGAGCTGCCCGACTGTCCGCATGGTTGAGACCATCCCTGAAGCCATTCCCAGATCGGTTACCTCAACAGAACTCATTATTGCATTCGTATTCGGTGAAGAGAAGAGTCCGTATCCAAGACCTAGGATGACAAGACCGGCGAGGATCCAAAGAACAGAACCGGACGGCAGCACAATCAGCAGCACTCCAAGTCCGATGGTCGTGGCAGCCATACCCAGCGTTGCTATGATGGCAGGTTCAACTGAATCCGATGCTTTTCCGGCCAGAGGAGAGACGACCGTCTGGACCAGGGGCTGTGCCAACAGGATCATACCGGTTGTAGCCGGATCAAAGCCACGTGTGTATTGAAGTGACAGGCTCACGAGAAATCCCACGGCAAATACAACCGCATAATTGATCATGGCAGCCACATTGGAGCAGAGAAAGGTCCGGTTCGTTCTGAACGTTGACAGCCTGATAAGTGGCCGTTCCTGTTTTTGTTCCCACCTGAAGAAGAGATACCCTCCTGCCACCCCGCCCCCTATCCAGAGAATACCGGCCGGGGAAGGAAGAACGGTCAGGCCATACATAATCCCCATGAGCATACATCCATAGAGGACAGCACCCCCAGAGTCAAACCCGCTTTTCAGATCCTTCCATTCATCATGCAGGAAGAGAATGGTCAGCACGACAACAATCAGAGCAAGGGGGACATTAACAATAAATATTGAGGGCCATCCATACATCTGCGTCAGAAACCCACCGAGGACCGGCCCAAGTGAGAGGCCTGCATATACCGTTGCGGTAATAATACCAATCGCCCTCCCCCGTTCACCAGGAGGGAAAACAACGGTTACAATCGCCATGGAAGTAGAGAAGACCATTGCACCGCCAAGCCCCTGGATCATCCGTGCGATGATGATCACCGATCCTGACCATGATATCGCTGCAAGAAGCGATCCGATAGCAAAGAGAATAGTACCAATGATGAAAACCCGTTTTCTTCCATATATATCAGCAAGTTTCCCAAACGGGAGCATGAATACTGCAGCAATGAGCAGATATGCTGTAGTGACCCATCCAAGGGTTACAGCATCGAGGCCAAATGATGAACCAATTGCTGGCAAAGCGACATTTAATGAAGATACGGTATAGGGAACCAGAAATGATGCCAGTGATGATATAAGGAGAAGGACCGATTTTTCGGTCTGACTATACATGAGGAACAGAGTTAGACAGGATATCTCATGAACCTGTCCTCCCTAAAAGCCATCGGGGATGGGATATGAGCAGTGGGAAACCTGCAATAGATCCTGCTTATCACCTCATAGAGCAGACACATATGGTATGGTGTTAGGCCATACTTTTACATGCGAAAATCTTGAAGACGCAGAAAGACTTACGAAATTTTTACGAAAAAGTGACATTTCAACGAGAATCGAACCGGTTTCATCGTCACGCTTTTCAATCAGGGTGAAAGGAACATTTGACAATATTCATTCCTATCTTGTTCACTGCAGGGAAGAATTGACCCAGGACCTGGAGAATGAGATGAGAAAAGTCCAGGAGGAGAACCAGGATACCCCGGATGATCAGTATGAAAATGAGGCAATCGAGGATATAAAAGAGGACCTTGAAGCAGTCGAGAAAATTCTCGCCATCCTTACCCTCGATCGGGATAATGCTATAAAAACCCTTGAAGAGCTGAAAGAAGGCGATGTTGTGTATGATCACGATGCTGAGCTGGCTAACAAGGATGAGGTGGGTGTAAATCCAACGATTGCTGCAATTATGAGGAATAAAGTGCTCCTGGATAATGAGCTCATTTCCATTCAAGATAAAAAAATGATCATTCGGAAGATTATCCCCGCAGAAGAGCTTTTCTACACATTCCAACCAACTTCCGGAATTATACCGAGTGAGGAGGAGCTGGAGTCATTCAATATTACCCTTGTTCAGCTGATGAATGCAGATTTGGAATATAATGTGCATGCAGGTCCGGAATTAATTTTCAAAATTGATGTGGAACAGTTTCATGACGAACTTGAAAACAGTGATATATCAAACGAGAGTATTGCAATCATTCTTCAGGCCATTTATGTGAAACAGGAGATTGTTGAGCATATCGTCCATATCTTAAGTAGGACAAAGGCAGAGACAGTAGAGGACCTCATCAGAGCTGTTCAGGAGATCCAGGAGAAGCAGCTCGAAGGAACGAGAACAGTACTGTTTTTCAACATATCACCAGAGTATGTAAAGCAGGTCGTGGAAGATCTGAAAAAATTAGAGATTGTCAGACTGAAAGGAAATAAAATAAAATTAAACCGATAACCCATCACCCTGAGAAGGTCAGGTTCTCTTTTACATATATCCAATATCCCTCTTTTGTATACAGCGCTGTGGTGTTTACTGCTGGATCTCCGAGAACCAGCGGATTTCTGTACTGCTGAACCTGTGCATCATACCCGATGAGATATGACCAGGCCTCCCCGAACGGCTGCAAAACTGTGGCAGCAATTCTGTCCGGAGCGGTGATGCCGATACTGTTCCACCCCTTTACCAGGGCCCGGGGAACAACGGTTGCATTGTCAGATATAAGTGGTATCGTCGTCGGTTGGACAGAATAGAGCCAGAACCCGGTTAATGGTGAGAACGGGTCTTCTGATTTCATAGTAACCCATGAGGACGTAGTGCTATCATAGGTAAATATGGAATGCCCTGATGAGTTGATCCCGGAGAAGATTGCCATCGTATTATGGCCGGGTGACAGGGTTTTCGGCGTTGAGATAAAATTCCATCCGGATAACAGATTTAATGAACTTACATTACCGGTATCCACCGAGAGCATACAGGTATCACTGACATACCCGGAAAGGGTTCTTTTTTCAACCGCCGGGGTATAGGAACCTGGTTTTGTTGCCGCACTCGTATTCCAGTAAACGGTTCTGGTTCCGGTCGCATCAAGTTTGACCATGCCATAGAACTGTGTTCCGTTCCAGGTGGGATCGCGAGGGACATCATTCCTGATGGTTTTGCCTCCTCCGTCAGAAAATACATAATCACCGATGAGATAGGGCCCCGAAGGTGCATCATGTACTACATTATCCTGCATGAGTGCAATCACCGGTGGCTGATCCCCTGGCTGTCCGGTCATGGTCCCGGTCCCTTTCATCCAGAGATAATACTCATTATGAGGGAGACCGGTGATGATCGTCGCAAAAGACTCACCAGGCACAACCAGCTCAGGGCTTGCACGGATATCAACCGCATCATCGACAAGGTTCACCGTGTGGGTCATCGAGACGGTTTTATTCACATAATCAGACCCGTCAGGAGCCTTGTAATTATTCTTCATCCCATTGACATTACATTCAGCACGGACGGTATAGATCCCAGGCTGGTAGATACGAGTGCCGTTCGGGTAGGAAACAGAGGTATTCCACCCGTCTTCATGAGACGGAACAGAGTGATCCGTCCCCTGACCAATCCAGTACCATCTGGGAAGATCAACCTGCAGATGGGTAAGTGGATGCTCCGCCCCGTTCAATCCGACCAGATAGGTAAGGGAATCACCTGACGGGCTGGTCACCGTGATCTTAATACTACTGTCTCCAGGAAGATATCCGGTCCTGTTCATGATGGAATACAGGTTGGAATCAATACAGAATGTTCCAAGATTACCCATGGGAATGGTCTTTCCGGTCACATCTGTATTTGTTGAGGCATCCCAGATCTCCAGATACAGAGACGGATCCGCCACCCTGAAGGCCAGGTCTCCTTTCTGGTTATCCACCCACTGGTACCAGTCACCGGTTTTCTGAACAAAATCAGCAGGATCAAGACGGAAATTGTAGGGATCTGGTACCGGGATCACAGCGTCAGGAGCTGCCGGATTGAGATTTCCGCTCTGCCACCAGGCAATATACCCGGCGGTATTTAGCGCGCTTGTAACATCCAGAGATCCTTCACCAATAAATACGATATCTCCCTGTACAATCTTATTAGTCGCCTGAATTACCGGGTTTCCTGCAGCCGGGTTCAATTCATTTGTTGCTACGGGGACCGGATCATCAGTCCCGGACGCTGACGTTATCGAGAGAGAAGGGGCCGAAACAAACGGCACCTGTTGTTCTTCCGCATATCCTCCTGTTGCCATGATACAAAGTATCAACAAAAAGATCCACACATAACCCCTAGACATATAAACCATGGGGAGTTTTGCGTTATGAGATTATAGATTATTCGAAGAATAATACCTGGAATACAGGTTCATTTAAAAAAAGCAAATCCTGAGGGTTTCAGGATTAGATAGTAACACCAGACTCGTACCCGAACGTCTTTTGGAAGTTCTTGATACCACCGGATACAGACGTCTTGTCAGACCACTGGTTCGTTGCAGATGGAGAGTCAGACTTGCCACGGGCTTCCATGATAGAGCCGGCGAACTCAGTCTTTACAGTTCCCTCTGCAAATCCAGAGCCTGAACCTGGAATCGGAGTGACTGCAATCTGATAGAAGAGACCAGCCGGAACATCACTTGTCGCTGCAACAGCACGGAGGCTGCCTTTGGTAGAGACCTGCCCGCTGTTGAAGTTGATAAGTTCGCTCTTCGCCTTTACCACATTACAGAATGCCGGAATAACACTCTCCTTGGCCGATGCAAAGACACACCTGATAGAATCATCAGTATTTGCATAATTGCCGGCAACATCAAGACTCCATTCCTCACTTCCGACAAGGAATGAACCGTCAATGCTCTCATAAGTAAGTACCTTCTCAACCTCCAGGTTTGAGAGGCCCTTCCCCTTGTTCTGTGAGTCAAAGCCGAGATCCTTGTTCAGCATGAGATGGCCGCCATTGGTCATGATGCTGTCTGAGAATGTCACAATAGCAATCGATTCACCCGGATTGAGCTTACTGTCATGGATACTGCCATATTCCGTATCCTGGGTCTGTGAATACGACGATGAATCAAGTGTATTCAGAATGGACTGCCAGGTCTTCCCCCACCAGGGATCGGTCGGGGCGATATTGGGCAATGCCAGATCACTCAGCAGATAATCGGGTACGGTAAGTGAATAGAGCTGATTTCCTGCACCGACCGAGTAGGTAAGTCCTGCTATGGTTGACTTTGCAGCAGCAAGTGCCCGCACCTGCTCATCGGTCAAAACGGTCGGCGTGGATCCGGTCCCACTATTCAATTGTTTCGTCGTTACCGGTGTCTCTGAATCATCGATGGTCCATGACATGTAGGACTTGTCAGACACGAATCCGACCACATCGATGATCGTGGAGATACTAATCTTCTGGTTTTCAGGAACCTGTGACGGGAGCCGGTCTGCATATGCAATTCCGGACACCACCAAAAGCAGAATCACAGTTGCTGAAAAAATACGATACGTCAACGATACCTCCATTATACACCCGGGACAACACTATTGTATGAGTGAGATGGTCACAGATGAATCCTTCATACGGATAGCTTCACCAGTACTCATATGACCGGATTCCCTGTGAGCCTCTCAGTACCTCGTGCCCCGGTTTTTAAGTAGTTTCTTATGAAATTGATCCATATCTCTAAAACGAGATCAATGTGGCGCTTATTTATTATTTTCAAGAAAAAAAATCGGGTTTTTAGGGGGCAACTGCCCAGGAAGGTAGCTCAAAGGTGATCCCAAGAGCCCAGAGTACCACCGTATACATAAACAGGGTAACCAGAACAACCCCAATCATATTCAGGATAAAACCGGTCCGCATCATATCCCGCATCTCCAGGTACCCGGTTCCATAGGCCACGGCATTGGGCGGGGTTGCAACCGGCAGCATAAATGCCAACGATGCAGTCAGGGCTGCGGTGAGCATGAGAATAATCGGGTTTATCATCAGACTGACGGATGTGACAGCAAGGATGGGCATCATAACCGAGGCAATGGCGGTATTGGATGTTACTTCGGTCAGGAACGATACCAGAACCGCCACCAGGAATATGATGACCAGGATATTGAGAATAGAAAGACCAGTCAGGTGTTTTACCAGTTCATCAGCAAGGCCTGATTTGATAAAGCCCTTTGAGAGGCAGATACCCCCACCAAAGAGGAGGAGAATACCCCAGGGGATCCTGGCGGCAGACTCCCAGTCCATGGTATACTGCCGGTTTTTGATGCTCACTGGCAGGATGAAGAGAAGGATCGCTCCAAACATAGCGATGGTTGAGTCATCAATACCGGGGAAGAGGATATCAAGACCTGGTATGGTGATATCACCGATCTTTTTCGTTGCTGAAAAGATCCACATCAGAGCTGTCATGACAAAGACGATCAACGTCCACCGCTCACCAGTGGTTATCTGTCCTAATTTCTTCAGCTCTTCGGTTATGATCTCACGACTCTGGGGAAGTTTTGCAGGCAGGTGCCTGAACGGTCCGTACACTAGCCAGAACCAGGTGAGGGGGATGAAGATGGCAACCAGCGGGATACCAAAGAGCATCCAGTCAACAAATCCTATGGTCGGGGCATCAGGAAACAGGGTCTTGAGCTGGGCAAGGAAGATCCCGTTTGGTGGTGAACCGATGATGGTTCCAAGACCACCAATCGATGCTGCATAGGCGATAGAGATGACTAGGGCCTTTGCAAAGTCAGAAACCCCTTCATCTTTTTCCTTCTCTTTGAATACATCCATCCCGACAGTGCCGATGATAGCCACCGCAATCGGGATCATCATCATCGCAGTCGCCGTGTTCGAGATCCAGAGTGAGATGAAGGCGGTTGCGATCATAAAGCCCAGGATGATCTGTTTCGGACTTGTTCCGGTGAGAAGGATTATAGTAAGGGCGATCCTTCGATGCAGGTTCCACTTCTGCATGGCTGCCGCAATGATAAACCCGCCAAGAAAGAGGAAGATGGTCTTATCTGCATAGGGCGCCGATGCTTCGGCCGGAGTAAGAACACCGAGCAGGGGAAACCCGACGAGCGGGACGAGTGCGGTTGCAGGTATTGGTATTGCCTCTGTTATCCACCAGATAACCATAAGTGTGGTTACAGCCGCCGTCGCCTGAATTTCCCATGATATGAAGAGATCTCCGGGCATGGCCAGAATCAGGCCGCCTACCACCAGGCCCAGAAGCAGACAAAAAAAATTCTTCATTTGTTATACATATGAATTGAATAGTTATAACCCGTCCGAATTATGTCCTATCAGATCCACATACTACAGGGTTCATGAAAAAAGGCAGACAGAATCTGATAAAGTCAATACGTGGGCGACGGACTAAAGGCGATGAGGAATATGCAAAACCGTTTTTTAAATGGGCGGGGGGAAAGAGTCAGCTCCTGTATGAATTTGATCCGCGGTTTCCAAAAACTCTGGAGACTGGTGATCTCGTTCGGTATGTTGAGCCGTTTGTTGGCGGAGGGGCGGTCTTTTTTTATATAGCCCAGCTCTATCCGATCAAAGAAGCGGTCATCTGTGATGTCAATAGCGAGTTGATCCTGACCTGGAAGGTTGTAAAACAGGATGTCAAGACCCTCATCAGGCTCCTTCAGGAACTGCAGGATGCATATGATACCCGAACTGAGGCCGAGAGGCTCAATCTCTTTTACCAGGTCCGTGATGATCTGAACCGGGAAAAACCCTCTTTTGATTACAACACATACGGGGATCATACCATACAACGGGCATCGCAGTTACTCTTTCTGAATAGAACCTGCTTTAACGGACTTTTCAGACTGAACTCAAAAGGAGAGTTCAACGTTCCATTCGGGAAGTATAAAAACCCCACTATCGTTCAGGAAAAAAACCTCCTGATGGCTTCGAACCTCCTCACCCATACAACCATCATACAGGGCGACTTTACCACCTGTCTTGAGTATGTTGACAGAAGCTCTTTTGTATATCTTGATCCCCCTTATCGCCCATTAAATAAGACCTCATCCTTCACCAGTTACTCACAGGAAGGGTTTTCAGAGCAGGACCAGCTCAGGCTTCGTGATTTTTATGGGGCGGTGGCTAACACTGGTGCAAAGGTGATGCTCTCAAATTCAGATCCGAGAAATGAGGACCCGGCCGACCATTTCTTTGATGATCTGTACAAAGATTTTCTGATTGAACGGGTACTTGCAAAACGGTTTATCAACAGCGTGGGTGAAAAAAGAGGAGATATTAACGAGTTAATTATCAGAAATTACCAGGATTAGAGATATTATCCGGTAATCTCCCCTTCCCCTGCACTATAGAGCCAGTACCCCTGATGAGGTTTCACAAGCCGTTCATCACTCTGATCTCCTGAACCGCCATTCAGGATGGGGCTTTCATACTGCTGAAGGGTTGCGTCATACCCGACCACATACTTCCAGATGCTCTGAATCGGGGAGAGTGCTGTCTTTGCCTTCTCTGCTTCTTTTAACGGAAGGCTCCAGGTGTTCCAGCCACTCTGTATCTGTTTTCTGATAATACCGGGGGATGGTGCATACTGCAGCGGAACTGAATCATCCTTTGTGGAATACACCCAGTATCCGGTCATGATGGAGATTGGGTCTGAAGCCTTCAGGGTCTTCCAACCGGTTCCATGCAGATATTCAAGGACAGAATGGCCACCTGAGCTCACCTGGCCAAATATCTGCGCCGTGTCTTTCCCTGGTGCGAGTGGCCGTGGCACCGATACAAAGTTCCATCCCTGGTGCAGGGGAATTGCGTCCTCACCTGAAAGGCTTTCCAGGGTAGCAGCAAGGTTCACCCGTCCCTGTGCGGCGACTTTCTCCTGTAATGCAGGGACGGCATCTGAATGAGATATCATGAGCGATCGGATCTCCTCATTTGAGAGACTGCTGTCAAGGCTCTTCACAAGGGATGCCATCCCGGCCACGAACGCGGTCGCCTGTGAGGTCCCGGTCATGTACCGGTATTGTCCCCCACCTGGCACAGAAAGGGCTGTACTGTACAAATCCTCTCCGGGAGCGGCAAGATGAACCGTGGTCCCGTAATTTGAGGTCGAAACAAGCGTGTCGGATGAGGTGGTCGCAGCAACACCGATAATATTGGGAAGCTGGAATGATGAAGGGTAATGAGGTGTCTGATCATTGTTTTTACCCTGGTTTCCTGCTGCACATACAAAGAGAGCAGGAGATTCGGCTATTGCATCATATAACCCTTGAGAACTATCAGATCCACCAAAAGAACAACTGATGATATCTGCACCGGCCTTGGTTGCATATTCGATTCCCTTGATGATATCTGACGTATATGCCTTTCCATCCGCTCCGATTGCCTTGATGGCCATCAGTTTTGTCTGCCAGGCGATACCAGATCCCCCCACCCCGTTATTGCCGACAGCACCAATGATCCCCGCACAATGGGTTCCATGCCCGTTGTCATCCATCGGATCCTGTGTCTGGGTTATGACATTAAACCCGTGTTCTCCTGAAGAGCCGGTCCACATATTAGATTTCAGGTCAGGATGATTATAGTCGATCCCGGTATCAAGGACCGCAACGATAACATCCCCTGAACTGGTGGTCATATTCCAGGCATTGAGCACGTTTCCATCTGCACCGGCCTTTCCGGCAGGGGTATTCTCCCGGTAGACCTGACCGGTATTTGCTATCCCCCACTGCCGCCAGAGTTCAGGATCATCCGGAGTCCGGTCAATGGATACGATATAGTCCGGTTCGGCATAGAGAACCCCGGGAAGGGCTGACAATGCTGTTATTGCTTCCTCCTCGCTCTTTCCCCTCGTTGAATACAGCACAAGACCAGACAGACTGGAGCTCAGGTCCTCCGTGAGAGCAACCCCTTCAATCTCCACATCTGCAAGGGCGGACACTTCAGAGGTATTATACCTGACCAGGATTCGTGCTTCTCGTGCTGGTGCAGAGATATTCACCCCCTCCGATGCATATCCAACCGATGACGCAGAAATATTCTCACGTTGCGTCGTACGATTCTCTACCGGCATTGGGATAATCGGGACGGCTCCTCCGTTTTCTACCTGTCCTGATCCTGGTACAGTAAAGTAATCGCGGGCTGAGGGATGCCATCCGGAAATCGGTTCAGCTGATGCATTACACCAGATTAGAAGAATGAAACATGTAACAAATACCCATCCGATATGCCTGGTCATATCATTCACAGCTTGAATCATCGTCTGCTAAGAAGATAAGGTTTCATACTTTACCATCCAGTATGATACCATGAACGTGGGGTGCCAGGTATGATTTTTTCTCTGCTCTTTGTTGATGATGATCCTGAGATCTGCTCAGTCGCAAAAACGTTTCTTGAAAAAACCGGGCCATTTAAAGTGACTACGTCAGAATCGGTAAAAAAATCACAGCGGCTCTTAAAAAAGCACCACTATGATGCCATCATCTCTGATTTTGACATGCCGGTAACAGATGGTCTTACATTTCTCAGGTCACTTCGAAGTAAAGGAAATAAAATCCCCTTTGTCATCCTCACCGGGAAGGGAAATGACCAGGTAATTATTGATGCCTTGAACAGCGGGGCGGATCTGTATTTCGTAAAGACAGACTCCCCAAAGGATTTATTTTACCAGCTTTCTGAGAAACTGATACCCCTTATCAGATCCAAACAGGCAGAGATCATCTTTCATGAGATCTTTACCCAGTCACCGATTGCCATAGAACTTTTTAACGCCGAGGGAAAATTACTCCAGGTCAATAAAGCCTGCCTTGATCTCTTTGGTGTAGTACATCAGAAAGAGATCGCCATGTTTGATCTCTTCCAGGACCCGAATGTTCCAGAGGATGCCCTCAAACAATTAAAGACAGGAGAACGTGTGGAATATTCATCCCGCTTCGATTTTGATCTGGTACAACAGCATGCGCTGTACAAAACCACAAAGACCGGTCAGATTTACATCCATGTCCAGATAACGCCTATTTCCCTGTCATATCCTGATATTACCGGCGGCTATCTGGTGCAGATACAGGACCTGACTGAACAGAAAAAATCGGAAATGGCTTTGAAATCAAGTGAAGAACGATACAGAAGCATTTTTTCAAATAACCACTCGGTTATGCTGATTATCAGCCCTGATACCGGAGCGATACTTGATGCAAATCCTGCAGCATGCTCCTATTATGGATATACCCATGAGGAACTGACCCATATGGACATTACCAGGATTAACTGTCTTAGCAGGGATGAAATTTTTCAGGAGATGGAGCGGGCGAGAAAAGAAGAACGCAATTTCTTTTATTTCAGGCACCGGCTTGCATCAGGAGAGATCAGAGTGGTGGAAGTTCACAGCGGGCCGATCGTCCTTAACCAGGCACAGGTCCTCTATTCAATCATTCATGATATTACTGATAAAAAACGGATTGAGGATGCACTGGTTACGGCGAATAAAAAACTGAACATGCTCTCTTCCATTACCAGGCACGATATTCTCAATGTTCTGACTGCTCTGACCGGGTACCTGGAATTTGCCGCAACAGAGACCAGTATAGAGGAGGCACGGATATTTATTCAGAAATCGCAGGTTGCAGCACGATCAATCCGGCACCATATTGAATTTACCCGCGATTATCAGGATCTGGGCTCAAAAGAACCAGTCTGGCATGATATAAGGGCAGTCCTGAAGAATTCTGCAGCACTGGTAAATACACGGCAGGTATCCATAGAATTTGATACCGAAACACGATTAGTCGTCCTTGCAGATCCGCTTCTCTTAAAAGTTATCTATAATCTGATGGAGAATGCTATCAGACATGGAGGAACAGTCACCAGGATTACCAGTTCCTGGAGCAGGAATCCGGATCATAGTCTGAGCTGGATCATCGAGGATGACGGGGTAGGAATTCCGCCGTCCATGAAAAAACATATTTTTTCGAGGGAAGTAGGGAAGAATACGGGCCTTGGTCTGTTTCTTGCACGGGAGATCCTTGCAATAACCGGGATTACCATTGAGGAGACCGGAACCGAAGGAAAGGGAGCACAATTCACCATGAGGATCCCTGAAGGAAAATACCGGATAGAATAAGGCGGGAAAAGGACGATCTCCCGTCTTTTCCCGATAATGAGGATGCAGATCAGCGTACCGTTTTTGCGGTCCAGTTTTCGCCATTGGTCCTGATAATGATGGTCCCATTCACATCCGTTCTGAATACCTGTGCACCCTGTTTCACAATCTCAGTAAGGGTTGCAGACCGGGGATATCCGAACGGATTGCCCGATGCCAGCGAGATGACAACCGCTTCAGGTCTGGTATTCATAATAGGACCGATTCCTGCATCTGATCCATGGTCAGGGAGTTTTAGTATGGTTGCAGGCCCTCGAACTTCTGATGAATCACCGGGGAAGACGACGGAGACATTATTCATGGTGACCCGGAGGACCAGCGAGTCTGTATCCTGGTGACCGGTCAGACGGTGCGGCCCGATAATATCCACTTTTGTCGTATTGGTAAAGGGAATATTCATACCTGCAGTGACGATCATCCTGACCGCCTGATCTGATATTACGGCATTTATGACGTCTTTGTACAGGTCAGATGTATGTGTCATTCCGTTATCCACATACGTCCTGACTTCAAAGGCATTGAGAACATCAACCATCCCGCCGATATGATCATCAAACGGGTGAGACGCGACAACGTAATCCAGGGAGGTCACATTCTGACGTTTCAGATACTCAACAAGGCGCGGACCTGAGCTCTTCGGACCGGCATCAATGAGCATGTTTTTGCCTTCGCTCTGTATCAGGGCTGCATCCCCCTGACTGACATCAATGAAATGGAACAGGGTTTCAGGTTCAGGCAGGGGTGTAGGAACCGGTGTCGGTTCAGGAGTTGGTTCGGGTGTGACTTCAGGAGTGATGACCGGTTCTGGTGTAATGACCGGGACCTCCTCAACCGGCCCTGATCCAGGAATAAGACTGCGTACCTGATCTGAGACCGAGACTCCCGGCACCAGACCGGATACGATTAATACTGCCACTCCCGCCAAAAGGAGGAGAACAGCAGGGGCTATCCATCTCTTCCCGGACTTATGAGGTGTCAGCTCAGCCTTTTTTCTGATAATTTTCTTTGAAGGGGGATTTTTTGTTCTGTTCAGATTTCGCTGATAGATTTTATTATCAGGATCCAACTGCAGGGCATTTTCAAAACAATGAATTGCACTCTCTTTATGGATTGTCTGGGATAAAGCCACCCCATACGCATTCCAGGCTTTATGATTCCGATCATCCTTCTCTACCAGTTCAGAAAAGATATCAATCGCTTCTTCTATCTTTCCCGCTTTAATAAGCGATATCCCCTCATCGAACCGGCTCTCATCCGGATCTACAGCCATATCAGCGTGCATATTTCACATTGAACAAGATAAAATCTCCTGTTAACTGGGGAGAGAGGTGGATATCTGAACACCCATGCATTACATGGATTTTTGAAAATTACACCCTGATAAACAACATAGAGAGTAAAATCTTGTGCAGTCTTCTTTTTTACTCTATCTTTCTGTATTTCCTAAAAAAGAGGATCAGATAGAATCCATTAAATAGTCATCCGGGGATCTGGATATAAGAACAGGGATCCCTGGTGGATCTAGCGGTTCATTCCCATACAGAGAGGCGTGTATATTTTATTCAGGCGCAACCAGGCAGCAACAGAGAATATGGAATATATCAGAAACGAAGATGTGCTCGTTCTCATCGTCGATGACAATAAGAATAATCTGTATATAATTGCAGAGGTTCTCCACCGGTCGGGCTCTCAGGTTGTGACTTCAACCGACGGCCCCCATGCCCTGGAGCTGGCACAGGAGCGGCCGCCTGATATTATTTTACTCGATATCATGATGCCCGGGATGGATGGGTTTGAGGTCTGCAGACGGCTCCGGATGATGGACGCTATCAAATCTGTCCCGGTAATTTTTCTCTCGGCAAAAGACGAGGATACGAATATTGAAACCGGCCTTGAGGCAGGCGGGACCGATTATATCACCAAGCCTTTTCACGAAACCGTTCTCCTCGCCCGAATCCGTGCTCATGTTGAACGCGGATATGATATGAGAAAATACCAGAATTGTGAAGAGATCATCTGACATGGCATGGAATTCTTCATCGTAATTATTATCATACTTCTGCTCTGTGGCCTTGTCGCCGGATTTCTCGCCGGTCTTTTTGGTATCGGGGGAGGGGTCGTGATGGTCCCGGTCATGTTTTTTCTCTTAAATGACCTTGGGTATGGTGATAATGCCATGGCTATTGCTGTGGCCACCTCTGCCGCCGTTATTCTGCCGACTGCAGTCGCAGGAGCGATAAAAAATTTCAGCGGGAAACAGATCACCTGGTGGCCGGCCCTCATTCTGGGCTTCGGAGGAATACTCGGGTCGATGGCAGGAAGCACTCTCTCGGTTCTCATTCCTAGTCAGGTTCATATCCTTGCATTCTCCGGCTTTTTGATCTTCATGGCTGTGTGGATGATGATCAAACAATGCAGATATCTGTGTGCATATGCCGTCAGGGAGACTGATTTCATCCTCCTCGTCCTCGGCATTGGTGTGGGAGTTGCATCCGGGCTCTTTGGGATTGGTGGCGGCGTAATTCTGACACCGGTACTGACATCAATTCTGGGAATGAATATCCACAAATCCATAGGTATCTCGCTTACCGCCATGGTCCTTATTGCGTCAGGAACGGTGGTCTCCTATATCGTTCTTGGATGGGGAGTGACTGGTCTTTTTCCCTTCTCTATCGGGTATGTAAACCTCCTGTTTGTCCTGGTCCTGGTCCTTACCTCAATTCCTGCTGTCAGGTTTGGGGTGAAGACAGGGAGCACCATGTCAGAGAAGAAGTTACAGGTACTTTTTATCGGAATGCTTATCCTGCTGGCGATTCGGATGGCAATATCAGCCTGAAAAGGCTTGAAATATTATTTGCCAGCCATCTCATCAGAAAAACCGGATGTTTGAATGCCCACATTCGACAGGGCATTTTCTATCGCTGCAATGTGTGAAGGCCCCCGGGTTTCTATCTCTATCCATATTCTCTTTTCATGAACCGGGAGTTCAATATCCCACTCACTATGGCTGATCTTCAGGATGTTCCCTCCTTCCCGTGCGATGATAGCCAGCACTTCTGCAAGGGAGCCGGGTTGATCCTCAATAACAAGACTAAGCCGCATCAGTCTGCCCCGTCTGGCAAGGGCCTGCCTGATCACCCTGGACAACTGATGGCTGTCGATATTTCCTCCACTGATGACAAGAACGATGGTGCTGCCGGGAGAGAATGAAAATTTCTGAGACAGGAGTGCTGCAAGAGGGGTCGTTCCGGCTCCTTCGGCAACAATCTTCTTTCGCTCAAGGAGCCACAGCATGGCATCCGAGATCTCCCCATCATCAACAAGGACGATCTGATCAACCATATCACGAATGTATGGAAGACTGTGTGTACCGGTTCTGGTTACCCGGATTCCATCTGCGAGGGTCCATCCGGTTGTTTCACTCACCTCACCTCCCCCATATTTTGCCTGATATGCTGAGGGACATGCCTGCACCTGAACCCCGATAATCCGGCATGACGGCACTTTGTTTTTTACCGCCACACTGATGCCGGAGATCAGACCACCCCCACCGACCGGCACTACGACGATATCAGGTGAAGGAAGATCGTCGCAGATCTCAAGCCCTATCGTTCCCTGACCTGCAATAATCTCCGGATCATCAAACGGGTGGACATACAGCATCCCTTCATCTGCCAGTTCCCTCGCCCGCTGCATCGACTCTTCAAGGGTTTTTCCGAACAGGTGAACATCAGCCCCATATCCTCGTGATGCCTCCTGTTTTGAAAGGGAAGACCAGAACGGCATAATGACGGTTGCAGGAATGCCGGCTATCTGGGCAGCAACAGACACGCCCTGGGCATGATTACCGGCTGATGCCGTGACCACTCCCGCTGGTCCTGCCTTGTTCGCATGAATGAGGATCTTGTTCATAGCGCCCCGAATCTTAAACGATCCGGCCTTCTGCAGCGTTTCAAGTTTAAGATACACATGGGCATTCGTTATCCGGGAGAATGTGGATGAATAGATGAGCGGCGTCCTGATCACATGGGGAGCAATTCTTATCCCCGCTGATTGGATATCCTGAAAAAGATTGTCAGTCATGCACCTGTCCGGAACGTTCCTTTCAGAACCGAAAAAAATGATGCCCTTTGGTCTTACGCTCTTTTTCCCTTCAGGATAATGGCCACCGGAAACCGGATCGGGCCAGGCTGGTTGGTGTGAGGGCCGAGTTCTTCCTGATGGGGATGACTGTGAGTAATATGCCATGGCCCTGGTTCGGAACGTTTCCTCCAGGCTTTTCGTGCAGGATGCGGATAGGGCGTTGCCATGGGATGATGACGGAGCGTCTCCAGATAACGCGCCCGGTCCTTACTTATTCTGCCTTGCTTCTCCCGGTATCTCCGGGCAGGAGCTGGATCAATAACCCGTGGAGACATACTTTACCCTTTTTTTATAAGATTAAATACCTTTGCTCTCTCCCGGCTGATAATACCGAACGATGCAAAAATGAAAGTGAAAAAGAAATCGGAAGAGAATATTAGATATACTTGTTCCGTCTCAACCAGTCACGCTGAGGAGGGGTATACCGGTATGAGATATCGCACTTTTCATCCTGGAATGACCAGGGTGTAATGATAATGACATCACCTTCACGAATCCAGGCACGGCGTTTCATCTTCCCTTTGATTCTGCCAAGCCTGGTCACGCCATCAGAACACCGCACCCGTATATGAAATGAGCCCAGCATCAGTTCAGCATAGGCAAACTGTTCTCCTTTCCTGCTATTAGGCAGACGGACCCTGATGGTTTCACTATCTGCTTCTCCAGGTGTTTGTGAATTCGATGCAATATCTGGTTGTAGATCTAATTCTGTTATCTGACCATCTCCGGTAAAAAGTGCAAAAACATCACGAAAAACCTGTCAGGGTTATTATACAAATTTTAGGGCAATACGTTCGCACTAGTCGGTGTGACAAAAATTCCTCTGAATCCTGCCAGTGACAGTAATACATGCTATGAGAGTTTAAGTAGGTATCGGAATCTTTGGTATCCCGACCGCCATATTCAACATATAAAAGACCGATACCATACTATCATGAAATTCCGCCCGATAGTCATGGCTCTCCTCTTTATCTTCTGTATTGCTCTTCCTCTCATCATCGGATTCATCGGTTCCTCCTTTACCATGGCACATATAACCGGCTGGTACCTGACGTTGCAAAAACCCTGGTTCAGCCCCCCGAACTGGGTGTTTGGACCTGCCTGGACCATTCTGTACATTCTGATGGGACTGGCATGGTGGCTTGTTCTCAAACACGGGTTTGAAAAACGAACTGTGAAGACTGCAACGGTCTGGTTTCTTCTCCAGCTTGGCGTCAATCTGCTCTGGTCGGTTGTCTTCTTCGGAATGCAGTCAGTAGCCGGGGGCTTTGTCGTCATATTAGCTCTTATCCTCCTGATACTCCTGACCATACATCATTTCAGACAGGTATCGCGAACGGCAGTCTGGCTTCTGGTTCCCTACCTGTGCTGGACCGTATTTGCAACCCTCCTGAACGGGATGATACTCGTACTGAACCCGTTCGGGTAATCATGGATCGATGCACAGAGGTACAGGAGAGAAAACCATGATAGAACTGGAACCAATCGGCGTTATCCATTCACCATTTACCGGCCGGGGATCAGCACCACGGCAGGGGCGATCCTGCTCTGAACCGATGAAAATCGAGATCTATCCTCAGTTCGTCCCCGGTCTTGGAACCATGGAGGGGATATCCCATATCTGGGTGTTATACTGGATGGATCGGGCAGAACGGGATATTCTCTTTGCAAAACGGCCAGACTGGGATGAACCACGGCCTGTGTTTACCATCCGGTCACCTGCACGGCCAAACCCGATTGCACTCTCAATCGGAAGGATAGAAGAGATAGAAAAGGGGATCATCACGGTAACCGGCCTAGAGGCTCTGGATGGATCCCCGGTTCTGGACATCAAGCCATATGTGGTTGAGATAGACTGTATATTTGATTCGTTAAATCCATTTGAAAAAAAATGAAATATCAGAACCTTTTGAGGATCTGCTCTGCTGCTGCCTCACCGGAGAGGAGCATTCCGCCAAAGACCGGACCCATCCGGTGACCGCCAAAGACCGCGTTTGCCGCCATCCCACATACGAAAAGACCGGGAAATACCTCTTTGGTATGAGCGACCACGGCAGACTCCGCATTATCTGCCCACATGGTCCCTTCTCCCTTAATATCAGGTTTTCCACACTTTTTCGACACCTGCCGGGCTATTACCGCATCATGACCTGTCGCATCAACAGTCATTTTACACCCAATGGTGAGCGGATCCACATGAAGTCCGGTCGCTTCCACCGGCTGCCAGTTGATTACCAGACCTGACAGAGTTCCATCTCCCTTGATCATGACATCCTCAACCGTCGTCAGATTGAAAAATTCAACCCCTGCATCCGATGCTGCAGCGGCGAGTTTGGTGACAGCTTCCACTGATCTGGCCGTGTAGTACCCTGGAGCGAATTCTGATGATCTGATACCAAACCGGTCAAGGAGCCTTTTTGCCTCCTGCTGGACCACAATACGGGGAAACATCATTCCTCCTCCCCACATCCCGCCACCGATGGATAATTTCTTCTCAATCAGGCCTACTTTTAACCCCTTTTCTGCGATGAGGGCAGCACAGACAAGACCGGACGGACCGGCCCCGATCACGGCAACATCCATCTCCATGTACTCAATGAGGGTGTTGAGGTGGTCGGTTACGATTGCCCTGCTAATGGTGATTTCATCAAGCGTCATATCCATATTGCGTCTCGTTTGAACTATTTCTACGTTTTGTGCACCAGACTGTATGGAGAGATCGGGGGGAGTTTATGAATGTATCATGAGGTCTGCAAATTTTCTGGAAGCGGCGGCGATATCCGGGCTACAAATCACCGCAGAAATGACTGCAATCCCGTCAGCACCGGCAGCAAGGACGTCGCCTGCATTTGTAAGATTGATACCGCCGATGGCAATGATGGGAATGGCTACCCGTTCCCTGATACTCCGAATCAGGCCCGGGCCCACGGCCGGTCCGGCATCTGCCTTTGTTCCGGTCGGATATACCGGGCCTACCCCAAGATAATCGGCCCCTCCTTTTTCAGCCAGGACTGCTTCCTCAACGGTCCCCACCGATACCCCGATGATGAAGGGCCGGGGAGCCAGTAACCGGGCGGCAGAGAGGGGGAGATCATCCTGACCAAGGTGGACGCCATCCGCCTGTACTGCAAGCGCAATGTCCAGTCTATCATTCACGATGAACCGGGCATGATGCTGAGTGCACAACGATCGGATCTCCTGCGCAATTGCATAGAGTTCTGCTGCATTTCTTCGCTTATCGCGGAGCTGGATGATTTTTGCACCGCCGGAGAGAGATTCTTTCGCAATCTGTATATGTGAGCAGCCAGGAGCCAGAATCTCATCAGTAATGATGTACAGACCACAATCCATGTGTTTTCTTAGGACATGCAGATATATATCATCCTACGTGAAGTATCATACATTCCTGGTGGCATCATGATATCCCGGATTGATCTGCGAGTCATCATCATACTTGCAGTTATCATAGGAATCGGCGGATGCATGACTCTGGTCTTCATGTACCACAAGGATGCCCAGCTTCGGGAACAGGTCCTCACAGAAACCAGACTTGCCGCAGCAGGAATTGACCTTGACACTATCAGGAACTTTCATGGTTCAGATGCCGATCTTACCAACCCCGCGTATATCTCGATGAAAGAGAAGATGGTCAGTATCAAGGCTGCAGAACCGCTCAGCAGGTTTGTATATATCATGGGGCAGCGGGATGACGGGGGTGTGTTTTTTTATGTTGACTCCGAATCACCCGGAACCGACGGGTACTCCCCGCCAGGACAGGATTATACGGAGGTTTCTGACCAGGTTCGTGAGTTATTTACCACAGGAAAGGCCGGGATAGTAGGCCCCACAACCGACCGGTGGGGAACCTGGATCAGCGGCTTGTTACCGATTCAGGATCCCAAGACTGGTACTATTATCGGCGTTTTCGGGATTGATATCGACGCGAGAAACTGGACATTGATCACCCTGTATGCCGGCGTTCCTCCTCTGGTCGGGACATTGCTCATTGTTGCCATCTTCCTCTCATTTATCACCATTAACCGGAGAAAGGATGAAGAGAACGAAAAACTGGCAATATCTGAACAGGCATACCGGGAGAGTGAAGCGCGACTTTCTGCAATTCTTCAGAGTTCTCCGGCATTCCAGTTCGTTATCGATCAAAATCACACGGTCATCTCCTGGAACCGGGCCCTTGAGAAGTTTTCAGGGATTCCTGCATCAGAGATGATCGGGACGAAAAACCATTGGAAAGCATTTTTCCCGACTGAACGACCCCTTCTTGTAGATGCTCTTCTTGACCGGAACTTTCAGATTCTGAATGAACTGTATGGTGACAGTTGTCATCCGTCTGACCTCATCGATGGGGCATATGAGATGACCCGGTATTATCCGGAGATGAAAGAGAACGGCATCTGGCTGTACATTCTTGCTGCCCCGTATAAAAATGACCAGGGTGAGATAATCGGTGCTGTTGAGACACTGATTGATGTGACTGAACGTCATCGGGCAGAAGAAGCGGTTAAAGAGGCGGTTAAAAAACTAAACCTTCTCTCCAGTATCACCCGCCATGATATTCTGAATAAAATCACTATGCTTCAGGGCCTTATGATGCTCATCGCCGAAGCAGTGGAGCATGATCCGGAGTCTTCAGAGTATGTGAAGATGGGAAAAGGAGCAATTAACGCAATTAAAAAGCAGATTGAATTCACCCGGACCTACCAGGATATCGGGCTGAATAAGCCGGAGTGGAATGAGATATCTGATATCATCCTGAATGTTTCAAAAGAGTTGATCATAAAAGACATCTCTCTCTCTATCTCCCTTGACGGAATCCAGGTCTACGCAGACCCGCTCATCAGAAAGGTCTTTTATAATCTTATGGATAACTCAATCCGGCATGGTGAAGGTATTACCAGGATCTGCTGTACATATGACATCCAGGATGACACCCTGGTGATCAGGTATGCTGACGATGGAATGGGAGTTTCACCTGATGAGAAAACCTTGATCTTTGAGAAAGGGTATGGAAAGAACTCCGGCCTTGGCATGTTCCTTGCGAGGGAGATATTATCCATTACCCACATCACTATCAGGGAGACCGGGGAGTATCAGAAGGGTGCTTTATTTGAGATACTCGTCCCGAAAGGGATGTACCGGTTTTCTCATCCGGAGCAGAGCCTGTCCTGATTCCCGGTTAAGACATAGGGGCCGGATATCACTGCATGTATTACGATATTCGATCCAGCCTGAACAGAAAAAAGACGGGGATCATCTGAGCCACCAGTGATACTCCCCTACAGGACTCTGAACATCTCTGCTTTTGTTGCACTTCTTCCCCGACCTGCATCCCTGGTAACATCCAGATCATACCAGCCGGTCCAGGTTCCGTTTGGAATGGTCAGATATCCGGTGATCCGGGTTCCTTTGTATGACACTGCACCAGATACCGGTATCGTCGTGGCATTATGGGTAAGATTCAGGTTCAGATACTCTCCATCCCCGAAATTTTTACCTGTTACGGTGATCTTCAGATCCTCAGTTCCAACCTGAGCCCGGTCAGGCTCAATTGACTCGATGACCGGGGTGTTATTATAGAGAATCCTGAAAGCTCCGGTTTTTACCAGCTTCTGACCAGACGGAAATATGACCGTCAGATCATACAGATCCGGCATGGCATCTGACGGGATATGGAACCAGGCCTTCAGCTCATCAGGACGGACAAGTGCAGTTGATTCGCTTTGAATCTGGTCCTCTCCGCTTGCGGTCAGCATGACGGACGACCCGTTTGCAAGGTTATTCCCCCCTATGGTTGCGGTAAGATACTGCCCCTGTTCCCCGGTAGCCGGCTCTATACCAGACAGGAGAAGGGATGTTTTCGTATAGATGGAGAAACCGCCTTTGAGAATATCACTCTTGTTATACCGGCTGGTTACAACCACGTCCCAGACCCCCTGATCAGCATTCTCCGGAATGGGGATGGTACAGGTGATCTGGGTTGGTGAAACGATGGTGATATTCTTCGCAGATATGGTCTTTTCCCCCCGCTGCAACGTGACCCGATCCCCTTCAAGGAATGACATCCCTCTGATGGTAACCTGACGTTCTGTGCCCTGGATTCCCCAGACCGGAGTTATCTGCAGGTTAAAGGGAGCATATGGCTCTCCACTCAGATAGGCATTGGTCTTTCTGGCAGACTGTCCATCAGGATTCGTAACAGTAAGGTCCCACAGGCCCTCATGATACCTGGCAGGAACCTTCACCGTACCGATGATACGACCAGGTGAATCAACAACGGGGTCTATTCCCTGGACGATGAGATCATTTCTTGATAAGGAAAAGATAGCTCCTTTCAGGAAATTGCTGCCGGTTACCGCTACCTGCACCGGGACATCCATGTCACCCTGGTCAGGCGTGATGGCAAGGATCTGAGGCTTTGGGAGAGCAATAACGGTAAATCCTTCTGACCTGACGGCTTCCTGCCCGTCTGCGTTGGTTATTGAGAGGTTCCAGGAGCCGGGTCTGGCATCTGTCGGAAGGATGAGTTCTCCAGATATCTGGTCATACCTTACTGACAGATTGGTAAGCGGTATCTGCCTTGTATCCTGGTTAATGTGGACTGTACAGCCGGATCGGAAATATCTCCCGGTTATCTGGAGTGGAACTGATGATCCTGCCATTGCAGAGGAGGGTGAAATATTCACAATCTCCGGTGCTGCCGGAGGCTGGACATGAAATACCTGGTTATAACGGTGCTCTCCCAGTGATGGTGACTGAAGGATCATCTGATACAGTCCGGGATTTGCATCAGCCGGGACAATGACCCGGAAGGTTACGGATGTATCGGAGAGGTTTTTCACGTCCGTTACATTCAGGACAGAATCATCCTTTGCAAAACGAATGGTCATGTCCTCTGAAAAACCCTGTCCGGTCAGGGTGACCAGGTGGGAGAATCCTGCATGCACAGTATCAGGGGAAAGACTGGTAATATCAGGGGCCTCTGCGCCGGATACCGGATTGTAACCTGCGAGCAGAATTCCTCCAACAATGCAGAACAGACACCAGTATCTGGCAGAGAAATGAAATTTACTCAGTATCAAATTAAAATTCATGGAGATCTCCCAACCGGTTGTTCCGGTTTGTTCATCGTTCAATATTTGAGAGCGAAGAAGAAAAACTTCTGTGTAGTAATCCGCAGAGCGCTGTTTTGAACGCAAGCCCAGGGCCTCTGCATGCGAATGGAGATACCATCATGCATATCAGTACACCATCCTGTATCCTGCGGACCTGGTCGGTCAGTGATGCCCCCTCGCTTTCTATTCATGCAAATAATCCGGATATTGCACGATGGATGCGGGACGGATTTCCATCCCCCTATTCCAGAGATGATGCAGACCGGTTCATCGCAATGGCACAGAATGAACAAATCGCTATCCTGCTCGCAATTGAGGTTGATGGGGAGGCTGTCGGGGGAATCGGTATTCACCCGCTTTCGGATGTTTACAGAAGGACAGCAGAGATTGGATACTGGCTGTCACAAAAGTATCAGGGAAGAGGGATCGTGACCGATGCAGTCAGGGCATGTGTGCCGGTAGTCTTTGCAACCACGGATATTATCAGGATTCAGGCAGGTGTATTTCATACAAATCTGTCGTCCATGAGGGTGCTTGAAAAATGCGGATTTGAACACGAAGCAGTACATACCAAAGCAATATGGAAACATGGACAATTCCTTAATGAGCACCTCTATGTTCTCTTCAGGGACCGGTACGAGAGCAGAAAAGAACCTAATGCCCGAACGCTGAACTAATAGTATGCAGCTGCTTCGGGTACTCTCAATAATCCTCATTCTCCTGACCTTTGGGATAGCATACATGGTTTACCCCATCCTTCCGGACGAAATTCCTACCCACTGGAATATTCAGGGTCAGGTGGACGGGACAATGCCGGTATTTCCAGGGGCCCTCCTCATTCCAGCTCTTATGGTAGGGATAACCCTCTTGATGATTATTCTTCCCAGATATGATCCCAAATGGGAAGCCTACCAGGAATTCCAGGGAGCATATGACGCACTTATCCTGCTGCTCAATATATTTTTCTTCCTGCTCTTCCTCATCACTATTCTCTGGGCCCTGAGAATTGAAGTTCCAATGAACCAGGTTATATCGGCCCTTTTCGCCATCCTTATGGGGGGAATTGCATGTTTTATCCGTCGGGTAAAGCCAAACTGGTTTGCCGGGATTCGGACTCCCTGGACCATGGAGAGCGAGACCGTATGGAAGGAAACTCATGAACGCGGATTTCGCGTCTTTCTTATCATCGCCCTCCTCTGCCTGCTTGGGATCCTGGTACCGGAGTATGCGTACCTCTTCATCCTTCTTCCGGTCATCATAGGAACCATATATCTTGTAGTCTATTCGTATATCGTCTGGAAAAAGGAGAAGATCGCATGATACAAAACGAATATGGCTTCGGAAGGATGGTCTTTCCCATCTTTTTCGTCCTCCTTTTGGTCTGCCTTCCGGTGGCAGGGCTCATGAGTCCGGAAGAGTGGCGGATGACTGCTCCAGGAAAATTTTCCACGCTCTCCGCTGAGGAGGTTGCCTCGATTGCAGAGCCGCTTGTTGATAATGGAACATATCCAAGCCTTGTTATTATCCTGGAGGATCGGAACGGTTCTGCCCTTTACACCTTTGGGATGGCTAATCGTGCGACGGGTCAGGCTCCTGACAACCGAACCACTTTCGAGGTTGGATCGGTTTCAAAGACCTTTACCGGGCTATTGCTCGCCGATGCAGAGCTTCGGGGTGTGATAAACCTGTCTCTCCCCATACAGACCTATGTTCCGGAGGGGGTGACCGTCCCCTCATGGCAGGGCAGGGAGATTACCCTCTCCGATCTCGCTACCCACACATCAGCACTTCCCAATGTGCCTGATGATTTTTACCGGTACCAGAAGGAGAGCGACCCAATCGAAACTCAGGCTGAATCAACCTTCAGGGGATATGAGGAGATACCGGCAGATCTGGTATATGCATGGCTCTCAAACCTGACTCTGACGCGATCTCCAGGTGATGACTGGGAGTATTCAAACGCAGGGACGGCCATTGCAGGAGATATCGTTGCACGGGTCCAGAACAGAACCTATCCGGAGCTCGTGAATGAGCGTATCCTCACCCCGCTTGGGATGAAAAGCACCGCTGCAGGGTGGAACCCTGAGCTTTTGGAGCGTTCTGCAGTTGGATACCGTGGGTATGCCCCGGACCATGACGAAGGGATGATCATCAGGTACAATGAGTTCTGGACGCCAGCAGCGGGAATCATCTCTGATGCGGATGACATGGCAGCTTACCTTGCCCTGCAGCTCGGGTTTCTGGATGTACCTGAAGAGCTCAGAAAAGCCGTCAATTTGTCACATGATCCACGAACCATCCGATCTACTGAAGAGGTTGATCTCTGGCAGTCGCTCTTCTGGGACACGTTTGAGACCGAAGGCATTCCCCAGACCCATCTGAAGGCCGGAGAGACCAACCGGTTCATGGCTGATATTGCATTTGTAAAGGACGAGGGGATTGGCGTTGTTGTTCTGACGAATACGGCATACTTTTCAGATACTCATGTTGAATCCGATGTTGCCATTCCACTCATTAGACTGATGCTGGAGAAAAGATAACCAATCATAGGAAGCATACTAAGAAGGAAATCCTGGTCCATATATGCAGGCCTGACATAACCGGAAAATATCCGGGTACTCCGGATAAAAAGGGCAGAAAGAGGAGAAATAATTAATATGCAGTACTATCCGGCGCCAGAAGAGGTGATAGAGATGAGTGATCTGATAGCTGCAGTTGAATCTGCATTTATAGATCACGGTGCGGGAAGGAGCATTATGCCCCCGAAGGTCTATGTAAATCTTCCGGGGGGTGATTTCAGAACAATGCCATCATATATTCCATCCCTTCAGACAGCCGGGGTAAAGATTGTGAATGTCCACCCCGAAAACAGGAAGGCAGGTCTGCCAACCGTGATGGCGGTCACGATACTTCTGGACCCCCCGACCGGAATGCCTGTTGCAGTTCTGAATGCAACCACACTCACTGACCTTCGGACCGGAGCTTCTGCAGCTGTTGCAACCAGGGCTCTGGCTCACAAAACATCCGGGACCCTTGGGATTATTGGATCAGGCAGGCAGGCTGATTCCGGTCTTCTGGCCCTCTCCCATGTCTTTGAACCGGAAGAAGTGCTGGTATGGTCCAGGTCAGCCTCTCATGCAGAGAAGTTTGCACAGCGGTATTCTCATCTCCCTATACGACCCACCGATATTGAAACCGCTGCAGGGGCCGATGTCCTTCTGACCGTAACCCCTTCGAAAATCCCGATCATTCTGGATGAGTGGATCTCTGACGGGGCTCATATCAATGCCATGGGGGCCGATGCTCCAGGAAAACAGGAACTTGATCCCGCAATACTAAAAAGAGCGGATGTGTTCGTGGATGACATGGACCAGGCCATCCATTCCGGAGAGGTGAATGTGCCAATCAGTGAGGGGATATATACCCCCTCGCAGATAACCGGAACGCTTGGGAAGGTGCTGACCGGGTCGATCCCAAAACCCTCCCCTGGCACAGTCACGGTTTTTGACTCAACCGGGCTGTCTATTACCGATCTTGCAGCAGCCCACCTCGCAATAGGAAAGGGAAGAACCATTGACCTGCCATTTATGCAGAATGCCGTAACACCGGGCATTATCGGAGTGAGAGAATGAAGAAGGTTTCCTGCCCGTCATGTGGAAAAGAGAACAGACCGGATGCCCGGACCTGTGCATATTGTGCCATGCCAATAGATGATAAACCCGCACCACACGTAGAACCGATATCTCCGTATGATGATCTCTTCTCAGATGATATCATCCCAGAAAAGCCACAACCAAAAGCAAAACCACTGAAAGGACCGGTACTGGAGCCTGATGCAGAGTTCGAAGAGCCTGCCGGAAGAAAACTGATGCAGATTCCGCTACCGGCAAACCGGGATATGGCTTTTCTTGCAGGGATAATCGGTGTGGGAATCATCCTTATCCTGGCGGTGTTCTTTCTGCCATCCACCCCTCCTGACCAGACATCAGTCCAGGTTCCGGAGATTACGCCTGAAGTAACCAGGGAAATAATCGAGACTCCAAAGCCGACACCAGATGTTCAGTCAGGGACCGGATACACCCAGTTTGACAACTTTTCAGATAAAGAGAGCGGGTGGGGATCGTATGAAAGTGATACGTTCCTGAAGTATTACTCCGGGGGAGAGTATCACATGATCCAGAAGGGAGAGGACCTCTCCGACCGCGCCCTTCTCGGAAAGGATGTCACAGATTTCGTTGCAGAGGTAGAAACACGGCTTGATTCAGGCCCGCTCACCGGTCAGTACGGGATGATCTTCCGGTTTGATAACGGGAACTACTACTCATTCGGAATCAATGGCCGTGGCTGGTTCACGGTCAGGAAACACATGGACGGAAAGGTGTATGAGATGATTCCCCTGACCGAGACCTATATTCTGAATAAGGGGTATGAAACCAACCGGCTCGGGATCAAGGCTGAAGGAAATACGCTGAGCCTCTATATCAACGGGAAGATGGTCAGGGCCATTTCTGACACATCCCTTACCCACGGGGATATCGGGTTCTTTGTATCCCGCCTGGCAGAACAGGGATTTATCAAAGAACAGCCGGTCCATGTCGCCTTTGATAACTTCAAATTCGGGGAGATATAATCCTGAACCCTGTTTCCGGGATGCCGTGGTTCACCGCTCCTGATATAATCCCCTTTATCTCCAGGATACGTGCATGAATCAGTATGCCGTCATCGTCATCGGGGGAGGGCCGGCAGGACTTTTCTGCTCTCTCCTTTTAGGAAAAGGGGGGTGCAAGACCCTTCTCCTCGAAAAGATGCCAACCTGCGGGAGAAAACTTCTCCTATCCGGTTCAGGTCAATGTAACCTTACCCATACCGGACCGATATCTGAATTCACATCCCATTACGGGGATCATGGGAGATTTATCAGACCTGCCCTGATGCACTTCTCAAATGTCAAGCTCATCAGCTTTTTCCAGGACCGGGGAGTGCCGTTTCGTGATGACGGGAATGGTAAGTATTTTCCTGAATCAGGAAAGGCCCGGGATATCCTCAATGTCCTGCTCAAAGAAGCGAATGAGGCCGGTGTCATCATCCATACCGGCGAGCCGGTGCATACCATCAGTCATGACATCTCTGGATTTACGGTTACCACCCGGACAGATACCTATCATAGTACCGGAGTTGTGCTCGCAACCGGGGGATATACCTATCCTGTAACGGGATCCACCGGTGACGGCTATACCCTTGCACAGGCTCTCGGGCATACGATTGCAGAACCAGGTCCTGCCCTGACACCGATCCATACTCAGAATTTTCCCTTCCGGGACCTTTCCGGTATATCCTTCTCTCAAGTACCGCTCACTCTGTACCGGGAGAAGAAGAAGGTTCATGAAGCACGAGGAGATCTTCTTATCACTCACACGGGATTTTCCGGGCCTGGAATCCTTGATATGTCCAGATATTTCAGGGCCGGGGATGAGCTCAGGGTCTCATTCATTCAGTATACGAATATCAATTCCGCCAGGGAGGGCCTGATCTCCCGTTTCTCATCAGGCGGGGTGAAACAGGTAAAGACCATCCTAACCAGCCTTCCGCTTCCGGACCGGTTTGTGAGATTGATCATGGAACTGGCAGAAGTTCCCCCTGATATGACCTGTGCGCAATTTCCTAAGGAGATGAGAAACCGGCTGATACAAATGCTACTTGAATACCCGGTTCAGGAGATGAAACTGGGCGGAGAGAATGAAGCGATGGTCTCACGAGGCGGAGTGTCCCTTGATGAGGTGAGAAAAGAGAGCATGGAGTCCCGAATCGTACCGGGTCTGTACTGTATCGGCGAGGTTCTTGATATTGACGGAGACTGCGGCGGGTACAACCTGCAGGCCGCGTTCTCAACCGGGGAACTTGCTGCGGATACTCTGTTAAAAAAGTTGAAAATTCTGGAGAAAATCTGAATCAGTATCTAAATCAGGATTGGGAAATTCCCCCCGCTTCCCTGATAAGCCCGCTCATGTCAATCCAGATGACCAGTTCTTTCTTACTCTCTCCTTTCTCACCAACATCCTTCTTAATGACACCGAGGATATGAGAGTCTTCACCGGCCCCATGAGAGGTCTGATCGATATCGGCCACATTCACGGTCAGAACCGAGGTGACTTCATCCACTACAACCCCGGTCTTTCCGTCAGTGACCGACTCATCAAGAACAATGAACCGGAGGTCTTCGGTATCTCCGGATTTTCCTTTTGTAATCTTCAGGAGCTGGCGAAGGTCCACAATAGTTGTGATCTCCCCTCTGAGGTCGATAATTCCCCTGATGTATGCCGGTGCATGAGGGAGTGGTGTTATCTTGGATGCTTCGACAATCTCCTTGACATCAAAGAGGTTGACTGCAAACTTGTCGTCACCAATGATGAACTCGACGACCTGAACCTCCTCGTTTCCATGCTCATTTGTTGTTACCCCTGCCGTTTGTGTTGCTGCCAGAACCATCTAAACCACCTGTCTGCATGAAACCGGTATGGACATACTCCTTCCGAAGCGCTCCATCCCCACCGAAAAACCCGGCATTTTCTCTCATCTTATGAAATCACTTGGTAATTCAGCAGGGTCTGCCGGCCGGCCCCCCTGAACGAATATGCTATCAACAAGTACCTACTTGGGTATAATCCTTTATATTCTTATACACACCTGCGTATATTGTTAGGAATTCTCTGAAACATGATTGCTCCCCGCCCTCCGGACCCTACTGAGGAGTATGTCAGGTTTATCTCATGGTTTTTGAAGCATCGGACCATGATATTCTTGTCAGATAAGACTTAAAAAAAGTTTACATTTAATCGTTTTCAGGACATCAACAATTCATCCATTTACTGTTTTTCAGGAATGCGAACCGTCGCATGATGGGAAGGGCAATCTTCGCTCCCAGGACAAGCACCTGAAAGAACGGACCTTCAAGCCGGTCTGATACCTCTTTGAGTCTCTCCGGGATATGAATCCCCTGGGGACAGGCAGAAAGACATGCCCCGCACCCGACACAGGCAGATGCAACCGAATATCCGCTCATAACCCCACCCAGACGGGCAGCATACACGGCATTAGTTCGCCAGGTATCCCCGAACATGAAGAGATTGTTGTACATCTCAAAGCAGGAGGGAATATTTACCCCAAACGGACAGGGCATGCAGTACTGACATCCGGTGCAGGGCACTTTCATCAGCGAATGCCAGGTATCGCTGACCCTCCTGATGACACTTTGCTCCTCTGCAGTCAGACTTCCCGGATACGCGGTCTCTGCAGTCCGGCAGTTCTCATCCACCTGTGCAAAATCATTCATCCCCGACAGGACCATGGTGATTTCAGGCTGATCCCAGAGCCACCGGAGCGCCCATTCTGCCATAGTCCGCTTTACCGGAGCCTGTTCCCATATATGTGCGATCTCACCGGGGGGATTCCTCGCAAGTTTTCCGCCACGCAGGGGTTCCATGATAAAGACTGCCAGGCCCTTTTGTGCTGCATATGTCAGGCCCTCCCGCCCTGCCTGACTGAACTCATCGATGATATTGTACTGAATCAGACAGCAGTCCCAGGGGTATGCATCCACGATCTCTTTAAAGGTCTTTGTATCTTCATGGAATGAAAATCCGGTATGTTTGATCCGTCCATCTGCTTTTGCCGTATCAAGGAACTCCATAACCCCACATGCCTTCATCCGGTCCCAGCTCTCCCGTCCTATGGAATGGATGAGATAATAGTCGATATAATTCGTATTGAGCCGGTTGAGCTGTGTATTTAAAAAGAAATCCATATCCTCCCTGGATTTTACCAGCCAATGTGGAAGTTTTGTTGAAATGGTTACCTTCTCCCGGTACCCGTCTGCAAGGGCCCTGCCAAGAAATGATTCCGACTGTCCGTGATGGTAGATCCAGGCGGTGTCAAGATGAGTGATGCCTTTGTCTATTGCATACCGAAGCAGGGCTTTTGACCGTTCCTCATCGATGGAACCATTCTTTTCAACAAATCGCATACACCCGAATCCAAGGATCGGGAGTTTTTCCTGTGTCCGTGGTATTTCCCGGCAGAGTATATCAATCACCTTTTCCTCATAGGAGGGTGTTATTCAGAGAAATGAAGATGGCACGGAATCTTCCATCTGGGTATTCATGACAGCCTGAACGGTTGTATACCGGGCAATGGCCTGATGTATCTTTTCACTCAGAACTGAAAAGACAACGGATGGATCACCGGTCTTCATCACGTAAAAATCGGCACCAGACTCTTTTGCATCCCCTTCGATATCTTCCTGCCTGATTCCGCTGAGAAAGATGAAGGGTGTTGATGTTCCACGCTTTCGAACCAGGTGCAAAAATTCAATGCCATTCATCTCCGGCATCTGATAATCTGATATGATGATATCAAAAGGGTTCGTGCGCAGTAAGTCAAGGGCCTGTTCTCCGGATTCTGCAGAGGTTATCTCATAATCTCCAAAAAGGGTGAGATAATCTGAAACTGTTGATCTCCACAGACGCTGATCATCAACATGGAGCACCCGGATTGGCTTTTCAGGCATATCAGACAGAGTACCCTATACATCCTTCGGTGATATATAGTTTGATATATGGAGGTCAGGGTTTTTGAGACCATATGCCTACGCTATGATTGGGTGTTCCTTATGTGTCTCCAAATCTCCCGTTTTTCTTCGTCCTTCTCGTATGCTTTACCATATCCCCCATAGTGCTTCTCTTCCCTTGCCATGGTATTGCATGGCATTACTGAATGCAAAGGCGATGTGCAGATCTGTTTTGCGCAATTGATTGGCAAATTCTTAAGGTATCGCGAGTTCCATGGTCATTCATCCCAGAAATATGGATACCATCCTGCTCTCCTGCAGGACCCTGGGAGAGAGAACTCCAGGAGAACAGGACGGTACCAGGTCAGATGTGTGGCTGGCACTTTTTTGGGACAGTGGTCATGGAACCAGGAGAAGAGGGATTGACAATGGCAATAGATGCTATCGTATCACAAGAAAGGACGTTTACGAAACTGAATCCAAATATCGAGTGTGCTCTTCGTGATGCACAGAACTGTAAGATGGCAGGGGATTATCAGCTTGCCCTGAACCTGTATGACAAGGTTATTAAGGAAGATCCGGCAAATGTTCGGGCATTACATTCAAAAGCGAATGTCCTGGACCTGATGGGGAATTATTCTGAGGCGATCCGGTGTTATGAATCCGCTCTTGAGTGTGATCCCCACAATGCCGAGGCATGGTATAATAAGGGAATGACCCTCCGGAAGACAGGCAGGCATGAAGAGGGTCTTGAACATATCAGAAAGGGCATCTCCCTGGCCATGGGAGATATCTGACAATTTCATCTTTTTTTTCTTTCTAAACGTTTTTATGGGTATTTCAGAAACATTTTCACTTTCACCCTGCACCCCTGAAGTTTATATGGTCATCATGCCGACCATCAGAGTATGATATCGCTGCCATCCTATCTGACAACGCTTGCCCCGTGGGAATTTTCCGTCTACATCGCTCCCCGAGACGTTATTCAGGCAGCGCTTCCGGATGCAGCAGGGGCATTCAGATCGGTCGTATACCTGCACGGGAACTCAGGGACCAGATTACTGAAGGAACACCCTGATCGGCATATCTCATATGTACTGGTTTTGGGGTTTGATGACCTGATGGCATATATTTCAGGGGCGAAAGGTTCTCTGCTCCTCATTGAGTACTGTGATGAATGGTTTATGGATGATCCTGATCGGATTAGAGCCTTTGGAGAGGTCTGTAAGAATTATTCCCGAAAGAGGGGGGCCGCAGTTCTTCTGTCGGTGAGGGTGAATTATGTTATCCGGACTCTTCAGCCATTTATCGGGCCGGTCCAGTGGGTGCAGACGTCTCCCCGGTACGCCCTGTCGCAGACTCCGCTTTTTGTATGTGAGGAGCAGCAGGTGTTCAGGTACGGGCAGCAGACTCTTGGAGTATAGCAATGGATGTATGCGATCGTTCGTGTCATGAGAGGTGAGGGGGTTAATCCAGTCACAGAATGAGATTGATAAGTATAATGGCTTTGAGATGATCTCATCCACGATGAGGCTGCAGAGTCATTCTTCCGTACCGAACTGGTCCGGCCTCCCCCGTTCCCCTCCGGTACGAATCTTGACCGAAGATGATGATCGAGCAAAAAAAGGGTTTTGCCGGTTCAAAACGGATCATCGATCCGTACCTCCCCGTTCTCTCCTGCCCGGACGGTACACACCATATTCCGGGGCGTACCATGTGTAGGTACATCCCAGCAACAGCCCCGGTGTTTACAAGACCGATCCCAATGGATATTCCTGCAACAATCAGGTCAATACTCACTCATCATCTCTGAATACAATCCGTTCGGTCATATTCAGCCTGCCTGCAACATCACTGGTATAGAAGGTCTCATTGCTCTGGTCCTGTGACGATGCACGGGCAAGAATCAACCCGGTCCCGTTGACCATCGTTGTTGCTGATGTCTCTGATGAGGTAAGATCCCTCGATGATGTATACAGGCCGGACTTCATAAGCCCGGTATACCTGATCTCATCCTCGATTCTGGTCCGATTTTCAGAAATCTCAAATACACATCCGCTCTTTTTCGGGGTCTGATTTGCTTCCTGCCCGGAGTACTCATCAATTCCCATAGGACCAGACGAATCAGCAACGGTGACGGCCTCTACCTTCCCGTCATTTACCTGCAACTCTCTTATAATCGAAGCAATACTGGTAGTAAAGAGGTGTGCTGCATAGGTCTGCCCCTGTCCGATGACAGAAGATGAGACCCATGATGCCCCGTCACACATGATGGTTGATGATATCGAGTCTGCACCGGCTAATCCGGCGATGAGCAGCAGAATACATCCAATCGCACATCCCCGGTTCATGTCTTCACCACACAATAATGGGGGGATTATGCCAGAGCCGGCACTGTATCTGCCCATGTCTCGATGGTGGAAAGGATGCTGTCCGCTTCAAAACTGGATACCGTTACCTTGTCCCGCCTGAAGGCGACATTGTACAGTTCTCCGGATGCTGCATGGCACTTGAGGGTGACACTAAACCCATCCTCTGAACTGTCATGGGAAGCAGTTCCCCCTATGGCGGTTTCCAGTGCTTCATTTGCAAGGATGTCTGCGATGATGGTGTCAAAGGCTGCGGATGACGGTGCCCGGATACTGATCCGTCCGACCTGTTTCCCGTCATTGTTTTCGTATATGACGGTCCCGGTGTAGTTTTCCGCACTCTTCTGGACTGCCGGATGGTTCTCCCCTCCTGACAGGTATGGTGTGCATCCCCAGGGGTTATCGGAAAGGATGGTCCCGATGATGGTGTTCATTGCTGCCTTGTTTGCGAACGGCGTTGCAAGAATCCGTTCGGCTGATTTCACAGTTGACTATGTCCTGAAATCTGGCCTGTACCTACAATGAAACTTGTATATCTTTGATACGTATATTAATATGTAAAAATTCACCTGATGCTTTATGGGAGAAATTATTGAAGCGATATATGAGGACGGAGTTTTTAAACCACTAAAAAAACCCGATCTCGCAGATAAAACAAAGGCAACGATAATCATTCAGGGCACTATTACGAGAAAAACGAAAGGAATAATGTCCTCAAACTCGATTGAAAAGATTATTGATGAGATAGAAGATGAAAGCCTTTTTTGATTCAAATATTTTCCTCTATCATCTCACTGGTAATTACTCCCTTGCTTCAGAATATATTGAAAAAGTTGAAATGGGTATTATCCAGGGATATATCAATGATATTGTTTACTCAGAAGTGATTCTGGGTTTTCTAAGGGCTCAAACTCAGTTATCATCAAAAAGAATACGAGAAAAATTACCTTATATCAGCATAGATTCTGATGATTTACAAGATCTCTTCTCAATTTTTATCAATCTACCATCACATTCAGGGAGTTATATCTTTCAGATTATGAATACCTATCATTTAATGCCTCATGATGCTCTTATTGCAGCTTCATGTAAACAGTATGGGCTTGGAAAGATTGTGACAAACGATTCAGATTTTTCCAGAGTAGATTTTTTGGAGATAATCAATCCCCCAATCCAAGAATCATAATGGTTGTTTTGTTGTTGACTTCTCTTCAGGAATAAAAAAAGGGACGGAAATAAGGGTTTCACCCGGTTTAAATACAGATCATCGATCCGTACCTCCCCGTCCTCTCCTGCCCGGATGGTACACACCATATTCCGGGGCGTACCATGTGTAGGTACATCCCAGCAACAGCCCCGGCGTTTACAAGACCGATCCCAATGGATATTCCTGCAACAATCAGGTCAATACTCACTCATCATCTCTGAATACAATCCGTTCGGTCATATTCAGCCTGCCTGCAACATCACTGGTATAGAAGGTCTCATTGCTCTGGTCCTGTGACGATGCACGGGCAAGAATCAACCCGGTCCCGTTGACCATCGTTGTTGCTGATGTCTCTGATGAGGTAAGATCCCTCGATGATGTATACAGGCCGGACTTCATAAGCCCGGTATACCTGATCTCATCCTCGATTCTGGTCCGATTTTCAGAAATCTCAAATACACATCCGCTCTTTTTCGGGGTCTGATTTGCTTCCTGCCCGGAGTACTCATCAATTCCCATAGGACCAGACGAATCAGCAACGGTGACGGCCTCTACCTTCCCGTCATTTACCTGCAACTCTCTTATAATCGAAGCAATACTGGTAGTAAAGAGGTGTGCTGCATAGGTCTGCCCCTGTCCGATGACAGAAGATGAGACCCATGATGCCCCGTCACACATGATGGTTGATGATATCGAGTCTGCACCCACGAATCCGGCTATGAGCAGCAGAATACATCCAATCGCACATCCCCGGTTCATGTCATCACCACAAAATAATGGGGGGATTATGCCAGAGCCGGCACCGTATCTGCCCATGTCTCGATGGTGGAAAGGATGCTGTCCGCTTCAAAACTGGAGACGGTTACCTTATCCCGCTTGAAGGCGACATTGTAGAGTTCCCCGGATGCTGCATGGCACTTGAGGGTGACACTAAACCCATCTTCTGAACTGTCATGGGAAGCGGTTCCTCCTATGGCTGTTTCCAGGGCCTCGTTTGCAAGGATGTTTGCGATGGTTGTGTCAAAGGCTGCGGATGATGGTGCCCGGATACTGATCCGTCCGACCTGTTTTCCGTCATTGTTTTCGTATATGACGGTCCCTGTGTAGTTTTCTGCACTCTTCTGGACTGCCGGGAGGTTTTCTCCTCCGGACAGGTATGGGGTACATCCCCAGGGGTTATCGGAAAGGATGGTCCCGATGATGGTGTTCATTGCTTCCTTGTTTGCGAACGGTGTTGCGAGAATCCGTTCGGCTGATTTCACGGTTGACTTTGCGACAAAATCTGCCATTGTTTTTCTCCTGTCACGGGTGTGACCATACAAGGTCGATGGCAGGATAGAGGTGGTTAAAAATTGAGGTGAAAAAATGGGAATAGGATGGTCTGAATCAGGTTTGGTTGGGTTTGTAAAACGCTGGTGTGAAAATATCAAAGGTATATGAAGAGTTCAGAGCTTTTGGGTTGTTCCAGGTTATCAGAGGGTATTGATGACAGGAATCACGATCTGTCTGGAAAATTCCGATCTCACAATGGCTAAGCCTTTCGGTTGGGCAGGGTTTTCTTTAGGGCTTAATGGCTAAGGACATGTTGAAAAAAACCCTAAGTTTCATTTTTAACCGATTCGTCGTAATAAGATCCCCGTGATTTCAAGTGGGTCAGGTATGCTTTATATCCCGTACGTAACATCTATAGTAAAGTCGATCTCATAGAGGTATATGCCAGCACGTGATGTTATTCTTGATGAAATAGATGAACCTGGAATGGATGACCAGGAGTACCTTATTTCAGTTGTCCAGAGCAGGATACGGGACAGGAAACGAAATGCCCTGGCATTACGAGCTAAAGAAGCTTTATCCAATGTTGCATCAGGGAATGTTCAATCAGGAGGTTTTAAGGAGCTTTGGACTGACCTGAATGATTGAAGTCGTATGGGATGACAAGTCTGATTTTAACTTTGATGACAAACTGGGGAGAGGGAAGGAGAAGGTAGACCGGTTCACAAAACTCATCGCGATATACGAGAACCCTGATCTTGATTTCATTTCCAACCGGGCGGAATGTGACGATCCCCCTGGTGATGCCTATGAATACCTGATCAGCAACTTTTCTAAAGATTCGGGGAAGAGTAAAGGGAACTTCTTCACGCCCTCGGAGATCTCCCGGATCATGGCAAAGGTCATCGGGATTACTTCGGAGACGAAACGGGGTCAGACCATCTATGATCCGACAGGAGGGTCCGGATCGCTTATTCTGAAAGGGGCGAATGCGGATCCGAATGCTCTTACCATCTACCTGCAGGAGAAGGACAATACCACCAAGGGGCATCTGAAGTGGATGGGGGTTGTGGTATGAGAGAGGAGAACAACCATATACTAAATGGTGTCACTATCTGAGAGTGGAAAGTGTGAAATAAGCCTTGAAACAGGTAAAATACAAAATACAGGATTTAAAAACATTTTGTTGACGTCAACAAACTGGTCTTTCAAGGTTCTGGTTTTGAACGCCATAACGATGATATCCCTTGGACCTGATGAATCGTATTTACCTATTATTATATATCGGTTTATGACTAGGCTTCACATGTATTTTTTCATCTCAATTCCCATTTCAGAGAAATGTGTGTCACCAGTTACAACTACAGCCTGAATTTCCCGGGCAGTTGACGCAATAATGGCATCTGCTAGCGAAATACCTGCTTTTTTGATGGATCCAGCCGACAGGGCAATTGAAATTGTTACCGGAATTATTGTAAGATTAGAAGTGAGGATAGGATGTAAACGTTTTTCTGACTCATCTTCTGAGGCTGTTGCACAAACACAAAAAAAGCTTAATATAAATTATTAAAGCTTAATTATATATATTATTAAGATCAATATATTATATGTCTCATCGCTATAACATGATTAGAGGATATGGTAATGAAC
>Ga0228535_1001130_pt1 | contig 48657 bp, 41 predicted proteins | sample SJ1metagenome_FD_168457 | JGI IMG/M metagenome (GOLD analysis project Ga0228535, IMG submission 168457) | Enriched culture of PCE-dechlorinating microbial communities from Ithaca, New York, USA - SJ1 | ecosystem: Engineered > Modeled > Simulated communities (microbial... > Unclassified | place... | reverse complement strand
TGAACAGGGCCTTCAGGAATAAAAACAGGACTCTTGCAGGCAGTGAGATCGACTCAGGCAAGGTCGCCTAGATTCTTTCATGAGGCAACGAATAGCTTTCACTTAGATTCTTATATGAGGCAACAGGGAGCAACAGGAAGGAGCAACAGGAAGGATGCAGCAATGGGCGGTATCAAGAAAGAAGCGAGGAACGGAGGAATAAAAGGGGATTATGCATAAAGCGATCACAACATCATTTCTCCAGGGTCCTGGAGACAATTCTTTGAAGAAAGGAAATGTTTTAAAGAACCTGCCAAAATTGCAGAATTTTTCTGAAAACGTTCTTGATATCGCCTGATCGCATTGTACAGCAGGAAGGAGCCCCGTGATCGAGGCTATGGGATCACCTTATTCCCCCCTACTCGCCCGATCGTTTGATCAGATCACCCAGAGCTGAAAGGAGGGGCTGGATATTCGAAGCGGTCGCCCTCCTGTTCATGAGGATCTCCCTGGAATTGACCGATGCTCCCCAGTAAGATGCGTTGACGCTCTCATCGGTGCTTAAAAGGGCACCGCTTAGCGACAGACCGGCGAAAAGCCCCTTGCTCATGGAATAACTGTATATGGAGGCTTTCAGGTTAATATCCGTGGCGGCACCGGTACTTCGTCCCGTTGGCCCTGCTGCAATATCTATATCAGCCCCAAGTTTGAACTTGTCGCCGTAGAAACGCTCCATCCCCTTCTCGTTGGAGACCACAAGCAGCAAAGCAGTGGACTGGACCCCTATCTGGAGACCGATGGAAGCACCTGTGAGGCTGATAAAACTGGGTCCATACCAGGTGTTGGTCGATGCATCCCGTCTCAGGATAAGCCCCTCGCCGTGGGAGCCTCCGATCCCTATGGCAGCCTTCACATAACTCGGGATAATGACCACCCCTTTGGCGGACTTGACGAGGTCGGCCATTCTCCCTGAATCATCCTGGGAGGACATCTCCCTCACCACGGAAACCGCGGAAGTTATCCTTTCGGTTGAAGTGGCCGCAAAAGCAGGAAGCGCAAACAAAACCACGACCGACATCAACGCCGTAACGATCATCAATTTCCAACGATATAGTCTTTTCATTGCGAACAGCCCCTTTCGTTGTTCTATCCTGCTGAGAAGATTATACACTAAAGCGGAACCAGGTCACCTGGCTTCATGCCTGATGAATGTGCCCCTGTCAAGATCCTCGAAAGCCTGTTGAAGTTGCTCCCTGGTGTTCATGACAATGGGACCGCGCCAGGCCACCGGTTCACTAAGTGGTTTGCCGTAAAAAAGCAAAAACCTCGCCGGGTCTTTTTCTGTCGAGACTTCAACCTGTTCTCCGTCGGCGAAAAGGGCAAGCTCGCCGTCGGAGACGGAGGAGTCAGTATCCATGTCGAAGTAGTTCTCCCCTTCAAGGTCGTAGGCAAAGGGATCCTGTTCACCGCCGAAAAGGGCCTTCCCCTGGACAACGTATGCAAAGGCCGTGTGTCCGGGGGATACCGGGATCACAAACTTGCTGCCGGCTGGCATCTCGACATCAAGGTAGCCCGGGTCGGTTACAATATCGTCCACGGGGCCCCTGACTCCTCCGATCTCCCCGCTTATAACCCTCACGGATACTCCTTCGGCGTTTGCAAAGACAGGGATCTGATCCTTCGTTATGTCGCGGTACCGGGGGTCCATCATCTTGTGTGACGCCGGCAGGTTGGCCCAAAGCTGGAACCCACCCATCCTCCCCTTTTCATCGCCTTTGGGCATCTCCTGGTGGATTATCCCGCTGCCAGCGGTCATCCACTGGACATCCCCGGGTGCTATGACCCCTGCGTTGCCAAGGCTGTCGCCGTGCTCTACTGTCCCCTCAAGCATGTAGGTAATGGTCTCGATGCCCCTGTGGGGGTGCCATGGAAATCCCCTGAGAAATTTTTGCGGATCGTCGGAACGGAAGTCGTCAAGGAGGAGAAAGGGGTCAAAATCCTTCGTTTCGCCAAAACCGAATACACGCCTGAGGTGGACTCCAGCCCCTTCTATGACCGGTCTGCCCCTTATCACTTTTCTTATCTTCCTTTCAATGCCCATTCGCGATACCCCCTTGCCATTGATCCAGGATCCTGATGCTTTACGTGAATTTTTCGAGGATCTTTCTGCTTAAGTAGATGCTATCCCGGTCAATTGCTGGCATCTCGCTCTGTCGTCCCCTCTGTTTCCAGGAAAGCCCGCTTGAGATCCCGGGGTTTTTTCTTGGCTTTTCTCTCTATTGACTGGGCCCCGGCCCTGGAAAACCTGCACCCGGTAGCATACTCAAGGACAACAGGCCTCCGGGAGGCGGTGTACCTTGCCCCTTTCCCCTCGTTGTGCTGCTGGAGGCGCTTATGTGGGTCCATGGCAATTCCGCAGTAGTACGTGCCGTCTGCGCACCTTAAAAGGTAGACGCAGTAAAGACCCTTATTGCCGGTATCGGGACAAGGTCCTGTCAATCCTTTTCAATCCCTCTACCAGACGGTTTTCATCGACCCCGAAGTTCATCCTCAGGTGGTTCTCTATTCCGAAGCAGCTCCCCGGTATAACGAAAACGCTGTCGTTCTTCACCATGTCCATAACGAGTTCCCATGAAGAGACAGGAAGATCGTACCTCACGAAGGCAAAACAGCCTGCCTGGGGTGGGGTGAAGGAAAGGACCCCTGCGTGGCTGTTCACCCATTCCGTGAAGGTTGCCAGGTTCTGCCTGACGATCCCCCTGTTGCGGTCGAATATTTTCCCCCTCATGCCCGGCTCCAGGGCTTTTGTCGCCAGGTAGTCGCTGAAAGTAGTAACAGTGGTTGAAAGGAAGTCGTGGTAGAACCAGGACATTTCCGCTATCTCACGGGGACCGGCCACCCACCCTATTCTGAGACCCGGCAACCCGAAGGACTTGGAAAGCCCGCTGATAACGATGACCTTGTCGTACATTCCCCAGAAACTGGGAGTCATTTCATCGGTCTGCTCCGCACCCCTGTACACCTCGTCGGAGAGCAGGCAGGCACCTGCTTCGGAGGCGACATCCACGATATCCTGCATCTGTTCCCTTGTCAGGACAGTACCTGTGGGATTGTTCGGATTGCAGACGCAGATCAGTTTTGTCTTGGGTGTAACGGCTTTTTTCAGGCTCTCCAGATCCAGGGACCAGCCCTTTTTGGGGTCAAGGTGGAAGTTTCTGACCACTGCACCGTTTGATTCGACGACATGAGAAAGGAGCATGAAATTGGGGATCATGAAAGCCACCTCGTCCCCGGGCTCAATAAGCCCCCAGGCCATCAGGAACAGGGCTTCGGCAGAGCCGTTGGTCATGAATACGCTGGAAGGGTCCATGCCTTCGTAAAATGAGGCTACTGCCTTCCTGAGGTGTTCAGTCCCCGCGGTGTGGACATACTTCAGATGAAGGTCGTTGTAGACTTCCTCCATCTCTTCTGGGCTCAGGATCTCCCTTATGAACATCGGGTATATGCCCGAAGCGCTCAGGTCATATTCGACTTCGTTCTGGAACCTGGCAAGGGTCCTTTCCAGCTTGAACTCCTCTATCTTCATAACATGCCTCCGTAAAGGGAAAGATGGAAATCATGCATGCATTCTACCGCTCTATCAGCAGGAGAACAATAACACCAGGGGTTTTCAAAATATACCGGCTAGGGTATAATGTCAGGGAATATAGCAGGAAGGGGGGAAAGATCATGGGTTGCTGCAATAAGCCGAAAGAGAACAATGAACCCAAACAGCAGGACAGCTGCTGCGACAAGAAGGAAGAGAAGAAAGATAATAAGGATACATGCTGCGGAAGTCCGTGCGGCAAGGAAAAAGAGTAGTTGCTCTTTATAGCAAGAGGGGCCGTCTTTCAGGGCGGCCCCTCTTTTGTAGGACCATTAATGATCAGAGCCTTCTGACCACCATGGCAACGCCCTGGCCACCGCCTATGCAGGCGGTGGCCAGACCTGTCTCCTTTCCCTGGTTCCTCAGGGCATAAATGAGTGTCGCTAGTATCCTGGTACCAGTCGCCCCAATGGGGTGCCCCAGCGCTATTGCTCCGCCGTGGACATTGCACTTGCTCATGTCAAAGGGCATGACCCTGTGAACTGCAATGACCTGTGCGGCAAAAGCCTCGTTCAGCTCGATCAGGTCCATGTCGTCCAGGGACATTCCTGCCATTCCCATAGCAATTGGGACAGCCCGTACAGGTCCAAGACCCATGTGATCTGCCTCCAGGGCCCCACTTCCGTAACCGAGTATCTCTGCGATCGGGTTAAGGCCGTTGGCCTTTGCCCAGTCGGGGTCGGCTATAATGACTGCGCTCCCGGCATCACAGAGTGCCGAGCTGCTGCCAGCCGTTATCGTCCCGTCAAACTTGAAGATGGCCGGAAGCCCGGCGAGTTTCTCCAGACTCGTGTCACCCCTGGGGATATCCTCTGAAGCCCATTCAAGGACCTCTTTCTTCTGCTTTACAGTTACAGGGATCGTCTCTTCGGCAAAAAGTCGGTTATTCATTGCCATAACGGCTTTTCTGTGGCTTTCCAGGGCGTAGGAGTCCTGCTCTTCCCTCGTTATGCCGTACTCTTCTACCAGGATCTCGGCGGTAGCCCCCATTAGCATATTGGCCAAGGGGCACATGAAACCGTCATGGTGAAGGGTGTCAAGTGCTTTTTTATCACCCATCCTGTGCCCCCATCGTGCATCTGGAAGAAGGTAGGGCACCCTTGAGGCACTTTCCATACCTCCGGCGACCCCTGCCGGGATATCCCCAAGCCTTATTCTGTCGGATATGATCATTGCCGCGCGAAGGCTTGAACCGCACCTCTTGTTCACGGTAAAGGCCGGAATGGATTGTGGCAATCCTGCCTTGAACGAGGCTATCCTTGCAGGGTTGGCACCGACGCCGGCCTGCCAGCCGTTGCCCATGATCACTTCTCCTATATCCCCCGCAGGCACAGAGGACCTCTCCACCGCTGCCTTGATAGCGAAACCGCCCAGGTCCGTAGCATCGAACCCCGACAGGACCCCCCCGAATTTGCCCCCGCCTGTCCTGCATGCGGCGAGAATTACAGGTCTTTTCATTCAGAACCCCTCCAGGTCTTTTCTTTGGTCCGACAAAAAGCTCTCTCTTGTTTTTACCGGTTCTTTACGCCTGGTGATCTTCGTCAAGCGCGGGCTCACGATCAAGATTCCCTATTCCTGATCACAGCCCTTCATATTACACAGATCTCGGGAAACCCTGTAATCAGCGGGAGTGACCTTTTTGAAATCCTCCAGGTCAACCCCGGGGGCGATCTCTTCAAGCACCAGTTCTCCTGAGACCATTCTGAGAACACAGTACTCCGTGACGACCAGACTCACCACTCCCACACCGGTCAGAGGAAGGGTACACCTGGGAAGTATTTTCGGATCACCCTTTTTTGTACAGTGTGTCGTTGCTACAATAACGTGCTTTGCGCCAGTAACGAGATCCATGGCCCCGCCCATTCCCGGGACCATCTTCCCCGGGATCCACCAGTTGGCAATATTGCCCTCCTGATCCACTTCAAGTGCCCCGAGAACGGTCGCATCGAGGTGTCCACCCCTGATAAGGCCGAAACTCATGTCGCTGGCAACAAGGGCACCCCCAAGGATGGGCTTCAGACACCGTCCCCCGGCACCTATGAATCGCAGGTCCTCTTTGTCGGGCTTGGGGCCCGCACCTACAACGCCATTCTCGGTCTGAAATATCACCCGTATGTCACCAGGGATGTAATCCGAAACCAGGGTGGGAATTCCAATACCGAGGTTGACCACGTCCCCGTCCTGGAACTCCATGGCCACACGTCGGGCTATCCGGTGGCGGGCTATCTCTTCATCAAGTACGGGAAGCATAGTAGGAATCCCCCTTCAATACCAGGATATCCACGAGAATGCCGGGTGTGACAACATCGTTGGGGTTGATCTGACCGATCTCCAGTATTGCGTCCACCTCGGCTATCACAAGGTCAGCAGCGGTTGCCATGGCGGGGTTGAAGTTGCGGTTGGTGCCAAAATAGACCAGGTTGCCATACCTGTCGGCCCTGTAGGCCCTTATAAGGGCTACATCAGCCCTGAGGGGAAGCTCGAGGATGTACCTTTTGCCCTCCACTTCAATGACCTGTTTCCCCTCCTCGTGCACCGTCCCCACTCCGGTAGGGGTCAGAACCCCTCCGAGGCCAAACCCGCCTGCCCTGATCCTCTCTACAAAAGTCCCCTGTGGCACCAGCTCAAGTTCCATTTTCTTTTCGTTGAAAAGACGTTGTGTACTTTTGTTGAGGCCTACATGAGAGGCCGTTACTTTCCTGATCTGACCGTTGACTACCAGCCTTCCGTGCCCCACGTCATCGTAGGCGGTATCGTTAGAAATAAGCCAAAGGTCCTTTGTGCCCGAGACGACCAGTGCTTCAACAAGAGTGTATGGTATCCCTCCGTAATTGAAACCTCCTACCATGATCGAGCTGCCGGCTGTTATCCTTTTGACGGCCTCCTCCGCCGACATGACGGGTTTTATGACGCTTGTCGGCATTTCATCTCTCCTCCCCTCCGATTTCCTTATCCTTCTTCTGAAAGTTTTTACGGCGCTGAAGAAGGTAGATACCTCCAAGGACCACTATCCCGATGACATCCGACATTAAACCTGGTTTGATCAGTGCAACCGCGGTTGCTACAAACAGGATCCGCTCAGGTGTGCCTAGTCGGCTTAAATAGAACCCCTGCACCCCTGCCGCAAGCGCAATGACACCAAGCATGGCTGTCACGGTTGACAGCAGGATATCTGTGATGCTCCCCTGGAAAAGCAACGCCTGGTTGTATGCGAACATAAAGGGGACGATGAAACCGGCAATTGCCAGGCCTACAGCGTTGAAACCGGTACGCATGGCATTTGCCCCGGCGATCCCGGCGCCTGCATAGGCCGCCAGGGCCACGGGGGGCGTTACATCGGCAATGACCCCGAAATAAAGTATGAAAAGATGGGCAGCGAGCATTGGAACACCCATCCGGTGAATGGCTGGCGCGGCAAGGGTGGACAGGATAATGTACTTTGCCGTAGTCGGCAGCCCCATCCCCAGGATTATGGAAGCTATCATGGTCAGCACCAGTGCGAGGAAAAGTATGCCGTGGGAAAGCCCAATAATAAATGATGTAAAGGCAAGGCCCAGACCAGTTATCCCCACCACTCCTATGATGATCCCCGAACATGCGCAGGCCGCCGCCACTTCGACGGCGGTGATACCCCCGTCTATGAAGGAATCGATGATCCTGCGGGGAGTCATCCTGTACTCGGGTGGCCCCAGCCAGCTGGCAACGATCAGCAGCATTATCGACCAGAAAACGGCCTTTATCGCCGAATAGCCCATGGCGAGGAAAATTATCAGGGTTACAACGGGAAGAAGAAGCATCCAGCCTTTTTTGAGGACTTCCCAAACTTTGGGAAGGTCCTTTTTGGGAATACCCTCTATTCCCTCTCTGCCCGCACGGAAGTGGACCATGGCAAAGACCGAGAAAAAGTAGAGACAGGCCGGGATAACGGCCGCAACAACAATGCTCCAGTACGAGATCCCCAGAAACTGGGCCATTACGAAGGCTGCCGCCCCCATGACAGGCGGCATGATCTGTCCCCCAGTCGAGGCAGCAGCCTCCACGGCTCCTGCAAAATGGGCCGGATATCCCACCTTTTTCATCAAGGGTATGGTGAAAGATCCGGTGGTAACAGTATTTGCAACGGAACTACCGGAGACGCTGCCCATGAGTGCACTGGCAACAACTGCTGCTTTGGCCGGGCCTCCCCTGCTCCTTCCTGTAAGGGACATCGCAAGATCGATGAAAAACCCACCTGCCCCGGAAACATTAAGAACAGAGCCAAAAAGGACAAAAAGGAATATGAAGGTCGCCGAAACCCCCAGTGGAACCCCGAATATCCCGTCTGTCCTGAGGTACATGAAGGGGGCCAGTTCACTTATGGGGAATCCCGGATGTTTCAACATCCCAGGTAAATACCGTCCGAAAACGGCATAGGATATGGCGGTAAGGGCTACTATGGGAAGCGGCCACCCCACGGTCCTCCTCGTGGTCTCTATCACAAGGATGGTCATAATAACCCCCATGTAGATGTCCGAGGGTATTGCGCGACCTTCCCTTGCCGTAATGGCCCCCCAGTTCATAAGTATATTCAGGCACCCTGCTATCAGCAGTGCCGCAAGCGCCCAGTCCCAAATATCTATTTTGTCCCTGGGGCGCTTTTTTGAGAAAGGGTAGAGCAGAAAAACAATGGTGCCCATCATCATCCAGTGAATGGCCCTCTGCTTCATCGCAAAGAATAGGCCAAAGGCTGCGGTATAAAGGTGGAAAAATGAAGCCGCAAGCGCAATACCTGCTATTACCCAGAATTGCCAGCCCGTCAGGTTCCTTTTGTTGCTTTCCAGGAGTACCGCTATCTCTTTACCTGTTTTCCCGGATTCTTTCGTCGGATCCTTCTCTTTTCCTGTATTCCGGGTCATGCACGCACCTCCCGTGCAACACGGCTGATGAGCTATCAGGGGCGGGAAACTCTTCCCGCCCCTCGCCTTGAGTTAACTACATATCAATGCCTTTCTCCTTGAAGTACTTGACGGCACCCGGGTGGAAGGGGATTATCCCCTTGCTCGCCAGTTCGGGTACAAAATTGGCCGCCTGGGGAGTCACATCCATAAAATCATCCTTGTTCTCGAGAAGGGTCTTAAGGAGGTTGTAAGCGATTTCCTCGCCCATGTCCGCGCGAACTACCATGTAGTTACCGTCGGCAATGGTAAGGGTTTCTTTTTCGACTGATTTGTATATGCCGGGTTTGAAGTTGAAGGGGAGAAGGAAAGGATTATCCTCCACGACTTTCTGGACTACTTCCTCTGGCAGGGGGATGAGTTTGACCTTGCGCGTTGCCTCGACTTCCATAACGGCAGCACCTGGAGCGGCGAAGTTCCAGAACACGGCATCGATGTTGCCGTCGGTAAGTGCCATCGCACCCTCGGGCTGGGTAAGCTGCGCAGCCTGGAGATCCTTGTCAGGGTCGATACCTGCAGCCTTGAGGATCATGCGGGTCAGGACCTGGTCTCCGCCTCCCGGGGCCCCAAGTGAGACCTTTTTCCCCTTGATGTCCCAGAAGGTTTCGATGCCGCTCCCCTCTATCGTCACAAGATGATGGGGGGCGGGGTACATGTTGAAGAGTATATTGAGATCAAGTTTGCCGTCCTCCTCGAATGCATCGGTCCCAGTGTAAGCCTGATAGAGCGTTGACCCCATGGACATACCCAGCTGGATCTTGCCGTCAGCCAGAAGGCGACAGTTCTCTCTTGAGGCCGCTGTGGAACGGGATGTAGCCCTGACGTCTATTCCGGCCTTGTTAAGGACTTCCGCCATGGCACCACCGAGAGGATAGTAGGTCCCGCCGACCCCGCCGGAGCCTATGGTTATGAAGGTGACAGCAAAGGCCGACCCGGCAAGGAAAACAAGAGCTGCTACCGCTAATGGCAGCATGAACCTTTTCATCGGTCATTCCTCCTTTTCTTCCGATCTGAGTCTTGCCCTTTCTATCCGCTTATCCTGACCCTCTATTCCTCTTTGCCACCTCCCTTTCAAACGGGCGTTTTCAGGAGGATGTCACACGCTGAATAAAGCCCCTGTTCCAGTATTCCGACGATCTCCTGGACCTGTTCCGACGTAACGTTGAGCGGTGGAGCTATCATAAAATTGTCACCATCAACGCCATCGACCATTCCGCCCGACGGATATATGACAAGCCCACGCCTCATGCATTCGGCAGTTACGATCGCAGAGGCTCTTTTCCCTCTAGGGAACGGGCTTTTGGAAACCTTGTCATAGACGATCTCAATTCCCCACATAAGCCCTCTACCCCTGACATCCCCCACGATCGGGATATCTGCCAGGGACATCATGGCTTTCCCGAGTGCTTCACCCTGGATGAATGCGTTATTGAAAAGTCCGTTCCTTTTCATGTAACGCAATGTAGCCGCTGTTGCCGCGCCAGAGAGGGGGTTCCCGTTGTAGGTGTGGCCGTGCATGAAGGCACCGCTCCCTTTCCTGAAGACATCCACTAACCTTTCGCTGGCAAAAACGCCACCCGTAGGGACATAGCCCGCCGCCATTGCCTTAGCCGCCGCCATGATATCGGGAACCACATTCCAGTGATCCACCGCAAAAGCCTTCCCTGTGCGCCCAAAACCGGTCATGACCTCGTCGGCGATCAGCAGGGCGCCGTACCTGTCGCATATCTCCCTGACCATAGGCCAATACTCATCGGGCGGGACGAGAGCCCCCACGGTGGAACCGACGATCGGTTCCGCTATGAAAGCTGCCACGTACTGTGGCCCTATCCTTTTGATGGCATCCTCAAGTTCCCGGGCACATCTGACACCGCAGGAAGGGTGCTCAAGGCCGAAGGGGCATCGGTAGCAATAATGGGCCTGGATCTTTGGATGCTCCTTGAACATTGGAGAAAAATATCGTCTCCTTGGCATATTGCCTCCGATGGCCATGGAACCAAGGGTGCTGCCGTGGTATGAGTTCCACCTTCCTATTACCAGGTGCCTGGACGTACCTGCGCCCTCCTTTTCGATGAAGTACTGCCTGGCCATCTTTACGGCCGATTCAGTGGCTTCGCTTCCACCGCTGACGAACCAGATGTAATTCAGGTCACCGGGTGTAATTTCCGCCACCTCCGCCGCTGCCTCCTCTATGGCCCTGTTGCGCCATCGTGAAGGGTGTGCAAACGCAAGGATTTCCAGCTGTTCCGATATTGCATCGGTAACTTCCCTGACCCCATGCCCAAGACTAGAGATAAGCGCCCCGCTGCACCCGTCAATGTAACGGTTCCCTTTTTCATCGTAGATATAGATCCCTTCCGCACGGACGGCCAAGGCCAGTTCTTCCTTGAAATTCCTTGGGAACAGGTTGCTGCGCCGGTCCACGGCTTCCATCTCCTTTTTCTGGTCTCCTGTTAAAATTAAAATTTCTTATAGCTTTCTTTCATAGGCCTTACATAGGTCCTGTTCCTGCTCCAGATCTGTTCCAGCCTTTCAAGCTTTTCTGTTACCGGTTCCCCAAGCTGTTTTGCGGCGGCCAGGATCACGCAGTTGATCACGCTCATGGGCGCAGTGAACGAATCTATGAAAGAAAGGGGTTTCCACGGAACGGTCACCACCACTTCAGACCATGTTGCCAGGGGACTGGAAAAATCGTTGGTTATCGAGGCGGTATGCATCCCTGACTGACTGGAAAAACGAAGGATCTCCAGGGTCCATGAAGTATACCGGGGAAAACTGATCCCAATAACAAGGCTCTTGCGTGATGCATTTGCAACTTTTTCGAACGCGGTCTCCGGGTCCAACAGGCAGATACCTCGAAAGAGCCACGAAAGGTAATAGCAGAGATAGTGGGCAAGCGCCCTGGAGCTCCTGTGACCTGCGACCATCACCTGCTCAGCGTTGACGATCATCGCCCCCAATGCTTCAAGGGCTGAAGTGTCGACCAGTGCCTGGGCTTCCGACAGGGTCCTGATATCTTCCGCAATAGCCCTGTGAAGATAGTTGCCCTCCTGGGCCCGGTCGTAATCCCTCAGCCTTTCCAGGGTTGAGAAACGCTCGATAAGGAGATCCCTTACGGCGGAGCGCATCTGGGGATAACCGGTATAGCCCAGTAAAGATGCAAAACGCACTACGGTGGATTCGCTAACGCCTGCAACCTCACCAAGTTGAGAAGCGGTCAAAAAGGCAGCATCCCTGGAGTTGTCCAGGAGGAACCTTGCAATCGCCTTCTGCCCCGGCGAAAGGACGGGCATTTTTTCTGCAATGCGTTCACCGATCATTTTTTACCCCTGCCAAAATGAATGTTTTCCTGCATACAAAGATAAATCATGCAGGAATTCCTGCATGATTTATAGTAACCTGCTTTTGCGTTTTTTGTCAAACAGTTCACACTGTCAATCCGTGCTCCGTATGCTCTTGTTGTTAATTAACGCAATAACCGGTATCGCGTTATGGATAGAGGTTTCTTCTTGATGTAGAATTGTGGTCATGAGAGATAAGCGGTCACGTCCTGAAGATCAGGTTTCCGTTACCTTCGACCCCAGGCGTCTGATAATGCCGATCTTCATCAGTCATCAACGTGATGCAGCATTCCCTGCACCCGGTATGTCCGGCGTATTGCACCTGGGCATTGACCGGGCTGTGGAATATGTTGGAATGTGTGCCGATTCGGGAATCAGGGAATTCATTGTGTTCGGCCTGGATTCACCTGAGAAGGACAGCATGGCTCTCAAGGCTTCGAGCCCTGACTCGCCTGTCTGCGCTGCTATCAGGGAACTATCATCTTCCTTTCCAGATAGCCGCTTCTGGGGGCATGTCACCCTGGCCCATTACACTGACCACGGCGGCAATTTCTGCCTTGGAAAAGACGGGCAGGTTGACTGGGAACATACTACCGGGCGCTTTTGCGAGATCTGCAAAGTTCTTGCGGAATCGGGGGCAGGGATCGTACTTCCTTTTTTGCTGAGACAGGGAGCGATCTCTTCGATCCGCTCTTTCCTTGAGGGTAACGGGCTCCTGAACACGGAAGTTTATTCTTACGGAGCCAAATTTAGGTCATCTTTCTACGGCCCTTTCAACAGGTCGACGGGGGTCACAGAGATTTCAAAAGGGGACCTCCAATTGGAACCTTCGGACAAGCAGGGGGCTCTCGAAAAGATCAAGAACGATGTATCGGAGGGCTCAAAAGGGATCGTGATCAAACCCGCCCTTCCCTACCTGGATATCATCGCCTCTGCCGGATCAGTTACCAAACTTCCACTGGTAGCCTACATGGTAAGCGGCGAGTACATGATGCTCAAACACGCCGGTGCCGACGGCATTGCCGACGGAAGACGATCAATGCTGGAAGCGCACCTGTCGATCTTCCGTGCAGGCGCAGACATGGTCATAACTTACAACGCTCTGGATCTTCTGAAATCGGGATCTTAACCCTGAAAGTACATGGGATCCCGGGGCAGCGCCTTTTTGGGCGGCTCTTTTTTTGCCTTCAAATGACAAGCAACAATTAAGCCTTTTACAGCAATGCTTTTATCAGCGGAGGAAGGACCACGAAGATGGTAAAAAGCCTTACGAGGTGCAGGAGGCTGACCCTGAGGGGTTCGGCCCCGAGTTCCTCGGAGATGGAGGCAAGCTGGGTGATCCCTCCCGGGCAGGTTGCCAGAAGGCAGGTCATCAGGTTCCATCTGGTCACTCTCTGTACTATGAAAGCGAGAATGATGCCCCACCCGAGCATGGCCGCCGTTGTCCCCAGTATGGTAAGAAGCATTTCTGCCAGGGTCGAGATGGTCTCTGCCGTAGCATTCAGGCCTATCAGGGCACCAAGGCCCAGTTGCCCAATGTGCCTGAGCATCAGCGGAGGGGCGCATACAGGAAGGCCGAAACCGGTCGCTGCGGCTGTAAAAACCATGGATCCGACAAAACCGCCGACAGGCACCCCGAGCATATAGAACAGGACCCCGCCCGCAGAACCAAGAGCCAGGGTGAAAAACACACCCCGCACCTGTAATCCCCTCCAGGGTCCATCAAGAGGCTGCTCGGGAAGACACTCCTTTGCCGCCGGGGTCTGGATCTCCCCTTTCCCGACGCTTTTGCTGATCCTGCTCGATATTACCGGCATAGCTATCAGTACCGATGTCAGTCTGAAAAACTGCATCAGGGCAACCAGGGCGGAGTCGGCATTTAACGTAAGGGCCAGCAGGCTCATTTCCGCAATACCCCCGGGAACCGTTCCAAGGATCGAGGTGGAAAGGTCAAGGGTAAACCATCTGCTTACCAGCCAGCCTAGCCCCAGGGGGAAACTGATCCACCAGATGCCGGCCAGAAGCGCAACTCCCATGCTGTTCTTTAGTTCCCTGCCAGCCTGAGCGGTAAACCGGACCCCGATGAACATTCCAAGAATGACCTGGAACAATAGTCCGGAACCAAAGGGGGGACCTGGCACCGTCCATCCCTTGACCGCAAAGAAAGCGGACGATACCATCGCGCCGACCATTATCGCCGCCGGTATCTTGAATGCCCGGAAGACAAGCCATCCGGGAACTCCAGCCGCAAAAAGGGAAAATAAACCGACAAGCCAGCCCATGAAAACCCCCTGCAAGACCATGCTAAAATAACTGTAATGTTTTTAGTTTGCTCTCACGGAAAGGAGAGAACAATGACCACAAAACGAACCGTATTATATATGGTAATAATAATTCTTGCCCTTTCCGCAGGGTATGGCCTTTGGAGAAACATCCCCGGCAGCGGTGACACGGCCAAGGAGGCAGAAAATATGAGCCCAGACAAGATCGTAAGGACCGAAGAAGAATGGAGATCCATCCTTACCCCTGAACAGTTCCGTGTAACCAGGAAGGGAGGGACTGAGTTCGCATTTTCAGGACAATATTACGACCACAAGGAAAAGGGCGTCTATAAATGTGTCTGTTGTGGTAACCCCCTTTTCGGCTCAAGCGCGAAATTCGACTCGGGAAGCGGATGGCCCAGCTTCTATGAACCCTTTTCCCCTCAAAGCGTATGGACACGGGACGACAGGTCTTTCGGGATGCAAAGGGTAGAGGTCCTCTGTTCAAGGTGCGACGCCCACCTGGGGCACGTCTTCTCCGACGGTCCGCCCCCGACAGGGCTTCGATACTGCATCAATTCCGTAGCTTTGGAATTTGAACCGGAATAACCTTCCACGACAGGATCCTGTTTCAACAGCAGAGCTTTTTTCTGTTTATTATAATGTTATAGTATCTGCAGCTTTCTCGGGTGAAAAGAAAGGTGGAAGAATATGGATCCTGTCAATTTTTCGGAACGGGTCAAATATCTGCTCAAAACGGAGTTGCCCCGGGGGGAAAAGGTTGTATCGGAGGGAATTGATCTTGGCCGAAGCTTAAAACCAGGAAGATCGGCTTTCATGAATGCCTACGGGGTGAATTCCGAGGCCGAATACAAAAGACAGTGCATCAGGGACAGAAAGATCATGTATCACTGCCACATCGGGATGAGTTCATGGAACGAGACCGCCAGGGGATTAAAGTATCTTCACAGGTCTCTGGCTTCGGAGGGTTTTTACCAGGACCGGGCAGGCATCTGCCTCGACAGGAGAATGGCCCTCCCCCCGGCTATGCGAAGGAACGCCCCGGCTGAGACTGGGCCACTTCTTGAAAACCTTGAGGAATGGCTTGCCGTTGGACAGGCCGCCCCTATCCAGCCCCACATGGGGGATTTCATGATAGGTTTTCCTGCATCAGCAGACAACACAGTCCTGGCACTGAGAGCAGGGGTAACGACCATAGGAAACCTTTCCCAGTTCTTCTCACATGAAGCTCCCGGCTGGAGGGATACCCCCTTCACCGCCGGGGAAACTGTCAAGGCCATAGCGCTTATGGGGGCATTGAGAGAACAGGGGACCCTGGTCCACTCCTACCTCGATGACGGGTTGGGGGCCCTTTTTACGGATTGCGCAACCGTTGCCGGATGGGCCTTCCTTGAGCGTTACATTGTCGAGGAACTTATGGGGGCAAAACTCGCCCACTGCGTTGGAGGCCTGGTCTCTGACCCCGTAAAGAGGTCGGGCTGGATATTCGCCCTCCAGGAGATCCACCAGGGGGACTGTGTCGGTTCCATGTTCTACGGTGATACCATCTCCTTTACAAGAGACTTTTCGTGGAACCGAGGAGTGGTAGCCGAAACCCTGCTGTGGGATATCCTTACCCAGATGGAGTGTCCCACGGGCCACGCCGTACTCTCCATACCAGTAACCGAGGCGGTTAGAGTGCCGAACGCGGAGGAGATCCTTGAGGCCCAGATCTTCGCCAGAAATATGGAGGGCGTGGCAAGACGGGTGCACCCTTCTTTCGACTTCTCTGCCCCCCGGGCTTTTGCCGAGAAAGTAGTTTCTGCCGGTAGAACTGTTTTTAACAATGCCCTGGATGGACTTTCCGATGCAGGGGTTGATCTGAAAGACCCCGTTCAGATGCTTTTCGTTCTGAAAAGCCTTGGCCCGAAGTTGTTCGAGGAAACCTTTGGTGCAGGGACCCCCAACCCGCTGTCGCTAAGGGGAAGGGATGCCGTCGTCCCCAACGATGTCTTTGAGCACTCCCTCAGATCTGTCGACAAATTCCGTGACAGTTTCGCAAGCCCGGATGCCAGGTCCTCCCTTGAGGGGCGCAGGATAGTCCTCGCTTCGACCGATGTCCACGAACATGCCCTGTTCGTCATTGAACAACTGCTTGAAATATCGGGGGTCAGAGTTGTCAATGTCGGCCCGGAGAGGAACCCCGACGAGATCGCCCATGCCGTGGGGGCGGAAAATGCCGACGCGGTCCTGGTGAGCACTCATAACGGAATGGCACTGGATTACGCCAACGCCATGCTGGAGGAGATGGAAGAGAGGAACCTTTCCGTCCCTGTCTTCATGGGGGGAGTACTTAACCAGAAGGTCGAAGAGAACGAAATGCCGATAGATGTCGAGGAGTCCCTGCAGGGACTGGGCATCAGAACCTGCAGCAACCCCATGGACCTGCTGGAAAACCTTGTCGTAATGTGGAAGAATGGGACCGATGAGGCAGAATGACATCGTGATCGGGATAGACACGGGGGGAACTTATACCGATGCAGTCCTTCTCGCTCGTGGCTCCGGAAAGGTCCTTGAATGGTCGAAGGTGCGAACCGACAAACAGAACCTCGGCTCCTGCATCAGGGAAGCAGTCATCAAACTTATCGAGAAAAACAGTGCCGCCAGGAACGCATCGGCTGTAAACCTCTCCACGACCCTCGCCACAAACGCGATCGCTGAAGGCAGGATGCGGCCTGTATGCCTTGTCCTTGCAGGATACGACGAAGACTCCTTCAAGACATGGAGTTTCGAAAAAGAGATCCCCTCCGGTAACATCATTTTCGTAAGAGGGGGGCATGACAGGTGGGGGGACGAATCATCGCCGCTTGATGAAGAAGAGATTCGAAGGACAGCGGCCAGGTGGAAGGACCGGGTTGAGGCCTTTGCCGTGTCTGCACTTTTCGGGAACCGCAACCCTGACCACGAGATCAGGGCAAGGTGGATCCTTCAGAGTGGATCCGGGCTTCCCTGTACCTGCGGCCACGAATTGACCGGAAAACTGAACGCACTTTCAAGGGCTTCGACCGCTGCAATGAACGCATCCCTGGTCCCGATAGTCAGGGAATGGATGGATTCGGTGGGATCTGCCCTTTCCTCCCTTGGGGTGGACGCACCCCTTCATGTTGTTCGGGGTGACGGCAGCCTTGTAAGTTCGACATGGGCGAAAGAAAGACCCATTGAGACCATACTTTCAGGTCCAGCGGCCAGCGCCATCGGGGCTTCCCGCCTGGCGGGACTATCCAGGGAAAGGGATGCCGTCGTGATCGACATGGGGGGGACCACTACGGATATCGTGCTGGTCCGGAAGGGATCCCTGAAACTCCGGGAAGACGGCGCAATGGTAGGGGGGTTCCGGGCCATGATACCATCGGGTGAGATAAACACCACCGCCCTGGGGGGCGATAGCCAGGTCTTTCTCAATCCCGACGGAGTGATATCAATAGGCCCGCTCAGGGCAGAACCCCTGTGCATAATTTCAAAAAAAAGGCCGGAAGTCATTGAACATATTTCCCGGATCACGCATAAGGGAGGTGCCTCATACGAAGACCTGGTCTTCCTTATCCCGGCCGGCAAAGCGGAGATCCAGGGAGACAGGGCAGAAAAGAGGATCATAGAGCGATCCGGAAATTCACTTCTCTCGCTTGAGGATGCTTCGAAAGAATTCAAGGACCCTGTTTCAGGCCTTGGGACTGTCATGGGCCTGGTCCGGTCGGGTAAGCTGGAAATTTCTGCATTCACCCCCACGGATGCCATGTGTGCCATGGGATGCATTCCATCCGGTGATGTTGAGACGGCCGTAAAGTCGGCGGAGATACTTGCCTCCCTGGGGCCCTTCGAAGAGGGGAACGCCTTTTGCAGGGCCGTACTTGAAAGAGTTTCCGAATACCTCTCACTGTTTGTTGTTGAATCCCTGCTCGAACGCCGCGGATTCCATGGGAGCAAAACCTCGGAGGAAAATTTCAGGAAAAGGCTGGCAGAAGAGATAGTGCGTCCCCCGAGCAGCGACGATCTGCTTTCCATAGGAGCTTCACTGAACACACTTATCATTGGAGTTGGAGCACCGTGCGATGCTTTTATCCCGAAGGCCGCCGGCCTTCTCAAGGCGGAGTTCAGCGTTCCTGATCATGCCCCGGTCGCAAACGCTGCAGGAGCTGCAGCAGCAGCCTTCAGTGTCCGCAAGGGGGTTCTTGTGCTTCCTCTCCCCGAGCGTGGAGGATTCAGGGTACATTTACCCTGGGGAACTTCGGACATGCCTTCTATAGAGGAGGCGATTGGATACGCGGAGACGTCAATGAAGAAATGGCTTGGCGGGATCGTTGCGGAAGAAGCTGAAGGGAAGGTCTCCTGGAAGTTGTCCCGGGAGAACAATACCGTGAAGCTGAAGGACGGTACGTCTTACCTTCTGGGGATAACACTCTGGTTTGAGGCAGTCCAGGATCGATAAAAGAAAAGGGAAGCGGCTCCAAACGGGACAGAAGTCGCTGAAGATCATCCAGGTATCAATTGTCCAACGGGAAGATACCGTTCCCATCCTTGGAGATAAATTCCTCAAAGAACTTCCTTGAATTCTCAAGATGCTGCCTGAGCGCCTCGATGGCGCCTTTTTCGTCCCCATCCCTCAAAGCCTGGACTATGGACGAATGTTCATCTTTCCCGATACTCCTGTAATCCTCAACTTCGAGGTACAGTCGGAGATACCTGTCGACGTTCGAATAGAGGTTCTGGATCATCTGGAGGAGCCTCGGGCTCTTTGCCGCCTGGTATAGGCTCTTGTGGAACTCCCAGTTCAGGCCGCACCATTTGTGGATATCCTTTTCGTCCCCGATCTCCATGTTGATGTAATCGCATCTTCGAAGGGTCTTCTCGTCAAGATTGGGGATAGCAAGCCTCAGAGCCTCCGACTCCAGAAGTATCCTTATGGAAAATATCTCTCTTGCGTCCTCCTCGGTCAAGCCCGTTACTATGGCACCCCTGTTTGGAATTATCTCGACAAATCCTTCTGCTTCAAGCTGACGGATCGCTTCACGCACAGGCGTGTGGCTCACCCCCATGGCCGCGGCTATTTCAGCCTGCCTCAAAACCTTCCCCTGGGGGAAAAGCCCCCTCATGATAGCCTCCCGGAGGACATTCACGACCATTACAGGCGTCGAACTGTTCCTGTCCGATTCCCGTTTGACCAGGTCCTTGAATTGAACCTTGTAGACAACCTTGCTCATGCGGATACGTCAACCCCAACCTGAAAAGATAAATGCCATTGGACTTCAGACAGTATGAACATTATATTATATCATCTATCTTTTTTGACATTAACACCCCTGGCTTTATCGGCGCCCTTGAGGTAAGCCTCTTTCAGGGCCCCCCTGAAGGCATAACGGTCAAGAACATAAAGGGTTTCGACTGAAACTCCCCCGGGGGTGCTTGCATCGGCGATAAGATCACCGAACGTTTTACCCTCCTTGCTCTCCCATAGCCTGAGACATCCGTAAACAGTCTGGTGAGCTACCGTCACAGCGTCTTTCCTGTTCAGGCCGCAAAGAACCCCGGCCTCGACCATGGTGTCAAGGAAGAGGAAAACAGCCGCGGGACTGCTCAGAGATGTCACTACACTGATCCCGTCCTCATTCATGGGGATACATTTCCCGAGCAAGTCCAGGACCTCAAGGGCGGACACTCTCTGTTCGGCTGTAACATGCCTGTTCATAGCGTAAGGAATAATAGCGCATCCGACCTGACTTGGAGGGTTGGGAAGAGCCCTTATCACTGCCAGCCCTTCACCTATGCTTTCGTATGCTTCCATAGGAACGCCCGCGGCAATTGTGAGAAGGACCTTGCCTTCGACAGCGGCACCCTCGAGGTCCTTGACCACTAAAGGTGCGATCTGGGGCTGAACACATATCAGTGTAATATCGCTCTTCTCAAAAACTTCCCTGTTGCTCTTTCCTGTGCGAACACCGAACTTATCACCTATCCAGACGAGTCTTTCAGGGTTAGCGTCACTGACAAAAACGCTGTCGCTATTGACTATCCCCGATGCTACGATCTTGGTAAGGAGCATCTCGGTTATGTGACCCGCTCCAATGAAGCCAAGACTCTTTTCCATAATATCACCCTCCTGTACCATTCTCCGGCGATGAGCACCAGCCCCCCGCTTATCGCGGGGGGCATCCATCAGCTGTTTCCCGTCAGGCGCTTTTTATCACAGTGGCTATCCCCTGTCCTCCGCCGATACAGAGGGAGACAAGACCGTAACCTCCACCCGCCTCTTTCAGTTCATGACACGCCTTCGTGAAGACGATCGCCCCGGTAGCCCCGATCGGGTGTCCGAGTGCTATCGCGCCACCGTTAGTATTGACTTTTTCAGGGTCGATCTTCAGTTCGCGAAGGACAGCCAGTGATTGGGCGGCGAAGGCCTCGTTCAGTTCGATTACCTTCATGTCCTCCAGTTTCAGACCTGCCGCCTCAAGGGCTTTGGGAACAGCAAAGACAGGTCCTATCCCCATGAACCGGGGATCCACCGCCGCGACCGACTGAGCTACTATTTCGCAGACAGGCTTCAGGCCGAGATCCATCGCTTTCTGTTTCTCCATGACAAGAACGACCGAGGCGGCATCGTTAAGGCTTGAAGCATTCCCCGCCGTAACGGTCCCGTCCTTTTTAAAAACAGGCTTGAGCCTGGCAAGGGACTCAAGGGTCGTGTCAGACCTGGGACCCTCGTCCTTGTCAATTACAACGGTCTGTTTCCTGGAAGCTATCTCCACAGGTACGGTCTGTGACGTGAACCTTCCCTCCTCCAATGCCTTGACTGCCCTGCGGTGGCTCTCGGCGGCAAATCTGTCCTGATCCTCCCTGCTTATCTGGTACTTCTCCGCAAGATTCTCCGCCGTAACACCCATATGTACGCCGAGCATCGGGTCTGTCAGAAGCGCGACAACACCGTCGGTCAGGGACACATGCCCCAGGCGAGCTCCACCCCTCATGTGTTCGGAGAAGTAAGGGCCGTTTGTCATGCTCTCGGCACCGCCGGCAACGCATGTATCGGCCAGCCCCAGCTGGATCATGCGAACAGCCTCATTGATGGCTTCCAGTCCTGAGCCGCAGAGCCGGTTTACGGTCAAAGCGGGAACTTCATGAGGTATCCCTGCCTTGACAGCTGCCAGCCGGCTAAGGTAGGTGTTCTCTCCAAACTGCAAGGTGTTGCCCATTATCACGTGATCTATCGCAGAGGCCTCGACTCCGGTCCTTTCAAGAAGAACGCCGATCACCCTCGCTCCCAGATCTGACGCGCTAACGGCAGAAAGACCTCCATTGAATTTCCCCACGGGAGTCCTCACCGCATCAATTACTACAACTTCTCTCAAAGCCGTTCCCTCCGTTCATTGCTTTTGTGTTTTGAGACGGAAGTTTTCTATGCCTGTTATTTCGTCTCTCCTGACTGATCGTCGGCCCCTTCTTCCGTCGCGTAGCGCCTCTCGATCTTCTGCCCCTCACCCACGATCGCACGAACGATAAAAATGTTGTTAGGCGGGCAGCCCTGGACGTATGTTCCACGGCCTTCCAGATGTTTTGCGCAGATCCCCACCAATATTGTTTTGTCCTTTTCGGCGCAGGGGGGAATAAGTTTCTCGTCAAGTGGTCCTGCTATAACATACTTGCCCTCCAGACAGCCCTCAAGCCCCTGGCTCTTGAGATCCATGATAGCGCTGATAACGGTGTTCCGGCACCCGGTGCAGGCGCCTTCATCAAGCATGAGCTTGAATGGGGGAACACCCTCGATAACGGTTTCGCTCGCACGCTTGAACCGTCTTTCGACATCGGCGATGGAAACATCTCCCCTGACCTCTATCTTGTCGAGATCCATCTCGCCGATTCCTCTTGCCGCAGCCCGGACGGTTATCATTACATCCTTGGGGTCGTATCCCATTATCTTCCCGCCTACAGCATCAGCTGCCACATAATCCCTGGAAGCAAGGATGAGCCCCATGGGCACCGGGGTCCCGAAGATGGGCCCCATCCCTTCCTGGCAGACGGTCGCGTCAAAGACGGTCAGTTCAGGTTTGAGGGCGGTCATGAGGTCCACTACACCTTCTAGGAGTCCGTCCCTGTGGAATGCCTTTTTCGTGGGGTCATCAATAAGGCCCTTGAGGTTTTTCATGCTCAGGGTCACTTCCGTCTGGTCGTGGGTCTTCATGACAGGAACACTTATTATCACGTCTGCTTTGCGTACGAGTTCCCAGGATCCCAATTCGGAAAAGACCTTATGCCCTTCCGGAACAGCTATCTTGGTCCGGGGGGTTGTCTTGAGGTCGATCACTTCATAGCCTTGTTCCCTGAGCCTGGTATATTCCCCTGCTTCGATGACCTTTTCCGTGTCCACTCCCGCGGCGGACGACTCGGCTATTACCGGCCGGCCGCCCTTTTCCAGAACCAGGTCGGCTATGGCTTTGCAGACTTCCCACCGGCTTATCGCACCCGTTACCCTGCCTGATGGGACAGCCACAAGATTGGGGTTGATGAGAACAAGATCACCGGTTTTTACAATATCATCCAGGCCGCCAACAATATCGACTGCCCTGCGAACAGCTTCAGCTATCCCTTTTTCATCATCCTGTTTGACCTTTACAAGAGAGACCGTGCTCATTTCGTTCTTTCCTCCTTCTGGTTCTGCGCGGCGCCTGCAGCTCCGGTTTTCATGGGGACTTTCTCTCTGTCCCTCAGGGTTCCTCCCTCAGGCGAACCTGGGTTTTCTTTTCTCAAGAAAGGCTTTTATCCCTTCATGGCTGTCGGGATGTTCAAAACAGGCCGCAAAAGCCTTATTCTCTATCTCGAGTCCCTTTTCTACAGGGTGGTTCCTTGAAAGGTTGAGAACCTTTTTCGCCTGCGACATGGCACTGCTGCTGCGGGCGGCGAGCAAAACGGCGAACGAGAGTGATTCATCCCAGAGCCTGTCCTCGGGGAAGACCCTGTCTACAAGGCCGCATGCCAGCGACCAGGCAGCGTCAAACCTGTTGCCGGTAAGTATCATTTCCCTGGCTTTCGATATTCCAACGATCGAGGCCAGCCTCTGAGTCCCCCCGAATCCCGGAATTATCCCCAGGTTGATCTCAGGGAGACCCAGCTTGGCCCCCTCCGCCGCAAAACGAAAGTCACACGCAAGTGCAAGCTCAAGGCCTCCCCCGAGGGCAAAGCCGTTGATAACCGCAACGACGGGCTGGGGCATCTCCTCAATGATCTGAAAAAGGTCATAGCCGCTCCTTGAAAAAGCGGCAGCCTCCCCGGGGGTGAAACCTGACAGTTCTGATATATCGGCACCTGCGACGAAAGCCTTACCCTTCCCTGTCAATATGACCGAACGCACATCCGACCTAGCGGCACACTCCCTGAAAGTTTCCCTGAGTTCACCGATGATCCGGGCGTTGAGCGCATTGAGGGTCCTGGGGCTGTTGATCGCGACTGACAGAACACCTTCAGCAGCATCCTCTACTACCACAAATTCCTTCTCACTGGTAACAGGCATCCCGTAACCTCCTCTCGAAGAACCGCACCTATCCCCGGGTGCCTTCGCCTGGATCCGGATCGATCCCTGCAAGGATCTCCGCAAGCTTTTTCTTACCCTTGATGCTGGAGTTCCTGTAGATCATTATCTTCTGGGCCTGGGGGGATCCTGCCCCATGCATTGATTCGACAAGGGCAGTACCGCCGGTAAGGTTCTCGATAAGCCTCATCATCCTTATCCTGGTCTCGGTATCGACGCCTTCACGGCCCTTCAGGTACTTGGTTATGAATGGCCCGATCTCCGGGTTGTTGAGATCGGCTTCGGATGGAAGGGTCGCCATGAGCCCGCCTGCAATATCCTGTGCCAGGCGGCATATCTCGTAGATATTCCTCGTCACGTTCTGCTTGGTAATGTTCGCAAGCATCGGGTCCGCAAGGTAGGCGCCCGAAGGGGTGGCACGCCCTTCATTGGAGCAGGCCAGGGAGCAGCTGTAAAGGGTCTCCGCCAGGTGGGTCATCTCCACTAGTTTGTCCCTGATATGGGAGGCAGATTCCACTCCGTTGTAGTCGGCAAGGGCAGCTGTAGCCCCTATGATGACATCGCTGACACCGGTCTTGCAGCCGCCGTAGTTCTGCCGGTGAAGTGTGGCGAAACGCTCCACCAGAAGACCTGCATACTCGGCCTCGCCGCAGAGATATACGTTCTCCCAGGGAACGAAGACGTCGTCAAAAACCGTGAGGGCTTCTCCTCCCACAATACCGAAACGGTGGTTGCCGGTGTCAATGGTGCTCTTTTCAAGGCGCCGGGTATCGTTGGTCTGGCGTCCGAAAATATGTATCACTCCCTCGGCATCGACGGGGAGTGAGAAACAGACCGCATAATCGGCGTCATCCTCGGAAAGACCCGTGGTCGGCATTACCAGCATTTCATGGGAGTTGACCATTCCGGTCATATGCGCCTTGGCGCCTCTGACTACAATGCCGTCGGATCTTCTCTCCACAACGTGAACATACATATCGGGGTCTTCCTGCTGGCCCGGTTTTTTGCTCCTGTCGCCCTTTGGATCGGTCATGGCCCCGGCGATCATCAGGTCTTCTCTCTGTACCCTCTCCAGGTACTTCAGAAAACGTGCGTGGTAGTCGGTGCCCTTGTCCCGGTCTATCTCCCAGGTTACCGAATAGACAGCGTTCAGTGCATCCCAGCCCACGCATCGCTGAAAACAGGCCCCCGTCTTCTGGCCAAGGAGCCTGAGGGCTTTCACCTTTTTGACCAGGTCATCGGTGTTCTCGTGGATGTGGGTCCAGCGGTTCACACGGTCGTTGATGAACGGTGAGCGCGCCGAGAGCAGTTCCTGGTGTTCAGGACGGGTGGCAAGTTCGTATGTCAGGGCAGCACAGTTGACATGGGGCTGGAAGGCCGGATGATCGACCACGCTGTCGACCTTCTCCCCGAGGTAGTAAACGACTGGCTTGAGGCTTCGAAGGCTTTCGATATACTCCTGGCCGTTCTTCATGGCAAAGTCACCTCCGGAGTCTGGATCTGGTTTTCGAAACTACTCATAAACGAAGAATCCCCTCTTCGTCTTGCGGCCGAGGAAACCGGCCCTGACATTTTTCCTGAGAAGAGGACAGGGCCTGTACCTGGTATCTCCGAATTCCTTGTAAAGGGTCTCCATCACGGAAAGGCAGACATCAAGACCTATCAGGTCAGCAAGGGCCAGGGGGCCTATCGGATGATTGGCTCCCAGCTTCATCCCCTTGTCGATGTCCTCCGCCGAGGCAACCCCTTCCATCAGGGCATATACCGCTTCGTTGATCATGGGAACAAGGATCCTGTTTACGACAAAACCCGGGGCCTCGCTTACCACGATTGGGGATTTACCCAGGGATTCGATGAAGGAAACGACATTTGCGACGACATCTTCATCGGTGGCCGCCCCCTTGACCACCTCCACGAGGGCCATTACCGGGGCGGGGTTGAAGAAGTGTACCCCCAGGAACCGGCCGGGCCGTTTCGTAACGGTAGCAAGTTCGGTAATGCTCAGGGCCGAACTGTTGGTCGCGAAAATGCTCTTCTCCCCGGGCTCCAGGCCCTCGGCCTTCCGGAATACTTCCTTTTTTAATTCCATCTCTTCTGTCGCTGCTTCAATGAAAAGGTCAACCCCGGAAATGCCTTCGGCCATATCGGCCACGGGGTGGATCCTGTCCATGATCATCTTTGCGTTCTCTTCGGTCTCTTTGCCCTTCTGGACGGCCCTGTCCAGGATCGACCCGATCTTGCCCTTGCCCTTTGAAGAATTCCCGGTGCCCCCACGGGCAGAGACCAGAAGCACTTCCACTCCCGCTGACGCCAGGACCTGTGCTATACCGGTGCCCATGGTCCCTGTTCCGTAGACCATTACCTTATTCATCAGGATAACCCCCTCTTGAGATCTTTTCGTTCAGTTCCGATCCTTCGCTAGATCGTACTTTTCAATGTTCCTGTCGGCCTTCTCCTGGATCGCTTTAAGTACCTCATTGAAATTTTCTTTTTTATAAAGGTGCTGATAGCGTTTCTGAGGTTTCAGGTATTCTTCCACAGGAACGGGTTTGATCTTCTGTGCCGACACCAGCCGGCCATTCTCGAATTCGACAATGGGGAACAGCCCTGTAGAGATGGCCTTCCTGGCCAGTTCGACAGTATCCTCCGGCTCGAATCCCCACCCAAGGTTGCATGGCGTGAGCATCAGGATAAAGGCCGGGCCAGGGTTATCCATGCCTTTGCGGACCTTTTTCTTCAGGTCCGCAGGATTTGCTATGCTGGCCGTAGCGACGTAGGGAACGTCATGGGCAAGGGCAATTGCCAAAAGGTCCTTCTTGCTGACCATTTTGCCGAAGGAGTCGCCGACCACTGGAGTGGTCGTGGTACCGGCACCGAGAGGTGTTGCGCTGCTTCCCTGGATGCCGGTGTTCATATAGGCTTCGTTGTCGTAGCAGATATAGAGGATATCGTCCTTTCTCTCAAACATGCCTGAAAGGGCGCCCATACCGATATCGTAGGTCCCTCCGTCCCCGCCTATGGCTACAACCTTTGTGCCATCGACGTTGCCCTTCGAATTGAGCCCGGCAAGAACACCCGTCGCGATGGCGGGGGCATTTTCAAAAAGGGAATGTATCCAGGGAACCTCCCATGAGGAACCCCTGAAGGGGCTCGTGAAAGTTTCAAGACACCCCGTCGGGGATACAACAATCGTGTTAGGTCCCGTTTCCCTGAGGATGAGCTTCACTGCGATCGCGCATCCGCATCCAGGACAGGCACGGTGTCCGGGGGCATGAAGTTCCTTAACTTCTGTCTGAATTGTCATCTTTAATCACCATCCCTTTACGCGATCAGCTGAAAAAACTTCTGTCAAGACCCATCCAGACCGTTTCCCGGGCTCCCTGCTTCTCTGCAGCCCTGGAAGCGATGTCCACGATCTCCTTTATGACCCTGCGGTTGACCTCTTTACCGCCGAGCCCTGCAATGAAGGGGACTATGACCGGCTGGGAAGATCCGCCGTAGAAAGCGGACTTTACCTCGGTAGCCAGGATCCCGCCCGAGTTGACGCTGAGGCTCTTGTCGAGCACGGCCACCACCGGTGCCTTGCCGCATGCGGCAATGATCTCCTCCCTCGGGAAGGGCCTGAAGGTCCTTACTTTGACGAGGCCGACCTTTCTCCCCTCCGACCTGAGTTCATCCACCGCGGCCCTGATCGTCGAAACCATAGAACCCATAGCCACAAGGACGACCTCGGCGTCTTCTGTACAGTGGGTATCGAGAAGGTCACCGTCGAAGTTCCCGAAGACATCCCTGTACTCCTTCGTTACCGAACGGATCTTGTCCTTAGCCTTCTCCTGGGCGATCATCATGGCATACCTGTATTCCATAAGGACGTCCTGGTCCGCGTAAGCCCCATAGGTCAAAGGGTTCGAAGGGTCCAGTTTCTGGACGGGAGTGAAGCTTCCCGCAAACTCCGCCACTGCCTCATCCGGGAAGACGGTAACAGGTTCATAGGAATGACTGATAACCCATCCGTCCATGCAAACCATAAGGGGAAGCTGGACATCGGGATCTTCTGCTATCCTGAACGACTGGACATGGGCATCGTACGCCTCCTGCATGCTCTCCACGTGGATCTGGAGGGCCCCTGTGTCCCTGAGGCTCATCGTATCCTGGTGGTCAGGCTGGATAGTGATAGGGGCGGAAATGGCCCTGTTCACAGCAGTAAGAACGACAGGCAGGCGGGTCGAAGCCATGGCATATATCACTTCGTTCATCAGGAGAAGCCCCTGGGATGCCGAAGCCGTGTAGGCCCTTGCCCCCGCCGCGCTTGCACCATAGACTATGGAAGCGGCCGAAAACTCGGAATCGGCCCTCACGAACTGGCTTTTCAGTTTCCCGGAAGAGACAAACCTGGCAAGGTCCTCAAGAATATGGGTCTGGGGTGTTATGGGGTAAACGGAGATAACATCCGGCCTGCATGCGCGAACCGCCTCCGCAACCGCCCTTGAACCCTCGAGAATAGCGGTTTTGCCTTTCACTTCTCTTCAACCTCCTTCGTTATCGCATCGACCGGGCATTCACGCATACAGATCAGGCAGCCCTTGCAGTAATAAAGGTTAACCTCGGCTCCGTCCTCTTTTATCTCCATGCAGGAATCGGGGCAGAATTCGGCACATCTTCCGCACTTAATGCACTTCGCCTTGTCCACCACCGGGCGGAAAGACCTCCACTTTCCTGTCTCAAGTTTCCTGGATTCGCCGGCCTTGCATACACCACCGAGCGGCAGGTCCATTATTCGACACCTCCAACCTGTTCGTAGGCCTTACGTACCGCAAGCACGTTCTTTTCTGCTATCTCCCCGGGGAACTTCTCCCTTATGGCTTCGGCAACAGCATCTACCGACACGAGGCCCGTGATCCGGGCAAGAGCCCCTATAAGGGCGGTATTCATGATCGGCCTGCCTATCGTCTCAATAGCTATACGGCTGGCAGGGACAAAAAAGGCTCTGACATCTTCACGGGATAACTCGATGGACGATTCAGAATTGAACAGGATCACTCCATCCTTCTTGAGCCCTGAAAGTACATCGACCATCTCCATGATCGTGGGATCCTGGACTATCACAAGGTCGGGCTCCTCTATCTTCTCCCGCAACTTGATCGGGGAATCGGAGATCCTGGCGTAGGCCTGGACAGGTGCTCCTCTCCTTTCCCCGCCACCCCCGAGGTATGGAAAAGCCTGGGCGAACTTCCCTTCAGCAAAAGCCGCCCCCGCTATCATTTCCGCCATGGCCACAGAGCCCTGGCCGCCTCTTCCGTGTATCCGGAGTTCCACCAGCAACATTGAACGCCTCCTTTTTTGAAATCCCTTTAAAAACATACATGAAAACCTTGTAACAACTAAACGTGTAGGATTTTAAAGATAGTGTACTTAATGTTGAAACCTGCATCGCAAGTATTGACATTATGCAATCCTATAATAATATAGGATTATAAAATGACCCTGTCAACGACAATTTCTTTCAATTTCCCTTTTGGCACTTTTTCAGTTCCAGATGTTTATTGACATTAGAAGAATTGGAAGGAGGTGCGGAGATCTCCTGAACAGGGCAAGAGAAAGAAGATCGCAAAGATCCGGCAACATCAGCATCTTTCAAAAACAGACTAAGGAAGGCGGTAATAATATGAAGAAGATCTCAGTTTTTGTGGCTCTCGTTCTGGTATTTGCTTTCTGCTTCGTCACAATAGGCGATTTCTCCAAGGCGGAAGCTGCCGACAAGGTTTACAAGTGGCGGCTTGTTACGCATTCCATGGTTGGAACCTACCGTTTCAAACACGTTGAAGCCTTTGCCGAAATGGTCAACAAGGCATCCGGCGGCAGGCTCGTGATAGAACCGTATGGCGCCGGCGTCCTCTTCCCGGTTTTCGACTCCTTTGACGCTATCAAGGACGGAGTGGTCGAAATGGGCCTCATCTTCTCGGCCTACTGGACGGGCAAGGACCCCTTCTTCGGGATCTTCGCCACCAGACCAGGTTCACCTCTCCTCACCTACCACGAAGGGATGTATCTTGACCAGAGAGCCTTCCCCCTGGTTGAGAAGGCTTACGCCAAACACGGAATCACGTACCTCGGAACCACCGACTGCTCAGTGCCGGAGATCCTGATGATGAGGACTCCCATCAGAACCCTGGAAGAATTCAAGGGCAAGCAGATCCGCTCAAGCGGACTGGGAGCTCAGTTCTACACTGCCCTCGGAGCTTCCGCGGTATCCCTCTCCGCGCCTGAGATCTACACCGCCCTGCAGACAGGCACAATTGACGCCGCTGAGTGGACAGAATGGAAAGAGAACGAGGAGATGGGCCTCCTTGAAGTCACCAAGTTCGTCATGGACCCCGCTCATCACGGCGGCACCAACGAGGACAAGGCCCTGACTGTGAACGCCGCGAAATGGGCTGAACTGCCCGACGACCTCAAGGCGATCGTCCTCGCCGCCCGTGATCACATGAGATACCTTTCGGCAATCACGAACTACAGCGAAGCTGCAAAGACAAAGCAGGAATGGCTTGCCAAGGGTGTTGATATCGTAACGCTCCCCGAAGAGGATGTAGTCAAGATCCGCGAGATCGGTGCAAACGTCCTCAAGGAATGGGCGAAGAAGTCCCCCGAATGCCAGGAGTACCTCGAACTTTACGCCGAGGTCCTCAACGAACTGGGATATACCAGGGAAGCGGCAACACTGGGATACAAGGCGAAATAACTTACCCTATCAGGGCAAGCGGCAGGGTTGTATTCAACCCTGCCGCTTACTGTTCTTAATCCTAACTGGGGGCTAAAGAAAATGGAAAGATTGGGAAGATACACCTCTTACCTTATTCTGCCGCTCGCATTCATCATAGTTATCGCCGTGATAATGCGTTACATCTTCCAGAACATGCCGGGATGGGCATTCGAGATATCACTTTTTCTTTATGGTGTCCATTTCATGCTTGGGGGCGGCTACACACATTTGAAGGGGAAACACGTTGCCGTAGATATCATCCAGAAATACGTCTCACCAAGGAACAGACGTATCCTTGACATCCTTTCCGAACTGGTCGTCGGTTTCTCGTCAGCAATACTTCTTTACCTCAGCTACCCCTGGGCAAAAGAATCGTTTCGCATCCTGGAGAGATCAATGCACCAGACGACCTTTGACCCGCCGATATGGTGGTTCAAGATGATAGTACCTATCTCAGCAGCCCTGCTTCTTCTCGCTGCCGTTACAAAGATCTTCAGACTTATCCGCAAGCCGACCGTCGAAAGCAGGTGACATCTATTATGGAAAACATCCCTCTTCTTATGTTCCTGGTACTTTTCATGGTCCTGGCCATGGGAATACCTATTGCCTTCGCTCTTTCAATGGTCGCGATCCTCTTCGGCTGGTCCCTGTGGGGCGTCGGCGGAATGAGATTGCTTGTAACAGCGGCCTGGGGTACCATGAACAACTTTGCACTGCTGGCAGTTCCACTTTTCATTTTCATGGCCCTTATCCTGCAGAAATCAAGGGTCGTCGAGGATATCTACGACTCCTTCTACAAGTGGTCAGGCCCCCTGAGAGGAGGTCTGGCGGTGGCGACAATTCTGGTAGGAGCGATCCTTGGCGCCGTTTCAGGGGTTGTGGCTGCAGGTGTTATCGGCCTTGGGCTTATAGGGCTGCCGCAGATGCTCAAGTACGGATACAACCAGCGATTAAGCCTCGGTTCGGTCATGGCCGGGGGGACACTGGGACAGCTTATTCCGCCCAGCACCAACATGGTCATCTACGGGGCTGTTACCGGCCTTTCGGTGGGAAGCCTTTTCGCGGGGGGCCTTACCTGCGGGGCATTCCTGGCCCTGCTTTACTGCGCGTACATACTTATCCGCAGCCTTATAAACCCGAAACTCTGCCCGGCCCTGCCCCTTGAGGATCGAGTGGACTGGCGGGGAAAGGTAAAGGCCCTCCGGAAGGTCTTCCTTCCCTCGCTGCTCATCGTACTGGTCCTGGGTTCGGTCCTTTCAGGAGCTGCCACCCCCACCGAGGCCGCAGCGGTCGGAGCCGTGGGTGCACTTTTCTTCAGCTTCGTCACAAGGCGTCTCAGTTTTGACATCGTAAAGTCCGCATCCATGGAGACCCTGGAGATCTCGAGCATGGTCGGATGGATAATAATCGGGGCGGCCGCCTTCGGCTCAGTCTTTTCAGGTGTCGGCGGCAACCGCCTCGTAGCGGAACTGGCAATGTCAATGCCGGGCGGTCCCTGGATGGTCTTTGCGGTCTCGGTGCTCTTCGTATTCTTCCTTGGAATGTTCCTGGAGCCGACGGCGATGATAATGCTTGCAGCGCCGATCGTGTCCCCGATACTTACCAGGCTGGGATTCGACCCTCTCTGGTGGGGACTCGTATTCATGGTGCTCCTCCAGGTTGCCTACCTTTCGCCGCCCTTCGGCTTCAGCCTTTTCTACATGAGAGGAGCCGCCCCTGACCACATAGGCATCGAGGAGATCTACATGTCAAGCCTGCCGTTCATGGGGATCCAGTTCCTTTCACTGCTGTTCCTGGTATTCTTCCCCGGGATAGCCCTCTGGCTTCCCAGGCTCCTGCTGAGCTAGAGAATATCTTTGTGGAGGTGACCTGATCAATGAAGGAAAAATTCGAAAACGTAGCGGTAGGGATCAAGGCCAATGTTTATTTCGATGGAAGGGTCATAAGCCGGAACGTGTTTTTTCCCGACGGGACAAGAAGAACCCTTGGGGTGGTCCTTCCGGGAACATACGAGTTCGGTGTAGGCGACAAGGAGATCGTCGAGATCGTAAGCGGAAGGGCCGAAGTTCTGCTGCCGCCCGACAAGAAAGAGTGGATGCCTGTCCGCGAGGGAGACTCCTTCACCATCATCCGCGACAGCAGTTACCAGATACGCTGCTTCGAGGTAGTTGAATACATCTGCGACTTCATCCCGGAAGCATAGTTCCGGGTACCTTGACAGGATAAAAGGGGCCCCCGGAGACCGCTTGTCTTTGGGGATCCCTTAAAGATCAAGGCATCTGAACAGGAGGTAATGGAATGCGTTTTTCCGCACGAAGCCATGCCCTCCCCGCGTCGCCCATACGGAGGCTTGAACCGTTTGCGGCGGAAGCCAGGGAGAAGGGAAAAAAGATCTACCCTCTGCACATCGGGCAGCCGGATATAGAAACCCCGGAACTGTTCTTTGAGACTTTAAGGAAATTTGACAGCAAGACCCTTGCCTATGGAACATCCCAGGGTGATCTGGACCTGATAGACAGGATCGTCGAATACTACGCAAAATTCGGGATACCCATCGAACGGGAAGACCTTCTTGTTACAAACGGCGGCAGCGAAGCCCTCAACTTTGCCGTCAGCATTGCCTGCGATCCCGGGGACAATATCCTGGTGCCAGAACCTTTCTTCCCGGCCTACGCCGCTTTTGCAGCATCGGCGAATGCTGAGATAAGGCCGATCACCACCCTGGCGGAGGAGGGTTTCCATCTGCCATCCCGCGGAGAGATAGAAAAACTGATCGATACTTCCACCAGGGCAATCCTGTTGAGCCACCCGGGAAACCCTACAGGTGTCGTCTACACCGGGGAAGAGGTGAAAATGCTTTCCGATATAGCCCGGGAGCACGATCTTCTTCTGATAGCGGACGAAGTGTACAGGGAGTTCGTCTACATGGATGAACCCTACCTAAGCTTCGGGAACATCGAAAGAATCAGGGACCGCCTTGTTATTGTGGATTCGGTCTCCAAAAGGTACAGCGCCTGCGGGGCAAGGATTGGCTGCCTTGTGAGCAAAAACAGGGAATTCATTTCCCTTGGGTTAAAATACTGCCAGGCCCGGGGGTGCTCCCCAACGCTGGAACAGCTGGGAGCGGCGGCGCTTTACGAGACGCCGGACTCCTACCTCTCGGAAGTAAACGAGGAGTACAGGAAACGAAGGGATATCCTTTTTGAAGGACTAAACGGGATCCCCGGCATAGTCTGCCGGAAACCGGAGGGAGCTTTCTACATTATGGCCAGGCTCCCCGTGGACGATGCCGAAAAGTTCATCATCTGGATGCTCCAGGAGTTTTCCGTCGACGGTGAGACGGTCATGGCTGCCCCCGCAGAAGGGTTTTACGCAACACCGGGGCTGGGCAGCTCCGAGATAAGAATGGCTTACGTGCTCAAGGAAGAGGACCTGAAAAGGGCGGTCGAACTTCTCGCGAAAGGAATTTCAGCCTATCCGGGAAGGACAGATCGTTGAACAGAGCTTAAACCGACTTAGGCAATTTTTCCCATGACATGGTAATTTAAGGTGACAGGACATGTTTGAAGGGGGATGGCACCTTGGGTTCAGACGACAAGAGATCAGTTCCTTTTGATGATGCCAGGGAGCAGATCGAGCGTGTCTGCCGGAGGCTCGCAATGCTTCACATAGCCTACGCAAGGACACTGGTTGAGGAGTTCGGGGAAGAAGAGGGGAAAAGGATTGCGGTAAAGGCCATCAAGGATTACGGAAAACGGATCGGCCTCGACGCGCTGAAAAGGACCCTTGCGGAAGGGCTGGACAACAGTCCCGGGAACTACTCCGAGGATCTCCCCGCCTACGGGCTTTACGAGGAACTGGAGAAACTCGAGACCGGGCACGGGCAGACCATCAGGCTTAAAGGCTGCGCGATGGGTAAGACATGGAAAGAAATGGGCGAAGAGGAACTTGGCAGGATCTACTGCTATGTTGACCCCGCAAAATCCATGGCCTTCAACCCCGACTGGGCATTGGTCCACTCCCGGTGCATGCCCGATGGAGACAAGTATTGCGACCTCCACTACAGGAAGACCTCCGAAAAGGAGAAGGAAGAGTTCCTGGAGGAAGATACCGACCTGGGCAAGATCGACAAGATATGAGAGCCCGATCATCATTCCGGGAGCCACAGACCCCTGGCAGATGAAGATAGGCAAACCCCTCTATTGCGGAGCAGGTTTTGTGGCTGTAGGCCTTGCAGCGGCGGGAGTGTTCCTCCCGCTGCTGCCGACCACCCCGTTCCTTCTTATTGCCGCGGCCTGTTTTGCAAAAAGTTCAGACCGTTTCTACAACGCGCTCCTCTCTCACCGGATCTTCGGGCCAATGATCAAAGATTACAGGGAAAAGGGCGGAATTGCCGCCCGGACAAAAGCTGTTTCCATCTCCCTCCTGTGGCTGACTATCTCCCTGTCGGCCTTCCTTGCCGTATCTTCCTGGCCGCTCAGGGGTCTCCTTTTCCTGGTCGCAACGCTGGTGACGGCTCATATCCTTTCATTCAAAACGGTAGAATAAAAACAGGATCCCCGGGCATGGGGTCAGGCAGTTTTTGAGGATACCAGCTCCCAGAGAGTTCCAGGTGTTATGATCCTGTTGTCTTTTTACAAGACCGGTTTTTTCAGGAGGGGCCAATGATAGAGATCCGCGAGGAACGGTCCGAAGATATCCCGATTATAAGAAAAGTGAACGAAATGGCTTTCGGCCAAACCATGGAGGCCGATATAGTCGACAGGCTCCGGGAAAACTGTCCCGGTCATTTATCCCTTGTCGCGCTGGAAGCGGGCCGGGTCGTGGGGCACATCTTCTTCTCCCCTGTCAACCTTGACGTCCCCGGACGGGTGATCGAAGGAATGGGGCTTGCCCCTATGGCCGTGATGCCAGACAGGCAGGGGCATGGGATAGGCTCAGACCTTGTCAGGAAAGGTCTGGATGTTCTGAGGGAGAGGAACTGCCCCTTCGTCATTGTCCTTGGGCACCCTGACTACTACCCCCGGTTCGGTTTCGAAAAAGCATCGAAATACGGCATTACCTGCCAGTGGGAGAACGTACCCGACGAGGCCTTCATGGTGCTGATCCTCAACTGGGTTGCCATGGAAGGCGCCAGGGGTGTGGCGAGGTACAGGGACGAGTTCAACGAGGCTTTGTAAGAACGAATGATCTGCCGTTAATGCCTTTCAGGTTATCCTCGACTGTACAAAAATCAACACGTCAATAACATTCTGCATTACCCAGGCAAGGTCAAAACACCTTGAGCTTGTCTTTTGCCTTATGATGCTCTTTTGCTTTGCCGAGTCGCTGCTGAGTATTGACAGAACCCAATGGCAGTTGTAATTTGGGAAAGATTTCTGACAGCCACAAGTCCCGGGTATCCATAGTTCGGGACATGTTGTTGTCTTAATTTGCATTTGGCCTTAACAACGAAATTTTCTGGATATTACATTTTTATCTGGCGAGGGGAGAGGGAACACAATGAAGAGAACGGGTTACCCTAAGTTATTATGCGGGGTTTTTGTGCCTTTGCTAATTGTCTTGTTTATTTCCCTTCTTTTTACAGGTCCTGTCAGCGCAACAGTGAATTCTTCCAATATTGACTACACGCTGTACACCAGCGCAACCTCGGATGATGTCTGGGAGAATGAGGCCACGATAACCACAAACGCCCAGCCGGGCATGGTGGCCGATGATCCTGTTTACAGTATTCCATCCCGGATATACAACAGGTATGATATCGGCTCCATCATCACATCCGGTAATTTCGCCCATGGGATGGTGGCCGAGGGCCTTGATTCCGAAGCCACGAACGAGGGGAGCATAGTGACAACCGGGTTCACTTCCCACGGGATGGTGGCCTCGAACGGCTCATACTCCGAAAACACAACCACAGGCACGATCCTGACCGATGGATCATATTCCTATGGCATGTTCGCCACCGGTTCCTCGGAAGCTTTCAACTACGGCTATATCGAAACCAATGGTACCGGTTCCCACGGCATGGCAGCAGAGTCGGGTTCCAGGGCCATTAACGATGGCGAAATAAGCACCTACGGAAGCAGCGCCTTCGGAATGTATGCACTGGACAGTGCTATCGTTCAGAATGACGGCAGTATTGAGACCTTCGGCCTTTACGCCCACGGCATGATGGCGGAGAACAGCTCGTATGCCTACAACGATGGCGATATAAAGACAAACCTCATGGGCTCCTACGGAATGTATGCCCTGAACGGTTCAAACGTTGCTAACTTTGGAACTATCGAAACTTTAGGTGAGGGTTCCCACGGCATGATGGCCGAAGGTTCGGGTTCGAGTGCGGAGAACTACGGGGACATTACTATAAACTATCGCGACACCTATGGGATGTACGCCCTTGACGGAGCCCATATTTACAACTACAGCCTGGTCACCATAGAAACAATGGAAGACGGTACTCACGGCATGGTCGCCGAGAACTGGTCCGATGCTGAGAACTCAGGCTCCGTCATCACTCACGGTGACGACGCCTACGGCATGGCCGTATATGACGGATCGTGGGCTGAAAATTACGGGACCATAGAGACCCATGGCGAAAACTCTTTCGGTATGTACGCCTACGACTCGTCCGAGGCCTTGTACAATGACGGGTTTATCGAGACCTACGGTACCGGGTCTCACGGTATGTACGCAAACTATTACTCCGATGCCCTTAATGATTATGTTGTAACCACGTCCGCCGCAAATGCCTACGGCATGTTCGCCTACGATAATTCGAATATTTTAAACGAAGGTTTAATAGGCACCCTGGGATCCGGATCCCACGGAATGGTCGCCGAGAATTATTCAGGAGCCTGGAACGCCGGCTATATTGTCACTTCCGGCGACAATGCCTACGGCATGTACGCCTATAACAATTCGGAGATATTTAACTCTGACTTCAGTCCAGACACGATAGAGACCTGGGGTGACGGTTCGCACGGCATGGTTGCCGACACGAACTCCTACGCCGAAAACAGCGACGAGATATTCACCCACGGCGACGGCTCCTTCGGGATGCTTGCCCTAAACAATTCAACCCTTGAAAACCTGGGCCTGATAGATACAGAGGGTGCCGGCTCTCACGGCATGGTCGCCAGGAGCGGTTCTGATGCCTCCAACTATGACGAGATCGTGACCCATGGCGACGGCTCCTTCGGGATGCTTGCCAGAGGTGCCGGATCGGAGGCTGTCAACGACGAAGAGGGCAGCATTCTTACCCTGGGTGCCGGCTCTCACGGCATGGTCGCGCGGCTGGGTGCGGAGGCATTCAACTACGGCAATATCGTGACCTCCGGCGATGAGTCCTTCGGGATGCTGGCCAGGGAATCGACCATTTACAACAGGATCACGGGGTCTATCGAGACACTAGGCGACGAGTCCCATGGTATGGTCGCAAGGGTCGACTCGGAGGCCTACAACAGGGGCTCCATCTCCACTTCCGGCGAAGGGGCTTTCGGGATGCTTGCCACAGGAGCATCGTCGATACACAACAGGGAGACAGGGACCATTTCCACCACAGGCATCGGATCCCACGGCATGGTGGCCGAAGGCGAGGGGTCTTTCGGCTATAACCGCGGATCGGTAGAGACCTCGGGCAACGCGGCCTACGGAATGCTGGCAAGCGGCGGAGCAGAGGTCTACAACCGGTCTGTCGGGACTATCGAGACCCAGGGCAGGAACGCCTGGGGCATGGCGGCCCTCGACGGATCCTATGCCAGGAACATGGGTTCAATAACCACCAACGATACAGGTTCCCACGGCATGTACGCCACTGGAGGTTCTACTCTCTTCAGCAGCGGCGACATAACCGCATGGGGGTCGGAGACAAGCGGAATGAGGGCCGAGGACGGCTCCTGGGCTAAAAACTCCGGCAGCATAGTTATGCATGGCACAGGCTCCTGGGGGATGTACGCCACGGGAGGCTCCGAGGCCTACAACACCGGCAGCATTGAGATCTACACTCCGGTATGGTCCTGGGGCGGCATGGCGGCCTTGGACGGCTCCTATGCAGAGAACAGCGGGACCATAGAGACCTTTGTCAGAGATGCTGTGGGGATGTCCGCCTACCAGTCAGAGATAGTGAATAATGGTCTGATCGTTACTCACTACAACGAATCCGGCTACAGCGGACCCATCGGCATGGAAGCAAGATCAGGGTCCGGAGCCGTGAACAACGGAACGATCCTGACATCAGGAGACCATGCATACGGCATGCTCGCGGATGTCAACTCCAGCGCGGACAACTACGGCTACGGCACTATAGCCACCTCCGGTGCAGGTGCTCACGGGATGATGGCCGAGGACGGATCGACGGCTCAGAACTGGGGCGAGATCACCACCTACGGCAATGCCGCCTTCGGAATGTACGCCCTTAACAGCTCCTTCATCATCAACTACGGTCTTGAGAGCATCGAGACCTGGGGCGACGGATCGCACGGGATGAAAGCCGAGAATGCATCCTACGCCTACAACGACGGATCGATCATCACCCACGGGACCGGATCCTACGGGATGTATGCGCTTAACGTTTCCAGTGCGGACAACTACGGTTATATAGTCACTTCAGGTGACGGCTCCCACGGAATGGTTGCTTCGGGAGACTCCATCGCCGTCAACAACCGTTCCATAATCACCAATGGCGGCGGGAGCCACGGTATGCTAGCCAGGGGCAGCTCAACAGTCAATAACGGAAGCTCCATCGAGACCTTCGGCGTCGGAAGCCACGGCATGGCTGCCTACGACTTCAACTCCCAGGCACTGAACTTCGGGCGCATTACTACCCACAATTCGGAAGCCTACGGGATGTTCGCCGTTACATCCCTTCTCGTCAACCTTGGCTCCATAGTCACCTCCGGAGACAATGCCCACGGCATGGTTGCCACGGACACATCAATTGCCACGAACTTCCAATTCAGCAGCATAGTCACCTCCGGAGACAATGCCCACGGCATGGTTGCCTCAAACGACTCCAGAGCCTATAACGACGGCTCCATCATTACCCACGGCTATGGTGCAGTCGGCATGTACGCCAAGGATAATTCTTACGCGCAGAACACTGGATCGATCATCACTAACGGCCAGGGTGCTATAGGGATGTTCGCGTTCAATGTCTCCAGCGCGGATAACTACGGCACTATAGACACTTCCGGTAAAGCGGCCCACGGCATGAAGGCCGCGGACGGGTCGACGGCCCGGAACTGGGGCGACATAACGACCTACGGCAATGCCGCCTTCGGCATGTACGCGCTGAACAGCTCCTTCATCTATAACTACGGTCTTGAGAGCATCGAGACCTGGGGCAACGGGAGCCACGGCATGGTGGCGGAGAACAGCTCCCTGGGCGTGAACACTGGATCCATAACCACCTATGGAGAGGGATCCCACGGCATGTACGCGTATGACAACTCCTACGTATACAACGACGGATCTATAGCCACCTCGGGTAAGTACTCCTACGGCATGTACGCGTATGGCAACTCTTACGCCTACAACGACGGGTCGGTGATCACCCACGGCCAATATGCCAAGGGCATGTACGCCTCCTACGCATCGAGCGTCGACAACTACGGCTCGATAGTAACCTCGGGTGACGCCGCCGATGGCATGTACGCCGAGGAGTACTCCCACGCCTACAACGACGGGTCGGTGATCACCCACGGCGACAACGCCTACGGCATGTACGCAGAAGTTAGCTCCCACGCCTACAACGACGGGTCGGTGATCACCCACGGCGACAACGCCTACGGCATGTACGCCTACGAAGCATCGAGCGCCGACAACTACGGCACGATAGCCACCTCGGGTGATGGATCCTACGGCATGTACGCGGACGATGACTCCTATGCCCACAACGAAGGATCCATAATCACCTCTGGCTCCGATTCCTACGGCATGTACGCCTACCACTTCTCAAGCGCCGACAACTACGGCACGATAGCCACCTCGGGTGATGATGCCCACGGCATGAAGGCCGAGGACGGATCGACGGCGAGGAACTGGGGCGATATCACGACCAACGGTGCAGCCGCTTACGGCATGCTGGCCTTCGACGCATCAGAGATCTACAACTACGGTGCCGATAGCATCGTGACATGGGGCGACGGCAGCCACGGCATGATGGCTGAAACGGACTCCTACGCCTATAACGACGGATCGGTAATAACCCACGGCGACGGATCCTACGGCATGTACGCCCTCGACGTATCGAGCGCTGACAACTACGGTACGGTGGTCACATCCGGTGCCGGGTCCCACGCAATGGTCATATCGGGCGACTCCTACGGGTACAACGAGGGGCTGCTCGAAGCATCGGGCGCAGGCAGCGACGCCGCCAGGGTCATAACCAGCGACTTTGTCAACGCGGGGTGGCTTGACAGCCTTGAAGGCAACGCGGTAACAGCAATGGACAACAGCCATGTGACAATGCTTGACGGCTCGATGCTGGTCAACTCCCACACTTTGGCCGGCGATGACACATCACAGCTTCTGGTGAGCATGGACATACCGACCCAGATGCAGCCCTTCTCTGCCCAGGTGCAGGGATTCGAGCTCTTCACCAAGCAGGGTGACGGCTGGATGACCCTTGAGGAGGACTCCTACGTATACGGACACACCTCCAACAAGGGCGGTACCCTGGAGATCTGGCCGCTGAGCCAGTTCGTGACGGACAGCTACTACCAGTCGGCGGGCGCCATGCTCTACGTCTACATGAACCCCGACTCCTACCTTGAGCTTGACGAGATCCCGCTGTGGGTCGAGAACGACGCCTACATCTCGGGCACCCTCACCATCGACGGCTCCACGGCGACGCTGCCGGGCTTCTACACCTTCATAAGGGCCGATACCTACTACGACGACTTCGAGACACAATTCGTCAACCTGAGCCCGTACTACCTGCCCTACGGCCCGATATGGCTCGAAGGGGACAGCTGGCACTACACGAGCCTTCTGGGCTACAGCTTCTCGGAAGCGGCCCTGGGGCTGGTCTCGGCGATCGACGACTGGTCGATGCTGAGGTGGGTGATGGCCAACCACCTGCAGGACGTGGCCGACAGCATCAACGACATGGAAGTGGGTGAAACGAAGATCCACGCCCGGGTACTTGCGGGGCAGACGAAGCGCGACCCGTCAGGGGAGTTCTCCGCGGGGTTCGACTCCACCCAGAAGGGTCTGAGCATCGGCATCGACAAGAAGAGCAGCCCCGACACAGTGTGGGGTCTTTATGCCGGTTACACCGAAAAGGAGATGGACTTCACCTCCGTACCCATGGCCGCCTCCGACTGGGAGAACCAGGACACCTGGCACCTGGGCGGTTACATAAGCAAGAGGAGCGGCAACTGGATACTCTCCAACACGCTGACATACCGCTCAACGGACCACGACACGTACAGGAAGCAGGCAGGCGGGGACGCCACGGCAGCCTTCGACAGCTGGGCTGTAACGAACGACATACGTTTCGGCTACGTAGCGAAGGAGATAGGGGAAGGCTCCAACTGGCAGATCATCCCCGAAGTTGGCCTGAACGTCGGCTACTTCGAGCGTGACGGCTACAGCGAGAAGAACGGCTTCACCTACGGAAAGTTCGATACGACGGTGGTTGAGAGCGTGCTCGGAATACGCCTGAAGGCCGAGTACGAAAGGGCGAACGGATCGAAGTTCGTGCCGCAGCTTCGCCTTGCCTGGGTGCACGTACTATCCGGCGAAGGCATCACCATCGACCAGAGCTGGGGCGGGACGACGCACTGGTTCACCGAGAACCTCGACGACGACTACTTCGTGGCGGACCTTGGACTCTCCCTGTACAATAAGAACAACATGGATATCTCTCTGAACTACAACGGCCGCTTCAGCGACAGCAGCACCTCGCACGGCGGCTGGCTGAGACTGCAGTGGAGGTATTAGTACGTGACTCGTAACGCGTGACTAGTGACTCTGAAAGCCGAAAAACAAGGCGGCAGGCGTCAGGCTGCAGGCAACAGGAAGGGCAGAAACCCGGAAAGCGAAGCAAGGTCTTGTCATTCCGAACCGCCGGAGGCGTGTGAGGAATCTGGATCGAAATAATTCTTTAGACCAGATCCCTCTTCCCTTTCAGGAATTCGGGATGACAACAGGGGCAAGTCCAGATCTCCGCCGGCAGACGGACGTCCCGCGCTGCGCTCGGGATGACAGCAACATAACTAGGGCGTGAGACGGGGGGTAAAGAGCGGCAACGGCACCCATTCGCTTCCGCTCCGGGCAGAGCGAAGCCTACCCCCCAGGCAAGCTGAAGGACGCGCCCTAGTCGCTACGCTCGGGTCACCTGGTCCCAACGAGGTACTGGGTAAACGGGGAAAGCAGCAACGAAATCAGATACAAGCAGGGGGCGGCGAGAGCCGCCCCCTGCTTTATGATCTTCCGTGCCGGTGTAATGATCAGGAATCGGAACTTCCTGAGGAAGCGGTCCTTGTGTCCCAGAATCCGGGATCAAGCTTTCCCGAGTAAGCCTTGAAAGGCTCTCCCGGGTTCTTCATAGTAAGGTACAGTTCCGGAGATCCATTCTCAGGAATAGCCACTATCCAGCTGGCTACGGTCCGGGAGGAATTTTCGGAAGAACCTGTCCTGAAAATGCTGTCATCAGGGCCGGAGTTCACATCCTGGCTGAATTCGACAAAATCATCCAGTGTCAATTGGCCTTTGCTGGAAGACATCAGGGACATGATCCGGTCGTAACGGAACCTGCTGCTCCTGGATGCCTTGCTGTTGAAGGACTGCAAGTCCTTCGCGATGTAATGATTTGTCTGTGCCAGGAAACCATCGTCTATCAACCTTACGCTGGATCTGCCTCCAGGCGCGCCTTCAATGACGGCTACCTGGTTTCTGTCTGCGATCATGTAGTAAGAGGATCGGACAAACCGATCCATTTTTGATATGACTTCCTGTACGGAAGCAAAAGAAGAAAGAATATCATGCGAAGATATCGGATCGCCGTCATTTGAAGAACGCTGAGAGGAGGGTATCACCGAAGCAGTGGCCGTAACAACAACAAGACCTTTTTCGTTGATACCGGCCTTGAGTCCCGGACTGTCCCCCCCAAGGGCGAACAAACCCAGGTAGCTGTAGCCCCCAGGTATGTTGACCTGCCTGAGATGGTGGGTCTGACCTGGTTTCCAGTCCCTGTTCTTGGCCACAAGAGTCATGTTTCCCTGGGTTGTTGTTCCATTTGCTGCCCAGAGAGTACATGGATCAGCTCTCACGGTACCGATCGATATCGTAAGGAAAACCGCAAGGCACAATACTGCAATTGATCTGACACTGGAAAAATGATCGTTCTTGACCCTTCGCACAATCATCCCGATGCTCCTGACTGAAACGGCACACCGGGTCTCTGAACAGCCTGGCGGGGAAAATGCAAGAGGTCAGGGAAGGCTTTAAAACTTTGCCTTCGGCAGCCCGGCTGTCTTGCCTTTCGGCTTAAGACCCGTAGCTTTGCGTCACCGCCTTTCGGCGGTTTTGCCGTTTCGGGCTATTCTTTTGTAAAGGTTCATGCCTTTGTAAACAAAAACGCCTTCCGGAGAATCCGAAAGGCGCCAAATCTTTACACCTCTTCGGCGGCCCGGCTGTCTTGCCTTTCGGCTTAAGACCCGCAGCTTTGCGTCACCGCCTTTCAGCGGTTTTGCCCTTTCGGGTGATCTATTACACTTTATCTGACAAAAAATACTTTCTAGCGTATATTATGATATTCATTCACTGTTATTTGTCAAGTTTTCAAACTAAGCCGTTTAGCGTATTCATGATGCCAATTATATCTTTGCAACAGTTCTCCAGGAGGTGGAAATAATGTTCATCCGGAATAAAACGACTTTCCTTGCGGCCTTTCTGACAGCCATCCTGCTGTTCTGTTTACCTTTGCACAGTGAGTCTTCACAAAAAATCGAGGAATTTTCTTCTTTCTGCTCCAGGGATTCCTGGGATAAGGTCGCACCCTCCCCCGGGGAAATTGGCGAAGAGGAACAACGGGCCCTTTTCGACCGAGTTATAACGACACTTCTTTATCCCGAGAATAAGCCAGATGAAACCGGGTCAGATCCTGATGATGGATCTTCACAAATAGTTTTCGTAAGCGTCAGCGACGGAGAAACAATAGCCCATGTGGCTTGCGGAGAGGGCAAGAGCCTTTTGGGAGCCCTGGAATCTGCCATCGATAATCTTGCTTTTGATCATAAAAAACAAAGGGACAATTTGTGGATCAAGATAGACATCGTCCAGGAGACAAGACTGATCAAAGACGGGGCAAGAAACCTTCCTCCTTACGCCACCCTCGGTCTTTGGGGTTTGGCCTTCCCTGGAGGCAAAATAGGCTCTTTTCTTCCCGAAATGGTCGTTGCACGGGGAGCATCCGATGGAATGGGGCTCCTCAATGCGAACGCAATCCTTGAGACAAGGCACCCTGAGGCCGAAAAGATCGCCCGGGATATTTTTTTCGGAAAACCAGTTGATCTTCTCGTGTTCACGACTCGATCATTGTTCCATGATGGATCCAGACATTTCGATCTCTACAGGGGATCCGGCAGGTCTGGAGAACTCACTGAAAACAAATTACTGGAAGCGGCAAGGCTTTCCGCAAAATACCTCGCAAGGAACGTAGATGATCAAGGGCGTTTCAACTACATTTATGACCCTCTTAAGGACACCTACCCTGGAGGGTACAACATTCTTCGGCATGCAGGAACAGTATATTCCATGCTTGAATATTGCGAACATGCAGGAGATCCGGAAATACTGAAGGCTGCGGAAAGAGGCCTTTCCTACATTGAATCCAGAATTGAACGCATGAGGAAGAAAGGGGCGGGTATGGCCGTTGTCGTTGAGGATAACGAAATAAAACTCGGCGGCAACGCTCTCGCAGCCCTTGCAATTGCAAAACACATCGAAGTGACGGGCGATAGGGGTCACCTCCCTCTTCTACGAGAACTGGGAGAATGGATGTTGGCCGTTCAGAACAAGGAAGGGGATTTCCTGGTACACAAACAGCGCTATTCAGACGGGGCTGTTTCAGATTTTCGGTCAGCCTATTACCCCGGGGAAGCCATACTGGCGCTTATGAGGATCCACCGACTGGATCCCCGATCGAAATGGCTTGATGGAGCCTCCCGGGCGGCCCTCTACCTTATTACTGTCAGGGATAAAGAGCTGAAGGAACAGGATCTTCCTCATGACCACTGGTTACTTTACGGCCTGGAGGAACTTTACAGGCAAAGGAAGGACCCCGTCTTCCTGGAACATGTTTTAAGGGTCTCTGCCGGTATCATCCGGGCACAGAACCGTAATTCTGTTTTTCCGGATTGGAACGGGGGCTTTTCCAATGATCCCAGATCAACTCCTGCTTCAACACGCATGGAAGGCCTTGGAGCAGCTTTCCGAATGGCGTCAGGGGCCGGCATGTCAAATGAAGCTGACAAAATTCTCGAATCTCTGATGCTGGGCACATCTTTTGTGCTGAACAACCAGATAGGTCCTTCCTGGGCGATGTACATGAAAGATCCAAAGGCCTCCCTGGGTGGGATAAGGGAAAACCTTACAAGGTTTGATATCCGTATCGACTATGTACAGCACGCTCTTTCAGCCTTCCTTTCTACCGCAAAGATACTTGCGGAATAGACCTGAGAAGCATATCTCCGGAAAGAAGGCAAGTTAATTTAAAATGTTTCCATTTTAATCATTTTTGGTATTGACAGATATACCCCCTGGGGAGTTAAATATATTCAGGCATTAAGGAACCTTATTTCTGAATTAGGTAATTCCGGAGTTTAAACCAGGGGGTGAACAAAATGAATATAAGAAAGATTTTTATAAATACTGTATTGGTTGCAGTATCAGCAGCAATGTTTTTTGCTCCAGGTTTTAGCGCTTTCGCGTCAGGGGGCATTAACCCTATCGTAGTGAACCAGGTTGACGACCGTTACGAGTGCAACTGGGAACTCGTCACACCGGAAGAAGCGGAACAAAACCTCGATTTTCTTATGAGGCTGGGGGTTTGTGGTATTCCTTCTTCGCTTCTGGACGGCGATGACGATGATGACGACGATGACAGTTTTGGCGGATATGGAGCCGACGGGCCGGACCGGGATCAATCAGGAGGCAGTTCCAGTGGCGGAACCAATAATCCCGGTCAGGGTGGAGATAATCCCGGACAGGGTGGAGACAACCCCGGTCAGGGTGGAGATAATCCCGGACAGGGTGGAGACAACCCCGGTCAGGGTGGAGATAACCCAGGACAGGGTGGCGACAACCCAGGTCAGGGTGGCGACAATCCCGGACAGGGTGGAGACAACCCAGGTCAGGGTGGAGACAATCCCGGACAGGGTGGAGACAACCCAGGTCAGGGTGGCGACAATCCCGGACAGGGTGGAGACAACCCAGGTCAGGGTGGCGACAACCCAGGACAGGGCGGAGACAACCCCGGTCAGGGTGGAGATAATCCCGGAGGCAGCAACTCAGGCCTCGGTGACGGGACCAACCCCGGACAGGGTTCCGGCAACAACAACGCCGGTGACAATCCCGGGGGCGGCGGAACCGATAACCCGGGCGGGGGCGACAATCCCGGTCAGGGTGGAGACAACCCAGGACAGGGTGGAGATAACCCAGGACAGGGCGGAGACAACCCCGGTCAGGGTGGAGATAATCCCGGACAGGGTGGAGATAACCCAGGACAGGGTGGAGACAACCCAGGACAGGGTGGGGGTAACCCCGGAGGCAGCAACTCCGGTCTCGGTGACGGGACCAACCCCGGACAGGGTTCCGGCAACAACAACGCCGGTGACAATCCCGGCGGCAACGGAGACGATAACCCGGGCGGGGGCAACAATCCCGGTCAGGGTGGAGACAACCCAGGACAGGGTGGGGGTAACCCCGGAGGCAGCAACTAAAGAAGAACAGTACGACGATTAAAGAGGCGGGGGCTTAGACCCCCGCCTCTTTTTTAACCTTATGGCGAGTGGGTAAAAATTGATCTCTCAGAAAATCTCACGGGACTGGATCTCAGCGAGGATTGCATCTGCATCCTCGCTCGAAAACCCTGCGAAAGCATGTTCATCTGAAGGGAAGGACCCGCTTTTGATGTCAGCCTTGAATTCCTTGAAGGCATCTACTATCTCTTTTCCGATCAGCCTGTACTGTTTTACGAACCTGGGGGTGAACCTGTCGAAAAGGCCGAGCATGTCGTGCAGGACCAGGACCTGGCCGTCGCAGTATCTTCCGGCGCCGATCCCTATCACAGGGATATTGACCACCTTCGACATCACTCGCCCTATCTCCTCGGGAACGCACTCCAGGACGATCGAAAAAGCACCGGCCTCCTCCACTCTTGCAGCATCGTCGAGCAACTTGAGAGCCGCATCCCGTCCCTTGCCCTGGACCTTGAACCCACCAAGAAGGACGGCCGTCTGCGGGGTGAGCCCCAGGTGACCCTGGACGGCTATCCCGGCATCAACAATGGCCCTGATGATATCGGGGTGCGCGCCTTCCAGTTTCACGGCGTCGCAACCGCCTTCCTTTACAAGACGGTTTGACGAATGGATCGCCTGGGATATGCCTTCGTTATAGGAGCCGAAAACAAGGTCGCCGATCACAAGCGGCGAAGGGGCTCCTTTTACGACGGGTTTAATATGAGCGATCATTTCGTCGGTGGTCAGGGCAGTTGTTCCGTCATGGCCGAGGGTGGTCATGGCAAGGGAATCCCCCACAAGAATGATCTCAATCCCCGCCTTCTCCACCATAACAGCCTGGGAATAGTCGTAGGCCGTGACCATGGATATCTTCTCACTGGTATCCTTCATCTTCTGAAGCTGTTGGATAGTGACTTTCGCCATAGGACGCAACACTCCCTCAGTGGATCAAATCCTGCAACCTGATAATATAACAGAAATGCCTTCGAGTTATATGCAAGTTGATAAACAGAAACAGAAAATAACTTGTTCCGATATTTAACACAAAATAAGCGGGCACCCCTGGGGATGGAGTTATTGTCAAATCTGGTGTATGGGGTTTCAAGCGGCGTCCCTGTCTGGTTGATTTGTTGCCCGTACACCGTCTTTGAAAACGACACCTTCGATAACTTCGCCGATAAGATCGAAACCCTTGATA
>Ga0228535_1001128_pt1 | contig 48715 bp, 44 predicted proteins | sample SJ1metagenome_FD_168457 | JGI IMG/M metagenome (GOLD analysis project Ga0228535, IMG submission 168457) | Enriched culture of PCE-dechlorinating microbial communities from Ithaca, New York, USA - SJ1 | ecosystem: Engineered > Modeled > Simulated communities (microbial... > Unclassified | place... | reverse complement strand
TGGAGATCAACCGCAAGCTGCTGATGTCCCTGACGACCGCGGAGCCGGTGGACGAGGTGGTGGGCTACGGGCCTTCCCAGAAGGCCGTTAAAACCGAGTACAACGCGGACGGGACACCCAAAGCGACCTTTACCGCCACCACGGAAAACGGCGCCACCTTCTATTACACCCAGCAGTTTACCATCGAGGCCACCGCCTATACCTGGACCGGCAATACTACTTATACCGGCACCGTGCCCAAAGTGGGCACCGTGGCGGTGGACCCTGCCGTGATCCCCCTGGGCGCCAAGGTCTATATCGTGGGCTACGGTTTCGCTATTGCCGAGGATACCGGCGGCGCGGTGAAAGGAAATATCGTGGATTTATATATGGATACGGAGCAGGAATGCATCAGCTGGGGACGCCGGTACGCCACCATGTATGTGCTGGCGGAATGAACGGCGCGGAGCAAACCATGCGCGCCCTCAGGGAAACGGGTGTAACGCCCCACCGGCTGCGGGGGCAGAATTTTCTGCTGGACACGCAGGTGCTGGAGCGTATCGTTGGCTTGGCGCGCCGGGAGGAGCTGGACGCCGCGCTGGAGATCGGCGCGGGCCTGGGCGCTTTAAGCCTGCTGCTGGCGGAACGGGCGCGGCAGTTGACGCTGCTGGAGATCGAGCCGGCTTTCGCAGCGCGGCTGCAGGCGCTATTTGCCGACCGGCCCCATGTCACGGTGCTGCAGGCCGACGCGCTGGCCTTTGATTACGCGGGCCTGGCCCAAGAGCGGCGCTGGTCCTCTTACGCCGTGTTCGGCAATATCCCCTACCATATCACCACGCCGCTGCTGCAAAGGCTGCTCCCGGCAGGCGGCTGTTGGTCCTCCCTGACGCTGCTGCTGCAAAAAGAGGCGGCCCGGCGCATCTGCCAGGGGCAGGGCAGGGGGAACGGGCCTTTGCCGCTGCTGGCCGAATATTTCGGGCAGGCGGAGTTCTGCTTCACCGTGGGCCCGGCGGCCTTTTATCCTCGGCCGGCGGTGGATTCGGCGGTGATACGCATCCGGCGGCATGAGCGGCCGGTTGTCCAGGCGGACAGCGAGGGCCTGTTCCGGCTCATCGAGGCGGCCTTTGCCCAGCGCCGCAAAACGCTGCTGAATGCTTTGACCGCCTCCCATGCCGGGCTGAGCCGGGAACAGTGGCTGGATGTGCTGGCGGCCTGCGGCGTCAAGGCCTCGGCCCGGGCGGAGCAGCTGGGGCTGGGGGATTTTGCCCGGATCTATGAAAAGCTGAAAGGATAGGGAAACGATGAAATTAGTGTCCTGGAATGTGAACGGCGTGCGGGCGGCGGTGAAAAAAGGCGCTCCGGAAGCCTTGCGGCTGATCAACGCGGATATCGTCTGCCTGCAGGAAATCAAGGCCAAGCCGGAGCAGATGCCCAAAGAACTGATGGAATGGGAAGGCTACACGGCCTTCGTCAATGCGGCGGAGCGCCCCGGCTACAGCGGCGTGGCGGTTTTTACCAAGGAGGCCCCGCAGCGGGTGGCCTACGGCCTGGAGATTGCGCGTTTCGACAGCGAGGGCCGGACGCTCATTATGGATTACCCGCACTTCCGCCTGTTCAACTGCTATTTCCCCAACGGCGGCAACGGGCCGGAGCGGCTGCAGTATAAAATGGATTTTTACGAAGCCACGCTGGAATACGCCCGGAGCTCCGATAAGCCGCTGATCGTCTGCGGGGACGTGAATACCGCCCACCGGGAGATCGATCTGGCCCGGCCCAAAGAGAATGAAAAAAATACCGGCTTCCTGCCGGAGGAGCGGGAATGGATCGACCGCTTCCTGGCCGCGGGCTTCCTGGACAGCTTCCGCCTGTTCAATCAGGAGGGCGGCCATTACAGCTGGTGGGATATGAAGACCCGGGCCAGGGAGCGGAATATCGGCTGGCGCATCGATTATTTCTTGGTGGCCGAGGAGCTCAAAGACCGCATCCGGGACGCTTATATCCTGCCGGAGGTGCAGGGTTCCGATCATTGCCCCGTGGTGCTGGAGATCGGGGAGTAAACGGGACGCGTCAACGGAGTTGTCGATCATGGCGGGCTTAATGCCATTCAACAGAGGAAAGGAACTCGTGCCCACCGGGTCCCGCAATGTGTTTCCGGATCGGCTAAGCGCCGGCAGGGGTTTCCGCAAAAAAAGCAACAAGCGCATCGGCCATCGGTCGGTGCGCTTGTTCATGGGCGCGTGCCAAAAGTATCTTGCGCTGCCGGAATAAGCCCTGCGGCGCTGCCGGGCGGTTATTGCAGCTCCACCTTGTGAAACACCTTCTTGCCTTTGCGCAGCAGGGCGTAGCCCTCTTGGAAGTCCGCCGCGGTAATCGGCTGGTCAAAAGTATTGATCCGCTGGTTGTTCAGGTAAACGCCGCCGTCTTTGATCAGCCGCCGGGCCTCGCTGGTGGAGTTGACCAGCCCGCAGCGGAGCAGCAGCGCGATAATATCCAGGTCGTTGCCTAATTCCTCCGCGCCGATGGCGGTGCCGGGCAGATTGGCCGTGTCGCCGCCGCTGCCGAACAGGGCTTCCGCAGCGGCCTGGGATTGCCGGGCCGCCTCCTCGCCGTGCACCAGCCTGGTGACCTCAAAAGCCAGGCGTTTTTTGGCCGCGTTGATATCCGCGCCCCGCTCCCGGTCGGTGACGGCCCGCACCTCCGCCATGGGGAGGAAGGTCAGCAGGGCCAGGCAGTTGGCCACGTCCGCGTCGTCGATATTGCGCCAGTACTGGTAGAATTCATAAGGCGGAGTCTTTTCCGGATCGATCCACACCGCGCCGCCCACGGTTTTGCCCATTTTCACTCCGGCGCTGGTGGTCAGCAGCTTGAAGGTGAGGGCGTGGGCCGGGGCGCCTTCCACCCGGCGGATCAGGTCCGCGCCGGAGAGGATATTGGACCACTGGTCGCTGCCGCCCAGTTGCAGCAGGGCGCCGTAGCGGCGGTATAATTCCAGAAAATCGTAGGACTGCATCAGCATATAGTTGAATTCCAGGAAAGTCAGGCCCCGCTCCAGGCGGCTTTTATAGCATTCCGCGGTCAGCATGCGGTTGACGGAGAAAAAGCGCCCGTACTCCCGGAGAAAATCAATATAATTTAAAGCCAGCAGCCAGTCGGCGTTATTGACCATCAGGGCGCCGCCTTCGCCTTCGAAATCGATGAAGCGGGACAATTGCCGCTTAAACCGCTCCGCGTTGGCGTCGATCATCTCCTTGGTCATCATCTGCCGCAGATCGGTACGCCCGGAGGGATCCCCCACCATGGTGGTGCCGCCGCCGATCAAAGCGATGGGGCGGTGCCCGGCCCGCTGCATGTGCATCATGACCATTACCTGGATGAAATGGCCCACATGCAGGCTGTCCGCCGTGGGGTCGAAGCCGATATAGAACGTTACCGGGCCTTTGCCCAGCAGTTCCCGGACCTCTTCCGCGTTGGTGGATTGCTCGATGAAGCCCCGCTCTTCCAGAATATCGTATACGTTTGTCATGGTCCTTACCGCCTTTCAGATATTGCAACCATTCTATAATAAAATTTGTACGCCTTTTTGTCAAGTAAGCCTTGGCATTGTCGAAGTTTAATGATATAATCAGAACAATTATTTATGCGGAGCGATACAGATGAAATACAATCAGTTCGGCAAAACCGGCATTCGCGTCAGCGAATTATGCTTCGGCATTTTACCCTTGGGACCCGTTCAGGCCAATATCTCCGTAGAGGAAGGCGGCGAGCTGCTGCTGGAGGCCATGCAGAACGGCGTCACTTTTTTTGACACGGCGCAAATCTATCAAACCTATGCCCATCTTCGCCGGGCTTTGGACCGTTATGCCGGGGAGACCGTGATCGCCAGCAAATCCACAGCCGCCGATTATGCGGGCATGGAAGCGGCGGTGCAAGAAGCTTTGAAAGAACTGAACCGGGATTATCTCGATATTTTTTTGCTCCACGCCGCCCGGGTGGAGGGCAATGTTCTGGAACAGCGCTCCGGCGCCTGGCAATGCCTGCTGGATTACCGGCGGAAGGGCTATCTGCGGGCTATCGGCGTCTCCACCCATAACGTGGATGTCGTGAAAGCCCTGACGGAGGAGCCGGAGGTGGACGTGATCTTTCCGCTGATCAACAAGGCGGGCCTGGGGCTGATGGGCGGCACGCCCAACGAGATGCTGGAGCAGGTCAACCGGGCCGCCGCCGCCGGCAAGGCGGTTTATTCCATGAAATTGCTGGGCGGGGGAGTGCTGATGGACGATCTGCTCTCCGCCCTTGCTTTCGGACGTTGCCAGCCGGCCTTTTCCGCTCATGCCGTGGGGATGGTGCGCCGCAAAGAGCTGCTGCTCAACCTGCGCATTTTCAACGGCGAGCCGGTGGATCCGGCGGAGCTTGCCCAGATCAAGCAAGGGAAAATCTGGACCATTCAGGGTTTTCTCTGCGTCCATTGCGGCCGTTGCGTGGAGACCTGCCCTTCCTGGGCTCTGGAATTGGGGGAGGACCGAATTCCCCGGGTGGATTACGGCAAATGCATGCTGTGCGGTTACTGCGCGCTGGCCTGCCCGGAATTCGCCATCCGCATCAAATAACAGCCGCAAATCTAATTTTTGGAGAATGATGGCTAAATGTCTGAAAAAACAACAAACCAGGTATCGTTAAAAAAGCATCATGTTACCACCGCCACGGTGTTCTTTATGATTTTCTGCATGGTCTGCGCCGGTTCCTACGGTATCGAGGACATGATACCGGTGACCGGCCCCGGACTGACCCTGGTGCTGCTGATCGTGCTGCCCTTTTTTTGGAGCATCCCCCAGGGGCTGGTAGCCGCGGAGCTGGGCAGCGCCATCCCCGAGGAGGGCGGCTATTATAAATGGATACAGCGGGCCTTGGGCGAATTCTGGGGCTTCCAGGCCGGCTGGTGGCGCACGCTGTCCATCTATGTGGATTCCACGGTCTATATCGTGCTGATGGTGGGCTACCTCCGGGTGTTCATCGATATGAGCGAATTGCAGGTGTTCCTGGTGAAGCTGGCCATCGTGCTGGTATTCACGTACGTGAACTTACGGGGCCTCAAGGACGTGGGCGTGGTCACTTCCTTTTTCTCCGTGCTGGTGATCGCCTCGTTTGTGCTGCTGATCATCCTGGGCTTTGCCCATTGGCAGTACAATCCTTTCCTGCCCTTCACCCCGCCGGGGCAGGGCGTTATGGAAAGCCTGGGCCTAGGCATCGCCATTGCCATGTGGATGTACGCGGGCTATGAATCCATGTCCACCATGGCCGGGGAATGCGCCAATCCCCAGGTTATTCCCAAGGCCACCATTTTATCCGTGCCAGCCATCATGCTGCTGTATATCCTCTCCACCCTGGCCGGCCTGGCCGCGGCGGGCAACTGGCAGCAATGGTCCACGGCCGGCGGCATCAGCTTCGCCACCGTGGCCAATCAGTTCGGCATCCCCCTGTTCGGCGTGGTGTTCGGCATCGCGGCGGTCGTTTCCAACGCTTCGCTGTATAACACCTATCTCGCCTCGGGCAGCCGGGGCTTTTATGCCATGGCGGAAGATAAACTGATGCCCCCTTTCTTCGCCGCCATCCATCCCAAGCACGGTACGCCCTATAAGGCCATTCTCAGCATGGCGGTGGTCAATCTGATCCTCTGCCAGTACGGTTTTGACGTGCTGATCGTTATCGACGTGTTCCTGCTGATGTTCGCCTATGTGCTCATTTATATCGCCGCTATCGTGCTGCGGGTCAAGGAGCCGGGCCTGCCCCGGCCCTTCCGGATTCCCCTGGGCACGAAAGGCGTGCTGATCATGTGCATACCGCCCATCCTCCTGGCGGTGCTGGCTTTGTTCACTAACGGGCTGCTCTATTTCGTCGGCGGCTGCCTGGGCGCCATTTCCGGCCCCATCGCCTATTATTTCTTCAAACGAAAATACGGAGGCAAAAAGGACGAACCCCGGCTCTCCGGCCGCTCCAGGCTGGCCGCGGCTTTGCTGTCCGCATTGATGATCCTGTTCATTCTCGGCAGTGCGGCGCTGTTTTTGAAAGACCGCGGCGAAGCCCGGACGGCGCTGGCGGATTTCGGCAGCCACTATGTGGCGGCGGACAGCCGCGGGGAGGTCCGCTTCGACTGGGCGGAGGAACTGTACTATCTGGAGCTTGCCGATGCCGCCAGCGCGGCTGATATTGCCGTTTATTATGATGGCGGCGAGTTCTTCGGCAGCGTCGTTTTCGGACAGCGCTTTGCGGACGCGGCGGCTTTTGCCGGGGCGGCCTGGACGGAGCTGGCGCGCCTGGGAAAGGCCGGTCTGCCTTTAGCCTGGGTGGATATCAGCTCGGATAATTATGTGATCTATGAAACGGAGCCCGGGGCTTACGCCGACAGCCAGGCTTTGCTGGAGGATGTGGGACAGGCTTATTGATGTTGCTGTTTGATTCAAGGGCGGAAAAGGGGAAAGAAAGAGGATGTTGGCACAGTATACCTTGCCGGAGATCGGGAAAATATTCAGCCAGGATAACCGTTATCAGCTGATGATGGATGTGACCGTGGTGGCCTGCGAAGCGCTGGCGGACATCGGGCGCATCCCCATGGAGGCTTACCGGGAAATCAAGGAGAAGGCGGGCTATGACATCCAGCGCATCAACGAGCTGGAGGCGGAGACCCATAACAACGCCATGGCTTTCCTGATCTGCCTGGCGGAATATGTGGGTACGGAAGCGGCCCGCTATATCAATATCGGCCTTTGTTCCGAGGATATCGCGGACACGGTCACCGCCCTGCAGGTGCGCCAGGTATCCGAACTGCTGCAGGGGCGGCTGCATCAACTGCGCCAGGCCCTGGTCAAGCTGGCCCGGGAGTACAAATATACCCTGATGATGGGGCGCACTCACGGCACCTATGCCGAGCCGATCAGCTTCGGCCTGAAAATGGCCGTCTGGGTCAAGGAAGTGGACCGCTCCATCCTCCGTCTCAATCAGGCCCGAAATGTGATGCTGGTGGGCAAGCTGTCCGGCGTTACCGGCACCTTTGCCAGCGTGGACCCGCATGTGGAGACCTTTGTCTGCCGCCGTCTGGGCCTGCATGCCGCTTATGTGACCACCCAGGTGCTGCAGCGGGACCGCCTGGCCGAATATTTGACCACGCTGGCCATTATCGGCAGCTCCCTGGAAAAATTCGCGGTGGAGATCCGCAACCTGCAGCGCTCCGATATCCGGGAAGTGGAGGAGAATATGGCCGAAGGCCAGGTAGGCTCCACCTCCTTGCCCCATAAACGCTGCCCCTTCAACAGCGAGCTGGTCACCGGCCTGGCCCGGGTGCTCCGGGGCAACGCCCTGGCCGCCATGGAGGATATCCCCATCTGGCATGAGCAGGACGCCAGCCATATACTGACCGAGCAGATCATCGTACCGGACAGCTGCGCTTTGCTGGATTATATGCTCTATTCCTTCACCCAGGTGATGGAACAGCTCCATGTTTATCCGGACAATATGCGCAAAAACATCAACGACAGCGTGGGGCTGGTCTTTTCCCAGCGGGTGCTCATGGCGCTGATGGAAAAAGGCGTGCGGCGGGAAAAGGCCCATGAGATGGTGATGAAAAACGCCCGGATCGCCGTTGACCAGCAGGTGGATTTTCAGTTCCTGATCCTGGAGGACGACGAAATACGCAAGCTGCTTTCCAGCCGGGAGATTATGGATCTGTTCGACTACGACTGTTTCCGCAAGCATATCGACTATATTTTTGAACGGGCGGATATTTAACGCGTCAATACGCTATAGTGTGCATACATCGGCTCCTTTCCAACCATATTACAGGGGAAGGAGCTGATTTTTTTGGGTTCGCGTCCGGAACTGCCCCATCATATTTCGGCCAGCGTGGATGAAAATATCGCCGCCATCCGCTCCTGCGTGGCCAAGAGCCTGGATATTGGGGTCCGCCGTTTCCTGCTGGGCAACGGGCAGGCAGCCGCGGCCTTTTTTGTGGACGGCCTGGTGGACAAGGACGTGGCGGGCCGGGATGTTTTTTCCCGCATGCAGCAGGCGGAAAGAAAGGAACCCTGGAGCATTGCGGAAATAGAAAGCAGCCTGCTCAGCACCGGCAGCGTCCAGCAATGCGACGATTTCGCCGAGATGATGGCGGCGGTGCTGCAGGGGCTGCTGGCGCTGTTTGTGGAAGGGGATACCCGGGTGCTGCTGATCGAGCTGATCAGCTTCCAGCAGCGTTCCGTTTCCGAACCCGGCACGGACGTGGTGATCCGGGGCCCCCGGGAGGGCTTTGTGGAAAGCCTGCGCATCAATGTCTCCATGCTGCGCAGGAAGATCCACCATCCGGATTTTGTGGCCGAGACCGTCCGGCTGGGCCGCTACAGCCAAACCGATATTTCCCTGGTCTATGTGAGCAGCATTGTGAACCGGGACGTGCTCCATGAGCTGAAGCAGCGGCTCCGGCGCATCGATATCGACGCCATCCTGGACAGCGGGCAGGTGGAGCAGCTGATCCAGGACACGCCTTATTCGCTGTTTCCCACCATCGGCATTGCGGAAAAGCCGGACATCGCAGCGGCTCGGATGCTGGAAGGCCGGGTGGCGCTGCTGGTGGACGGTTCGCCCATCGCGCTGACCGCGCCCATGCTGTTTGTGGAAGGGCTGCAAAGCCCGGAGGATTACTATACCCGCTTTTATTACGCCTCCTGGGTGCGGATCATCCGCTTCATGGCTTTTGCCATCAGCATTTATATGCCCGGCTTCTTCCTGGCCGCCACCGTGCACCATCAGCAGATCATCCCCTTTAAGCTGCTGCTGTCCATGGCGGCGGGCGAGGCCAAAACCCCCTTTTCCATCGGCCTGTCGCTGCTGCTGATCGGCGTGGTGTTCGAGATCCTGCGGGAGGCCGGGGTGCGGCTGCCCAAGCCGGCAGGCCAGGCCGTCAGCATCGTGGGGGCCATCGTCATGGGCAACGCGGCGGTGGAGGCCAATCTGATCTCCGCCTCGGTGCTGATCGTGCTGGCCATCACCGTGGTGGCCTCTTTCGTTTCCGCCACCTATATGGACGCCAGCACGCTGCTGCGCATGATTTTTCTCCTGCTGGGCTGGTGGCTGGGGCTGACCGGGCTGCTGTTGGGCACGCTGGTATTGCTGATCTATTTATGCTCGCTGAATTCCTTCGGCGTGGCCTTTTTCACGCCGCTGGGTCCTTTGGACCTGCAGGGCCTGAAAGATATGGCGCTGCGTTTTCCGTTGTGGCTGCTGAAATTCCGCCCGGCGCGGCTGAGCAACAACCGCCGCCGCATGGGCGATTTCCGGGAGGATAAATGATGATCGTGTTTAAATTCTGGGGCGTGGTGCTGCTGCTGCTGTTACTGGCGCTGACCATTGGCGGCTGCCAGGCCCGCAGCGAGCTCTCGCAATTGGCGATGATCGTGGGCGTCGGCCTGGATACGGACCGGGAGAACGGTCTGTCCCTCACCGTGGAGCTGGCCCATCAGCAGCTCAGCAATGAGCCGGGGCAAAGCGTGACCTTTACCGTCAGCGGCCGCAGCCTGGAGGAATTGGAAGAGGAATTGGGGCGGCGATTGGATAAAGAGCCCAGCTGGAGCAATGCGGTGAGCCTGGTGATCGGCGCGGAGCTGGCGATGCGCGGCGGCATCGACCAGGTGATGACGGCGGTCTATCAGGACGACCGCTTCAATCCGGGCTTATTGCTGATGGTGGCGGAAGACCGGGCGGAGGGGGCGTTGAACAGCAAATTCGGGGAAAGCGAATACACCGCCCAGGGCCTGGCCGAGGCTTTGCATCAACAGGCGCGCCGGAACGGCAGCAAGCCCCTGACCGTGGCGGATTATCTGGGGAAGCGGCTGGCGGGCTCCGGTCCGGTGGAGCTGCCGCTGCTGGCTGTTCAGGATGGGCAACTGCTGTTCGCCGGCACCGCCGCAATAGGCGCGGCCAAAGCGCCCGCCCTGTACGCCTATGAATAGGAAACAGGAACAGCGGCAGGCAGGGGCTTGCGGCACCTTATTGATGATGTCCGGCTTGGGCATGCTGGCCGGCGACGGCGGCGACTGGCGGGCCGTCATTGCGGCTGCGCTGGCCGCCCTGCTGGTGTGGGCGCTGGTTCTGAACGCGCCGGGCCGGGGCGAGGCCCTCCGGCGCAGGCTGCAAAATTCGCCCTACCGCTGGCCGGTATCCGTATACCTGCTGCTGCTCAACGGCTGGCTGCTCAGCGCCACGCTGAGGCTGCTGCTTTCCTGGTGGGATGAGGCGCCGGCTGCCTGGCTGCTGTTGCTGCTGCTCACGCTGGTTTACGGCTACGCTGCTTACCGGGGAGAAGCGGCGCTGCAGCGCATGGCCGTGCTGATCGTGGCGATATTTTTTTTCTGGGCCATTGTGGATACGCTGCTGCTGCTGCCCCGGTACGATCTGACGCTGATCGCCGGGATGAACCGGGACCCGGGCTGGCTGCGGCTGGCCGGCGCGGAGGCGCTATGGCTGCTGGCGCCTTTGCCGGCGCTGCTCGTTTACCTGCCGGGCGGTGAAGAAGCCCGGCCCCGCTCCCGGGCCGCCCGCATCGGCGCGGCCTTGGCGGCGCTTTATCTGATCGTGATGCGCTTTCGGGACCAGGCGGTTTTAGGCATGCTGATCAGCCTGAACCCTTATCCGCTGCTGCGTACTTTGAGCACGGTATCCGCCGGTGTGGGCCTGAACCGGGTGGAATATTTCGGCCTGCTGGCGCTGTTCGGCGCGTTGCTGACCGGCGGCATGCTGATCCTGGGGGCGATTTTTGTTCTATACGACCTGGAGCGGCAGAAGCGGCGGTTTGCCTCCGCCGTTTTGTGGACGGCGGGTCAGTTCGCCGCGTCCCTGGCCTTTTATTTTGTCAGGATATAGGAGAAATTATCAAATATCTGTTGAACTTTAACGCGTTATGGTATATAATCTTTACCGTGATAGCGTGTTAATCGCCGCAAGCAGCGCCCCCTGTCACAAGGAGATTGAAAGGAGAGGTCGAATAATGGATAGCAGGTTCAAATGCGACAGCATCGACGAGCTGTTCGAGGCTTTTCTGGCATTGGAGACCCTCGAGGAGTGCTACGCCTTTTTTGAGGATCTGACCACCATACCGGAGATCAAATCTCTGGCCCAGCGTCTACAGGTGGCGAAAATGCTCCTGGATAACGAAACGTATACCGTGATCTCCAAAAGCACCGGCGCTTCTACCGCCACGATCAGCCGTGTCAAAAACTCCCTGTTTTACGGCGCGGACGGCTATAAGATGATTATCGGCCGCATTAATGAACGCAAGAAATAATCCTAAGGAGTGAATATTCATTGGAGATCATCCCCGCTATCGATTTGCGCGAGGGCGCATGCGCGCGGGTGCTGGGCGATAAGTTGCCCGAGCATGGCGTTTATTCGGACGATCCGCTGGAACAGGCCATTATCCTGAAAGACCTGGGCGCGGAATGGGTGCATATCACCGATCTGGACGGCGCTTTTTCCGGCCATCTGTGCAACTTGCGCATTATCCAGGAGCTGGTGGAGTATTCCGGCATCAAAGTGCAGCATTCCGGCGGTATCCGCAGCTTGGAACATATCAGCACCCTGTTGTCCCTGGGCGTGGGCCGGGTGGTTTTAAGCAGCGCCGTGCTGCGCAATACCGAGCTGACCGCCAAGGCTTTTGACAAATTCGGCGACCAGATCATCCCCGGCGTGGACGGCCGGGACGGCATGGCCGCCATCGAGGGTTTTGAGACTTCGGCGGCCAAAAGCGTGGTGAAGCTGCTGGCGGAGATCCGCGCCATCGGCATCAGGAAAATCCTCTATACCGATCTGCGCAGGTACGGCACCATGAAAGGCCCCAATTTCGAAGGCATCGCCGAGATCATCGAAACCAGCGGCATGAAAACCGTAATTGCCGGCGGTATTTCCACTTACGAGGCCATTGAAAAGTTGAAGGCCATGGGAGCGGACAGCCTGATCATCGGCAAAGCCATTTATACCGGAGCCATCGACCTGAAAAGAGCCCGGCAGATCGCGGAAAGTTAGCGGTACATACATATAAGTATCAAAATGATTGCTGATATTTCCCGGAACGGCATAGCTTGTAAGGCTATGCCGTTTCCGCGTACCGGCGTGGCATCTTGAAAAAGCGCGCGGTCTATAGTATAATGAAAAATGGTCATAGTAAGATATCCATTCCTAGCGTATTGTTTAAGACCAGATTCGGGGGAGCGGCATGCTGACCTATAATTTTGCCGAACGGGGCAAGCGCAGCCTTTACGAACATCTTTACCACTGTATCCGTGAGGATATTCTTTCCGGCAGGCTGAGGGTGGGGGAAAAACTGCCCTCCAAGCGCATGCTGGCCCAGCATTTGGGCGTCAGCGTCATCACGGTGGAAAACGCCTACGCCCAGTTGATCCTGGAAGGCTATCTGCAGCCGGTGGAAAAACGGGGCTATTACGTGACGCCGCTCCGGAAACCCTTGCCCAACCGGGAGGGGGAGCGGCCCCCTTGCCGGCTGAACAGCGGGGAAGAGCCGCCGGACTGCTTTGCCGATTTCAGGAGCAATTCCGTCAGCTATGAAAGCTTTCCTTTTACCCTGTGGGCCAAGACCATGCGGGAGACCCTGGCCGATCATCACCAGGCTTTGCTCACCGCAGCGCCGCCCCAGGGCGTGGCCGCCCTGCGCCAGGCCATCGCCGGTTATCTGGACCGTTTCCGCGGCATGCGGGTGGACCCGGAGCAGATCCTGATCGGCGCCGGCACGGAATACCTCTACGGCCTGCTGATCCAGATCATCGGCCGCGGCCATGTTTTTGCCACTGAAAACCCCGGTTACCAGAAGGCGGCGCAAATCCTGGAAAGCCAGGATATCCGCTGCCGCCACGTGGATATCGACGGCCAGGGCATGTCCTGCCAGGGCCTGCGGCTGAGCGGCGCGGATGTGGCCCATCTTTCGCCCTCCCATCATTTCCCCACCGGCATCGTCATGCCCATCCAGCGGCGGCTGGAGATTTTGGGCTGGGCCAAGGAAGCGGCCGGCCGCTATATCATTGAAGACGACTATGACTGCGAGTTCCGCCTGCAGGGCAAGCCGCTGCCTACCCTGCGGAGCATTGACAGGGAAGAAAAGGTGGTCTATCTGAACACCTTTGCCAAAACGCTGGCTCCCTCCTTCCGCATCAGCTATATGATACTCCCGCCCCATCTGGCCGCCCGCTTCCGGGAGCGGCTGGGCTTTTATTCCTGCACCGTGCCGAATTTCGAGCAATACGCCCTGGCCCGGTTCATGGAGCGGGGCGATTTCGAGCGCCATATCAACCGCATGCGCAGCTTTTACAAAACGAACCGGGACCTCCTGATCAAGGCCATCAAAGAAAGCCCGCTCAGGCAGAGGGCCAGCATCCGGGAGGAGCATGCGGGCCTGCATTTTCTGCTGCATTTGGATACCGGCCTGAGCGACGGGGAGATCGTGGCCAACGCGGCGGCAAACGGTCTGAAGATCTCCTGCCTTTCCGAATATTACGCGCCCGGCTCCGGCTGCAGCGGGCATATTCTGCTGGTCAATTATTCCGGCCTGCCCCGGGAGCGCATCGCCGAGGCGGCCCAAAGGCTGGCCGCCAGCATCCCCTGCTGAGGCGGCAGCCTGGCGCGGCGCAACAGCGTCAGCCAAGTTTTACCCTAACCGGCTCAGGCAGGCCGGGGCTATGCGTACAAAAGCGGTATCCGGATCGATCCGGATACCGCTTGTTTACATGCGTTTTCCTGCCGCCAGGCCCGTGTCGACGCCGTAGCCGCGGGACGGCCGCCGCCTGCGTAACGGACGGGCTTTAGCGGGGCCGCTTTACTTTTCCCGGGAAGCGATGCGCAGCCGTTCGGTGCGGCTCAGCACCTTTTTGCGCAGCCGCAGGTTTTTGGGCGTCACTTCCAGCAGCTCGTCGTCGGCCATGAATTCCAGACACTGCTCCAGGGAAAGCAACCGGGGCGGCGTCAGGCGCAGGGCTTCGTCGGAACCGGAGGCCCGCATATTGGAGACCTGCTTCTTTTTGCAGACATTGACGGAAACATCCTCGTTCTTGGGGTTCACGCCCACGATCATGCCTTCGTAGACCTTGGCGCCGGGGCTGATGAACAGCTGCCCCCGCTCCTGTGCGTTATAGAGGCCGTAGGTCACGGCCTCCCCGGCTTCCCAGGCCACCAGGGAGCCGGTTTCTCTTTTATTGATCTTGCCCTTGTATTCCTGGTACTCGGCAAACACCGCGCCCATCACCCCTTCGCCCCGGGTGTCGGTGAGAAAATCGTTGCGGTAGCCGAACAGGCCCCGGGAGGGGATGATATACTCGGCTTTGATGCGCTTGCCGGAAGGGGACATATCCAGCAGCAGGCCCTTGCGCTCGCCCATCTTTTCCATCACATGATGGAAATACTGTTCCGGCACATCCACATGCAGCCGTTCCATGGGTTCCGAGAGCTTGCCGTCGATCTCCTTCAGCAGCGCCTTGGGCGGGGAGACGGAAAATTCGTAGCCCTCCCGGCGCATGGTCTCGATGAGGATGGCCAGGTGCATCTCGCCCCGGCCCAGCACCCGGAAGCTGTCGGTGCTGTCCGTTTCAAAGACTTTCAGCGACACGTCCTTGAGCAGCTCTTTAAACAGCCGCTCCCTGAGCTGCCGGGAGGTGACGTATTCGCCCTCCTGCCCGGCAAAGGGGCTGTCGTTGACGGAGAAGGTCATCTCCACCGTGGGTTCGCCCACCCTGACAAAGGGCAGGGGCTCCGGATGTTCCGGATCGCAGACGGTGTCGCCGATATTGATGGTCTCCACGCCGGAAAAGCAGACGATATCGCCGGCGGAAGCGGATTCCACCGGCACCCTTTTTAAGCCTTCGATGGCGAACAGATTGTTGATCTTGCCCCGGTAGCCTGCTTCCGCCTCATGATAATTGGTCACGGCCACCTGCTGGCCGGCATGGACCGCGCCCCGGTCCACCCGGCCGATGCCGATGCGGCCCACGTAGTCGTTATAATCCACGGAACTGACCAGCAATTGCAGGGGCAGGGCATCGTCGGCCAGGGGCGCCGGGATATGGGCCAAGATGGCGTCGAACAGCGGCTGCAGATCCTCTCCCGGCACTTCCGGCTCCAGGCTGGCAGTGCCGGCGCGGGCGGAACAATAGACGATGGGCGCGTCCAGCAGGCTTTGGCCGGCATGCAGTTCTTCCAGGAGCTCGATGGTTTCCAAAGCCGCGTCCAGCGGGCGGGCTTCGGGGCGGTCGGTTTTATTGATGACAATGATCACCTGGTGATTGAGCTCCAGCGCCTTTTGCAGCACGAAACGGGTCTGGGGCATGGGACCCTCGAAGGCGTCCACCAGCAGCAGCACGCCGTTGACCATTTTCAGCACCCGCTCCACCTCGCCGGAAAAATCAGCGTGACCGGGGGTGTCCACGATGTTGATTTTAATATCGTGATAAAAAATGGCGGTGTTTTTGGCCAGGATGGTGATGCCTTTTTCCCGCTCCAGATCATTGTTGTCCATCACGCGTTCCGCCACGGCCTGATTGGCCCGGAAAGCGCCGCCCTGACGCAGCATGCAGTCCACCAAAGTCGTCTTGCCGTGGTCCACGTGGGCCACGATGGCGATATTGCGGATATTGGCTATTTCTTTCATAAATTGCTCCCCAAAAAAATCTCAACTTTAAAATATTACCACCATAACCCTGATAAAGCAAGAGAAATCTTCATTTGGACGCTGGTATATTTGCCCCTGGCGATGGCAATAATTGAGACATAACCAGTACGTGAGGAGGGAGTTGTTTTGCTGAATAAAGTTGAGATCTGCGGCGTCAATACATCAAAGCTGCCGGTGCTGTCCGCCGAGCGGACCACCGAGCTGTTTCGCCGGGCCCAGCAGGGGGACCAAAAGGCCCGGGAGGAGTTAATCTCCGGCAATCTGCGACTGGTCTTAAGTGTGCTGCAGCGCTTCAACAACCGGGGCGAGAATGCGGACGATTTGTTTCAGGTGGGCTGCATCGGCCTGATCAAAGCCATCGATAATTTCGACCTTTCCCAAAACGTACGTCTTTCAACCTATGCGGTGCCGACGAACATGCCGGGTTGAAAAGAAGGGACTACATATATGAAAGAACAACATAGCGCCGGGCAGCCCGGATACCGGGAGGGCTTCGTCAGGGAATACCGCCGCCTCCGGCCCGGCGGCGCCGCGGATTACGACCGGCGGCGGCAGGCGGGGCTGCCTTCCTGGCAGGCCGCGGCCCGCGCCCTGGGCGTCGCCACCTGGCCGGAACTGCTGGAGCGCTGCGGCCTGTCCGGCCCCGCTTTGACATTCAGCTTTGATTCCCCGTCCATCAGGCGGCTCAGGGAGCTGGAACGCCTGATCAAAGGCTGAAGGCCCCAGCTGTCCATAAGCCGCGCCATAGGTTGTTATCGGAACGGGCGGCTAGGCCTTGTTTCTGAACAGCCTGGCTCATCATCAATGTTTTCGGACAATCCGGCATAAAAAAGACCACCCACTGGGTGGCCCTGGCGGTACGGTTCAACCGGTTTAATAGGTTTTTTCCTGCATCCCGTAATCCTCGGGCTGGGGCGCAGGCGTCAGCTTGGTGGCCGCCGGCTCCGGCAAGGGCGGACGCGGTTTGGCGGCGGCCCGGGCGGCGCGGCGTATCGCGTCCCGGCGCACCCACAGCTTGGCCAGGGTGAAGCCCAGGACGCCGGCGAACAGGGACAGCAAGGCTTTCAGCAGCGCCGGGCCGATTGTCACGCTCTCCGGTTCAGCCAAGAGCAGCGTGGCGACGGCAACGATCAGGGAAAGCGCAGCGGAAGGAAACACCGTGCCGCCCCTGACCAGCAGGGTGATGAGGACGGAAGTGAGAAAGAGCGCGCCCAGATAGATCAGGGCCGGCCACGGTTCCGCGGCGCTGACCGGGCTATGGGTATAATAGGCGACGAGGCTCCACATCAGCAGGCCCAGCAGCAGCAGGAGCGCCAGCGCTACCAGACCCGTAGCGATCAGGGGCGCCATGCGGTATGTATGGAAAACGGAGTTTCGTTTGGACGGAGCGTTGGCCATAGGCCCTCCCGGAACACGGCTTTAAAGATACACTTTTCTGCATTTTCCCCGCTTTTCCTGCCTCGGCGCGACAGATGTTGAAAAAGTGTCGAACCGGCGGCAAAAAGGCCGGTGCGGAACGCCGGAACCGCCTCCCTGAAGTTTGGGGCAACCGCGTTAATTCTTTGCTGACATTCCGCGTTGATTATGGTATGATAAATTTATGAGCGAACCGATACGTTTACAAAAATACTTGGCTGAGCAGGGCGTCGCTTCCCGGCGCGCCGCGGAAACGCTGATCGCGGCGGGACGGGTGGCCGTCAACGGACATACGGTCACGGAGTTGGGCGCCAAGGTCGATCCCGCCCGGGACCGGGTGGCGGTGGACGGTGCGCTGGTCGGCGGCGGCCAGCGGCAGCGCTATATCCTGCTGCATAAGCCGGCGGGCTATATCTGCTCCGCCCATGACGAGCGGGGCCGCCGTACCGTATTGGACCTGCTGGACGGGGTAACCGAGCGCGTTTATCCGGTGGGGCGGCTGGACTACGACACCTCCGGGCTGCTGCTGCTGACCAACGACGGCAGCCTCACCCATAAACTGCTGCATCCCTCCCATGAGGTGGAGAAGGCCTATCTGGCGGAGGTTGCGGGATGTCCGCAGGAAGCCGCCTTGAACAAGCTCCGGCAGGGCGTGCGGCTCAGCGACGGACTGACCGCGCCCGCCCGGGCCCGCGTCATCAAGATGCACGGGAGCAACGCCCTGGTGGAGCTGGTGATCCATGAGGGCCGCAACCGCCAGGTGCGGCGGATGCTGGAAGCCGTGGGCTATCCGGTGCTGCATCTGAAAAGGACCAGGGTGGCTTTTCTGGACGTGAGGCATATTCCCTTGGGGCAATGGCGGGAGCTCACCGCCGACGAGGTAAAACGACTGAAGGAGATGTGAGCCATGGAAGAGCATCAGGAAAAAACCGCCGGCTTGGTGCAGGTCTATACCGGCAACGGCAAGGGCAAAAGCACCGCCGCGTTCGGGCTGGCCCTCCGGGCCGCCGGCTGCGGCATGCGCACCGCCATTGTGCAGTTCATGAAAAAAGGCGAGTGGTACGGGGAGATCGAAGCCTTCAAGCTGCTGCCCTTGGTGGACATCTATTCTTACGGCGGGGACAGGTTCCTGCGTAAGGGCGATCCGCCCGATCAGCAGAATTTGGACATGGCCGCCGCCGCCCTGCGCAAAGCCAAGGAGCTGATGACCGATCCCGGCCTGGATATCCTGATCCTGGACGAGCTGAACAACGCCGTCTATTTCGATCTGATCACGGAGGAGCAGGCGCTGGAGCTGGTGCGCCATAAACCCACGGAATTGGAGCTGGTCATCACCGGCCGCAACGCAACCGAAAGCCTGATCAGCGCGGCCGATCTGGTGACGGAGATGCGGGAGATCAAGCATCCCTATCAGCATGGTGTGCGGGCCAGGAAAGGGATCGAATATTGAACAGCGGGATGATCGTGGTCGGCGGCGGGCCGGCAGGCATCATGGCGGCTATTGCCGCGGCGGAAGCAGGGGCCTCCGTGACCTTATGGGAACGCAACCGGCAACTGGGGAAAAAGCTGGCCATCACCGGCAAGGGCCGCTGCAATATCACCAATAACGCGCCCAGCGTTCAGGAATTGGTCAGGCATATCCCGGGCAACGGGCCCTTTCTCTACGGCGCTTTTTCCCGCTTTTCCGTACAGGATACCCTGGATTTCTTCACCGCGGCGGGCCTCCCGCTGAGAACGGAGCGGGGCCGCCGGGTCTTCCCCCTGAGCGACAACGCCCAGGACGTGGTGGCGGCGCTGGAAAAACGGCTGGAGCAGGCGGGAGTCTGCGTACGCTACGGTATGCGCGCCAAAAAGCTGGCCTTAAGCAATGGCGCGGTGGCGGGCGTTTATGATTTCAGCGGCGCCCTGCATCCGGCCGGGGCCGTTATCGTGGCCACCGGCGGCGTTTCTTATCCGCTGACCGGCTCCACCGGCGACGGCTACAGCCTGGCGGAGCAGGCCAGCCACAGCATTGTCCCGCCCCGGCCCTCCCTCGCGCCCCTGGAAACAGTGGAAACCTGGCCGGCGGAGCTTGCGGGATTGGCCCTGAAAAATGTCGACGTCAGCCTGTACCAAGGGGATAAGCTGCTGGAGAAGGGTTTCGGCGAAATGCTGTTCACCCATTTCGGCGTTTCCGGCCCCCTGATCCTGACTTTATCCCGCGCCGTCTGCTTTGGTCGGGAGCAGGGCGGGGAGATGCGGGCGGTCATCGACTTGAAGCCGGCGCTGGATGCGGAACAGCTGGACCAGCGTGTGCAGCGCAACTTCCTGCGCTTCAGCCGCAAATACTACCAGAACAGCCTGGGCGATTTGTTGCCCGCTTCGCTGATCCCGGTCTTTGTGGGCTTATCCGGTATCCCCGGGGACAAGCCGGTGAACCAGATTTCCCGGGAAGAGCGGCGGCGGTTGGTTACGCTGCTGAAGGGGCTCGCCCTGACCGTCAAAGGACCCCGGCCCATCGACGAGGCCATCGTCACCGCCGGCGGCGTGAACGTTCGGGAGGTGGACCCCAAAACTATGGCTTCCCGGCTGGTACGGGGATTATATTTTGCCGGGGAAGTGCTGGATATCGACGGTTATACCGGCGGCTATAATTTGCAGGCAGCCTGGTCCAGCGGCTATGTGGCCGGCTGCGCCGCGGCCGCTCTCTTGAGTGACAAAGGGGCGCCGGAATAAGAAAATGCTTGTAAACCCGTATTTATTGTTGTATAGTATGGGTATGAATTTTTATGGCTTATTCACTTAACATGATACTGAAGGAGGCATTTCAATGGAAATCAAAAAAGACATAGCCGGGGATAAAACCACTTTAGCTTTATCCGGACGTCTTGACACCACGACCGCGCCCCAGTTGGAAGCGGAATTCGCCCAGGTCCTGCCGGCCGCTTCCCAGGTGGTGTTGGATTTTTCCGAGCTGGCCTATATTTCCAGCGCCGGCTTGCGGGTGTTGCTGGCCGCTCAGAAGCAGATCAATGCCAAGCAGGGTTCCATGGTTCTGACCAATGTGGATGAAAGCATCATGGAAGTATTCGAGATCACCGGCTTTGCCGACATCCTGACCTTCGCCTAAAGGGGCTGGGAAAATCCCGGCAGTTTTGAAAAAACTGCTTGACGAACAAAAAATCAAGGGTTATAATAAAAAAGCTGCCGGGATTTGCAGGTAGTAAAGCAGAACATAGTTCTGCAAGAGCAAGGAAACGGGTTGTTGACAAGCGAAAGAATCTGGTGTATACTTTATCCTGTTTCGCGGGTGATTAGCTCAGTTGGGAGAGCGCCTGCCTTACAAGCAGGATGTCGGCAGTTCGAGCCTGTCATCGCCCACCATATGGCGCAGTAGCTCAGACGGTTAGAGTGCCAGCCTGTCACGCTGGATGTCGTGGGTTCGAGTCCCATCTGCGTCGCCAAACGCCTCGGTAGCTCAGTTGGTAGAGCAGGGGACTGAAAATCCCCGTGTCGGTGGTTCGACTCCGCCCCGAGGCACCAGAATCCGCGGGCGTAACTCAGTGGTAGAGTGTCACCTTGCCAAGGTGAAAGTCGAGGGTCCGAATCCCTTCGCCCGCTCCAAAAGAAAACCCCACCAACAGGTGGGGTTTTCTTTTGGATTTATCGGATGTGCCGGAACTGTGGCTTTCCACAGGGAAAAGCCAGTCTCCCGCCTTCGCCCGCTCCATATGATAGAAGGTCGATATCTGGAGCAAGTTTTTTGGACTTGACCACGATACCGACCTTTTTTCTTTATAGCGGCAGAAAGCGGTTCAGCCTGCCCCGGATAATCGCTTGCCATTCCCTGGTCAATCCGCTATACTGGTCACATGATACCAGACAACAGGAGGGAGGGGCGGTTATGGCTAAGCGCAAGTACAAGCATCCGGTGATCCATGTTTTACTCAATATCCTGCTGTTTTTTCTCTTCCTCATTTGGCTGGCGGAGGCGCTGCTGATCATCCCCATGTTGCCCAATGATGTGCGCCTGGCGCGTTTTTCCTGGCAACTCTTTCATGCGCCGCTGCCGGAGCAGACCCAGCGGCTGGCCAAGGCTAAAGAATGCGGCCGTTTCTGGGGCACGGGCGACGGCATGGAGTTTATGGCCGTCATCATCGTGGAAAGCGATTTGAGCCAGGCGGAACTGGAGGAATATTATGCCGGGCTGGGTTTCCGCCCGGCCCATAGGAACAGCGGCCGCCGGGTGTATCTGGACGTGGTGGCCGCTGTGCCCGGGCAATCCTTCCGCCCGGCATATTACTACCGAGACGAGGTCCCCCTGGCGGATTTTCCCCTGCCTGATACGAGCCGGGGAATTTACTATATCGCCATCTATGACGGTACATATTTCCCTTGGTTTGACCTTCGTGGCACTTAGGATACTATTCCAGGCCAAGATAGCCGCGCATGGTTGTTAGATAGGCAGAATCAGGACGAGAAGCGCTATAAAAGCTGATCTTTGGCTATCGGCCATTGCTGCTTATTCTTGCCTCCGCCAATTTAATGAGGTATACTTGGCACATAGAAATTGGCCGGGAGGAGAGCCTATGCTTGATAAGTTTTTCGCGCCCTTTTGGGCCAAGATAGCGGAAGCGGAGGACCAATGCGAAGGCACTAGATTTTTGCAGCTCTATTTTTTTCTTCTCATCCCCTATGGTATTTGGCTTAATATTGTGTATGTGCTCAACTATACCAACGAGTATGTTGCACTGCTCCAGCAACCCTGGTATCATATGTTCGGCACGCTCGTGTACGCTTCTACTCCACTGCTTGTTTTCATGAATATCCTTTGCCTGATTTGGCAGTTTATAGAGCTGCGGCAATTCTCGGCACGGTTTCTTATTACATTATTGGTATTTTTCGCGTTGATTATCGTCTGGGATATCGAGGGCTATATCTTTATTTCTATTAACGTCGGGGAAATATTTGCGACGCTCTTTCTATATTTTATAGTTCTTTATTATTTCTATAAGCGTAGACACCTATTTAAAAGCAAAACCACAAAGGATTGCAAGTAGATTTTAACAGTAAAACACCGGGCAATGCGTTCGCATTGCCCGGTGTTTTACTGCACTAATCCTCCTCAAGGCCGCTGAGGTATTCCGCCTTGCTTTGTACCTTCTTTTTTGCTTTGTCTTCCAAAAAGTTACGCACCGCCTTTTTACCCCAGCTAGTAAACGCTTTGCCCAGGTTGCCGTAAACAAAAGGGGCATCAGGCGCCTCAGGTGCGGTCATCCCGATACCGTCAATCAAGGCTGACTGAATGGCGACAGCCATTGCTTTTGTCGCCGCCTCCTCCGGCGAATCCCCTTGCTGTGTCGCGGTATCGAAATAATCAAAGAAATGGAATACCGCCCTTTCCACTGTTACCGGCTGTCTGGCGACGTATTTCAGATCCCGGGCCACGCTTTGGAGGGGGGTTACCTTGCTGCCTGCGCCAAATCCTGTTGCCGGCGTAGCCAAGCCGCCGGAAGCGTAGATAAGCGCCGTATCCTGCACTAAGGCGGGGATTTCCCTGACCATCGGCGCCAAATAGTTTTTGGCTAATTTGCCAATGGGCGTTTTGGGGTCAAGGAAGGATAGGGACAGATCCGCCTTTTGGTTCATGCTGTCCTGTTCCTGCAAAGCCTGGCGGAAAAAGCGGCCCATATCGTTGGCGGCTTTTTCCGGATCATAATTACCACCGTAAAAAGCATTGTAGAACGCCCGGATGGGCGCATGGGTGAGATTGGTCACCCCGGCGTGCAAGTTTTTCCCCAGCCAGTTGCTTTTGAGATCGCTCTCATTGATCCGGCTGGCCCCGGCGTCATAGGCGGATAAAATACTGCCGTCTCCCGGTCTTTTGGCTGCCTGGGCCTGTCTCGTTGCGATTTTCTGGGTATCCGCCGCGATTTTCTGTTCCATCCAATTTGCCTTGGGCGCAGTGTTTTTCCCGTCAACCGCCCGCATGATCGGGCTGTTGCTATTACCAAAGAAGCTGCTGTTATGCGTCAACTTGTCATAGGCCACCAAGGTGTTCAGGTCCAGCACACCATCTTCCCGCAACTTCTTGCCGTCCTGGCCGGTAAAGCCTAAGGCGTTCAGTACCTGCTGCTCGTTGCGGATTTTCTCCGGGGAAGAAAAGACTTTGGCCGCCTGCGGGTCTGCCGCCATCGCCGTTTGTAACTTTTTTAAATTGGGGTCGTTGGCGGTTTGGTAGGCTGTCCAAAAGTCGGCGCCGGCGGCAGGGGAAACGGGAACTGCTTTGCCGACTTGTTTATTGAATATTGCCCTCAAGTCTTCCTCCATTTTGCTTTGCGTATAGGAGGTTGTTTTATTTGGGGTGGCGGAGATCTTTTTCGGCTGGGCCTGCTGATAGCTGAGCCAGGCATACTCGGTCTTCGGTCCCCAGATGCCGTCCTCCGCCAGCCTGTTGCCGTTCTGGTCGCGGTATCCTTGCTGGTTGAGCAGAATCTGCCAGGACTTGGCATTGGCCTTGGCGCTGTTGATATCCCCGCTTGTATTGAGGTAGACGGAACTGGTGGTTGCCGGCTTGGTTGGTGTGGCAGGCGCCTTGCCCATGATATCTGCGGTAAAAGCATTGAACGGTTGCTGTTGATAGAGCGGGAGCGGCGTGATTGTGAGTGGTCCCGGCTGCCGGGGAAGGGGAGTAGGAATTGGCGGGGAGCCATTCGGGTAAAAAGGCAGAGGTGTGGGCTTAGGTGGAGCTAGTGTGCTGCCCGTGCTGGTCGCTTTGCTGCCGGAGCCGCTGCTCACACTGCCCCGATATTTGTCATAAGCGGCCTGGGTAGCCGGTCCCCAGACCCCGTCCACAGCCAGAGTCTGGCCTTTCTCCTGGTTCAGCATGGTTTGCAGGGCATAGGTGATATTGGCCCCCAGCAGCCCGTCCTCCGTCAACTTTTTGCCGTCCTTGCCCCGATACCCTTTGGCGTTCAGGGCCTTTTGCATTGCTAACACTTCTTGATTGGTCATAGTTCGTCTCCTTTCAAATGTTTATAGGTATAATAAAAGAGAACGCTTCGCGTTCTCCTTTCCGCCATGAGGGACAGATGTCCCATTAGGATTTTATCATGGCGCCTGGTCAAAAAAGTGCCACTGGGAAAATGTTTTTTGACTGCATCTTTTTTGTTAGCCATACACATATGAACGAAGGCCGATATTTGGAACAAGTTTTTTGATTTGTCTCAAGTATCCTCAGCGGTAAACATATCCCTACCTCCTACTTTGATTGGCTAAGGCCAAGATCGAGTGGGCGGGCAAAAGAAAAAACCATCCCCTGTAAACGGGATGGCGTAAATACGCCTACCGGCAAAAGCCGCGCCGGGGCCTGCAGCGGGGGATGACAGAAATACTGGTTGCCGATATCTGCGGCGGGATACTGGCGGTCATGGCCCCGCTATAATGGATCAAGATATAGTCCCCTACACAGAAACGGCGCGCTTGAGGGGTATGTACAATCACTTCTTGAGACATTTCATGGTCGTATACGACTAGGCGGTCATTTTGGACGCTGAGCACACTTGCCCGCATGGTCACCATATTTATACCCTCCGTTATTTTGTATTGTGATACAGGGTATGCCAACCAAAAGCGGGGGGTGAGCAACCAGCTGCTGAAAGGCTCAGTTCATTCCTGAGGCCCCAAAACATATACTTGACCTTATCTTTTTGAATAGGGGGCAAGGACACACTGATGTTTATTACGGCTATTTTACCACGTTTAGCGTGAAAAATGAAAGGGGACGGAATAACCCGCTCATCCAAATGCGTGACCAGTCAATCGCAGGCGGCGACGACTCACCCGCTTTCCTTTCCCTGCTCCCACAACAGAGGCCATAGGCGCGCTGATCCTTTACTGTTTCGCCTGCTTCAGGGAAAGGGAAATGCGCTTCTTTTGCTGGTCCACCGCCAGCACCATGACCTTGACCGTATCCCCCACAGCGACCATTTCCGAAGGATGGCGGATGAATCTGTCCGCCAGCTCCGAGATATGCACCAGCCCATCCTGATGCACGCCGATATCGATAAAGGCGCCGAAATCAATGACATTCCGCACCGTGCCGCTGAGGACCATACCAGGCGTCAGATCCCTGATGTCCGTCACGTCCGTGCGCAGCAGCGGCGCCGGCAGTTCTTCCCGGGGGTCCCTCCCCGGCTTCATCAGCTCTTTGACGATATCTCTCAGGGTCGGCACGCCCACTCCGCATTCCGCTGCCGCTTTGGCTTCGCCATAACCCTTCAGTCCTTCCGGCAGTTGAGAGATCCGCCCTTCCGCCACGTCTTTCAGCGTATAGCCGCAGAGCGTGAGCAACTTTTCCGTTGCCATATAGCTTTCAGGGTGAACACCCGTATGGTCCAGCACGGCCGGGCTTTCCGGCATGCGCAGGAAGCCGGCGCACTGCTCAAAGGCCTTCGGGCCCAGCTTCGGCACCTTTAAAAGCTGCCTCCGGGAAGTGAAAGCGCCGTTTTCCTCCCGGTAGGCAACGATGTTCTTCGCGCTGGTGCCGTTCAGCCCTGAAACCCGTTGCAGCAGCGGGGCTGAGGCGGTGTTGACGTCCACGCCCACAGCGTTGACACAGTCCTCCACTACGCCGGAGAGGGTTTCGTCCAGCCTTTTTTGCGGCATATCATGCTGATATTGCCCCACGCCGATGGCCTTGGGATCGATCTTCACCAGTTCCGCCAGGGGGTCCTGCAGCCGCCGGGCAATGGAGATGGCGGAGCGCAGATTGACGTCGCAGTGGGGAAACTCCTCAGCCGCCAGCTTGGATGCGGAATAGACGGACGCCCCCGCCTCGTTGACGATCATATAGCTGATACCCGGCCTCTCAGCCATCAGCTCGGCGGCCATCTGCTCTGTTTCCCGGGAAGCTGTGCCGTTGCCGATGGCGATATGCTTGACCTGGTGTTTGTCGATCAGCCTTGCCAATACGGCAATAGCTTCTGCTTTCTGGCGCCGGCCATAGGCGGGATACACCACCGAGGTATCCAGGACCTTGCCCGTGCCATCCACCACCGCCACCTTGCAGCCGTTACGGTAACCGGGGTCCAGACCCATGGTCACATGGCCTTTGACAGGCGGCTGCATCAACAGGGGTTTTAGGTTGAGCGCGAAGTTGTGTATCGCCCCTTCCGCCGCAATATCGGTCAGCGCGCCCCGTATCTCCCGAGCTAGAGAGGGGTAGAGCAGGCGCTGATAGCCGCCCTCAGCCGCCTGGCGGACAAAATCCGTGGCGCTGGAGCCGGGTTTGACGGTATGCTCCCGGACCAGCGCCAGGGCCTGCTCTTGGTCGATGTCCAGGGAAACTTTCAGGTAGCCCTCTCTTTCCCCCCGGTTGATGGCCAGTATCTGATGACCCTGCAACCGGGGCAGGGGCTGCTCAAACTTGTAGTAAAGGCTGTATAGCGAATCTTCTTCTTTTTCCGCGGCGGCAGACAGTCTTCCCTTGTTCAGGAATAGCTCGCGCAGTCGCCGCCGGATATCGGCGGAGTCCGAAACCAGCTCGGCGATGATGTCCGATGCGCCCAAGAGCGCCTCCTCGGCAGTCTCCACGGCTTGCTCCGCATCGATATAGGCTGCGGCCAGCTGGCTGAGATCCGGCAGATCCTGGGCTTGGCCGAACAGCGTCAGGGCCAGGGGCTCCAGCCCTTTTTCCCTGGCCATGGTGGCGCGGGTGCGGCGCTTTTGCTTATAGGGGCGGTAGAGGTCTTCCACCTCCGCCAGGGTTTGCGCGGCGTCGATTTCAGCCGCCAGCGCGTCTGTCAGTTTATCCTGGGCCGCCACCGCCTTTTTGACCTCTTCTTGGCGGGCCGCCAGGTTCCGCAGGTAATTCAGCCTGTCCGCCAGCTCCCGCAGCGCCGTGTCGTCCATGGCGCCATGCAGTTCCTTGCGGTAGCGGGTGATAAAGGGAATGGTATTTCCTTCGTCGATGAGGCTGATGACATTTTTAACATGGGCCTCGCTTTTACCCAGTTCCTTAGCGAGTATGCTGGCAATGCTTTCCATGTGGACTCCCTGGGCTCCCTAAATTGATCTGAATCTATTTTATCTGATCCCAAGCCTACAAGCAACCACAATCATGATATAATGATTTTAAGAAGCAATCGTTTGAAGCGGTAACGAAGATGAATGCAGCTTCCCGATGCGGACGTAGATTACGTATAAAATACGGAAACGCCATTTGGATTCCCGGCCGTTAACAATTATTGGCAATGGATTTTGGAAACATAATAGCTTTACGCCCGTCTTATTATTCAATTGAACATGAAGGAGCGCGCCGATAATGCTGACTGCCTGACATACAAGTATCAATCTTGGTGCTCATGACCGTATGAAATATTCATCTACATATCTTGGGGAGTCCTTATGATGTTTAAAAAATTATTTTCAACCGTTATCCTTGGCCTAGCCCTGGTTGTCATTTTTTCCGCGCCGGCTTTGTCTGCCACGGACGAAGCATACCGGGCGGCGGCCCATCTTTATGATCTGAATTTGTTGAAAGGCGTATCGGAAAACGCCGACGGCACGCCGGATTTTGCTTTGGACCGCACGCTGACCCGCCAGGAGGGTATCATCCTCTTCGTGCGCCTGCTGGGCAAAGAACAGGAGGCGCTGGCCGGCGATTGGCGGAGCCCCTTTACCGATGTGAGCGGCTGGGCCCAGCCCTATGTGGACTATGCTTACGAGCGTCATTTGACGCAGGGCGTGGGTCAGAACAGCTTCGGCGGCGGCAACAGCCTGTTGCCGGCCCAATATCTCACTTTTGTCCTCCGGGCTTTGGGGTATAGCTCGGATAGTGATTTCAGTTGGGATCAGCCGTGGCAACTGGCGGATTGGCTGGGATTGCCGGCCAGCCGCTTTTCGGGGAAAAGCAGTTTCACCCGGGGCGACGCGGTGATCATTTCCGATTTAGCCCTTGGCGTCAAAATTAAAAATACGGACCAGACTTTATCCGACACGCTGCCTGCCGCGGCGGATGATGATCAGCCGGTGGTGGCGCTGACGTTTGATGACGGGCCGAATGGGACCGTAACCCCGTTATTGCTGGAAGCCCTGGCGGAGCGGGGTATCAAAGCCACGTTTTTTGTGGTGGGAGAACGCGTTACCGAGAATCCGGACCTGGTCAAAGCTGCCTATGAGGCCGGAAACCAGATCTGTAACCATACCTACAGCCATCTGGATCTGACTTCTCTCAGCGACGGGCAGCTGGCCTATCAGATCGATACCACCAGCGACCTGATCGAATCCATCACCGGGGAAGCGCCCCGCTATGTGCGCCCGCCCTACGGCTATATCGACCGGGAGACGGAGTCCCATATCGGCTTGCCGCTCATGCTCTGGACGGTGGACCCCAGGGATTGGGAGAGCAAAGATGCGGACGCAGTTTACGATCAGGTCATGTCCCATATTTATGACGGAGCGGTTATTCTGATGCATGACCAATACCCATCCACCTATGAAGCGGCGGTGCGGATCATGGATACGTTGATCATGCAGAACTGGCGTTTCCTCACCCTGGAGCAATACTTTGACTATTATGGCATCACCCCCGAACCTGGTCATACCTACCGGGGAACCGCGCAATTCTTATAATGGCTGCGGCAGCCGGGAAATTCGCCAAGACCACTGAGGATTATGGCTGCGGGCATTTAAGCCGCGCCCCGGCCTGGGCGGGCGGCGACCGCTACTTACACAAAACAGAGCCCCACCCTTTGGTGGGGTTCTGCTCTTATTTTGAACCTTGTGCGTGACCAATGCCTGTGTCATTTTAAACAAAACATAATTTGCACCTGATTTTCGCCCGTCCTTTCCATCACGCGGTATCCCGCCGGGGCGGCCGTAGCGCAGCCCTGCCCGTTCGGCAGGCAGCAGCCGCCGGGGACGCAGGAACCTTCGTCCCGCACCAGCAGTTTGCCCAGCAGGCCCGCACAAATCCATTCGGGCCGTTTTGCCCGGGGGACGTATTCCCTTTGGGGATCCCAGCCTGGGTTGAGCATGGGCTGTGTCTCCATGTGTGCGGGCAGGATGACCTGGCCGTCCTCGCTCTGTCTTTCGGGAACCTCCACGTCGTGATAGCGTATGGCGCCCCATTCGTCGGTGAGATATTTGTTTTTCCAGCGAAGCGCGGCGGTATCTCCCACAAACCCGGAAAAGGCGGTGGATATGCCCAGTATATAATCGCCCGGTTCAGTGGCCTTTCTGATCTTTTTACCGCCTTCAAAGGTAACAAAGTAGCCGGGCTCGATGGGGCTGCCGGAGGCGGTCTCAAACATTTCGGCATAATCCGCGCCCCCGGTGTTCCATGCCACGTCGATATAGGCGTTGCCGTCGCCCAGAATTTTTGCGGCCAGGCCCAGGTCGAGCGGGGGATTTGTGCCGTTTGCCAGAAACCAGGAATAATCCGTATCCGCATTGCCCATCCGACCCATGATATGCGCGCCAATATGTCCGTTGGTGCTGGTTTCAAACCCCTCCGCGTGGGAATAGAAGCCTGAAGCTGTGGTGAACGAGCCTTGCGAGTGGGCTCCTATATCCGTAGCCGTGGTTACGAAGCCTTCCGCGTGGGCAGTGGAACCTGAAGCCGTGCTGAACGTGCCCTCCGCATGGGCATGGTCGCCTGAAGCAACGGTCCTCCTGCCCTCTGCGTGGGAAGAATGGCCTGAAGCTGTGGTCGTCGCGCCCTCCGCATGGGAATAGTCGCCTGAAGCTGTGCTACCCGAGCCCTCCGCATGGGAAGCAAAATAGCCCGAAGCCGTGGTTCCCTGACCCTCCGCATGGGAATAGTTGCCTGAAGCCGTGGTTTCAAAACCCAGCGCCGTCGCATATTCCCCCATCGTGTAGTCGTCTTTGGCGCCGATCCCCCTGACCGCGCCGGTATTGTTGCCGTCGACCAGGTTTTGCAGGTTGCATTGGTTATGTCTTGTCACAAGGAGCGAAGCCTTAACAGGCACGTACCTGGCATAGACAACAGTTGCCCTGCTGCAATTGATCAACGAGATTGCTGCGGGGGTTGTGTCCACATCAAAAACCGCGAATCCCGAAACCTGACCGATTGTTTGCGGCGAATTACCGATGACAGGCTTTCCGGCAGCGCCGGATAAGGCGAATACCGCTTCATCCGCGCAGGAACAGCCCGTTGCAACCCACCAGTCAAACACATACTGCCCGGCTGGTTGATGGTGATGACGCCTGTTTTATGGTCATAGGCGATATCCCCGGAGGAAAAGACGGCCGATTCAAAAATCACATTACCCCTTGGCCCGACACAGCCCGGGGACAGCCGCTGTAGCTGTAAAGAAATATTATCCATAAAACACCTCTCAAAAGTTATCGTGAAACATGCGGCATGTCCGCCATCCTTGAGGATATCGCAGCTGTGGCAAGAGGCCGGCGGGGCGCGACAGCAGGCGTAGTATAATTTATAACAGTATATGCTTGGGGAAGCATGCCGGTACATGCCCTAAGATGTTTGAGTCTATCGCCAGCAGGCAAATGTAGCGCCGGAATACATTGTATCCTCCGCTTCCGGTCGCGGGCAATTGGCCGGCGCGTTTCCATCCCCGACTAGGGTCGGGAGATTTATCCATTTGCCGCTTGCTTTTTTTCGGGAACCGTGTTATCATATATGAAATCCTCCGGAAGGGAGTCCGCCATGTTGAACGCCAGCCCCGCCATTGCCTACCGCTTTTTCGGCTTTACCTATTATTACGCCGGTAAGGCCTATTTGGGTTTGGCTGAACATGTGTGACATGCAACCGCTGGATCAATCATCCGCATGGTCCCCGCAGCCGAACCGGCTGCGGGTTTTTATGTAAACAGGGGGGATAGGCAATGATCGTCATTTTAAAACAAAATCCTGATCAGAATCAGCTGGAAAGCCTGATCAACTGGCTGAAAGACAAGGGCCTGCAGATCCACACCAGTATCGGCATGTCCCATATCATCCTGGGCCTGGTGGGCGACACCTCCAAGCTGGATATGGACCTGATCGCCGCCCTGGATATCGTGGAGGACGTGAAAAGGGTGCAGGAGCCCTATAAAAACGCCAACCGCAAATTCCATCCCGAGGATACGGTGATCCGGGTGGGCGGTATCCAGATCGGCGGCGGCACCCTCACCATTATGGCCGGCCCCTGCTCCGTGGAGAGCGAGGAGCAGATCATCGCCGTGGCCAAAGCCGTGAAGCAAAGCGGCGCCAACCTGCTCCGGGGCGGCGCTTTCAAGCCCCGCACCTCGCCTTATTCCTTCCAGGGCCTGGGCGCGGACGGGTTGCAGCTGCTGAAACTGGCCAAAGAGGAAACCGGCCTGCCCATTGTCTCGGAGATCATGGACGCTTCCCAACTGGAGCTGTTCGAAGGCGTGGATGTGATCCAGGTGGGCGCCCGCAATATGCAGAATTTCAATCTGTTAAAAGTGCTGGGAGCCCAGGATAAGCCGGTGATGATCAAGCGGGGGCTCTCCTCCACCTATGAGGAGTGGCTGATGAGCGCCGAATACGTGATGTCCGAAGGCAACGAGCAGGTGCTGCTCTGCGAGCGGGGCATCCGCACCTTCGAAAGCTATACCCGCAATACCCTGGATATCGCGGCCATCCCGGTGCTGCGGCACTTGACCCATTTGCCGGTGATCGTGGACCCCAGCCATGCCACGGGCAGGGCTTATCTGATTCCTCCCCTGGCCATTACCGCGGTGGCCGGCGGCGCGGACGGTTTGCTGATCGAGGTGCATAACGACCCGGCCCACGCCCTCTGCGACGGCCCCCAGTCCTTAAAGCCGGAGGTGTTCGACAAATTGGCCCGGCGCATGCTGGCCCTGCACAGCTTCTTGAAAATCCAGGAGGCAGCGGAATGAACGTGGGCATCGTGGGACTGGGGCTGATCGGCGGCTCCATGGCCAAAAGTATTAAAAGCCGCACCTGCCACCGGGTCTGGGGTGTCGACACGGATCAGGAAACCATGACCCTGGCCAGACTCAGCGGCGCCATCGACGGCCCTTTGACCGACGAAAACCTGGCAAACTGCGAACTGCTGCTGGTGGCGCTACGTCCCCAGGCAACGGTGGACTGGGTGCGGGAGCATGCCGGGCTGATTTCCAAGCAGGCGGCGGCGGTGGACCTCTGCGGCGTCAAAAGGCAGGTCTGCGCGGCTTTGGCGCCGATCGCCAAACAATACGGCTTTGCCTATATCGGCGGGCACCCTATGGCCGGCAGCGAGCGGGGCGGCTTTGTCAACGCCAGAGACGACCTGTTTCAGGGCGCTTCCATGATCCTCACGCCCGACGAGCGCACCGGTATCGTCTGGCTGGAGACTTTGAAAGATTTCTTCCTTGATATCGGTTTTGCCAGCCTGACTTTTTCCGCTCCGGAGGAGCATGACCGCATCATCGCCTATACTTCCCAATTGGCCCATATCACCTCCAGCGCCTATGTGAAATCCCCGGAAGCCCAGCGGCGGCGGGGTTTTTCCGCCGGCAGCTTCCGGGATCTGACCCGGGTGGCGCTGCTGGACGAGCAGATGTGGACCGAGCTGTTTCTGGCCGACGCCGATTACCTGACCGAGCAATTGGAAATACTGATCGGCAATCTGAACGAATATCTGGAAGCGCTGAAAGCAGAAGACGCGGAGCGGCTTTGCTCCCTGCTGAAGGAGGGCCGGGAAAAGAAGGCCCTGGCCGGAGGAAACTGACATGGATTACCGGACCGTACCCATCGAGACCAGGGACCGCTACGACGTGACCATCGGCGGCGGCCTGCTGGGGCAGTGCGGAGAGCTGCTCCGCGATGTCCTGGGCCCCTGCCGCGCCGCCGTGATCACCGACACCACGGTGGAAAAGCTGTATTTGGACCGGACGCTGAACAGCCTGGAGAGCGCCGGGTTTGCAGCCTGCGCCTGCTCCTTTCCTGCCGGGGAGCAAGCAAAGAATATGGCCACCCTGGCCGATCTGCTGGAATTCCTGGCGGAGAACCGTCTGACCCGCGCCGATTGCGTGATCGCGCTGGGCGGCGGCGTGGCCGGGGATCTGGCGGGCTTCGCCGCGGGCTCCTATCTGCGGGGCATCCGTTTCGCGCAGCTCCCCACCACGCTGCTGGCGGCGGTGGATTCCTCCGTGGGCGGCAAGACCGGCGTCAACCTGAAAGCCGGCAAGAACCTGGCCGGCTTGTTCCTGCAGCCCAAGGCGGTGATCTGCGATACGGACTGCCTGGCCACCTTGTCCCCGGACATCCTGGCGGACGGCGTTGCCGAGGCAATCAAAACCGGCGTCCTGGCCGGCGGGGAGCTGTTCGGCCTGCTCGAGCAGGGCTGGCGAAAAGAGGACCAGGAACGGGTTATCGCCGGTTGCGTGGCTTTTAAAGGCGGCGTGGTGCAGGCGGACGAACAGGAAACCGGCCTGCGGCGCTTGCTGAACCTGGGCCATACCGTTGGCCACGCCGTGGAGAAACTGAGCGGTTACGCGATCACCCACGGCCACGCCGTGGCCATGGGCCTGGCCGTGATCGCCCGGGCCGCCTCCCGGCTGGGCTACTGCTCCGGGGAGTGCGCGGACCGGATGATCAGCGCTCTGACGCGGAACGGTTTGCCGACGGCGCCGCCTTTCTCCCCCCGGGAGCTGGCCGAAGCCGCCCTAGCCGATAAAAAACGGGCGGGGAACGGGATCACGCTGGTCATGCCCCGGGAGATCGGCGGCTGCGTTTTGGAGAAAATACCCATGTCCCAGCTGCCGGACCTGATCCGGGCCGGAACGGAGGGATAAGCATGGAGATCCGCGTCACTCCGGCAGCCCTCAGCGGCACGGTCGCGGCCATCCCTTCCAAATCGCACCTGCACCGCCTGCTGATTTGCGCGGCGCTGGCGGACGCCCCCACCCGTATCATTGCCGCGGCCAGTTCCCGGGATATCGAGGCTACGGTCGGCTGCCTGAACGCCTTGGGCGCAACCATCCGGCGGGAGGGCGATACGCTGCTGGTTTCGCCGATCGGGGAAACGCCGGACTGCCCGCTGCTGGATTGCGGGGAGAGCGGCTCCACCCTCCGTTTTCTGCTGCCCGTGGCCGCCGCGCTTTGCAGCAAGGCCAGGTTCAGCGGCAGCGGGCGGCTGCCGGAACGCCCCATCGGCCATTTGCTGGAGGAGCTGCGGCGGCACGGCGTCAATTTCTCCGCAGAGCGGCTGCCTTTTACCGTCAGCGGCCGGCTGACCGGCGGCGATTACCACTTGCCCGGCCATGTCAGCTCCCAGTATCTGACCGGGCTGCTGCTGGCCCTGCCCACATGCGCGGCTGACAGCAGGCTGCGCCTCACCACGGCCCTGGAATCCTCCGCCTATATCGATATCACCTTGACGGCGCTGCAACGCTTCTGTGTGCGGATCGACGTACAAAACGGCGCGTACCTGATCCCGGGGCGTCAGGCGTTCCGTTCCCCCGGCCGGATCGCCGCGGAGGGGGATTGGTCCAACGCCGCTTTCTTCCTGGCAGCCGGAGCCCTAGCGAGGGAAGTGGCCGTATCCGGTTTGGACCCGGCCTCGCCCCAGGGCGACCGGCGGATTGTGGAAATACTAAAGAATCTCGGCGCAAAAGTAAGCGTTTGCGGCCACAGCGTCGCCGTGGGCCCGGCGGAGCTGCGGGGCGCTGTGATCGATATCAGCCCTGTTCCCGACCTGCTGCCGGCGCTGGCCGTCCTGGTCGCTTTTGCCAGCGGGGAGACGCGCTTCATCAACGGGGCGCGGCTCCGGCTGAAGGAAAGCGACCGGCTGGCCGCTACCGCAGGGCTGATCCGCGCTTTGGGCGGGTCAGCGGAAGAGCGGGGTGAGGAGTTGATCGTTCAAGGCCAAGGCTTGCAAGGCGGCGTGGCGGAGAGCTGCAACGACCACCGCATCGTCATGGCCGCCGCCCTGGCCGCCGTGGGCTGCGTCAGGCCGGTGATCATCCGGGGCGCGGAAGCCGTGGCCAAATCTTATCCCCATTTTTTTGACGACTACAGGAGCTTGGGAGGGATCGCGGATGTCCTCTGAATTCGGCAAGTATCTGCAAGTGACAATCTTTGGCCAGTCTCACGGCAAGGCCGTCGGCGTGGTGCTGGACGGCTTGCCGGCCGGCGAACCGATCGACCTGGCGGAGCTCAGGCGATTTATGCAGCGCCGCCGGCCCGGCGGCGCTTTATCCACCCCCCGCAGGGAAGAGGATGAGCCGGTGTTCCTTTCCGGCCTGCTGGGGGATCAAACATGCGGCAGCCCGCTTTGCGCCGTCATCGAAAACCAAGACGCCCGGTCCGAGGATTACGCGGAGCTGGCCGCCCTACCCCGGCCTTCCCACGCGGATTACGCCGCCTATTGCAAATGGGGCGGCAAAGCCGATCTCCGCGGCGGCGGCCATTTTTCCGGACGGCTGACCGCGCCTATATGCCTGGCCGGCGGCATTGCCAAACAACTGCTGGCGCGGCGGGGCGTCTTCGTGGGCGCGCATCTGGCCGAGGCGGGCGGGGAGCCTGACCGCTCCTTGCCGCTCTTTCCCACCCGGGGGCTGCTGGAAGAGATCGCCGATAAGCCTTTCCCGGCGCTGGACGACCGATGCGGCGAACGGATGCAAGCGGTCATCGCCGCCGCGGCGGCGGAGGGGGATTCGGTAGGCGGTATTGTGGCATGCGCGGCGATCGGCCTCCCCGCCGGGCTGGGCTCCCCTATGTTCGGCGGCCTGGAAAACCGCCTGGCCGCGGCTCTGTTCGGCATCCCCGCGGTAAAGGGCGTGGAATTCGGGGCCGGCTTTGCCAGCGCCCGTCAAAGGGGCAGCGACAACAACGATCCCTTCCTTGTTGATGATCGGGGAGAGATCGTCGCCGCCAAAAACGACAGCGGCGGTATCTTAGGCGGCATCTCCATTGGCATGCCGCTGGTACTGCGGGCGGCTTTCAAACCCACGCCGTCCATTGGTAAACCTCAGCAAACCGTGAACCTTTTCACAAAAAAAGCAACGGAGATCACCATCCGCGGACGGCATGATCCCTGCGTGGCCCTGCGGGCCGTGCCGGCGGTGGAAGCCGTGACCGCGCTGGTGCTGCTGGATATGATATTGGAGGAAAAATATGATGGAAATATCGGAAATCAGGAATAAGATCGACCGCATCGACGATGAATTGTTGGAGCTGTTCCTCCGGCGCATGGGCTTAAGCGAGCAAGCGGTTTCTTATAAAAAAGAGCGGTCCCTGCCCATTGTCAACAAAGAGCGGGAGCGCGAGGTCCTGGCCAAGGTAGGGGAGAAGTCCGGGGAGTTGGAGCAATACGCCCATTGCCTATTTTCCACGCTGATCGAGCTGTCCAAGGCCAGGCAGGCGGAGCTCTATTCCGATCCCGCCCAGGTGCGCTTGCAGATCGAGCGGGCGCTCCAAGCCGGCGAGGAGGTGTTCCCCCGCACCGGGACCGTGGCCTGCCAGGGCACGGAAGGCTCCAATTCCCAGGCCGCCTGCGACAAATTGCTGCCCCGGGGCAGGATCGTTTACGTCAGGACCTTCGAGGCCGTCTTCGACGCCGTGGAATCCGGCTTATGCCAATACGGCGTGCTGCCCATTGAAAACAGCACCAACGGCTCGGTGCGGGCCGTTTACGACCTGCTGCAGCGGAAGCATTTCTCCATCGTCCGCGCCGCCACCCTGTACATCCGCCATGAATTGCTGGCCAAACCCGGCGTCAGGCTGGCGGAGATCCGCGAAATCTATTCCCATGAGCAGGCCCTGGGCCAATGCAGCAAATTCCTGGCTGCGCTGGGCAGCGGCGTCAAGGTCGTTCCCTGCGACAACACGGCCGTGGCGGCCAGATTGGTGGCGGAAGCCGGACGTTCCGACTGCGCGGCCATCTCCTCCCACCCCTGCGCGGCCCTGTATGGCTTGAGCGTGGTCAGCGGCCAGATCCAGGACAGCGACAACAACTACACCCGCTTTATCTGCATCGCCAAGGAGCCGGCCATCTACGCCGGGGCCAACCGCATCAGCCTGATCATTTCCTGCGACAATAGGCCCGGCGCTTTGTACGGGATCCTCTCCAAGCTGGCGGTGCGGGGCATCAATATGAGCAAGCTGGAGAGCTATCCGGTGACGGGCCGGAATTTCGAATTCATGTTCTTCCTGGAACTGGACGCCTCGGTCAAGGAGCCGGGAGTCCTGGCCATGCTGGAGGAATTGGAACGCAGCTGCGAGGTGTTCATGTTCCTGGGCTGCTATGCCCTGGTATGACCCCATGGGCGGCAAAATGTACGGCCTGATCGGCCGCTCCCTGAAACACAGCTATTCGGCGCTGATCCATCAGGAGCTGGGCAACAAAGGCTATCGCCTCATGGAGCTGGAGCCGGAGGAGCTGCCTCAATTCCTCGGCAGGCCGGAGCTGGGCGGGCTGAACGTCACCATCCCTTATAAGCAGGCGGTGATGCGCTATTGCCAGAGCCTGTCGCCGGAAGCCCGAAGGATCGGCAGCGTGAACACGCTGGTGAGACAGGCGGACGGCAGCCTGGCCGGCTATAATACGGACGCTTACGGCCTGATCTATCTGATCCGGCGCACCGGCCTGGATGCAGCCGGCCGCAAGGTGTTGGTGTTCGGCAGCGGCGGCGCTTCCCTGACCGCGCAAGCCGTGGCCAAAGAGCTGGGGGCCGGGCAGGTGATCGCGGTTTCCCGCCAGGGAGAGGACAATTACCAAAACCTGGACCGCCATGCCGACGCGGAAGTGCTGATCAACGCCACGCCGGTGGGCATGTACCCGGACAACGGCAGCCTGGCGGCGGACCCGGCCCTGTTCAAAAATTGTCTGGGCGTGCTGGATTTGGTCTACAACCCTTGCCGCACCGCGCTGATGATCCGCGCCGAACAGCTGGGCATCCCCTGCGGGGGCGGCCTGGCCATGCTGGTGGCCCAGGCCAAAGCCGCGGAGGAGCTGTTTTTTGGCGCGGCGCTCCCGGAAACGGAGAACGGGCGCATCCTCCGGCTGATCCGGCGGCAAACGGAAAATATCGTGCTCATCGGCATGCCGGGCAGCGGCAAAAGCGCGATCGGCAAGGCCCTGGCCTGCCTGAGCGGTAGGACGGCCCTGGATGTGGACCAGCTGATCGAAAGCCGCGCCGGCGCCGCAATCGAAGAGATATTCCGGACCCGGGGAGAAGCGGAATTCCGCCGCCTGGAGCGGGAAACCATCGCCAAAGCCGGCGCGGAAAGCGGCTGCGTCATCATCACCGGCGGGGGCGCGGTGAAGGACGAAAGGAATTACGCGCCCCTGCACCAAAACGGCCGCATCTACCATATCGAAAGGGAGATCGGCCTTTTGGCGAGGGAGGGCAGGCCCCTTTCCGCAGCCGCGGACTTAGCGGTCCTGTACGCGGAACGCCTGGACTTATACCGGCGGTTTCGCGATGGGGTGATCGTGAACAATGGTACGCCCGAACAGGCCGCCCAGGAAATATGGAGGGATTTTCATGAAAATACTGGTGATTAACGGCCCCAGCCTGAACCTGCTGGGCCTCCGGGAGCCGGAAATTTACGGCAGCGCCACCTATGCCGATTTGGTGGCGCTGATCCGGACCGAGGCGGAACGATTGGGCGTTGAGGTGCAGTTCTTTCAATCCAACAGCGAAGGGGCGCTGGTGGACGCTGTCCAGCAGGCTTACGGCGTTTTTGACGGCATGATTGTCAACCCGGCTGCTTATACCCATACCAGCGTGGCGCTGCTGGATGCGCTGAAGGCCGTGGGACTGCCCGCGGTGGAGGTGCATATCTCCGACCCCGATACCCGGGAGGAATTCCGTAAAATCTCTTATATCCGTTCCGCCTGCCTGGCCACGGTCAAGGGCCGCGGCCTCGCAGGCTATGCGGAGGCCCTGCGGCTGCTCGTTGACAAGCTGGGCTGATTTGGCCGGACTCCCATCGAATAAGGAAAATAGGCAAGGGCCGGGAAATCCCGGCCCTTCAGCATGTCGATACGCAGCCCCAGGTCTGCTCATCCGGGGGCAATCCCAGCTCCCGCATGATTCGCGCCAGGGCGGCGTCCCGGTCCCCGGCTGCGCCTGACTCCGTTGGGAGCGCAAAACGCCGGTCCGGTTCCAGCGCTACGCTGCCGGGGAGCAGTCGCTCCGCCAGATAGAGCGCTTGCGCTTCCGGGCCTGCTGCGACCGCCGCCCAGGGGTCCTGGGCCAGCTCCAGCAGCTCCGCTTCCCGGCCGTATCCCAGGGCCCGCAGCCAGCGGACAGCCTGCCGGGCCGGTTCGGGCTGATGGGCGGCGACCTCATGCAGCAGCGCCGCCCGGACGGCCGGCTCCGGGTCGGCGTTGTCCACAGAGGCTAAGATGGCTTCTATCAGCCCCGCCGCCGCCCGGCAGTGCTCAATCACCGCAGCAGCGGTTCCGGCGGCCCGCAGCAGATCCAGGCAGCTTTCCCGGTCCCGCCGGGGCTCCGGCAGTTGGTTCACCTGCAGCACCTGGAAGTTCCTGCCCGTTTGCCCGATCATATTGACGCAGCCGTAGGCCTGGGGGATGGTCAGGGCTTCCCGCAGAGGCCTATCGGCCAGGGTGCAGAGCAGCAGCTGGTTGACGCCGCCGTGGGCCACGACGGCGATGGAGCCTGCGGTTTGACGGACTAAAGCGCGGAAAGCCTCGCAGGCCCGGGCGGCTGCTGCGGCAAAGCTCTCTCCCCCGGGCAGCGGATGGGCGGCCGGGTCCCGGCCCCGCAGTTCGTAGAGTTCCGGCCAGCGTTGGCGGATCTCCGCGAAGGTCAGCCCTTCCCACTCTCCCACGTCGATCTCCATCAGGCCGGGCGCCTCCGCCGCGTCTTCCCGGATGCAACGGGCCGTGTCCCTGGTCCGTTCCATGCCGCTGCAATAGACGCCGGCGAGGGGGATGTTCTGGAAATATGCGCCCAGCAGCCAGGCCTGCATGCGCCCCAAGGGGCTTAAGGGGTATTCGCTCCTGCCGATGCAGCGCTTTTCCCCGCCGGGGAAAGCAGGCTCGCCGTGGCGGAGCAGATAAATGATTCGCGTGTCCATACCAAATATTATAGCATGGATTTGGCGATCTGGGAATCTTCAAATAATCCTTGACAGAGCGGACTATATTCGCTAAACTAATATCGATAAAGTATTATCGTTTTCTTTGCGGAGGAGGCCTATGAACGAGCGGAATGACCTGAACGGTATTTCCCAGCAGACGCTGCGGCGTTTGCCGTTTTATCTCAGTTATTTGCAAGGCCGGTTGAGCGGCGGCGAAACCACCATATCCGCCGCTGCCATCGCCAGGGCCCTGGGGCTAAACGAGGTGCAGGTCCGTAAGGACCTGGCTCTGATCAGCACCAGCGCCGGCCGGCCCAAAACCGGCTATCAGCTGGAGGGCCTGGTCAGCGATATTGAGAGCTTTCTGGGCTATAAGAATATCGACGAAGCGATTTTGGTGGGGGCGGGGCAGCTGGGCCGGGCGCTCCTCTCTTATCAGGGGTTCTCCAAATACGGGCTGAACATTGTGGCCGCTTTCGACAACGATCCGCAGCTGGAAGGGCGGGAACTGCACGGCAAAACCGTGTTCCCCCTCTATAAGCTCATTGATCTGACCCGGCGGCTGAAGGTCCGCATCGGCATTATCACCGTGCCGGCGGACCAGGCCCAGCAGATCTGCGATATGCTGGTGGAAGCGGGCGTACTGGCCATCTGGAATTTCGCCCCGGTGAAACTGATCGTGCCCGGGTCCATCATGGTGCAGAACGAAAACATGGCGGCTTCCCTGGCCATGCTGTCCCGTCACCTGAACGAGCGGTTCACCGAATAAACATTGGCATACAGGGGGTAAGGACAGTGAATACGCAGCATCTGAGATATGCGCTGGAAATCGAAAAAACCGGTTCCATCTCCCGGGCGGCGGCCAATCTTTATATGAGCCAGCCCAATCTCAGCAAGGCCTTACGGGAATTGGAAGCGTCGCTGGGGCTGACCATTTTCCGGCGCAGCAGCAAAGGGGTGCAGCCCACCCCGAAGGGGCGGGAATTTTTGGTCCATGCCCGGGCGGTGATGGACCAGGTGGAAGCCATGGAAGCCCTGAGCCGTCCGGACCGCTCTTTGCTGGGTTTTCATGTCTGCGTTCCGCCCTGTTCCTATCTGGCGCAGGCTTTCGCCCGTTTCGTGCAGCAGCTGGACCGGGGCAAGCCTCTGGATATCTCGTTCAGGGAAACCTCCTCCGCCACGGTGTTGTCCCGGGTGGAGGGCGGCCTCTGCCGGATCGGCGTGATCCGCTGCGACGTGGCGGAGCAGGCGGCGGTGGAGCGCCGTCTGGCAGCGGCAGGGCTGGAATCGCGGCCGCTGTGGCGGTTCCGCCAGCGGCTGCTGCTGTATTCCGCCCATCCCCTGGCGCGGAAGGAGCGGATCAGCGCCGAAGATCTGGCGCCCTATACCTGCCTCTATGACGAGGATTTGCTGCATCCGGAAGCGGGCTTCGCGCCGGAGGAAGTTCGGGAAAACGGCTCCCGCATCCTGGTTTTCGACCGCGAGAGTCAGTACCGGCTGCTGCAGCGCCTGCCGGAATGCTATATGTGGACCACACCCGTGCCCCGGCGGCTGTTGGACGATTACCAGTTGCTGCAGCGCGCCTGCCCGGAGGCGGCGCCCCACTGCCAGGATCTGCTCGTCTACAGCCAGGGCTATTGCCTGAACGCTTTGGACGAGGCTTTTCTTGGCGAAGTGCTGTCGGTGAAGGAGGAAATCGCCGCGGCCCTCTAAGAGCCCGGCAGGAATTGATATTAAAATAATCGATAAAGGCATATCGATATTATTATATCGATATGCCTTTTTTATATTTCCAATTCCTTTGCGCAGCAGCGATAATAGAATCAGAAGCTGAACAACGGCTGAATGAAGAAGGGAGCGATCCACATGACGAGTAAAGCCACGCATTTTCCCCAGGATTCCCTGAAACGTTTCCTCGTTTATCTGGAGGATTTCCGCAACGCCCCGCCGGATCAGGAGATTACCGTAGCGGAAATGGCTGAGCGCTACGGGATCGAAGCGCGTCAGGTGCGCCGGGAGCTGGCCGCGCTGACCGGCAGCGGCGAACTGAGGGACAAATACCCGGTGGCGCTGCTGGTCAGCGAGATGGAATATTTCCTGGGCTATCATAATCTCAGCGACGCGGCGCTGGTGGGGCTGGGCAAACTGGGCCGGGCCCTGCTGCAGAACAGGGGTTTTGCCAAAAACGGACTGACTATCAGCGCGGTGTTCGATCCGGCGCTGCAAGAGGATACGCCCAGGGGACAGGCGGAGGCGCTGCCCATGAGCAAGGTCAACGACCTGTTTGAACGCTTGCATGTCCATCTGGGCATTATTGCCGTGCCGCCCTCCCATGCCCAGGCTGTTGCCGACGCCCTGGTGAGCGCGGGCGCCCTGGCCATCTGGAATCTCTCCGGCGCGCCGGTGGAGGTTCCGGCCAACGTGCTGCTGGAAAGCGAGACCTTCGGCGACCACGAGGATGTGGTCGGCAACGAGCATGTGGCCCTGTCCCTGGTGGTGCTGGCCAGGCATTTGGCCCAGCGCCTGGGCTGGAAATAAACGCTCAAAGGAGAACTCCCATGGAAAACAGCAAATTTGACGCGGTATGCGCTATTTTGGACGCCTACCGCCACGACCCCAATAAGCTGATCCCCATCTTAAGAGAAATACAGGACCAGTACGGCTATCTGCCGGAAGACCTGATGATCTTCGTCTCCACGGCTTTAGGCGTTTCGCCGGCTTCGGTGTACGGCGTCGCCACCTTCTTCTCTCATTTCACCCTGGAGCCGAAAGGCCGTCATATCGTCAAGGTCTGCGACGGCACCGCCTGCCATGTGCGGCGCTCCGAGGAGATCGCCCGGGCCCTCCGCCAGGAATTGGGTCTGCAGGACGGACGCGATACCACGGGGGACATGATGTTCACGCTGGAGACCGTGGCCTGCCTGGGCGCCTGCTCTTTGGCCCCTGCGGTGGTGGCCGACGGCGTGGTGCACGGCTCCATGACGCCGTCCGCCGTCCGGGCGCTGATCGCGGATATCAGGAACAAAGAGGAGGCGGAGAGCCATGAATAAGCAAGCGCTGGAACAGATCACAACCGATTTCAATTGCCGCCTGGCCCTGTGCCGGGACCGGGTGCTGGTCTGCGCCGGCACCGGCTGCGTGGCCAACGGTTCCCTGAAAATCTACGAGAAATTCCGCCGCATCATGGCGGAATGGGGCCTTTCCTTTGACCTGGAACTGAAGCAGGATCCGGCGGAGCATCTGCTGTCCGCCAGCGGCTGCCAGGGTTTTTGCCAGATGAGCCCCCTGGTCACCATCCAGCCTGCCAATATCCTCTATGTGAAGGTTCAGGAAGAGGATGTGGCGGAGATCGTCAATCGGACCCTGCTGAAAGGGGAAATCGTGGAACGCCTGCTCTATCAGGCTGCGGAAGGCCCGGCCCGGAATGGGGAAGGCATCCCCTTTTATCAATTGCAGCAGCGCCGCTCTTTAGCCTTATGCGGCGTCATCGACCCGCTGGACCTGAACGAATACATCGCCGCCGGCGGCTACGAGCAGGCCCGCCGAGCTTTCGCCGAGCTGCGTCCGGAAGAGATCTGCGAGATCATGGAGCGTTCGGGCCTCCGGGGCAGGGGCGGCGGCGGTTTCCCCACCGGCCGTAAATGGCGGATGGCCGCCCAGCAGCCCGGAGAGATCAAGTATGTGATCTGCAACGGCGACGAGGGCGACCCGGGCGCCTTCATGGACAGCTGCGTGATGGAGGGTACTCCCCACGCGGTGCTGGAAGGCATGATGATCGCCGCCGCGGCCATCGGCGCCAATCACGGCGTCATCTATGTGCGCACCGAATACCCGTTGGCCGTATCCCGTCTGGGCAAAGCGATCCGCGACGCCCGTGCCCAGGGCGTCCTGGGGGAAAACCTCTTCGGCACTGGCAAGGATTTTGATATCGAGATCATGGAAGGCGCGGGCGCTTTCGTTTGCGGCGAGGAGACGGCGCTGATCGCCTCCGTGGAGGGCAAGCGGGGCATGCCCATGCCCAAGCCTCCTTATCCGGCCCAAAGCGGCCTGTTCGGCAAACCCACCATCATCAATAACGTGGAGACCCTGGCCACCGTGCCGCTGGTGCTGCGCCTGGGCCCGGAGGAATACGCCAGGGTGGGCACCGCCGGCTCCAAGGGCACCAAGACCTTCTCCCTCACCGGCCACGTGGCCAATACCGGCCTGATCGAGGTGCCTTTCGGCGCGACGCTCAGGCAGATCGTGGCCGAGATCGGCGGCGGCGTGATCAACGACGACGGGTCCAATGCCGGGGACCGTTTCAAAGCGGTGCAGATCGGCGGGCCTTCCGGCGGCTGCCTGACCCGGGAGATGCTGGATATGCCTTTGGATTATGAAAACCTCAAAAGCGTGGGCGCCATGGTGGGCTCCGGCGGCCTGGTGGTGATGAATCAGCAGACCTGCATGGTGCAGATCGCCCGCTTCTTCATGCAGTTCACCCAGAACGAATCCTGCGGCAAATGCGTGGTGTGCAGGGAAGGCACCCGTCAGATGCTGGCCCTGCTGGACGACATCATCGAGGGCCGGGCGGACCGGGCCACCATCCCGCTGCTGGAGGAACTGGCCCATGCCGTAACCATGGGGTCCCTGTGCGGCCTAGGCAAAACCGCGCCCAATCCGGTGCTGTCCACGCTGAAATACTTCCGTGAGGAATACGAAGCCCATGTGCAGGATAAACGCTGCCCTGCCGGGCGCTGCCAGGCGCTGCTCAATTACGCAATCGATCCGGAGCTGTGCAAGCGCTGCGGCCTCTGCGCCAGGAAATGTCCTGCCGCCGCCATCAGCGGCGATAAGGAGCACGGCTACGCCATCGATCAGAGCAGCTGTATCAAATGCAACGCTTGCCTGGACAGCTGCAAGTTTAACGCGGTGGGCAAAAACTAGGAGGGATTACCATGGCGAAAAATCCGATCATCAAAATCGATCATATCGATGTGCCGCTGGAAGGCGAGCGCAATTTGCTGGAAATCATCCATAAGGCCCATATCGATCTGCCCACTTTCTGCTATCATTCCGAGATCAGCGTCTACGGCGCCTGCCGCATGTGCATGGTGGAGGTGGAGGGGATGGGCAATGTGCCGGCCTGCTCCACGCCGCCCGTTGACGGCATGCAGGTCAAAACCGACACCGCCGCCCTGCGCCGGCTGCGCCGGCTGATCGTGGAACTGATGCTGGCCAGCCATGACCAGAACTGCCTGACCTGTCCCAAAAGCACCGATTGCCGCCTGCAGGCCATCGCCCGCCAGCTGGGCGTGGAAAAGGTCCGCTTCAAGCAGGTCAATCAGAAAAAGCCCAAGGATCTGTCTTCCGCCTCCATCGTCCGGGACCCCAATAAATGCGTGCTCTGCGGCGATTGCGTCAGGGTCTGCAATGAGATCCAGAGCGTGGGCGTGCTGGATTTCGCCCACCGGGGCGCGGAGGCTCAGGTCTCTCCCTGCTTCAACAAGGGCATGGGCGAGGTGGAATGCGTCAACTGCGGCCAATGCGTGAAGATCTGCCCGGTAGGCGCGCTGACGCCCCGCTACCAGATCGATCCGGTCTGGGAAGCCATCCATGACCCGGCCAAGACCGTGGTGGTGGAGATCGCCCCGGCCGTCCGGGTGGCTTTGGGCGAATACTTCGGCTACAACCCAGGCGATATGACCGTGGGCCAGATCGTGGCGGCCCTGCGCATGATGGGCGTGGATAAGGTCTACGACGCCAGCTTCAGCGCGGACCTGACCGTGATCGAGGAAGGCAACGAATTCCTGGAACGCTATAAGAAGCATGAGAATTTACCCCAGTTCACCTCCTGCTGCCCGGCCTGGGTAAAATTCGCCGAGCAGTATTATCCGGATATGCTGTCCAACCTTTCTTCCTGCCGCTCGCCCCAGCAGATGTTCGGCTCCCTGGCCAAAGACCTGCTCCCCAAAGAGCTGGGCATCAGCCGCGAGCAGATTGTGCTGGTATCCCTCATGCCCTGCACGGCCAAGAAATTCGAGGCGGAGCGGGAGGAATTCCGGGTCAACGGCAATCCGGATGTGGATTATGTGCTGACGACTCAGGAATTAGCGCTGATGATCAAAGAACGGGGCATTGATTTTCGCCGCCTGGACCCGGCGAGTTTCGATATGCCGCTGGGCTTCAATACCGGAGCCGGCGTGATCTTCGGCGCCACCGGCGGCGTCAGCGAAGCGGTGTTGCGCTACGCCGCCGATACCCTGGGCCGGGGCATGAACAATGAATTCAAGCAACTGCGCTACGGGGCAGGAATCAATATTACGGAGATCGAAGTAAACGGGCTGAAGCTGAGATTGGCCGTGGTCAGCGGCCTGGGCAACGCCCGGCGGCTCATGGATAAAATCCGCAAGGGCGAGGTAAGCTTGGACCTGGTGGAAGTGATGGCCTGCTGCGGCGGTTGCGTCAACGGCGGCGGCCAGCCCGCCGCCCAGACCGCGGACACGGTGAAGCAGCGGGCCAAGGGGCTGTACGACAGCGACCGCATGCTGCAATACCATAACTCCTGCGAGAACCCTTATTTGCGGCAGGTCTACGATCAGGAGCTGACGCCGGAAAAGGCCCACCATTTGTTGCATACCGATTACCGCAACCGCAAGCGGATCGCCAGCGAGGAAATCAGCCTGAGCGGCGGCGCGGACCGCGGGGAGCAAAAGAGGCTGAACCTGACCGTCTGTTTCGGCACCAGCTGCTTCCTCCGGGGCTCCCAGAAATTGTACCAGCAGTTGATGGAATATGTGCGCCGGCAGGGATTGGAAGCGGACACGCTCTTTACCGCCAGCTTCTGCAGCGAGCGCTGCAAGAAAGGCCCGATGCTGACGGTGAACGGCGTTGCCATCGAGCAATGCACCATGGAAAAAGCTGTGGCCGCCATTGAGAAAGCACTGAAAGAGGCGTAATGATGAGCGGAGAATTTACCGGCAATTTAAACGCCGTCTATACGGTTACGGCCAACTGCCATGACTGCTACCGCTGCGTCCGGGTCTGCCCGGTGAAGGCCATCAGCGTCCGCGGCGGCCAGGCCAGCATCCGGGACGAGCTGTGCATCAAATGCGGCACCTGTGTGCGGGAATGCCCGCAGCATGCCAAAATGATCAGAAGCAGCCTGGAGCAGGTCAAACAATTAATCGCATCCCCGCGTAAAGTGGCGGCCAGCGTGGCGCCTTCCTTTGCGGCGCTGTTCGAGGGCTGGCGGGCGCTTCGCCTGCCTTCGGCCCTGCGCCGGCTGGGCTTTGATTATGTTTCCGAAACCGCCGAAGGCGCGGAGCTGGTGACGGAGCGGGCCTTTGACCCGGACCAGGTTGGCAGCATCACCACGGCCTGCCCGGCGGTGGTCAATTATATTGAGAAATACCGGCCGGACTATGTGGATCAACTGACGCCCGTCGCCTCGCCGATGATCGCCCACGGCCGTATGCTGAAAAAACGGCTGGGCGACGGCTGGGCCGTGGTGTTCATCGGCCCTTGCGCGGCCAAAAAAGCCGAGGCGGCCCGGCCGGAAAACGCCGGCGTCATCGACGCGGTGCTGACCTTTGCCGAATTGACGCAATGGCTGGAGGAGGAGCGGATCGATCTGGCCTCCTGTCCGGAAAGCGGTTTTCAGAACCAGGGCGGGCTGACTCTTTCGCGGCTGTTCCCCCTGCCCGGCGGCATGCTCAAAACCGCCGGCCGGGACGTGGGCGGCGCGGACCGCAACATCGTGCAGGTGATCGGCGCCGAGGAGGTCAAAACCCTCTTCGACCTGCCGGCCCGGGATTGGGATTTCGATATGGCGGAATGCCTGTTTTGCGCCGACGGCTGTTTGAACGGCCCCGGCATGCCCAACGACATGGCGGACGTCAATTATTATCGCAAGAAAAAAGAGCTGATGGATTATACCGCCGGCGCTCCCTCTGGCGCCGCGCCCTTGGACCAATCCCTGACCTGCGCCGCCGGTTTTAAGGCTGCGCCGGTCAAGCCGGCCGGGGAAGAGGAGGCGGATGAGGCCGGCATCCAGCGGGTGCTGGAAAACACGGGCAAGGGCGATCCGGAGCAGCAGATGAATTGCGGCGCCTGCGGATACAAAAGCTGCCGGGACAATGCCATCGCTGTTTTGAAGGGCATGGCGGAGCCGGAAATGTGCATGCCCTATATGCGCCGCCTGGCCCAGCAGCGTACGGATAAGATCATCGAGAGCAGCCCCAACGGCGTGGTGATCCTGGACGAGAACCTGCATATCATCAAGACCAACCCGGCCTTTTTAAAGATGTTCATGACCGGCCCGGACGCCATCGGCCGCCGCATCTCCTGCTATATGGATGCGGACGGTTTCGAGAAGCTGGCCTCCGGAGCCGCGGACGAGCTGGAACGGATACGCAGCAAATACGGCATGCGCTATCACGAGCAGCTCTACGCCATGCGGGAGGACCGGCAGTATGTGGGCATGTTCACCGATATCTCCAACGTTACTTTCGGCGAAAATCAGCTGGACCTGATCAAAATGCAAACGCTGGACCAGGCCCAGGAGCTGCTGGACCATCAGATCAAATTTTCCCAGGAGATGGCCCATT
>Ga0228535_1001127_pt1 | contig 48811 bp, 43 predicted proteins | sample SJ1metagenome_FD_168457 | JGI IMG/M metagenome (GOLD analysis project Ga0228535, IMG submission 168457) | Enriched culture of PCE-dechlorinating microbial communities from Ithaca, New York, USA - SJ1 | ecosystem: Engineered > Modeled > Simulated communities (microbial... > Unclassified | place... | reverse complement strand
CGTTCAGTTCGAGCACGGTCCAGTCGGCGCCGTCGATGATGAAATCGATGCCGTTCAGGCCGCGCAGCCCGAGCGCCGCCGTCAGGGCCTGCGCGGCGGCCAGCACGGCCGGCCCCGCGCCGAGCGGCGCGTCGCGCAGGGCGGTCGCGCCGGCGTAGGCCCACGGGCCCGGCGCTTGCGCCGGGGCGGCGAACAGACGGTTGAATCCGACCGGGCGGCTGGTGCGGCCGTCCGCCAGAAACAGCAGGGAATGCGGAACGCCCGCCGCGCGCCGCTGAAAATAGCGGCCGGGCGCCGCCGCCAGACCGGCCGCGTCGCGGACGTGAAAACCGCCGCAGGCGCCGGCGCGCTTGGCGAGCCAGCCGCGCGGGTCGTCCGGCGCGTCGAGCCGGGTTTCGGGGTGCGGCAGGCGCAGCGCGCGGCACAGCTCGGCGAAGCGGAGGGGGTCGGCGCAGGCCGCGAGCACGTCGGGCGCGTTGCCCAGCAGCGGCCGGTCCTGAGCGATGCGGGCGAGCCGTTCCGGCCGCGCTTCGAAGCCGGAACCGTAGACCAGGCCGAGGCATCGGCCGGCGGGGCTCAGGCGGATTGCAGCGTCCGCCAGCGCGTCGGCGTCGAACGCGCCGTCCGCGTCGAGCGGCAGACGCAGCCAGTCGCGGGCGAGATCGCGCGTGTCGCGATCGGCGAAGCCGTCGACGCCGACCGCCGCGCGGCCGGCGCGCGCCGCCGCCGCCGCCAGTGCGCGGCCGCTTTGCGACACCAGCAGGAAGGTTTCGCGTCCGGCGTCACGCGGCATGCCGACGCGCCTCGTCGAGACAGTCCGGAAAACCCAGATAGAGCGGCTTGTCGGCGCTCAGCATGCTGCGCAGCAGGCCCTGCTGCACCTGGTACTTGAGATTGCCGATGGCGAGCGGGCCGACGCCGACGGCCTTGCCGGAGGCGGCCGCCAGGGCGCCGCCGTCGTCCATGAAGCCGATGCCCTCGACGCCGGCCGGCGGCACGGCGTTGATGTCGGCCGCCACGCACAGGGCGGCCGCGTGTTCGAGATGGCGCGCGCCGAGCACCTGCACGCCGGCCTTGGCGGTGGCCAGCACGACCTCGGCCCGCGCGAGCAGGGCATGCTTGGCGTCGTCCGAGCTGGCGTCGGCCGGCCGGATGTCGACGTCGAAACGCGCTTTCAGCGCCGAGACGGCTTCGGCCGCACGGGCGAGGCCGTCATGCCCGGGCAGCGTGACGCGCGCGCCGGCGCGCGCGGCGAGCACGGCGGCCACCATGCCGACCGGCCCGGTGCCGCCGAACACCACGACGGCGCGGCCTTCGAGGCCGGCGCTGTGCGCGCGTTCGAGTGCCTGTTCCACCTTGGCGACCATCGCGGCGGCGGTGGTGTAGGCGCCGCTGGGATCGGCGAACACGGAAACCTCGAAGGGCGGCACCATCGCCTTGCGTGCGGCGTCCAGCATGTCGGCGGCGAGCGCCGCGTCGCGCCCGCCGATGAAGATCCCGGTGCGTTTCACGCCCTTGGGGCCGCGCGAGAAGATGGCGTCCTGGGTGAAGTCGGCAATGTCGGCCAGCCCGACGCCGGCGTAGGGGATGACCGCGTTCCAGCCGGCGTCGTAGGCCATGTTCACGTCGAAGGGGCTGACGCGCGTGCCGGGCGTGGCGAAGTGCAGAAGATAGGGTTTTTCCATGTCCGATCGTGTGTCTCGGTTGTCGTTGTCCGGGGGCCGGGTGCCCTGTCAGACCGCCGCCAGCCGCGCCGCGGCTGTTTCGGTACGGATCTCGGCGGCCTGGTTGCGGCCTCTGCACACGCTGAATTCGAGCCCTGCGTCCACGAGATCGATGCGCGCGCGCCGCGCCAGCGCGTGCGCCCGTTCGTCCGAGTCGACCAGGGCGAAGCCGGTCGGCCCCCAGGAGCTCTGGCCGATACCGGCGGCGCCGTTCGCGTGCAGCCAGTCGAGCGCGCGGGCGACGCGCGGGCTGGCGAAGCGTCCGCCCTGCGCGGGCGCGAAATGGTCGCCGACCACGCGCTGGATTTCGCTGACGGCGGCGCCGAAGTCGGCGATGTCCGCTTCCGCCAAGGCGGGCAGGGCCTGCATCAGCGCCAGGCGGCACAGATGGCCGGCGTGGGCCTCGGGAAAAGCCGGCAAGGCCGCGAACGCCTGCTTCTCGGCTTCGCCGTGCAGCCCGGTGTAGTGCGGATCGAAAATCAGCACGAGCCGCCAGTGCGCCGGAAAGGCCAGCCGGGCGATCGGCATGGGCGGCGCATCCTGCCGGCCGCGTCCGCCGTCGACGACGAAGCCGCCGTGCTCGAACACGCCGAGGCCGATGCCGGAACGGCCGCCGCGCCCGAGCGCGCCGGCGATCTCGCGGGGCGTCCAGGCGAGATCGAAAAGGCGCGCGATCGCCGCGCCCACGGCCAGGGCAAGCTGGGTGCCCGAGCCGAGCCCGGCGTGTTCCGGCGCGGCCTGCCGTATCGACACGCGCACGCCGCTCCGGATGTCGAGCGCGCGCAAGGCCGCCCGGGCGTAGGCTTCGGCCCGTTCGGCCTGCGGGCCCTCGGCGGCGACGGCTTCGTCGGCGCGAACGGTGACGGTGGTCGCGAGCTCTTCGAGCGCGAGTCCCAGGCTGCCGTAGCGCCGGCCGAGCCCGCCGTTGAGGTCGAGAAACCCCATGTGCAGCCTTGCGGCGGCGCTGACGGTGACACTGGGGCAGGCGGTGAGGATCATTATTGTGGTGGGGTTCCTGTTCTCGGAATCCCACCGGAAGCAACGTCCGTGCCATACAAAAAACACAAGACAATCATATGGCTAATGCCGTGACGCGGCAGGTTCGTGTGACACTCTGTCACCCGGGCGGGTCGGCTGCGTGACAGCCGGCGCGCCGGCCGCGTCGACGGGCCCGGCGTGAACGGCTTGATTCGTCGGACAAAAGAACGGCATGCGCGGACATGGGCACAGAACCTGCTTTATGCGGGCCATTCCTTATTCACGGGCGTGACGGCGTGTTCGAGAGTTGTTGTCCCTTTTGCGGCCTGGTGTGCGACGACGTGCGCGTCCGGGCCGAGGCGTCTGGCGTGCGCGTCGAGCGGCCGGACTGCGCGCGCGCGCGCGGCCTGTTCGCCGTTCCGGCGACGGGGCAGGCGCGGATCGGCGGGCAGCCGGTCGAGGCGATCGCCGCGCTGCGCGCCGCCGCCGCCATCCTGGCGCAGGCCCGCCGCCCGCTGATCGGCGGTCTGGCCTGCGACGTCGCCGGCCAGCGCGCCGCGCTCGATCTGGCGGAACGCGTCGGCGGCGTGGTGGAGCACATGAACGGCGCCGCGCAGTTTCGCAACTGGCTGGCCTTTCAGGACGGCGGCTGGATGACGACGACGCTGTCCGAGGTGCGCAACCGCGCCGACCTGATCGTCTTCGCCGGCACCGACGCTGCGCGCTTTCCGCGTTTCTTCGAACGCTGCGTCGACGCCGATTCGCAGTTCGGCCCGCTCGAACGCAGCGTGGTCACGCTCGGCGCGGCGCCGGCCGGCGGACGCGGCGTGGCGCACGCGGTCGCGGTCGCCGATCTGGCGGCGCTGTTCGCGGATCTGCGCATCCGTCTGGCCGGCGGTCGCGCCGCGCCGAACGGCGCGGGCGGCGTGCCGGCGGACACGCTGGACGCCCTGCTGGCCGCAATGAAGGCGGCGCGCTACGGGGTGCTGGTATGGAACGCGGCGGAGCTCGATGTTCCGCATGCCGATCTGACCGTACAGGCGATGGTCGAACTGGTCCGGGACCTGAACCGCGAGACCCGCTGGGCCGGCCTGCCGCTGGGCGGCAGCGACGGCGACACCTCCGCGTCGCAGGTCTGCACCTGGCGCACCGGCTACCCGCTGCGCGTCGGCTTCGAGCCGGCCGGCCCGCGGTACGAACCGCTGCTGTTCGAGGCGGCGCGCCTGCTGGCGGCGGGCGAGGCCGACGCGCTGCTCTGGATATCCGCGTTCGATCCCGCGCGCACGCCGCCCGAAACCGCCTGCCCGCGCATCGTGCTCGGCCGTCCCGACATGCGGCTGGACGCGATGGGGCCGCGCGACGTGTTCATTCCGGTGGCGGTGCCCGGCGTGCACCACGCCGGCATCCTGCATCGCATGGACGGCGTCGTGTCCCTGCCGTTGCAGGGGCCGGCGCCGTCCGCGCTGTTCAGCGCGGCGCAGGCGCTGGCCGCCATCCAGCGGGAGATGACGCATGCTGCGGCTTAAGGGCGGACGCCTCTACGATCCCGCGCACGGCGTCGACGGCGTCGTGCGCGATCTCTACGTCGATCGCGGGCGTCTCGTCGCCGACCCCGGCCCCGATGCATCCCTCGACGGTGAGATCGATCTGGCCGGCCGCGTCGTCATGGCCGGCGCGATCGATCTGCACACGCACATCGGCGGCGGCAAGATGAACATCGCGCGCGCGCTGCTGCCGGAAGACCACCGCCGCGATCCCGTACCGGCCGGGGGCGGCATGCACGCCGGCTGCGGCCACGCCGCGCCGTCCACCTGGACCACCGGCTACCGCTATGCGGAGATGGGCTACACGGCCTGCTTCGAACCGGCGATGCTGCCGACGAACGCGCGCCACACGCATCTGGAGATGGGCGACATTCCGATGGTGGACAAGGGCGCCTACGCCATGCTCGGCAGCGACGATTTCTTCCTGCGGCTGCTGGCGGCGGGCGGCGAGCAGCGCCTGATCAACGACTACGTCGGCTGGACGTTGCACGCCAGCCAGGCGATGGCGATCAAGGTGGTGAATCCGGGCGGCATCTCCGCGTTCAAGTTCAACGCGCGCAGCCTCGATCTCGACGAACCGCATCCGTACTACGGCGTCACGCCGCGCAAGGTGATCCAGGTCCTGTCGCGCGCGGTGCACGAACTGGGCGTCGCGCATCCGCTGCACGTCCACGCCAGCAACCTCGGCGTGCCGGGCAACGCCGACACCACGCTCGCCACGATGGCGGCGGCGGAAGGCCTGCCCATCCATCTGACGCACATCCAGTTCCACAGCTACGGGACCGAGGGCGAGCGCAAATTCTCGTCCGAGGCGGAGCGGATCGCCGACGCGATCAACCGCATGCGGAACGTCTCGGCCGACGTCGGCCAGATCCTGTTCGGCCAGACGGTGACCGCGTCGGGCGACACCATGAAGCAGTACGCCAACCATCGCCACGCCCACCCGGACAAATGGGTGGTCGCGGACATGGAATGCGACGCCGGCTGCGGCGTGGTGCCGTTCAGATACCGCGACAAGAATTTCGTCAACGCGCTGCAATGGGCGATCGGCTTGGAGCTGTTCCTGCGCGTCGGCGACCCGTGGCGCATCTTCCTGACCACCGACCATCCGAACGGCGCGCCGTTCACGAGCTACCCGCATCTGATCCGGCTGCTGATGGACCGCGATTTCCGCAATGCGAAACTGGACGAAATCCACCCGGACGCCGCGGCGCACAGCCAGTTGCGCAGCCTGGAGCGGGAATACTCGCTCTACGAGATCGCGGTGATGACGCGCGCCGCGCCGGCGCGCTCGCTGGGGCTGGCCGACCGCGGCCACCTGGGCGAGGGCGCGGCGGCCGACGTCGTCGTGTACCGCGACGAGGCGGACCGCGAAGCCATGTTCGCCCGGCCGGAATACGTGTTCAAGGACGGCGAGCTGATCGTGCGCGACGGCAGGGTGGTGAACGTGGTCAACGGCGCCCTGCACGCCGTGAAGCCGGAGTACGACAAGGGCATCGAGCACGCCCTGCGGGGCTATTTCGAACGCTACATGACGATGAGCATGGAACACGTCAAGGTGAAGGACGACGAAGTGTGCGCCTGCGGCGCGAGCAGACTCATTCCCCATGCCTGCGGGAGGCGCGCGTGATCGTCAACGGCGTATTCATCGACGACACCTATGCGGAAGCCTTCGGCATGAAGGCCACCCGCATCGTCATCACCGCGGCCGACATGACCTGGGCGAAACACGCGGCGAACGCGGCCTTCGGCTTCGCCACCTCGGTGATCGCCTGCGGCTGCGAAGCGGGCATCGAGCGCGAGCTTGCGCCCGAGGAGACGCCGGACGGCCGCCCCGGCGTCGCCGGCCTGCTGTTCGCCGTCTCCACCAAGGAACTGACCAAGCAGCTCGAACGCCGCGTGGGGCAATGCGTGCTGACCTGCCCCACCACCGCCGTGTTCGCCGGCTGCGCGGGCGAGGAGACGCTGCCGCTGGGCAAGAACCTGCGCTATTTCGGCGACGGCTGGCAGATGTCCAAGGTCGTCGCCGGCCGGCGCTACTGGCGCATCCCGGTGATGGACGGCGAATTCCTCGCCGAGGAAACCACCGGCCTCATGCGTTCGGTGGGCGGCGGCAACTTCCTCGTGCTGGCGCGTTCCGCCGCGCAGGCGCTGACGGCGTGCGAGGCGGCGGTGGAAGCCATCGCGAGGACGCCCGGCGCGATCGCGCCGTTTCCCGGCGGCGTGGTGCGTTCCGGCTCGAAAGTCGGCTCGAAGTACAAGGCCCTGCCAGCCTCGACCAACGACGCCTTCTGCCCGACGCTGCGCGGTGCGACGAAAAGCGAACTGTCGCCCGAGGTCGAGACGGTGCTGGAAATCGTCATCGACGCGGTCGACGACGACGCGATGAAAGCGGCCATGCGGGCCGGCCTCGATGCGGTCTGCGCCATCGGCGCGGACGGCGGCATCGTGCGGCTGTCCGCTGGCAACTACGGCGGCAAGCTGGGCCAGTTCCACTACCGGCTGCGGGAGATCCTGGCATGAGCGGCACCTTCCTGAATCTGCGTGCGGCCCCGGCGGGGCGGATCGACATGACGGGCGTGCTGCCCGAAGCCTTGGCCGGCCGCGGCGCGGGCGAGATCGAGAAAATGGCGCTGCGCGTCGACGGCGTACCGGTCGCCCTGGGCGACATCTTCGCGGTGACGGCGGGCGAGGGCGACACGCTGACGATTCGTCCCGGCGATGCGCGCCTCGACGGACTCGGCCGCGACATGCGCGCGGGCACGCTGCGCGTCGAAGGCGCGGCGGGCCATTACCTCGCGCAGGGCATGCGCGGCGGCGAGCTGATCGTCGACGGCGACGCCGGCGACTGCGCCGCGAACGGCATGCGCGGCGGGATGCTGCGCATCGGCGGCGACGCCGGCGACTGGCTCGGCGCCGCGCTGATCGGCGACCGCGCCGGCATGGGCGGCGGCGTGGTCGCCGTGGCCGGCAACGTCGGCGACCGTCTCGGCGACCGCATGCGGCGCGGGCTCGTGCTCGTGCGCGGCCGTGCGGGCGCGGCCTGCGGCGCGCGCATGCGCGCCGGCACGCTGGTGGTCGCGGGCGGCTGCGGCGCGCTGGCGGGCTTCGGCCTGCGCCGCGGCAGCCTCATTCTCGGCCGGGCGCCCGACGCGATGCCGGCCGGTCACGGCGACGCCGGCGTCGTGACGCTGGCCTGGCTCGGCCTGTTGCGCCGCCATGCCGAGGCCATCCTGCCCGGCGCCCTGCCGGAGACGCCGCGCATGCATCGCTACATGGGCGATCTGGCCTTCGGCGGCAAGGGAGAGATTCTGGTCCCGGCATGCGCCTGATCCTGCTCCGTCACGGCGAATCCGAATACAACCGGCGCGGCCTGTGCAACGCCGATCCCGCCGTGCCGGTGCCGTTGACGCCCGCGGGCCTGCAACAGGCGCGCGAAGCGGCCCGGCGGCTCGCGGACGCGCCGATTCGACGGGTGTTCGTGTCCCGTCTGCGGCGGGCGCAGGAAACCGCCGCCATCGTCAACGCCTGCCATTGCGCGCACATTCGGGTCGACGCCCGCCTCGACGACCGCAACACCGGCTTCGAGGGCCTGCCGGTCGATCGCTATCTCGACGCGCAGCAGCGCGCGCCCGATCCGTTCGGCTGGAAGATGCCGGGCGGCGAGTCCTACCGCGAGCTGGTGGCGCGCGTGCACGATTTTCTGGCCGAGGTCTGCGCGCTCGACGAAGCGGCCGTGCTGGTGGTGACGCATCACCAGGTGATGCAGGCGGCGGCCGGCTATTTCCGCGGGCTGGCGGCGGCGGACATGTGGCGCGTCTGGGTGGACAACGGGGTGGCGCTGGAATTCGACACGGCGCAGGCATGCTGACCTGCGGCCGTTTCGACTTCGCGCTGGACCGGCCGCTGGTCATGGGCATCGTCAACGTCACGCCCGATTCCTTCTCGGACGGCGGCCGGCACGCCGATCCGGCGCGGGCGATCGCGCACGGCCTGCGCCTGCGCGAGGCCGGCGCGGCCATTCTCGACATCGGCGGCGAATCCACCCGTCCCGGCGCCGCGCCGGTCGACGAAGCCGAGGAGCTGCGGCGCGTGCTGCCCGTGATCGAGGGCCTGCGCGACTGCGGCGCGGCGCTGTCGATCGACACGACGAAGCCCGGCGTGATGGCCGCCGCGCTCGCCGCGGGCGCGGACATGGTCAACGACGTCAACGCCCTGCGCGCACCCGGCGCGCTGGATGCGGTGGCGAATACCCGTTGCGCAATCTGCCTGATGCACATGCAGGGCACGCCGGCGACCATGCAGCAGGCGCCGCATTACGACGATGTCGCGGCCGAGGTGCGCGATTTCCTGCGCGCGCGTCTCGACGCCGCGCACGCGGCGGGGATCGCCCAGGCGCGGCTGGTCTGCGATCCGGGCTTCGGGTTCGGCAAGACCGCCGCGCACAACCGGGCGCTGTTCCAGGCCCTGCCGCGTTTCGCCGAGCTGGCGCCCGTGCTCGTCGGCCTTTCGCGCAAATCGCTGTTCGGCGGCTCGGGCGGCCGGCCGGTTGCAGGCGCGGCGGCGAGCGTGGCCGCGGCCGCGCTGGCGGTCGCGCGCGGCGCCGCCATCGTGCGGGCGCACGACGTCGCCGAGACCGTGGAGGCGGTTGCCGTCGCCCGCGTGCTGCGGCAGACCGACGCGCCGCGTTAGCGGGCATCGGGCGGGGGGTATTACCTAAGTAGTTCCACTTATGTACAAGCCCCCGGCCGGAATGTGTAATCGGCGGGAGCACGTCCGTGCGTCCATTCAACGATCCGGGGGAGTAAAAGCATGAAAAAATCGAGCATGTGTCATCTGGTTTCCGCGCTGCTGGGCGCCGCGTTGGCGGCGGGCGCCCACGCGAGTCCGCTCGGGCTGGACGTCAGCGTCGGACTGGTCGGCGTGTTGCCGGACATCAAATCGCCGGTCGTGGGGGCGGACGCAAACGACCGCTACGTGCCCATCGTCAATTTCACCTACTACCTGAGCGACCATTTCGCGCTGAACACCGCGGCGGGCATCACCCGTCACGAATTCGACAACGCGGGCGGCAAGCTGGGCAAGGCCTCGATGGCGCCCTTCCACCTGATGGCGCAATACCACTTCATGCCGAAAGCGGATTTCCGCCCCTACGTCGGCGTAGGCATCCACCACACGATCTTCTTCGATCAGGGCGGTCCCGCCTTCGATCTTCTGAAGGATTTCCCGTCCGACACCGGCGCGGTGCTGCAGGCCGGCTTCAGCTACTCGGTCAGCAAGGACTACTTCATCAACGTCGACGTCAAGAAGTTCTATCTGGAAACCGAGGTGGCCTTCAAGGGCGCGCCCAAGCTCGAGACGATCGAGCTGAATCCCTTGCTGGTCGGCATTGCGTTCGGCAAACAGTTCTGACCGTCCGGTCCGGACCATCGGTCTCGAACGACGCCGGGTTTTCCCGGCGTCGTTTTTTTGCGCGCCGTCCGCGTCCGCCATGCCCCGCCGGCGCGTCGCGACGGGCTGGCGGGCACGTGGTTTTACCTGCTTCCGGCCGTGACATTACGAGTTAACCCTGACGGCGTCATTGCGTATAAATCGTCGTCGTACCCGGTGCGATACGGGCGGGCGGGGAGGGCCGCGCGGTATCCCAACGACAAATCGGGGCGAAACCCATCACACGGAATCAGATTAGGAGATTGCTATGTTAAAAGCTGCGCTGGAACGGGATGCCCAGGACAGGCCGTTCGAGAAACCGATCAAGCAGTTCGGGGAGATCGTGATGAGCGACCCCGCGCTCCTGGCCAAACTCGACGAGACGCGCGACGCGGATAGTTTCATCGTCGCCTATTGCAAGCTGGCGGCCGAACGGGGCATCCATTTCACGACCGAAAACATGAAAGTGGCGGTTCAGGAACAGAAGCAGGGCAGCAACTGGATTCTGCCCAAGGTCGTCCTGAACATGGTCCGCGAGCGTTTCTGACCGGAGGCATCGAGCATGGACGAAATCAAGACGACGAGCGGGCGCGTGGTGGGCGCCTGGAACGGCGAGCAGGCACAGGATCTCATGGCCGAGCTGAAGCGCATCAAGACCCTGCTGGCGGCCGAACGGGCCGGCGACACGCTGGATTCGCGGGAAATGCCGCATCGCGAGCAATTGCATCCGGACCTTCTCGATTTCCGCGCCTACCATCTGTGGGGGTGCGACAAGCAGGGCCAGTGTGTCGTGGGTACCAACGCCAACCGCATCGAGTCCGTCGAGAAGGTGCTTTCCTTCTCCCTGATCGACCACCATTGATGCCCGGCCGCGCGCCGTCGTTGCGCGCGGCCCGGTCGAGCCGCGGGGCTTCAGCGAACCCCGATGCAGGTCTTATCATGGGCATCAGTCGCGCAAACCGGGAACGCCGTATGGACAAGCAGGATTTTGCGTCGCTCATGCTCAAGGTGCAGGACATCGCCAAAGAAGTGGTCGCGCCGAACGCGGCCGTGGTCGATGCCGAGGCCGGCTGGCCGGATGCGGGCATCCGGGCCTTGCAGCGCGAAGGCCTGGGCGGTCTGGTGGTGCCGGCGGCGTACGGCGGCAAGGGATACGGGCTGTACGCGCTGGCGAGGGCATGCGAAATCCTGGGCCAGGAATGCGCGTCGACCGCCATCTGCTTCGGCATGCATTGCGTAGGCTCGTCCGTCATCTCCGCCAACGCGACCCCCGATCAGCAGAGCCGCTTTCTCGCGCCGATCTGCGAAGGCAGCCATATCACGACGCTCTCGCTGAGCGAAGCCGGAACGGGCGTCCACTTCTACCTGCCGCAGACCACCATGGAGGCCGTTTCCGACGACGCGTTCAGCCTGACCGGAAACAAGACCTTCGTGACCAACGGCGGCCAGGCCGACTCCTATGTGGTGTCGGTCGTCGCGGCCTCGCCGGAAGCGCCGATCGGACAGTTTTCCTGCATCGTCGTGCCGGCGGACGCCGAGGGCATCCGCTGGGGCGCGAACTGGGAGGGCCTCGGCATGCGCGGCAATTCCTCGCGCACCATGGAACTGCAGGGCGTCCGCGTGCCGCGCAGCAACCTGCTCGGCAAGGAAGGCGACCAGATCTGGTACATCTTCAATGTCGTGCTGCCCTATTTCCTGATCGCCATGGCGGGCACCTTTCTCGGCGTCGCCACGACCGCGCTGGAAGAGGCGCGGCGCCATCTGACCCGGCGCTACCACACGCATACCGGCTCCAATCTGGCGCAGACGACCGTGTTGCAGCACCGCCTCGGCACGCTGTGGGGCATGCTCGAACGCACGCGCAGGCTTATCTACCACGCCGCCGCCAGCTTCGATTCGGGCGATCCCGATTCGCTCACCGCGGTCATGGCGGCCAAGGTCGAGGTGGCGGACTGCGTGGTCGCCGTCGTCAACGAGGCGATGACGCTGAGCGGCGGAATCGGCTACCGCAAGGGCGCGCGCCTGCACCAGTTGCTGCGCGACGCGCGCGCCGCGCATCTGATGTCGCCTACCACTGACATCCTGCGCGTCTGGATCGGGCGCGCGCTGCTCGACCAGCCGCTTCTTTCGGACTGAGCGGCCATGCTCGGCGGCGGTTCGGCGAAACCCGGGCTTCTGCATCTGGTGGGCGTGGACTCGGCCGTGGATGCGTCCCTGCGGCGCGATCTGCAGCCGGGGATCGCGATCGAGGCGGTTGCGGATCTGGAGGCGCTTTACTATTCGATGCTGGAAGGCCGCCGGCATCCCGACACGGTGCTCCTGGGCATGGACGTCGACGAGCCGGTGCGCGTCGCCCAACGCATCCATGCCTACGACAATCGCGTGCCGATCCTGATTCTCGGCGCGCCGACGCACTGTGCGCAATTGCGCCGCACGCTGATGTTCAGCCCCTTGCTGGGCAGCGAGGTGACGCCCTGGTCGGCCGACGATATCGACGAACTGCCGAGCGCGGTGCGCGATTCGATCTACCGGCGGCAGAGGCGTCTGCATTACCTGAACACGATCTCCAGGGCGCAGATTCAGCTCGAGAAGCTGCCGCTGCTGCAGCCCGAGGCGATGCACTACCTGGATCAGTTGCTCGACCACGCGCCGATCGGCGTGCTGACGATCGACCTGGGCGGCGCGATCCTCACGCTGAACCGGCAGGCCTCGACCACGCTCGCCGTCGGCGAGCGCGCTGCGCTGGGGCGGCCTCTCCTGGATCATTTTCCGCAGCGCGAGCGGGCGCGTCTCGATGAATGGATGCAGCGCAGCCTGGAAAACATGGAGCGGGTCGGGCCGGAAATCATCGAGATCGACGCGAAAGACCGGGGGACCCGTTTTCTCGAAGTCACGTTGACGCCCTTGTCCTATCGGACCGGGCAGCGGGGCGCGATGCTCATCCTCCAGGACGTGACGGATCGGGTGGCCGCGGAAGCGGAGCGCCAGCGCGCGGAGGAGGATCTGCGCTTCCACGCGACCGTGCTGCGCTCGTTCCACGAGATCAGTTCCGACCTCGAACTCGGCCTGGACGAGAAGCTGCACCGGCTGCTGCGGCTCGGCTGCGAGCAGTTCGGCCTGCCCATCGCCATCCTCTCCCGCATCGACGGGGGCTTCTTTCGCATCCAGGATGCGATCAGCGGGAGCCCGGCCTTCGCCGCGGGTGTCGTCAAGGATCTGGATCAGACCTATTGCAGCGCGACGGTTTTCACCAACGAGCCGGTGGCCTTCGAGCAGGCCGGCGCATGCGCGTGGCGGGATCATCCGAGTTACCGGGATCACGGTCTGGAGGCCTACATCGGCGTGCGCGTGCTGGTCGACGGCAGCCTCTACGGCACGCTCTGCTTCGCCAGCCAGGCGCCGCGCCGCGCGCCCTTCAGCTCGACCGACCTGGAGACGCTCAAGCTCATGTCGCAGTGGGTCGGCAACGAATTGCAGCGCGAACGCGCCGAGGCGCACATGCGCAAGCTGTCGAGCGCGCTGGAGCAGACGGCCGACACGGTCATCATCACCGACCGCGAGCGCCGCATCGAATACGTCAATCCGGCGTTCGAGCACCTCACCGGCTACGCCAAGGAAGACGTGTTCGGCCAGAAGACCTATTTCCTGCGCTCGGGCCTGCACGACGACGCGTTCTACCGCGACCTGTGGGACGTGATCGGGAACGGCAACGTCTACCGGGGTGTGATGGTCAACCGCAAGAAGGACGGCAGCATTTTCCACGAGCAGAAAACCATCACGCCCCTGAAGGACGCGCAGGGGCGCATCACGCACTTCATTTCCACCGGGCACGACATCACCGACCTGGTGCGCGCCGAGGAGCTCGACCGCCAGCACAAGGCCGAGCTGGCGCACGTCGCGCGCCTGAGCATACTCGGCGAGATGACCTCGGGGCTGGCGCACGAGCTCAACCAGCCCTTGTGCGCGATCACCACCTACGCGCAGACCTGCCTGCGCATCATCGACGGCGGCAGGTGCAAGCCGGACCAGGTGCGCTACGGCCTGGAACAGGTGGTGCGCCAGGCCGAGCTCGGCGGCGCGATCTTCCGCCGCCTGCGCAATTTCGCCCGCAAGGGCGAGCGGCGGCAGCAGCGCATCGATCTGCGCGAGGTCATCCAGGAGACGGCGAGCTTCGTGCGCGCCGAGGTCCGGCAGCAGCAGATCCGGGTGCGTCTCGACGTGGCGCCGGATCTGCCCGAGGTGATGGCCGATCCGATCCAGATCGAACAGGTGCTGCTCAACCTGATCCGCAACAGCATGGACGCCCTGTCCGGCCTGGACGAGACGCGGCGCGAGATCGCGATCCGGGCGGCGCATGGCGGGAACGGGGATGTCCGGGTGTGCATCCGGGACAGCGGGCAGGGCTGTCCCGGCGACGTCGCCGACCGGCTGTTCGAGCCGTTTTTCACCACCAAGCCCACCGGCATGGGCATCGGCCTCGGCATCAGCCAGAGCATCATCGATGCGCACGGCGGACGCCTCTGGCTGGACGACAATTCAACGAGCGGCGCCACCTTCTGCTTTACCTTGCCGGGCGCCGGGGGAGAACAGGCCTGTGAAGAAAACGCCGACGAATAACGCCAACGTCTTCATCATCGACGACAACGCCGCCGTGCGGGACGCGATCCGCTGGCTGGTCGAGCAGGTGGGGCTCAACGCGCGCACCTTCGCATCCGCGCGCGAATTCCTCGACGCCTTCCAGCCCGGCATGCGCGGCTGCCTCGTGCTCGACATCCGCATGCCGGGCATGAGCGGACTCGACCTGCAGGAAAAACTGGCGCAGGAAGGCGCGCATCTGCCGGTGATCATCGTGACCGGCCACGGCGACGTGCCGATCACGGTCCGCGCGATGAAGAGCGGCGCGTTCGAGTTCCTGCAGAAGCCCTTCAACGACCAGACCCTGATCGACGCCATCCAGGCCGCGCTCGACAAGTACGGCGAGATCTGGAACCAGGAAGACCGCCGCGAGCGGGCGAGCCGCAGCCTCGCCGCCCTGACGCGCCGCGAGCGCGAGGTGCTCGACCTGCTGCGGCGGGGCAAACCCAACAAGGTGATCGCGGCGGAACTGGGCCTGTCGGTGCGGACGGTGGAAGGGCACCGCGCCAACATCACGGAGAAGATGGGCGTGAAGTCGCTCGGCCAACTGATCGAGCTCGTGCTCAAGTCCGATCCCGACCGCTGACGCGGTACGTAGTGTTACCCGGATTGCGCCGAAAACACCGTAGAACCACGCGCATTCCCGTATTTTCTCGGATTCCTGGCAGCCGCGCCTGTTTGTATAAATCCCTCGAACGTCGAATCCGCATGCCGGCCGGCATGGGCGGCGGCGTTACAACCACACCACGAAATCTTGAGGGAAAAAGGAGCGATACCATGCGCAGTCTCATATTCGGACATCTCGTCTATCTGTATACGCCGATCGGCATTCTGGCCACCATCGCGGGCATCCTCGCCGGCGGTCCCTGGGTCTGGGTCGGTATCGGTATCTTCGGCTTCAACATCCTGATGGATACCCTGACCAAGGGCGTTCACACCCGGGGCGCGGCGGTCAACCGGCAGGGCCAGCCGGTCGGTTCGGCGGGCGTGCTCAACCTGATGATGTACGTCCAGCTCCTGAGCTTCGTCGCGCTGCAGGTCGCCGTGGTCTGGCGCATCTACCAGTACCTCGCGGGCGTGCCCGTCGAGACGATGATGTGGAACGGCTACGCCTACCAGAACGGCATCACCGGACTGGAGCTGACGGCGGTGGTGATCGGCGCCGGCATGCATCAGGGGCTGGGCATCATCTTCGGCCACGAGCTGTCGCACACCAAGGGCTTCGGCTTCCTGATCTCCCGGATGATGATGAGCCTGTCGGGCGTTGCGGCCTTCTGCTACGCGCACGTCTACAACCATCACCTCGAACTCGGCCGCGCCTGGCTCGGCCCCGAGGGCAACAAGATGATGGACGACGCCGACCCGGCCACCGCGCCGCGCGGCCGCAGCCTGTACACGCACTGGATCGTCTCGACGATCGGCCAGTCCTACTTCGGCTACCGCACCGAGCAGCGCCGCCTCAAGCGCATGGGCAAGTCCTTCCTCTCGCCGTCCAACCGCTGGATCCGCGGCTACCTGCTGAGCCTGCCCACCGTCGCCCTGTTCGCCGGCGCCGGCTGGCTGGCCACCGGCCTCGATGGCGCGCTGTTCTCGCTCGGCTGCATGCTGGGGATCTGGGCGATCTCGTCGTTCGAGCTCGAAGCCCTCAACTACATGGAGCACTACGGCCTCATCCGCGTGAAAGGCCAGCCGATCGAGTACCGCCACTCGTGGGACAACGACAACGTCTTCACGAGCTGGGCCTTCATCGAGATCGGCCGCCAAGCCGACCACCACGACCGCGGCGAGACCCACTTCTGGGAACTGTCGAGCGTCGGCCAGCCGTCCTCGCCCGCCGGCAGCCCCAACGCGATGATGGGTTACTACAGCGAGTTCGTCCTGGCGCTGATCCCGCCCATGTGGCACGCCGTCTACAAGAAGAAGCTCGCCATCTGGGACCGCGATTTCGCGTCGCCCGAGGAGCAGAAGATCGCGCGTGAAATCAACCGCAAGGTCGGCTACACGGTCGATCCGGAAGCCGTTCGCGGCCGCAAGCTGGAAGTGAACTACGCGTTCTGACGCAACAATGCCGGCCCGATTGCGGGCCGGCACGATCCCGGCAGACGTTGCCGGCAAGGAGACGACAATGAGCGAAACCGCAACCCCCACCCTGTACGAGCGGCTCGGCAAGCGCCCCGGCATCGAGGCCATCGCAACCGATATCTTCAACAACCACAAGAACAATCCGATCGTCAAAAACCGCTACGTCAACAGCGATCCGGCGACCGTGATCCGGCTGGTGACGGAAATGTGCTGCGCCGGCTTCGGCGGCCCGGAAACCTACACCGGCCGCGACATGATCACGGCCCACACCGGCATGAACATCAACGAGGCCGAATTCGTCGCGGTCTGCGACGACGTGCTGGCCGCGCTGGACAAGCACAGCGTCGGGCAGAAGGAGAAGGACGAAATCCTCTGCATCCTCTATTCGCTGAAGAGTCAGATCGTCCACCTGTAAGACCCGGCGCCCGGGATGCCGAACGGTGTCCCGGGTGTGACGAACAAGAGAAGAGAGGAGTGCCGCCGTGTTCGGTTTCTTCGCCCGCAAGGGCCCGTTCAAGGCCAACATCGCGCCCTGCGGCGCCAGTTTCGAAGTCCGTCCCGGCGACAACCTGCTCAAGGCGGCGCTCGACAATGGACTGCCGTGGCCGCACAACTGCCGCGTCGGCAGTTGCGGACAGTGCCGCTGCCGCCTGAAAAGCGGCAAGATCAAACCGCTCAACGATTTCAGCTACGTCCTGTCGGGCGAGGAGATGGACAGCGGCGTCATCCTGGCCTGCCAGACCAGCCTGCGCAGCGACGTCGAGATCGAAGTCGTCATGGATCGGCCGCTCGCGCCGCTTTCGCAGCCGAAAACGGTTGCCGGCGCGATCGCGGACATGCGCGCGCTGACCCACGACATTCTCGAAGTCTGCATCCAGCTCGACGCGCCGCTGCCGCCCTATCTGGCCGGCCAGTACGCCGAGCTGACGGTGCCGGGCGTGATCGAGAAGCCGCGCTCGTATTCCTTTGCGGCCGCGCCGGACGCCGAACAGCCGGGTCAGGTGCGGTTCTTCATCCGGCACGTGCCGCAGGGCGAGATGACCGGCTGGCTGCACGCCGCCGACCGGCGCGGCCAGCGCGTGAGCGTGGCCGGCCCTTACGGCTCGTTCTGGCTCAGGGAGTCGCCCGCGCCCATGATCTGCATCGCGGGCGGCAGCGGCATGGCGCCCATCAAGGCGCTGCTGGAGCAGGTCTCGCAGCAGGGGTTTCAGCGCAAGGTCACCTACGTGTTCGGCGCGCGCACGCAGGACGATCTGTATTGCCTGGACGAGATGCGCGCGATCAAGGCGCGCGGCAACGGCCATTTCGATTTCATCCCGGTGCTGTCGCGCGAGCCCGAGGGCAGCGACTGGCCCGGCCTGCGCGGCAACTGCACCGACATCCTGTCGCCCGACGCGCTCGATCTGCCCAACAGCCACGCCTATCTGTGCGGGCCGCCCGGCATGGTCGACGCCGCGATAGCCTGCCTGACCAAGGCCGGCGTGTGCGAGGCGCACATTTTCTACGACAAGTTCCTGGACGCGTCGCACACGCCGTCCGGCCGCGGCTGAGCCGGCCCTGCGGCGGCGATGTGCGCCTAAGGTACTGATTCACCGGGATTCAGGGCGTCCGACGCCCGGTTGTTCCGGAATCACCACGAAGTGTCACACGCCTGTGTCGGGCATGTGACACTTTTGCAGGCCGGCGACACCTGCCCCGACGGGTTTCGCCGGCCATGCGCGGGCCGGCCGCCGCCGCGATCCGCGCGGTCCGGCTTTTGCCCCCGGAGGCTGGAACGGAATGTGCTTTTCTTGCACATCGTTTCGATTCCACGCGCTTTCAAGCCATTCCGCCCGCACACGAACGCCATGAGCTTATTCGGTTATCCGTTTGCCTGGGGCGGCCTGGCCGCCCTGGTGATTCTGACCGGGCTGGTGATTTACGTGACGCGCCTCAATTGGCGGCTCAAGCATTCCAAACAGGTGCTGGAGAGCGAGATCGCCGAGCGCAAGCGGGCGGAAGAACAACTGGCGGACAAGGAAAACCGCCTGCGCCAGATCATCGCGTCGGAGCCGGAATGCGTGAAGCTGCAGACGCTGGACGGCGTGCTGCTCGAAATGAATCCGGCCGGTCTGGCCCTGCTCGAGGCGAACCAGCCCGGGGACATCATCGGCACCTCGGTTTACGACATGATCGCACCCGAATTCCGCGACGCGTATCGCGACCTCACGAACCGCGTGTTCGCCGGCGAATCCGGCGTGATGGAGTTCCAGCTCGTCAGCCTGAAAGGCCGGCGGCGCTGGATGGAGACGCACGCGGTGCCGCTGCGCGACGCGCGCGACAAGGTGATTTCGCTGCTCGGCATCACGCGCGACATCACCGCGCGCAAGCACGCGGAAGACGAGGTGCGCCTGCACTACCGCGAGCTGGCGCACGCCGCGCGCATCAACACCATGGGCGAGATGGCCTCGGGTCTGGCGCATGAGCTCAATCAGCCGCTCGCGGCGATCGCCAACTATTCGCGCGGCTGCCTGCATCGCATCCGGGCGGGCGGCGGCACGGCCGACGACCTGACGCAGGCCATCGAGCAGGTCTGCACGCAGGCGGAACGGGCGGGCGACATCATCGACAGCCTGCGGCGATTCGTGAACAAGGAAGACAGCCCGCGCTCGCCGCACGATCTGCACGCGATCATCCGCGAAGCGATGGTGATCGCGGGGCCCGAATTGAAGATGCACGGCGTGATCGTCCAGCTCGAACTGGCGCCCGTCATGCCGCGGGTGCTGTGTCACGCCATCCAGATCGAGCAGGTCGTGCTCAACCTGATCCACAACGCGGTCGAGGCGATGGAGGCGGTCGGGCCCGATCAAAAGCGGCTGGCCATACGGACGCGGCTGGTCGACGACAAGGCCGCCGTCGAGGTCAGCGACGCCGGCCCGGGCCTGCCGCGCGAGATGCAAGGACGTATCTTCGAGCCTTTTTTCACGACCAAGGCGGCCGGCATGGGCATGGGGCTGCCGATCTGCCGCTCCATCGTGGAAGCCCACGGCGGCGCGCTCGAACTCGTGGCGCGCGACGACGAAGAGCCGGGTCTCGTATTGCGTTTCACGCTCGATCGGGCGGAGCAGGGACAGTAGATGAGCCAGGAACAGACCGTTTTTATCGTGGACGACGACCAGGCGGCCCGGGAGTCGCTGCGCTGGCTGCTCGAATCGGTGGGGCACACGGTGCGCTGCCATGCCTCGGCGCATGAATTTCTGGCGGCCTACGACGGCAGGGTGTCGGGGTGTCTCGTGCTGGACGTGCGCATGCCGGGCATGAGCGGTCTGGAACTGCAGAGCCACCTTCTGGAACGGGGCTGGTGCCTGCCCGTCATCATCGTTACCGGTCACGGCGACGTGCCCATGGCGGTCAGGGCCATGAAGGCGGGGGTCGTCGATTTCCTGCAGAAGCCCTACAACGACCAGACGCTGCTCGACCGCATCGCTCAGGCGCTGGCGTTGTGCCGTCATCGCCGCCTGACGCACGACGAGCGCCTGCGCATACAGGCCAACTACCGCCAGCTCACGCCGCGCGAACGCGAAGTGGCGGCGCTGGTGGTCGCGGGCAAGGCGAACAAGGTGATCGCGGCCGAGCTCGGCCTGAGCCCGAAAACCATCGAGGTGCATCGCGCCAACGTCATGTTCAAGATGCAGGCCCACTCGCTTTCGCAACTGGTCCAGATGTGGATCCGGCTGGAAACCGCGCCGAGTGCCGAACCCTCGGGGCTGCCCGGGGCAGGCAGCCTCGCCTGATTCGGGAGATGCCCGAACCCTTCGGGGAAATCCCTTGCGGGCTTACCTGTTCGTCCGGCTTATCTTGCCGGGTGCATCGGTCTCTAATGGAAACGTTCGGTCGCATGTCGCACGCCGGGCTTACCCACCCTGATAACAGCAAGGAGAGAGACCATGTCGCAAGAATCCGTCAAGGCAGCCTTGATGCAGTCCATCGCCGGCATCCAGGCCAACGCCGGCGCCGCCAAAGTGGTTTTCCGCGCCGAGACGCAGTTGGAAGAAGACGTCCGCTGCAGCGCGAAAGTCCGTGACTTCCCCGCCATCGTCGTGGACGAACCGCCCGAACTGGGCGGCGCCGACGCGGGCCCCAACCCGGTCGAGCTGCTGCTGGTGGCCTTGGGCGCCTGCCAGGAAATCATGTACAGCGCCTATGCGTCGGTGATGGGCGTGCCGCTCAACGGCGTGAAGGTGAACCTGCGCGGCTATCTCGACCTGCGCGGGCTGTTCGGCATGGACGCCGCCGTTCCGGCGGGCTACCAGAAGATCGTCTTCGAGACCGCGCTGGACAGCCCGGCCGATGCCGAGACGCTCAAGACGCTGGTGCGGACCGTCGAAAGCCATTGCCCGGTGCTCGACACGCTGGTGCGCGCCATCGAAGTCAAGGGCCAGGTCGCGATCAACGGCAAGGTCGTGGCGTTCGACGCCGTTCCCGCCTGAGCCGAGCCGCCCGTCCGCCGTCCATGCGGCACGGGCGAGCGCACCGCAAATTTCGAGCAGACATGTCCAAGCATATCGCCATCATCGGCGGCGGCCCCGCGGGCTACGTCGCCGCTTCGCACGCCGCCGCGCTGGGCGCGCGCGTCAGCCTGATCGACCCGGCGCCGCTCGGGGGCACCTGCCTGCACCGGGGCTGCATTCCCACCAAGGCGCTGGTCGAGACCTGCTCGCTGCTGGAGAAAATGCGCCATGCCGAGGCATGGGGCCTGCGCGCCGGCCCGGTGGGATTCGACTGGCCCGCCTTGCGCGTCCGCAGCGGCCGGATCGTCGAACTGCTCCGGCGCGGCGTCGAGGGCCTGATGGCCGACCGCAGCGTCGCGCATGTCCGGGGATGCGGCCGCGTCGTCGACGGCCATGCCGTCGACGTGGAAGGCCTGGGGCGGATCGCGGCCGACGCGGTGCTGGTATGCACGGGCTCTTCGCCGATCCTGCCGGAAGGTTTTCGCGTCGACGGCGGACGCGTGGGCACCAGCGACGATCTGCTGCAATGGGACACGCTGCCGCGCTCGCTGCTCATCGTGGGCGACGGCGTAGTGGCCTGCGAATTCGCTTTCATCATGCAGGTTCTGGGGGTCGCCGTGACGGTCGTCGCCATGAGCGACCGCCCACTGCCTTTTCTCGATCGCGACATCGCGGCCGTGGTGCAGCGGGAGATGCGCCGGCGCGGTATCGAGTTCATCGGCGACAGCGCGGTGGAGCGGCTTGCATCCACGGCGGCCGGCGTGGCGGCCTGGGCGGACGGGCGGATGGCGGCCGAGGCCGAGCGCGCGCTGATCGCGATCGGCCGGCGCCCCAATACGCGCGGTCTGGGGCTGGAAGCGGCCGGCGTCCTGCTGGGCATGCGCGGCGAAATCGTCGTCGACGATCTGATGCGCGCCAGCCTGCCCGGGCTGTACGCCGCCGGCGATGTCAACGGGCGCCTTGCGCTGGCGCATGCGGCGTCCGCGCAGGCGCGGCTGGCGATCGACCACATTCTCGACCAGGAACCCATGCCGCTCGACGACCTGTCGATTCCCTGGGCGGTGTTCACCCTGCCCGAGATCGGTTGCGTCGGGCTGTCCGAAGAAGCCGCGATCGCGGCCGGCCATGCCGTTAGCTGCGGCCGGTTCGATCTGCGCGGTTTGGGCAAGGCCCAGGCGATGGGCGCGCTGACCGGTCTGGCCAAGGTGGTTGCGGACCGGGTGACGGGTCGCCTGCTGGGGGTTCATCTCATCGGCGCCCATGCCTCGGACATGGTGCACGAGGCCGCGGTGCTCATCCGTCAAGGCGCCACCGCGCATGCCATCGCGCAGACCGTGCATGCGCATCCCACCCTGTCGGAGGCGCTCATGGAAGCGGCCGAGGATGCGCTTGGGCAGGCTACGCACAAATTCTTGAAGCAAACGAGGAAAACCCATGTCAGCCCATCAATACCCTGACGACCGGCTCTACCATCCCGATGCGCTCTGGCTGCAGCTTCTGGCGGATGACGAAGCGCTGGTCGGCATCAACGACTTCGCCCAGACGAGTCTGGGCGAAGTCATGTTCATCGATTTGCCGCGTACCGGCATTCTGCTGCGCGCCGGCGCGTCGTTCGGCACGATCGAATCCAGCAAGGTCGTGTCGGATCTCATCGCGCCGGCGAGCGGCAGCGTGCTTGAGATCAATCAACAGGCGCACGGCGAACCCGGACTGGTCAATCGCGACCCGTATGGCGCGGGCTGGCTGCTGCGCATCCGCCTCTCGGCGCCCGACGAAATCCGGAATCTGCTCGATGCCGCGCGCTATCTCGACCATATCGGTCGGGCGGCCGCGTGACCGCCAGCCGGGCGCGCGCCCGGCGAAGCGCGGCGCGGTCAGTCCCGGTCGTACAGCTTCATGGCCAGACCGCCATGGGCGGCCGCGCCGCCCGCCCGGATGGCGGCGGCAATGAAGACGGCCTCGGCCACTTCGGCCTTGCTCGCGCCGGCATGCTTGGCGGCGGCGACATGGACGTCCATGCAGTAGACGCATTGCGTGGTATGGGCCACGGCCAGGGCGATCAATTCACGGTACTTGCGCGGAATGGCGCCGTCCTCGCGGGCGACGATCCGGTCCAGCGCCAGCCATGCGTTGAATTCCGTCGGCGCCGCGGCCGACATGTCCTTGAGTCGCGCCAGGTCGGAGGGATCGTGATAGGCAATGCTCATGTGCGGCTCCATTCGTAAAGGTCGTTCCGGCGATGAGCCGGGGAATCCGCCGGTTCGCCGTCGTTCGGTTCGCGCGGCATAAAAAAATGCGGGCCATGACGGCCCGCCAGAATTTAACGGGCTTGAGGAGAATAGGAGGACATGCCCGTCAAACTTGAACTCGACGTGCCCGGCCAACCGAGGTGAAACCGGACAAATCACCGAATTGCCGGCCTTGGATGCGGCAACCCGATAAAGATCATTGTCGTTTCTTTATTCGAGATGATCTATCCGGATCAATACTTATAAAGCGCGTAAAGATACAGACGATGACCTGACCGACCCGGTTGGAAGGGCGGCCCGGGCCGCCTATCGGGCGCGGCACGCCGGCGCCGGCCGGCATGCCCGGCGATCAACCGGCTTCGACTTTCAGCGCCTGCGCGGGACAGGCGTCGACGACCTGCTGAACCCGCTCCGCGCTGGCGTTTTCGGGCTGGATCACGAACTGGCCGTTTTCGACCTTGAAGACTTCGGGGAGCGTTTTCACGCAGTTGCCGCTGTGGCAGCAGGCTTTGTCATTCCATACGACTTTCATGGTCTTTCCTCCTTTTATGTCGAGAGTGGGGCGGATGCCGCATGTGGCGACGCCCTTCGTATTCTTGGGCGCGCCGGGGGAGAAGGCCATTGGGGAAAGTACGCGGCCGGGCGGGGGAATTCGCGGTGCGCGGCCGCGGGAATCGTTTGCGCCGAAATGCTCAGGCTTCCGGGTCGTACATGTCGTGCCTGATCGCGTGGCGGTTGGCAATCAGCGCGTCGATCGAGGGCTCGTCGGCGAGCGCGCGCCGAATGGCCAGTTTGGTCGCTTCGTAATTGGTGCGGTAGAGATCCTTGTGGTCCAGATCGGGATCGGTCGCGCAGCGCGGATCGATCCAGACCAGGCTGACGATGCACAGATCGTTGATCTGCTCGCGCGGCAGGACGCCCTCGATCACGCAGTCGAGCACCGCGTCCGCGGTGGCGGCCTGAACGGCGCCGCCGAACAGATCCACGTAGACCATCGATTTCATGGTCACCTTGGGCACCATCAGGGTGGCGGGGCGGACCTGCTGGTTGCAGGCGCGGATGGCGAACATCCGGGTGTGGCCGGCGGTCTGGCCCATCATGTTGGCGAAGGCGTGGCCGACCGGGCCGTCCACGCAGCCGATCAGGATTTCCGGCATGGCGTCGGTGTACTGGCCTTCGCGGGCGAGCACGGTGGCTTCGCCGGACTTGAAGACGATCTTGTTCAAGGGGATTCCTTTCTGTGCGGTTGGGAACGAAAGCGCCCCGGCGCAATGCGCGTCGGGGCGCGGACAGAGGCGTGCGGCGCGCGCGGCGTCAGCCGGTCATGGCCGGCTCGCGCCGATCGATTCGAGGTACAGGTCGTTCGGATCGTGCGGCAACACGGGCGGATTCTCCCGGGCCAGCCGGGCATCGCGCGTCAACTGTTCGACGTTGTCGCCGGTCAGCGTTTTCATGAACGCGACGAGGCCGGCCTTTTCTTCCGCGCTCAGGCGCAAGGGGCTCAGCAGCGGCGACTTGTCCGGATTGTCGATGCCGCCCTTGTCGTAGAAATCCACGACCTCTTCCAGCGTGCGCAGCGAGCCGTCGTGCATGTAAGGCCCGGTGATCGCGACGTTGCGCAGCATGGGAGTCTTGTAGGCCCATCTGTCCTTGGGGTCGAGCGTGACTTCGTAACGTCCGACGTCGGGCGGCGGCTGCTCGAAGGAACGCAGGTGCTTGCTGTCGACGTCCACGAAGACGCCGGGCGCGAGCTGCACGCGGTAGCTGGCCCGTTCCGGGAACATGGTGCGTTCCCAGCCGAGCCCGGTGTTGTGGAATTTGTGGTCGGTGAACAGCGCGCTTTTCTCGCCCACGGCATGGCAGGCGATGCAGCGCCCCTTGCCGCGGAAGACGTCGAAGCCGCGCCGCTCCTGCGCGTTCAGCGCATTCTTCTCGCCGCCGTAGTACCAGCGGTCGAAGCGGGAATTGCCCGACACCAGAGTGCGCTGATAGCTGGCGAGCGCGAAGCCGATGCGTTCCGCGGTGGCCTCGCCGCCGAAGGCCGCCTCGAACCTGCCCTTGTATTCGGGGAGCATGCGGACCTTCTCGACGACGTAGCCGACCGAGGGCATGTCCATTTCGTTCTTGGCCAGCAGCGGCCCCCAGATCTGGTCTTCGAGGTGCAGTTCGCGGCCTTCGTGGAACAGGCTGCGCTGATAGCCGACGTTGTAGTTCGAGGGCGAATTGCGGCGCAGGCTGCGTCCCTGCAGGCCGATGGCCGCGCCCAGTTCGTGCGAGGTGAAGCCCTGTTCGGGCACGTGGCACATGGCGCACGACATGGTGTTGTTGTGCGACAGCCGCCGGTCCATGAAAAGCTGGCGTCCCAGATCGATCTTCTCCCGGGTCAGCGGGTTGGCGGGCGGGACGTACAGGGGCGGCAGGCCCAGCGGCGGCGCCGGATCGACCGGCGTGCCCGCGGGCATGGCGAGTGAGGGCAGCAGACCCGCCATCGCGAGTCCGATCAGAAAGCTTGTCTTCATTGCAGTGCGACGCCGTCTTCGAGGAGGAGAGTCAGAATGTCGTTGTAGGCGACTTCCGCTTGCAGATACGAGGCCGTGTATATCTCGCGCACGATTCCCCGGCGGTCGATCAGGAAGACCTTGAGTACGTGGCTCAGGGTGCCCACCGGCTTGCCGGTCTTGGGGTCGAGGTCAATATACACGTCCTGTCCGTAGGCATCCAGGATGGGGATCAGGTCCTGCAGCGAGGCGGTCGTGAGGAAATCCCATTCGACGTTGCGTGCCGCCTTGTCCTGCGCGCCGTAGAGTTTCAGCATGTCCGGCGTGTCGCGCACGGGGTCGAACGAGAGGCTGACGAGCCGGACCTTGTCCGCGGCCTGGGGATGTTCGCGCTGCAGGCGGGTTTTCAGTTGATGGAAGACCGAATAGGCGTAGGGGCAGCCGCTCGGGTCGACGCAACTGGAATAGATGAAGGACAGCAGCGTGACCTTGCCGCGGCCGAGGAAATCGACCAGCGCGCGGGCGCGGCCCTGGGTGTCCAGGACCTTGCCGTCCGACGCGGTTTTGATCTTGTAGAGGGTATAGGTGCCCGGCGGATGGATCACGTAATCGAAGATCGGACCGCTCGTGGCTGCGTTGGGGTCCGGCGCCGGCACATCGGCGGCCCGACCGGGTGAACTGATGCAGAAAAGTAAAGCGAGAAGAAACAGGAACGGCGCAAAAAACCCCCTCCCCCGCGAGGGGGGAGGGAGCGCCCGTATGACGATGTTGGCGCTCAGGTAGGACATGGTGCCTCCTTGCTTACTTGCCTTGCAGATCGGTCAGGGCGACCTTGTCGATCGTGTCGAGGTTTTCTTCAAGTTGCGCCTGCAGCGGCTTCAGCTCCTTCAGGTTGATGGCCTGGAACTTCATGTGGTGGGCGCGGCCCAGCTTTTCCTTGTAGAAGTCGATCGTGAAGGCCAGCTTGAGCTGCTTGCCGTCCCAGTTGTACATCTTCAGGAACTGCTCGTCGTCCTTGCCCTTCTTGTCCCAGTTGCCGAGCAGCGAGGTCGTGTAGTACACGCGCTTGCCGTCGAAGGACTGCGACACCATGTTGACCTGCGAACCGATCTTCTTCGTGTAGATTTCCTTCGGCTTCATCGGGTTGCTGAAGTCCCAGTAGCGGGTCATGCCGTCCATGAAGGTGTTGACCCACAGGCCCTTGCCGTCCTTGGTGATCGAGATGTCGACCGGCAGCGGAATGTCGGCGGGGTTGCCGATGGTGCCGACGTCGTGCGCCTGCCATTCGCCCTTGTTGTCCTGCTTCACGACCCACAGCTTGGAGGTCAGCGCGGTGGCGGTGACGGCCCAGTTCTCGCCCTTCTTCAGCGACCAGCGGATTTCCAGCGGCGCGCCCGGCACGTCGAAGACCTTCTTCGGCTCCATGGTCTTCAGATCCCAGATCGCCATGGTGTTGCCGAAACGCTTCATCGCCTCGGGGTCCTTCACCATCTTGCCCAGGTCCATCATGTAGTTGTTCCAGCCGGTGAAGCTGGAGGTCAGCAGCACGTTCTGCTGGGGGTTGATGCCGAGGTCGTAGCCGTAGCCGTCCGCCATGACGCCGTTGCTCATCTTGCCGACCGGCATGTCGTGCTTGCCGATCAGGGTGCCGTCGTTGTTGTAGATGGCGATGCCGGTGGCGCCGCCGTGGTCCTTGGTGTTGGACAGCGCCTGGACCATCATGCGGCCGGGCAGGGCGTAGAAGGTGTGCGGACCGACGTAACCGGTTTTCTCGGGCATGTCGGCAATGGTCTTGACCAGCTTCGGCTTGGCCGGATTGCTGTGGATGTCGAAGACGTAGATCTTGTTGTTGTCGAGGCCGCCCGCCCACATGTAGCGGCGGTCGTCGGTGAAGCCCATGTGGTGCGCCTCGCCGCGGTCGCCCACGGAGAGGGAGGCGATGACTTTGCCGTAATGCCTGGACTTGGGATTCACGTCGACGGTCACGAGCTTGTCGGAGCCGTCGCCCACGCCTTCCACGCCCAGGGTCCACACGTAGACGAGGTCTTCCTGGCCCTTGATCAGCGGGGTGAAGGGCGAGTTGCAGGTTTCGTCGGCATGCGTAGCCGCGGGCGCCATGCCCAGCCCCAGCACCGTGGCGGCGGAAACGGCCGCCGCCAGGGTTTTCATAGAGAAGCGATTATTGCCTTTTGTCATCTTCAGTCTCCTTTGTAAACAACATCCATGAATGAATTCAAGCAGGGGCGCGCTTCGTGGAGCCGAGGCATGGACGGCATCGAGCGAAGCCACTGGCACATACAGTCAGCAAGCTCCATGCCACTTAATATAGATTATTAAAATCAATGGGATATCCGTATTACTACGGGTTTTCCCCGAACGCCGCGCGTGACAGACTGAATTCCGGAGGCGTGACAAATTGTCGCGGATGCGGGCTGCCGGCGGCCGTGCGTGTGCGTGACAGAGTGTCACGCCCCGGGGGCGTCGGCGGGCTGCGTCTTTGGCGGAGCGTTCGTTTCTAAGCGCCTGTTTCGTATCGAAGATATCGGGCTTTGCGCGGCGCGGGGCAGCTTGGCATGTCCGTTGCTATCAAACATGAATCCCAATCAGGTATCGCCCATGCATCCGGAATCCGCCGCCGTTCCCGCCCAGGCCGATCTGCTGCCCGCTCTGCATCGCATGCAGGCGCAACTCGGCTACATCCCCGATCAGGCCGTGGCCGAGCTGGCGCGCACGTACAACGTGTCGCGCGCCGAGGTCGAAGGCGTCATCGGCTTCTACCACGACTTCCGGCGTGCGCCGCCGGGGCGTCGCCGCCTGCAGGTGTGCTGCGCCGAATCCTGTCAGGCGATGGGGTCGGACGCGCTGGCCGCGCACGCGCAGGCCCGCCTCGACATTGGAATGGGCGAAACCACCGCGGACGGCGGCGTGACGCTGGAAGCGGTGTACTGCCTCGGCAATTGCGCGTGCTCGCCGGCGGTGATGCTGGACGGCCGTGTGCATGGCCGCGTCGATGCCGGGCGGCTCGATGCGCTGCTGGCGGAAGGGGGAGAAGCATGAGCGTGCGCGTTTTCGTGCCGCGCGATTCCGGCGCCGCCTCGGTCGGCGCCGAGCGCGTCTGCCGGGCCATCGAAAATGAAGCGGCGCGCCGCGATCTCGCCGTGGACGTCGTGCGCAACGGCTCGCGCGGGCTCTACTGGCTGGAGCCGCTCGTCGAGGTCGAGGTCGCCGGGCAGCGCATCGCCTACGGCCCGGTCGCGCCCGGCGACGTGCCGGGCCTGTTCGACGCCGGCTGGCTGGACGGCGGTGCGCACGCGCTCTTCCAGGGGCCGAGCGAGGAGATTCCCTACCTGAAGAAGCAGACGCGGCTGACCTTCGCGCGCATGGGCCGCGGCGATCCGCTGGCCTTCGACGACTACCGCGCCGGCGGCGGGCTGGCCGGGCTGCGACGCGCGCTGGACCTGTCGCCCGCCGACATCGTGGCCGAGATCGAGGCCTCGGGCCTGCGCGGCCGCGGCGGCGCGGGCTTTCCGACCGCGATCAAGTGGCGCACCGTGATGAACGCGGGCGGCGGCCAGAAATACATCGTCTGCAACGCCGACGAGGGCGACTCGGGCACCTTCTCCGACCGCATGCTGATGGAGGGCGATCCCTTTTGCCTGATCGAGGGCATGGTCATCGCCGGCCTCGCCGTGGGCGCGGACACGGGCTACATCTACCTGCGTTCAGAATACCCGGACGCTTGGGAAGTGTTGGAGAACGCGATCGTCATCGCCCACCGAGAGGGCCTGCTGGGCGACGATCTGCTCGGCTCGGGCAAACGGTTCGAACTGAACCTCTTCAAGGGCGCGGGCGCTTACGTGTGCGGCGAGGAGACTTCGCTGCTCGAAAGCATCGAGGGCAAGCGCGGCCTGGTGCGCGCCAAGCCGCCGCTGCCGGCGCTGCAGGGGCTGTTTGGCCTGCCCACGGTGGTGAACAACGTCATCACCTTGGGCAGCGTGCCCTGGATACTGGCGAACGGCGGAGCGGCCTATCAGGCGCACGGCATGAACCGTTCGCGCGGCACGCTGCCGTTCCAGCTTGCGGGCAATCTCAAATGCACGGGGCTGGTCGAGGCGCCTTTCGGCGTGACGCTGCGCGAGCTGCTGTACGACTACGGCGGCGGCTCGGTCAGCGGACGGCCCCTCCGCGCCGTGCAGGTCGGCGGCCCGTTGGGCGCCTTCGTGCCGGCGGCCGATTTCGATCTGCCGCTCGATTACGAAGCCTTCGCGGCGGCCGGCGCGACCGTGGGCCACGGCGGCATCGTCGCCTTCGACGACACGGTCGACATGGCGAAGATGGCGCGCTACGCCATGCATTTCTGCGCGGTCGAATCCTGCGGCAAGTGCACGCCCTGCCGGGTCGGCTCGGTGCGCGGGGTCGAGCTGCTCGACGCCATGCTGGACACCCGGTCCGACCGCGCCAACGACGACACTTTATTGCGCGATCTCTGCCAGACCATGCTGGAAGGTTCGCTTTGCGCGATGGGCGGCATGACGCCGTATCCGGTCCTGTCCGCGCTCAACCACTATCCGGAAGATTTCGGCCTCGCGCCGAAGCGAGAGGAGAAAGCCGCATGAGCCTGCATTGCCATCACGACCGGGGCACGCCGGCCCGCGTGTCCGCCGAGCGCGTCACCCTCAGCATCGACGGCCTGTCCGTCACCGTGCCGGCCGGTACCTCGATTCTGCACGCCGCCGCCGAGGCGGGGGTCGACATTCCCAAGCTGTGCGCCACCGAATCCCTGGAGGCTTTCGGCTCCTGCCGCCTGTGCGTGGTCCAGGTGAAGAATCGGCGCGGCTACCCGGCCTCGTGCACGACGCTGGCGGAAGAGGGCATGGAAGTCACCACCGAGAACGACGCGCTGTTCCGCCTGCGCCGCGGCGTCATGGAGCTCTACATTTCCGACCACCCGCTCGACTGCCTGACCTGTTCGGCCAACGGCGACTGCGAACTGCAGGACATGGCGGGTCGCGTGGGCCTGCGCGAAGTGCGCTACGCAGAGGGCCACAATCACCTCGCCGAGACGGCCGACGCCTCCAACCCCTATTTCAATTACGACCCGGCCAAGTGCATCGTCTGCTCGCGCTGCGTGCGGGCCTGCGGCGAAGTCCAGGGCACTTTCGCGCTGACGACCACCGAGCGCGGCTTCGACAGCCGCATCGCGGCGGCCGGCGGCGCGGATTTCCTGTCGTCCGAATGCGTGTCCTGCGGCGCCTGCGTGGCGGCCTGCCCGACCGCGGCGCTGATGGAAAAATCGGTGATCGAACTGGGCCAGCCGCAGCGCAGCGTGACCACCACCTGCGCCTACTGCGGCGTGGGCTGCTCGCTGAACGCCGAGATGCAGGGCGAAAAACTCGTCCGCATGGTGCCCGATCCCAACGGCGGCGCGAACCACGGCCATGCCTGCGTCAAGGGCCGCTTCGCCTGGGGCTACGCCACCCACGCCGACCGCATCACGACGCCGATGATCCGCAAGTCGATCCGCGATCCCTGGCAGACCGTGAGCTGGGAGGAGGCGATCGCGCACACGGCCGCCGAATTCCGCCGCCTGCAGGCGCAGCACGGCGCCGAATCCATCGGCGCGATCACCTCGTCGCGCTGCACCAACGAGGAAACCTTCCTCGTGCAGAAGCTCACCCGTGCGGCCTTCGGCGTGAACAACGTCGACACCTGCGCACGCGTCTGCCATTCGCCCACCGGCTACGGTCTCAAGCAGACGCTGGGCGAATCCGCGGGCACGCAGGATTTCGATTCGGTGATGCAGGCCGACGTTATGCTGCTGATCGGCGCGAATCCGACCGACGGCCATCCGGTGTTCGGCTCGCGCATGAAGCAACGGCTGCGCCAGGGGGCGAAGCTGATCGTCGCCGATCCGCGCGCCATCGATCTCGTCGATACGCCGCACGTGCGTGCCGCCCACCATCTGAAACTGAAACCCGGTACGAACGTGGCGCTGATCAACGCGCTGGCGCATGTGGTGGTGAGCGAGGGACTGGTCGACGAAGCTTTCGTCGCCTTGCGCTGCGAACCGGAAGCCTTCGCCAAATGGCGCGCCTTCATCGCCGACCCACGCCATTCGCCCGAGGCGACCGAATCGATCACCGGCGTGCCGGCGGCCGAGATGCGCGCGGCGGCGCGGCTCTACGCGACCACCGGCAACGGCGCGATCTATTACGGCCTGGGCGTCACCGAGCACAGCCAGGGGTCCACCATGGTCATGGGCATCGCCAACCTGGCGATGGCCACCGGCAACATCGGCCGGCCCGGCGTCGGCGTCAATCCGCTGCGCGGCCAGAACAACGTGCAGGGCTCCTGCGACATGGGCTCCTTCCCGCACGAGCTGCCGGGCTATCGGCACGTGTCCGACGTGGAGACGCGCACGCTGTTCGAGTCGATCTGGGGCGTGCCGCTGTCCGACGAGCCGGGCCTGCGCATTCCGAACATGTTCGACGCCGCCATCACCGGCAGCTTCAAGGGCCTGTACGTGCAGGGCGAGGACATCGCGCAGTCCGACCCCAACACGCATCACGTGACCGCCGCGCTGGAGGCGCTCGAATGTCTGGTGGTGCAGGATCTGTTCCTGAACGAAACCGCCAAGTTCGCGCACGTCTTCCTGCCGGGCGCGTCCTTCCTGGAAAAGGACGGTACCTTCACCAACGCGGAGCGCCGCATCTCGCGCGTGCGCAAGGTGATGCGTCCGCTCGCCGGCCACGCCGACTGGGAAGTGACGCAGATGCTGTCCAACGCGCTCGGCTATCCGATGCGCTACGCCCATCCGTCCGAGATCATGGACGAGATCGCGCGCCTCATGCCTACCTTCCACGGCGTCAGCTACGAGAAGCTCGACCGTCTGGGCAGCGTCCAGTGGCCGTGCAACGAGACGCACCCGGAGGGCACGCCCACCATGCACATCGACGAATTCGTGCGCGGCAAGGGGCGCTTCATGCTGACCGAATACGTGGCGACCGAGGAGCGTGTGAACCGGCGCTTCCCGCTGCTGCTCACCACCGGCCGCATCCTCTCGCAGTACAACGTCGGCGCGCAGACGCGGCGGACCGCCAACACCGTCTGGCATCCCGAGGACATCCTCGAACTGCATCCGGTGGACGCGGAAGACCGCGGCATCCGCGACGGCGACTGGGTCGGCGTGCAGAGCCGCGCCGGCGAGACCGTGCTGCGCGCGAAGATCAGCGAGCGCATGCAGCCCGGCGTGGTCTATACGACCTTCCACTGGCCGGGCTCGGGCGCCAACGTGGTGACCACCGAGAACTCGGACTGGGCGACCAATTGTCCCGAGTACAAGGTGACGGCGGTGCAGATCATGCGCGTCGAGCAGCCTTCCGTCTGGCAGACGCAGTTCGCGCGCTTCAGCGAGGAACAGATGGCGCTGCTGAAGGCGACCGCCGAGGCGAAGCCGGCGCATGCGTCCGTGTGATCTGCCCCGGCAGGCCTTGACGCTGCCCGCGCCGCTCGTCGAGACCGCGGCCTGCGGCACGCAGGGCGCGCGCATGGACATCGTGCCGGAGGAAGTGCCGGTCGCGCTGGCCTACAACGGCATCACGCATGCCGTCATGCTGGCCAGCCCCGCCGACCTGGCGGATTTCGGCCTCGGTTTCAGCCTGAGCGAAGGCATCCTGCAGCGTGCCGGCGAACTGTTCGACCTGGAGCTGGAGTCCGGCGAACAGGGCGTGGTCGTGCAGATGCGCATCGCCGGTGACCGGTTCGCCGGCCTGAAGGAACGGCGGCGGGCCCTGGCCGGCCGCACCGGCTGCGGCCTGTGCGGCGTCGACAGTTTGGATCAGGTCGAACGACCGGTGCCGATGCTGCCGCCGGAACCGCGCATTCCCGCCACGGCGCTGCGCTGGGCGCTGGACCAGTTGCACGTCCGCCAGCCGCTGCATGCGCGCACCGGCGGCGTGCACGCGGCCGCCTGGGCCGATCCGGCCGGCAATCTGCTGTTGGTGCGCGAGGACGTCGGCCGCCACAACGCGCTGGACAAATTGATCGGGGCGCTCGTGCGTGCGGGCCGCGATCCAAGCCAGGGCTTCGCGGTGGTCACCAGCCGCGCCAGCTTCGAGATGGTGCAGAAAGCCGCCAGCCTGGGCATCCCGATGCTGGCGGCGGTTTCCGCGCCGACCGGCTACGCCATCCGCCTTGCGCAGGCCTGCGGGCTCACGCTGGCGGCCTTCGTCCGCGGGACGCGCTACACGCTGTACGCCCATCCGGAACGCATCATCGCTCAGACAGACGACGCGCCTTCATGAATACCGAACACCTCATCCAGATGGCCAATCAGATCGGCGCCTATTTTTCCGCCGAGCCGGATCCCGCCGAGGCGCGGGCCGAAATCGCCGATCACATCGCGCGCTTCTGGGAAAAGCGCATGAAAACGAGCCTGTACGCCAGCTTCGATCAGGGAGAGACGCATGCGCTCACGGCGCTGGTCGCCGAGACCCTGGCGGAACACCGCGAACGCATTCTGGGAAAGACCGCATGAGCCGCGCCTTCGTCGCGCTGGGCGGCAATCTCGACCGTCCCGCCGCGCGGCTGCTGCGCGTCATGACCGAGCTGGACGACCTGCAGCAGACGCGTCTGCTGCGCGCCTCCTCGCTCTACCGCACCGTGCCGGTGGGCTGCGACGGCCAGCCCGATTTCATCAACGCCGTGGCGCTGGTCGACACGACGCTGACGCCCGAGGCGCTGATGGCCGAGCTGCTCGCCTGCGAGACGCGCCACGGCCGCGTGCGCGAGCAGCGCAACGGGCCGCGCACGCTCGATCTCGATCTGCTGCTGTATCAGGATCGCATGCTCGACGACCGTTTCGTGACCCTGCCGCATCCGCGCATGCACGTGCGACCCTTCGTGCTCGTGCCGCTGCTGGAAATCGCGCCTGACGCCATCGTGCCCGGCCACGGGCCGGCCCGCGCGCTGCTGGCCTTGTGTCCGGATATCGCGGACGTGCGCAAGATCGAGCATCCCGGTTTCGACTGGGGGCTGCACATCCTGCGCAATCTGGGCAAAGGGATGATCGGACCCGCGGCTGCCGCTGCGTGACAGGCATTCACAAGTGCAGCTTCCGCTTGGCATCGTTGTTGATCATCGCCTCCCAATGGCCACTCTTGGCCGGGCCGATGCGTTGCCGGCGGGCGGATTCGCGCAGCTTGCGAATCCTGTTAATGAACGGCACGACTCAAACCGACGGCCTGTCGAAGTGCATCGGAAATCTTCGTTGCCTCGCCGCTACCAGTCGTTGAAAGCCTGACTAAACGTAAGCCAGCGCGTTGAAAAACAGCGTTCTTGATTTCGTCACGCTCTGACTGAAGTGAACCGGGCCGATGAAATGCCCATCCATCGACTTCAATTCCGAGCAACGGCATCTTTCCAATGGTGTCGTAAACAAGCAAATCGACATGCGACCACGGGTGAAGCACAAATTGCCGTTCCCGCGCCGTCATTTCAGCTTGCTCACCAATCAGCCACGCGAGCGGTGCATGTCTCATGCAAGCAAGGCTCATCCTGGAGAATTCGGAGTTTCGTAACACACCCTGGATAACAGCCTCTGCAAGATTCTCCGAATCCCATTCGGAGCCGCGTCTGTGTTCATCCAGAAAAGCCTTGCGCGCCTGAGCATAGTCCGCATACAGAAAATCAAATACGGAACGCACTTGCGAATGCCTGACCAACTGCTGTTGGTGGCGAATGTAACGGATAAGATCGCCAAAGTTCGTGTCGAAGCTATCCTGTTCGACGGACATGACCACCGTGAAACTTCGCTGCGCCCTGGACACAGCCACATTGAGCAACTTCGGGTCATCCACAAATTCGCCGATTTCATTGTCCACCGTGGACATGATGATGGCCTGCTTTTCCCTGCCCTGAAAGCCATGCACCGTGTCCACCTCGATGCGGCCTTCCAAGGTTTTTTTGAGCGCAGCGACTTGATCCCGATACGGCGCAATGATGCCAATGTCGGTCATGCCCCGGCGAATCAGGTCAGGCTGGATTTCCTGTTTGATAACCTCAGCCTGCCGCTGATTGATTCGTTCTCTGGCGTGATTACCGGGAGCCGTGAACACCACCTGTATTGCATCCGGCTCCCCTTGGTCAGTTGTCATGACAATCAACTGGTTGCCATAGAACTTCTGGTTGAAAAAGCCCGCAATCTTGGGGTGACAGCGGTAATGTTCTTTGAGTAGCACATTGGGAGCTTGCGGCCACTTGGCTGCGGCGGAAGCAAGCAGGCTGTTGGTGGCGTAATTCCATGCCGCGCAGTTCAAGCCAAACTTTCCCCAAAGCGCCAAGGCGCCTTGTTTGACATCTGGTGTGAGGACATTCGGTAACTGGTTTTCATCACCCACGATGACTGCTCGTCTGGCGCACGACAAGGCAAGCACCCCGGTTGCCACGTCAACCTGAGACGCCTCATCCACGATGATCAAGTCGTACAGACAATCCGGGGCCAGAGAGGTTTTGATTGAATGGGTGGTGCTCAATACAACCGGATATTCTTCGAGTACAGACGCATATCTCCGCCACAAATCCTGCTCTGTGAAGCGCGTCCTTTCCTTCTTTCTTTGGAATCGCTCAGAAATGACTGTCCGTAGTAATCTCCACGACACTTCTTGCACCTGCTGCTGAACGACCTGGAAGTCATTCTCGGCCAGAACACGCTCCACCTCCGACAACTGATTTTGCAACTCAGCCAAATGTTTTTCGTAATGCAGGCTGCGTAGCACCATTGGTCCTTCGGCCAACAATTTGTGCCGCGTCTTGCACCCTGAATATCCGTAGCGCAGAACTTCCCATAGCAGTCGCAGCAAGCTGATTCGGGCGTTCAAGTCGGTTTCTTCACATTCAATCAGCAGTTTCAGCCAATCGCGAGCCGAACGGTGATCCAGCATGGCGCGGACATCCTGTGATGGCGCCGCACCTTTGATTCGATGATGTAGCTCAAGCTCTGCCTGCGTTTGTGCGATTTTGGTGACGAGCGTCGCACGGTCATTGTTGGCTTGAATCAATTCCTCCAGAGAAGCCGTCAGGAATTTGAGGCGTGATTCAAGATCGGTTGCAGCGATCTCCTTTTCATTCTGCTGCTTCACCCAATCTGGATAATCATCCTGCGCTTCAATAAATGCTTCCTTGTTTGCGCGCCGCCCAAGTGACGCCAGCAAAAAGCCTAGCCCCTGTCCTTCCAGCTTGTTGGCCACATTTCTCGTCGCGGCGTTGTTGTTCGACACGACCGCGACTGTTTGTCCAAAACGAATTGCGTTGGCAATGATGTTGAGAATGGTCTGTGTCTTGCCCGTTCCCGGCGGGCCTTGCACGAGAGTTACTTGCGATTGAAATGCTTTTTCAACGGCGGCTTTCTGACTGACATTCGTGCCGAACGGATAAATCAATAGCGCCACAGGCCCCAGACTTTCCGGCACGGCTTCAGGATTCAGATACGCAGCCAGTACACTGGAATCGGGAACGCGCTCCAAGTAACCAAACTGTCTAGCCAAGACCGACTCATCTTCGTCGTTTTTGGCACCGGCCAGTTCAGCCACCGCGCGAAAATAATCCAACGTCGTCTTGCAAACGGGATCAACAGCCATATCCTGCTCCACATCGACCTCGGATGCCGGATACAGATTACGCCGCCCTTGCGATGTAACGATATAGAAGTCAGGATATTCGACGATGGACTCAACGTCGCGCAGGACTCGTCCTCTCACCCGAAGTTGCACCGCAGCGGGATCATGCCTCGTGATGGCATCCAGTAAGCGCACCCGCTCCCGACGATACGGATACCACTGCTCCGGCTTGTTCTTGTAGCGAATTTCAATCTGGCTACTGCCTGATGCAATACGGTATTCGACAGTTTCTTTGGTCTTGTCTTCCCATTTGTCGTTGTTGTTGCGAACAAGCACCAGCCTGTTTTCATTCATATCGGCGGCCTGCTCGGTAGTGGCTTTTCCAGATAGAGTGGACGCCATCAGTTCGCCGCCCAATGCGCCACCGGCTGCGTCAGGAAATCCTCCAGTGCGATACCGTCGCCGCCCACCAGCAGGGTCCGCTGCGGTTTGTACGCCTGCACGAAGGCTGCCGTGCCTGAATGCGCCAGTGGCGCGCGGCCGCTCTTGACCTCAATGGCGGTTAGCCTGCGCCCCATCTTCACGATGAAATCCACTTCCTTGTTGCCTTCGCGCCAGTAGTGCAATGTGCACTCGCCCGCCAGCGCCGCGTTCGCCAGATGCGCGCCCACGGCGGATTCCACCAGTCGCCCCCAGAATTCCCCATCGGCACGTGCCTCGGTCAGCGTGTAATCGCTGCCGGCCGTCATCAGTGCGGTGTTCAGCACCTGCAACTTCGGGCTGCTGCCACGGCTGCGCGCCACGTCGCCCGCGTATTTGGGCAGGCCGCAAACCATGCCCGCTCCCGCCAGCAATTCCAGATAGTGCGCCAGCGTCACCGTGTTGCCGGCATCCTGCAACTGCCCCAGCATCTTGGTGTAAGACAGGATTTGCCCGGAATAGCGGCAAGCCAGCTCGAACAGCCGCCGCAGCAGCGCCGGCTTGTCCACGCGCGTCAGCAGCAGCACGTCGCGCGAAATGGATGTTTCGATCAGGCTGTCGATGACATAGCGCCGCCAGCGTTGCGGTTCGGTAATCAATGCGGCTGCGCCGGGATAGCCGCCGTAAAAAACGAATTCGTCCACGCTGAAACCAAAGGCCGCGCGCATCTCGGAGAACGACCAATGCGCCAGCGCAATCACCTCGAAGCGACCGGCCAGGCTTTCGGTTAGCCCCTGTGCGATCAGCAGTGGTGCGGAGCCGAGCAGCACCACCTTCAACGGGCGCTTGGCGCGAGTGTCTTCGTCCCACAGGCGCTTGACCGTTTCCGACCAGCCCGGGATCTTCTGGATTTCGTCCAGCACCAGAACCGCGCCTTGTTGGTTGGCGATGGCAAGCCGCGCCGCCTCCCATTGCTGGGCGATCCATTCCATGCCGCGCAGCGTGGGTTCGTCGGCGCTGGCATGGCGCACCGGCACGTCCAGTCCTCCTGTCACCTGTTGCACCAGCGTGGACTTGCCCACTTGGCGCGGCCCGGCCACGACTTGAATGAAGCGGCGCGGCTCGGCCAGCCGTGCGGCCAGCACGGCGGCTTGCGGACGCTGGTAAATCATGGCGGCTGCCTTTTGTTTGCTCATTGTGATGAGTATTTTTACTCAATATTCTGAGCGGGGCAATGTTTCCATGCCATGAAAGAAGCCCATACATGGTGTGAATAATCAATTCCGTTATAAGGATTCCGGCAGTTTCCTGATAAGGATCAGCAGATGCACGTGGCGCGACTCGAAGGTGTCGGAGATGTATTTCAGGAAGATGGGGCCCGGCGCGACGTGCTTGTAGTCGCTCGGCTCCCTGTTGCCGCGTAGCTTGTCGGCGGTTTTTGAGGTTCGACGCCAGTCTGATGTTTGGCTGTTGCCCGGCGAAAGACCGGGCTGGCGTCTTCGTGAAATGAAAAAACGCCGCTCAATGAGCGGCGTTTTTTCATGTGTGGTGCCGGCAATAGGAGTCGAACCTACGACCTTCGCATTACGAATGCGCTGCTCTACCAACTGAGCTATGCCGGCGAAAAGGCCCGCGCATTATAGCGAATTCACCCGGCGGCGCGCAGGCGTGCCACGGTCCTGTCGCGGCCGATCAGCTCCAGCGTCGCGTCGATGGCCGGCGTCTGCGGCTCGCCGGTGACAAGCACGCGCACGGGCATCGCCAGTTTCGGCATCTTGAGGCCGTGCGCGGCGAGGGTTTCCTTGAAGGCGGCGGCAATCGCGGCGCGTTCCCAGACGATCGATTCGAATTTCGCGGCGAGGTCGGCCAGCGCGGGCAACACCTCAGGGGTGACGTGCTGCGCCAGCAGCTCGGGTGTGGGATGCAGGGCGCGGTAGAAGAGGGTGGCGGCGTCGGCCAGCTCCTCGATCGTCGCGGCGCGTTCCTTCACCAGCGCGACGACGGCGGTGAGCGCGGGGCCGTCGTCCGGGTTCGCACCGTTGCGCAGCAGGAAGGGGCGCATCAGTTCGGCCAGGCGGGCGTCGTCGGCGGCTTTGATGTACTGCTGGTTGAGCCAGCGCAGTTTTTCGGTGTTGAACTGTGCGGCCGAGGGCGTGATGCGGTCGAGGTCGAACCACTGCACGAACTGCTCGCGGCTGAAGATTTCGGCGTCGCCGTGCGACCAGCCAAGGCGCGCGAGGTAGTTGATCACCGCCTCGGGCAGGTAGCCGTCCTCGAAATACTGCATCACCGACACCGCGCCGTGGCGCTTGGACAGTTTCGTTCCGTCGTCGCCGAGGATCATCGACAGGTGCGCGTACTGCGGCACCTCGGCGCCCAGCGCCTTCAGGATGTTGATCTGGCGCGGGGTGTTGTTGACGTGGTCGTCGCCGCGGATGACGTGGGTAATCCGCATGTCCCAGTCGTCTACCACCACGCAGAAATTGTAGGTGGGCGTGCCGTCGGCGCGCGCGATGACGAGGTCGTCGAGTTCGGCGTTGGAAAATTCGATGACGCCCTTGACCAGATCCTTCCACGCCACGCTGCCTTCAGTGGGATTGCGGAAGCGGATCACGGGCGCGACGCCGGCCGGCGGCTCGGGCAGGGTTTTGCCGGCCTCGGGCCGCCAGCGGCCGTCGTAGCGCGGTTTTTCGCCGGCGGCGCGCTGGGCTTCGCGCAGGGCGTCGAGCTCTTCCGGCTGCATGTAGCAGCGGTAGGCCAGGCCGCGGTCGAGCATGTCGGCGATGACCTGCTTGTACCTGTCCATGCGCTGCATCTGGTAGTAGGGGCCTTCGTCGTGCGCGAGGTCGAGCCAGGCCATGCCGTCGAGAATGGCCTGCACCGCCTCGGGCGTGGAGCGCGCCACGTCGGTGTCCTCGATGCGCAGGACGAACTGCCCGCCGTGATGCCGCGCGAACGCCCACGAAAAGAGCGCGGTGCGCGCGCCGCCGATGTGCAGGTAGCCGGTGGGCGAAGGGGCGAAGCGGGTGCGGATCATGACGGGGCGGTGCGGAAAAAAGCCGCCATTTTACCGGATCGGGCGCGGCGAAATTGACCGCACGGGCGCGCATGTGGTTAAATGCGCGCCGCTCACAAGCATTTCGGGGCAGTTAGCTCAGCGGTAGAGCACTGCCTTCACACGGCAGGGGTCACTGGTTCGATCCCAGTACTGCCCACCATCCCCGACTTTGCCTGCATCCACCAATCGATGCGGGTTCTCCCGACGATCTCGCGATCATCACTTCGTCTGCCTCGATTGGTGTCACGGTCAACGTGACGGGCCGTCGCAGGAAACCACATGACTATTGAAACGCCATTCGCCAGCCTCGGTCTGGCCGAACCCATTTTGCGTGCCATCGCCGATGCCGGCTACGCCACGCCCACCCCCATTCAGGCGCAGGCCATTCCGCAGGTGCTGGCGGGCGGCGATCTGCTCGCCGCCGCGCAGACGGGAACCGGAAAAACCGCCGGTTTCACGCTGCCCATCCTGCATCATCTGTCCGCGCGCGCCGCGCAGGCGAAGCCGGGCCGCCCGCGCTGCCTGATCCTCGTACCCACCCGCGAGCTCGCCGCGCAGGTCGAGGAATCGGTAAAGACCTACGGCAAGTATCTGTCGCTCACCTCGATGGTGATGTTCGGCGGGGTCGGCATCAACCCGCAGCTCAGAGCGCTGAAATCGCGCATCGACATTCTCGTCGCCACGCCCGGCCGCCTGCTCGACCACGTGGGGCAGAAGACCGTCGATCTCTCCGGCGTCGAAATCCTGGTGCTCGACGAAGCCGACCGCATGCTGGACATGGGCTTCATTCGCGACATCAAGAAGGTGCTCGCGCTGCTGCCGAAAGCGCGGCAGAACCTGCTGTTCTCCGCGACCTTTTCCGACGACATCCGCGCGCTCGCCAACGGCCTGCTGCACAACCCCAAGAGCGTCGAAGTCGCGCGCCGCAATACCACGGTCGAGGTCGTCGAGCAGTCGATGCACCGCGTGTCGCAGGCGCACAAGCGGGATCTGCTGGCGCATCTGGTCAGGCGCCACGACTGGCGGCAGGTACTCGTCTTCACCCGCACCAAGCACGGCGCCAATCGGCTCGCCGAAAAGCTCAACAAGGACGGCATCACGGCCGCCGCCATCCACGGCAACAAGAGCCAGTCGGCGCGCACCAAGGCGCTGGCGAGCTTCAAGGACGGCGGCGTGCGCGTGCTCGTCGCCACCGACATCGCTGCGCGCGGCATCGACATCGACCAGCTTCCGCAGGTGGTCAACTTCGAACTGCCCAACGTGCCCGAGGACTACGTCCACCGCATCGGCCGCACCGGCCGCGCGGGCGCCAGCGGCTCGGCGCTCTCGCTGGTGGACGACGAGGAGATGGGCTACCTGCGCGACATCGAGAAGCTGATCAAGCGCAGCATCGTGCGCGTGGAGGTCGATCCGGACTTCGTGCCGCCGGCGCGCACCGAATCGGCCGCGGATGATCGTCCGCCGCGCCCGGCGCAGGGCCGGGGCGCGCCGCGTCAGGGACAGAGTTCGCGCAAGCCGGCCGAAGCGCGTCCGGCCGGCCGCCCCGGGCAGCCCGGCGGCAGCCGCAATGCGCCGGGCCGCGCCGCGCAGGGCAAGCCCGCGCCCGCCAAGCCGGTGCCCCGGCCCGGCCCGCAAGCCGCCGCGCACCCGAAGAAGCCGCGTCCGCAGGCGGCGCTGTTCACCGCCAAGCCGGGCGCGCGCGGGCACTGAGCCGTAAGACCGGGCGGGCGCATGCCGCCCGGCCGTCACTGCATGTATCGGTCGAAGAAGGCGATCACCTTCTCCGGGTGCCGCCCGAAGTGGTTGTAGCCGTCGCGGAAGCGCTTCCTGGTGTTCTCGATCCAGAACAATTCCTTCTCCCGGCTGCCGAGCAGATCGAAGGTCCGCTGCGCGTCCTCGGGGTTGCGCGTCCATTCGTCTTCCAACACCTGGATCATCAGCACCGGCATCTTCACACTCGGCGCCCACAGGTGGGGCGTCATCTCCGCCGCGACGAAGGCGCCCATCTTCAGCAGTTCGAGGTCGATCAGTTCCTGGTACTGCCGGACGCCGTAGAGCTCGGAGAAGGCGTCGTAGATGGCCGCCATCGACACGACCATCGGGCTGACCATGCAGCGCACGTTCTCGAACAGGTCCGGCCGCCGGTGGATGGCGTGGTATTGCGAATTGCCGCCCATGCACTGACTGTAGAGGGCGACTTTCATCTTCGAGAACCGGGGGTGGCCGTCGACGAAGCGCTTGACCCCGACGCAATCGCGCCACTCCCACTGGCCGATGCCGGAGAGGCCGCCGTTCGCGGCGGCACTGTTGCCGTGGTTGCGGATGTCGTAGGTCAGCACGTTGTAGCCGGCGTCGGTCAGGTGCTTGTACTGGAGCACGAAATCGATCTCGACCGCGTCGTATGCGCTCCAGGGCTCGCCCAGATGGCCCGGGAAGCCGGCGCGGCACATCGGCAGGGCGTGATTGAAGATGACCAGCTTGTCGCTTTCACCGCCCCTGGCCGGGATGTACCAGGCTTCCAGCGGGGTGCCGTCGTCGGACGGAATGACGAGGTCGGTCCAGCCGGTCATGCCGTGATCGTCGGGGGTCTTGAAGATCACGCTACGCAGCGGCCGGACGATGTCGGCCAGGAACTTGACCTTCGCGTGGTCTGCTTCGGAAATGGTCTTGAGCTGCGCCAGCGCTTTTTCCATTCTTTCCTTGGACATTCTGCTCATGGCTCTGTCTCCTGCCTGGTTGGGGTGATGTGCACGGGCTCGCAGGACGCGCGGTAAAGCGAATACTAGTCGCCGAATTGGCGCACCGTAAGGCCATAAAGCCGATCACAGTGGTAAGCATGGATTTACAATCCACGCATGGAAGCCGCTCTGCTGCCGTCCCTGGCGTGGTTCGTTCGCGTTGCCCATCACCGCAGCTTCACCAAGGCGGCGGCCGAAATGGGCGTGACCCGCGCGGCCCTGTCGCAGAACCTCAAGTCGCTCGAACGGCGGCTCGACGTCAAGCTGCTGTACCGGACAACCCGCGACATGGCGCTCACGGAAGAAGGGCAGCGCCTGTTCGATGCGCTGCAACCCGCCCTCGGCGTCATCGAGCAGGCCATGCGCGGGGTTTGTGCGACGGGCGACGAAGCCTCGGGCCTGCTGCGGATCAACACCGCCCGCATCGCCGCCAAGACCCTGATCGAGCCGCATCTGGGCGAATTCCTCGCGCGCCATCCCCGACTGCGGCTGGAGCTGGTGATGGACGACGGCCTGTCCAACATCGTCGCCGACGGCTGTGACGCGGGCATCCGCATTGGCGAGCGCCTGGCGCCGCACATGATCGCCGTGCCCGTCACGCCCATGCTCGAAATGGCCGTGGTCGGCAGCCCGGACTACTTCGCGCGCCACGGCGAGCCCGGCACGCCCGCCGACCTCGTGCGGCATAACTGCCTGAACTACCGATTCACCACCGGCGGCGCGATCCATCAGTGGGAATTCACCGCGCCGGACGTCGAGGGCCATGTCTTCACGGTCGAGCCGCAGGGCAACTTCGTCACCAACGACGACGACGGCATGATCCGCGCCGCCTTGCAGGGCGTGGGCCTCATCCAGCATCTCGACCTGGCCGTACGGCGGCATCTGGACGGCGGCGCGCTGGTGCGGGTGCTGCGGCCGTGGTGCAGGCCGTTTCCGGGGTTTTATCTGTACGTGCCTTCGCGCGAGCAGATGCCGGCCAAGGTCCGGGCCTTGATGGATTTTCTGGTCGAGAGACGGGCGCGACTGGAAACGCGGCCGGGCACGCGCATGCCGAGGTAGGATGCCGCCTGGATCGCATGACATCCCATATCCGCCACATGGACACCCTCGCCAGCTACGACGAACTGCCTTACGACAGCCTGCCGCTGCCGGAAACGCAACCGGATTGCCTCGCCGCGCTGGCGAAGCTCCACGGCTTCGACGCCCCCGACCCGCGCCGCGCGCGCATCCTCGAACTCGGCTGCGCGCAGGGCGGCAACCTGATCCCGCTGGCCTGGCGCTGGCCCGAATCCAAGTGCGTGGGCGTGGAGCTTTCGCGCGTGCAGGCCGAGGCGGGCATGGACTTCGTGCGCCGACTGGGGCTCGCCAACGCGCGCATCCTGCACGCCGACCTCGCCGCGCTGCCGGCCGATCTGGGCGAATTCGACTACATCCTCGCTCACGGCGTGTTCTCCTGGGTGCCGCCGGCCGTGCGGCAGGCGCTGCTCGACGTCTGCCGCCGGCATCTCGCGCCCAATGGCCTTGCCTACGTCAGCTTCAACGTCGCCGCCGGCTGGCAGCGTTTGCAGCCGCTGCGCGCGGCGCTGCTCGAACGCACCGCCGCCGAGCTGCCCGCGCCGGAGCGGCATCGCCAGGCGCTGCGCGCGCTTGATGACCTGGAGGCTGAATGGCGCGATCCTGTGCTGCTGAAGGAAATCGCCTACCTGAAGACCGCCGCGCCCTCGTATCTCTTCCACGAATACCTCGCCGACACTAATACGCCGATGACGTTTACCGATTTCGCCGCCGCGCTCGACGCGCACGGCCTGCGCTACGTGGGCGAGGCCGGGCCGTGCCGCGCGCGGGTGGAACTGGAAGACGCCTGGGGCCTGATTCCGGAAAGCATGGCCGGGCGCTGGATGGACGCCGAGATCGCGCTCGACGACGCCTTCGCCACGCGCTTCCGCCGCGCCGTGATCGCGCGCGAGGATGCGCCCTGTGCGCGGCCGTCGCAGGCCGATGCGCTGGACGGCCTGGCTTTTCATACCGATCTGCGCTGCGACGAGGACGTCGATCTCGACGACGACGTCGAGCAGGCCTTCGTCAATCCCGCCGGCAACCGTTTTCCGGTGACGTCGCCCGCGCTGAAAGCGGCGCTGATGCTGCTGTCCATGCGCTACCCCGTCGCGGTCGACTACGCCAGTCTGCGCGACGCCACGCACGCGCTGCTCGCCGAGCACGGCGCCGCGCGTTTCGACGAGCCCGTGTTCCGCGAGGCCCTGTTCGATCTGGCCATGCTGCACGGCGTCACGCCCACCGTATGGCCCGGCAGCTTCGCCGACGAGCCGGGCGAGCTGCCGCAGGCGCACGACCTCGCCCGCGCCCAGGCGCGTTCCGCCGGCTGGATCGTCAGCGGCGCGCGCCACGTCGCCGTCGATCTCGATTTCGCCGGCCGCCTGCTGCTCGGCGCGCTCGACGGCAGCCGCAGCATCGACGCGCTCGCCGCCTGGATGCAGGAACGGCTCGCCGAAAACGGCCTTGCCCTGCCGCTCGATCAGGTCGCCGAACTCACCCGGCAGCAGCTTTGGCTGTACGTGCGGCAGGGCTTGCTGGTCTAGACTGAAGCGACGCCCGATTATCCAGGAGGTCGCATGCTGCTCCCCGCCATCGAAACCCGCTTCGCCTGCCGCAACTTCGTTTTCGGCGAACCACCGAGCCCGCAGCAGCTCACCGAACTGACCGAGGCTGGCCGGCTCGCGCCGTCCGCCTTCGGGCTCGAACCCTGGCGCTTCGTCGTCGTCACCGATCCGGCGCAGCGCGTGGCCGTCGCGCACGCCTGCTTCGACCAACCCGCCGCAGCCACCGCCGCAGCCTTCATCGTCGTCGTCGCGCTGGTCGATGCGCTCGCCCCCGATAGCGATTACGTCCATGCCCGTTTCGAAGCCGAGGCGCGCGGCGGCGATACCGCGCCCATCTACGATGCCTACCGCGCGCTGTGCGAGACGGCCGACGTGCCCGCCTGGGCCTGCGGCCAGTGCAACTTCGCCGCCGCCCATATCCTGCTGCAGGCCGCGTATCTGGGGTTGGGGAGCTGCCCGATCGGCGGCTTCGACGAGGCCGCGTTGAAAGAGGCGGCGGGGCTGCCGGCGGGGGAGATGCCGGCGCTGGTGATTGCGGTGGGACGGTGTGCCGAGACGCAGCCGCAGCGGGTGCGCAAGCGGCGGGAGGGGTAAGGAAGAAGGGCGGTCGGGATTGGGGGACCTAGACGTTTGAAATCACCGGTGCTGCGCGGCTTTATCGCGTAGCGTCCGGTGGAATGATGGGTTGAGTGTCGCTAATAGGCCAAGTACCTTCGTGCCTGATCTTCTTCCGGCACAAGAGAACACCCTTCGATATCGTATTCATCAAATACGCTTTCCAGTACAGCGTACGGTGGGCCGTTGAACCAACTGGGATCGTCGGTCAGTTCGCGCACTTCAACTTTTTTCGTTCGGTTCATTGGATCCGGCACGATATGAGCAACCTCATGTGGCTCTAGTGAAATTGCCACGATGACCCGAGTGCCGACATCGGTGCAGCGCCAGCGTTTGTCGCAGCACCAGAATTCAAGACCGATTGAAAATTGGTCGTGGGTCATAAGTGGTTAGATGCCCAACGTGAAGCTAACCGGCGACCGCAAGCAGGTGAAGCCTGCTGTAGGGCATCCGGGTTGAGCGCATGGTTAGCACTCATTCACGCCCTCCTTTTGGGTTGGGTGCTTGAAGAAATGAAGTGATTAGATTCGCCGCTACGGCAAGCATGAGAGCTGGGACAACGAAGGCGAATAGCCGCATGTTTTCGACGAGCCGTGATTTGGCTGCCAGCACTTGAGTGTCTGTGCTCTTCATTGCCAGAAAGCCATCCAGAAGTGACGAATATAGGCCAAATGTGAATGCTGCACTTAGTGTCAAGAACAGCGCCCACAGAAGCAACCCGTAGAACTTTGGCTGTATTTGCCGGTACATGAACATAACAAAGGCACCAATGCCTATAGCGATGCTAAAACAAGACCATATTGAAAAAAATTTCCCATTGATCGGTGCTCACAGAATCTCCGGTTTCGTTGTGGCAAGTTCTAACGTGGAGCTTGAGAGGCGCGGAGACAGCAAGCGAAGCTTGCTGGCAGAACGTCTCTCTCGAAGCGTTGGTTAGCAAGCATCAATTCAGTGTCTCAGGATTCCCCGGGCCGCGCGGCCGAAATCCGGCTGCGACACTACAGTCTACGCATACAGAATCAGACCAGATCGACGCTGCATTTCCTGTGCTGCAAGGGGTTGGAGATCGATTTGTACTGGCTGGAGTTATTGCGGCAACGACAGGAGTGCGTCGCTTGTCCCGTGGCCCGTTCTTACCGCGGCGCCTGCCAGCAGTTGTTCCCGATCTGCCAGCTCATCGAGAGCTGCTCGCCGGTGGGGTGCAGCACGTATTTCAGGCCGATGTAGTCCGAGCCGCGCCGCCAGAACATGGCGAGCAGGTTCTTTTCGCCGTTGGCGACGACGCTGGTGTAGGGGATGACCTTGATCGGGTTGCCGTAGAGGTTGGAATAGTTGGAGGCGATGACGACGAAGTGGCGGAATGCGGGTTCGACCTCCTGGTCGAAGCCGACGAGTTTGTCGTTGCAGAAGGTGAAGAGAAAGCGGCGGCCGGCGGGGTTGTTGGGCAGGTCGTAGGCGAAGAGACCGTCGCTGCCGACGGGCAGGGTCTTGTCGAAGTTCCAGGTCTTGAGGGCCTGATCGACTTCGGTACGGGTCATGCCGTTCTTGAATTCGCCGACTTCCCAGGCGGCGGCGGGGGCGGCGAGCGCCAGGCCGGCCAAGCAGGCCAGCGTCGCGGTTTTGATCGTCATGGAATGCCGTGGCGGGATGCGTTGCCGCAAGCATACCGCAAGGGCCGCCCGCCTGCGGCCGGCCCGACGGGCGGATTTACTTGCCGGTGACGGCGCCGAAGACCTTTTTCAGCAGGTCGCTGCCGGCCTGCAGGGGGTTGGCGCGGATGGCGGCTTCCTTCTCGCCGATGAGCGTGTAGAGCCGGTCGAGCGATTGCTGCGTGACGTACTGCTCGACGTTGGACTGGCTCTTGTCGACGAGGTTGAACTGCGCGGCCATGCCGGCGTAGCGGTTGTACTGCTGGGCGAGGCCGACCTGGTCGGTGGTGGTCTTGACGATGGGCAGGAAGCGTTCGGTGAGTTGGGTTTCGGTCTTTCTGCGGAAGAAATCGGTGGCGGAGGTCTGGCCGCCGGTGAGGATGCCCTTGGCGTCTTCCAGCGTCATCTGCTTCACGGCGTCGACGAGCAGGGTCTTGGCTTCGGGCACGGCGGCTTCGGCGGCGCGGT
>Ga0228535_1001125_pt1 | contig 48988 bp, 48 predicted proteins | sample SJ1metagenome_FD_168457 | JGI IMG/M metagenome (GOLD analysis project Ga0228535, IMG submission 168457) | Enriched culture of PCE-dechlorinating microbial communities from Ithaca, New York, USA - SJ1 | ecosystem: Engineered > Modeled > Simulated communities (microbial... > Unclassified | place... | reverse complement strand
GGGTGCGCTCCAGGTTGAGCCGGGCGGTTTCCATGGCGGCCTTCTGCCGGGCGAGCGCCGCGGCCGCGCCGTTCACCTGGGCTTGGAACGGTTTCTTGTCCATGAGGAACAGGACCTGCCCGGCCTTCACCATGGCGCCTTCGGTATAGACCCGCCGATCCAGGAAGCCGCTGACCCGCGCCTGGATGTTCACCTGGTGCGAGCTCTGTGTCTGCGCCACGAACTCGAACGTGGCCGGCAGGTCGCGGCCGGTCACGGTGACCGCGGTCACCGTGACCGGCCCGGTATCCGGTTTGTTCTCATCGTGTTTCGCGCAGGACGTCAGGGCCGGCACCAGAAGGCAACCTGACGCAAGCGAAGCAAAGGCAAACCGCCGCGCGACACTGAGCCGACTTCTAACGGCAGCCGGCCCGCAAAAAAACATTCGCATGTTACTTCCCTCCCGCCGTTGTTTGACGCCCTGCACCGGGAGAGTATAGCGTAATGATAAAAAATTAGAAAGGTTCTAGATCATAAGGATTTGGTTTTTTTGTAACCTTAAATGCACGTAGCCCTTTGACCAGTTTTTCAGTCGATTTGCCGTATGATGTTCCCGGCTCGTCGGGTGGAAATGGCGTTGAAACCGTCTATACTGATGAATGTTGATTCGAGCGACTTTTCTTCCGGCGTGCTGCCGGGCGTCTGAGGGATGGTGACGATATGAGAAACGAGTTTTCGCCGGGCAGGCTGCTCCGTACGGCGGTTGGCACGGAAAAACCGCTGCAGGTGATGGGTGTGCCCAACGCCTACAGCGCGATCATGGCCGAAAAGACCGGTTTGCTTGCCCTCTACCTGTCCGGCGCCGGCGTGGCAAACGGCGCTTTCGGCCTGCCGGACCTGGGGATAACCACCCTGGGGGATGTGCTGGAGGAGGTGAGGCGCATCACGGGGGCCTCCCTGCTGCCGCTGCTGGTGGATGCGGACACCGGCTTCGGCGGACCGATGATGATCGGCCGTACGGTCCGGGAGCTGATCAGGGCCGGAGCCGCCGGAATGCACATCGAAGACCAGGTCCCGGCCAAACGGTGCGGTCACCGCCCCGGAAAATCGGTGGTGAGCACGGAAGAAATGGTGGACCGGGTCAAGGCTGCGGCGGACGCCAGGAGCGATCCCGACTTCGTGATCATGGCCAGGACCGACGCCTTTGCCGTGGAGGGGCTGGATGCGGCGTTGGAGCGGGCCTGCCGCTACAGGGAGGCAGGCGCTGACATGATCTTCCCCGAGGCCCTGAGGGCACTGGACCAGTACCGTCTGTTCGCCGATACGCTCGGCATCCCGATCCTGGCAAACCAGACCGAATTCGGGGTCACCCCGCTGTTCACCCTCCTGGAGATGGCCGAGGCGGGGGTCGGTCTGGCGCTCTATCCGCTCTCCGCCTTCAGGGCAATGAATGCCGCTGCCCTCAAGGTGTTCCGCGCTGTCAGGATGGAAGGGACCCAGAAGGGTATGCTCGATTCGATGCAGACCCGCGCTGAACTTTACGATTTTCTCGGGTATCTCGAGTACGAGCGAAAACTGGACAAGTAGCTGGCGTATTGAAATTTAATCAACACCTCAATTACTTTTCAAAGGAGGATGAACCATGACAGCTGAGATTGTTGCAGGTCTGGCGGGGATTGTGGCGGACAGGACCACCATCAGCACGGTGGGGAAGACCGGGTTGGGGTTGAGTTACCGGGGGTATTCCATCGAGGACCTGACCCGGGAGGCCGATTTCGAGGAAGTCGCCTACCTGCTCCTCTACGGAGAGCTCCCCACCAGGAGCGAGCTTGACGCCTTCCGCGGCCGGATAATCTCCCTGCGTGGCCTTCCCGAGCGGCTGAGGAACATACTGGAGCAGGTGCCTGCCGAGGCCCACCCCATGGACGTCCTCCGGACCGGCTGTTCGGCCCTGGGCGCCATGGAGCCGGAAGCCTCGCCAAGCGACCAGCTGAAGGCAGTCGAACGGCTCCTGGCCACGCTGCCCGGCATGCTCCTTTACTGGCATCACTTCCACGCGAGCGGCAAGCGTATCGACACCATGAGCGACGAGCCGAGGCTGGCCTGCCACTTCCTGAACCTCCTGCACGGTAGGGCCCCCGACCGGGAGCCGTGTAACGCGGTCAACGTCTCGTTCATCATCTATGCGGAACACGAGTTCAACGCGTCAACCTTTTCCGCCCGGGTGACCACCTCCACCAGGAGCGACTACCATTCAGCCGTCACCGCCGCCATCGGCACCCTGAAAGGGCCCCTGCACGGCGGCGCCAACGAGGAGGCCATGAAGCTGATCGAGCGCTTCGAAACGCCGGACCAGGCGGAGCAGGAGATCCTGCGGATGCTGGAGCGGAAGGAACGGATCATGGGGTTCGGCCACCGGGTCTACAAGGACAAGCCCGACCCCCGTTCCGACATCATCAAGGAGTGGTCCAGGAGGCTCGCCGAGGCCACCGGCCACAAGCTCCTCTACCAAGTCTCGGAACGGATAGAAGAGGTGGTGGTGCGCGAGAAGGGGCTGTTTCCCAACGTGGATTTCTACAGCGCCTCCCTCTACCACATGTGCGGCATCCCGACGAACATGTTCACCCCGCTGTTCGTGTTCGCCCGCGCGGCAGGCTGGTCGGCCCACATCATCGAGCAGCGGGCAACCGGCCGACTGATCCGTCCGACCGCCGAGTATATCGGGCTTGAGCCGCGGGCGTTCGTGCCGTTGGAAAAGAGGTGATTTTCCCGTGTCAAACCCGACCGCCGAAAGCAATATCAGACCTCCCCCGGACCGGGAACTGGTGGAAATCGCCGATTACGTGACCGAGTACGTGGTCACCGCCGGCGAGGCCCTGGAGACGGCCCGCCTCTGCCTGCTGGACAGCCTGGGGTGCGCTCTGCTGGCCCTGAACTACCCGGAGTGCACCAGGCTGCTGGGGCCGGTGGTCCCGGGTGTCACCATCCGTCCCGGCGCCCGTGTCCCGGGAACCGACCATGAACTGGATCCGGTAACGGCGGCCTTCAACACCGGCGTTCTGATCCGCTGGCTCGACTTCAACGACGCCTGGCTGGCCGCCGAGTGGGGCCATCCGTCCGACAACCTGGGAGGAATCCTGGCGTCGGCCGACTACCTGAGCCGGAGAAACGTGTCTGAGGGAAAAGAGCCGCTCGCCATGGGGGAGGTTCTTGCCGCCATGGTCAAGGCCCACGAGATCCAGGGGGTGCTGGCATTGGAGAACAGCTTCAACCGGGTCGGCCTGGACCATGTGGTGCTGGTCAAGGCGGCGACTACGGCGGTGGTGACCCGGCTGCTGGGAGGTAGCAGGGACCACATCGCCGATGCCCTGTCCCAGGCCTGGATCGACGGCCAGAGCCTGCGTACCTACCGGCACGCGCCCAATACCGGTCCCAGGAAATCGTGGGCCGCCGGCGACGCCACCAGTCGCGGGGTCTGGCTGGCGCTCCTGACCCTGCGGGGCGAGCCCGGCTACCCGAGCGCCCTGAGCGCGAAGAAGTGGGGCTTTTACGACGTATCCTTCCGCGGCGTCCCATTCCGCCTGCAACGTTCCTACGGCTCCTATGTCATGGAGAACATCCTGTTCAAGATCTCCTTCCCGGCCGAGTACCACGCCCAGACGGCAGTGGAGTGCGCCTTCAGGCTCCACGAACAGGTGAGGGACCGGCTGGACGAGGTCGCGCGCGTCGTCATCTCCACCCAGGAGTCGGCCATTCGGATCATCAGCAAGACCGGACCCCTGTACAACCCGGCCGACCGGGACCACTGTCTCCAGTACATGACGGCCGTCGCACTGATCCGCGGCCGGCTGACCGCCGATGACTACGGCGACCAGGCTGCCGCCGATCCATGCATCGACCGGCTCAGGGAGCTGATGGAGGTGGAGGAGGACCCGCGCTACAGCCGTGACTACCTGGACCCGGACAAGCGCTCCATCGCCAACGCGGTGCAGGTCTTCTTCAGGGACGGAAGCAGCACGGAGAAGGTGGAGGTGGAGTATCCCCTGGGCCACCGCCGCCGCCGCTCGGAAGGGATCCCCCTGCTGTTGAAAAAATGCCGGGACAACCTCTCCGCCCGGCTGCCGGAGGAACGAGTGGACCTGGTGCTCGACGTTTGCTCCGACCTGGGACGGTTGCAAGCCATGCCGGTCCATGAATTCATTGGGCTGTTTCTGCCCGGGAAATAGGTGCAGGTTCCGCATCTGCCATGACGTGACTATTCTTCAAAAACCGTTTGACAGGAGTCATATCATCAGCTATAAAAAGACAAAAAAGGTCCTTTAGGTATGTTTTTATGATGGAATTGACCCGTAAGGGTGAATATGCAATACGAGGAATTCTCTACCTGGCACGTCAACCACAGGGCAAACTCTCCCTGGTCGGTGAAATCGCCGCCGCCTCAGGGGTCCCCAAGACGTTCCTCGCCAAGATCCTCCAGGACTTCACCAAGGTCGGTCTAGTCTATTCCTTCCGAGGCACGGGCGGAGGCTTTTCCCTGGCCCGCACCCCGGACAGGATCACTCTGCGTGAAGTGGTGGAGGCGGTGGAGGGCCCCATTCTTCCCAACCGCTGCCTTATAGGCGCCGGGAGTTGTGAAAACGACTCCTCCTGCCTGGTCCACCCGGTATGGAAACGGGTAAGGGATGAAATCGTCACGATCCTGGACGGTGTGACCATCGAGGAACTGGCCGGGGAAGACCATCCGACATAATCGCGTAAGGCGAAAATACCAGCCGAACTATCCAAAAGGAGGATGCCTGTATGGATGTGGTGGCGTTGAGCAGGCTGCAGTTCGCGATTACCAGCATGTTTCATTTCATCTTTGTGCCGCTCACTCTCGGTTTGTCGATCCTGGTTGCCTTCATGGAGACCAGGTATGTCCGCACCGGCAACGAGCTGTACAAGGAGATGACCAAGTTCTGGGGCAAGCTTTTCCTGATCAATTTCGCCCTGGGTGTGGTCACCGGCATTACCCTGGAGTTCCAGTTCGGCATGAACTGGGCCGAGTATTCCCGCTATGTGGGAGATATCTTCGGCGCGCCGCTGGCCATCGAGGCCACCCTGGCATTCTTCCTGGAATCGGTGTTCATTGGGGTATGGATCTTCGGCTGGGACAAGGTGTCGAAGACCTTCCACGCCGTCTCCATCTGGATAGTCGCGCTGGCAACCAACCTCTCGGCCCTCTGGATCCTGCTGGCCAACGGCTGGATGCAGAAGCCGGTCGGATTCGTGCTGCGCAACGGCAGGGCCGAGATGGTCGATTTCATGGCCATGGTGACTAACCCTTACGGCCTGATGAAGTTCGCCCACACCATCGTGTCCGGCTACGTGCTGGCGGGCTTCTTCGTGCTGGGGGTATCGGCCTGGCACCTCCTGAGGAAAAACCGGCCCGATTTCTTTGGCAAATCCTTCAGGATCGGAGCGGTGTTCGCTGTGGCGGCGATTCTGATGGTGGTCCTCACGGGGGACTATTCAGCGGTACTGGTGGCCAAGCACCAGCCGGCCAAATTCGCCGCCATGGAGTCCGTGTGGGAGACCCGGAAAGGGGCGGGGATCAACATTTTCGTCATACCCGACCCGAAAAGGGAATGCAACCTGGTGGAGGGACCCTGTATCCCGAACCTGCTCAGTTATCTGGCCTTTCACACTCCTGACGGAGAGATCAAGGGGCTGAAGGCCTTTCCGGTTGAGGATCGTCCGCCGGTAACCCCGACCTTTATCAGCTTCAGGATAATGGTGGGCCTGGGCTTCCTCATGCTGCTTCTTGCTGCCGTATCACTGGTAAAATCGTTGAGGGGCACGTTGGAGAGGCATCCCCTGTTCCTTCGCCTGCTGGTCTATGCCATCCCGATTCCATACATCGCCAACCAGCTCGGCTGGCTTGTGGCCGAGGTCGGGAGGCAGCCGTGGATCGTCTATGGGGTCCTGAGGACCTCGGACGCCGTCTCCAAGTCCATCAACGCCACCCAGGTTGTGATTTCACTGGCTGGCTTTACGCTGCTGTATGGGTTCCTCGGTTTCCTAGACGTCTACCTGCTGACGAAATACGCCCGCAAGGGTCCGGAGCAGACAGCTCCCGCCGTTGTTCCGGCGGCAAAGGAGGTGTGATATGGAGCTTCAGGTTACCTGGTTCGTCCTCTGGGGGGTCCTCTGGGCGGTCTATTTCATGTTGGACGGATTCGTGCTGGGCGCCGGTATGCTGCACCGCTACCTGGGCTCCAATGAGGCGGAGAGGAGGGTGATCATCAACACCTTCGGACCGGTCTGGGACGGCAACGAGGTCTGGCTGATAACAGCCGGCGGCGCTACCTTCGCGGCCTTTCCGACCACTTACGCCCTCATGTTCAGCTACCTGTACACGGCACTGCTCCTGCTCCTCTTTGCCTTGATCGTGCGGGGCGTATCCTTCGAGTTCAGGGGCAAGCTGGAGAACGACCGCTGGAAAGGGGCCTGGGATACGGCTATAATGGTCTGCAGTTTTCTTCCGGCGCTCCTGTTCGGGGTCGCCTTTGGCAACATCTTTCGCGGGCTTCCCATGGACGCCTCGGGCTACCAGGGTTCATTTTTTTTCCTGCTGAATCCATTCGGGCTCCTTACCGGAGCGCTGTTCGTGTTCCTGTTCCTGGTGCACGGCGCCTTGTACCTGTCAGCCAAGACCGACGGGGACCTGAGCGACAGGGCACTGGCCACGGCCAACCGCCTGTGGCCCTTCCTGCTGGTGATTGCCGCCGCTTTCCTGGTTGCCGCCTATCCGGCGACCGGCCTGTACGGCAACTATCTCGACACACCTGCGTTGCTGACGCTTCCGCTGCTGGCGGTCGCGGCCCTGGTCTCGATTCGCGTCTTCACGGCTCGCAATAACGTTCTTGCCTCCTTTGCCGCGTCGTGCGTTACCATCGTCCTGGTGGTTGCCACCGGGGTTACAGGCCTGTTCCCCAACCTGATCCCCTCAAGCCTCGACCCGGCATACAGCCTGACCATCTTCAACTCCTCCTCCAGCCAATACACCCTGAGGATCATGACGGTTGTGGCGCTGATTTTCGTTCCCATCGTCATCGCCTACAAGGTATGGGTTTACCGGGTCTTCCGCGCCAAGGTCACGACTCAGGAGGTCATGGGGGACGAACACGCTTACTGAATTTATGGATCCAGGAATCTAAACCTCCCGTGAAGAGTGGTCCTCGGGAGGTTTTTTTATAGAATGGGTTTTCTTGCCGGCAAATCTGTGGTAAGTATAAGAAAAAACATATTGTCAGGCTTCAAAAACAGGCATGTGAAATGCCTGCGAATATTACGTGCGGGGAACGTGCACCATGGCAAAAACAAAATATTCCGAATTAACCGCGGTAGCCGCTTTTGTCGCCGGAGCGGCAATAGCGGCCGGACTTACCCTCCTTTTGAGCCCCAAAACCGGTCGTGAGATCAGGGAAAACATCGGCGGCATCAAGGAAGATGCCGTCGACAAGCTGAAGGAATGCGCCCGTGAGGCCAGGTTCAAACTGAGCCCCAAGACAAAATCGGACGCCTTCCGCTACGAAGGCGGAGATTGCTGGATCTGAGCCTGTAATCCGACACAGGAAGACCGGCGTGACTGAAATTGTCGTGCCGGTCTTCCTGCGCACTCTCTGGTGCGAACGAGTCGCCTGTGCGCATGTGCCTCAGGTCCGACAATGCCCTGTTCCGGTCTACCCATGCTTTGGCATCTCTCCGTATGTCTCCCGCGACGACACCTCCTTTTCTGTTTCGCGACACATCACTTCCTGAAAGAAAACGAGCGACGCTTCACGCCTCCAGCCGGTTGAACATGTGCCGGAATTAAGTAGTTGATCTGTCGCAGCCAAAATAGTAAACAGATTACATCCGAACAACGACTGGAGACCTGGACAGGCGTCTCAGTCGTTCTGAGGGCAACTGTCTTAACGGCATGCTCAGAAAAGTCTACCGGGACGTAACAATCCCCTCTAGGTGTTGCGTAGTGGAGAGACGGAAGAGATAGCGGGAATAAGTTTCATGACAAACGTCGGCAGCGGACAGTATAAGCATCATCAGGTCCTGGTGGTCGAGGACAGCGCACTCATGCGTAGGGTCCTTGATGGGCACCTTCAGGAGATGGGATACCGGACCGTCACCGTCGAGAACGGCCGCCAGGCTTTGGACAAACTCGTCACAGGGTACTACCCCATCGTCATTACCGATCTGGTCATGCCTGAAATGGATGGAAGGGAACTGTGCATGGCCGTAAGGGAAATGTCCTTGGGGGGGTATGTCTATCTCATCATGCTTACCTCCCGGGATTCCAGGGAGGACATGATCCGCGGCCTGGAGGCGGGGGCCGACGAATACCTGATCAAACCGGTAAACCGGGCAGAACTGATGGTGCGCCTGAAGACCGCCGAAAGGATACTCACCCTCGAAAGCTCGTTGAAGAAAAGCTATGAGGAGATTAAGGCCCTGTCGGTCCGGGACCCGCTTACCAGGGTCTACAACCGGGGATACCTGGACGAAAGGCTTGTCCACGAGGTCAAGCGGGCCTTTCGTTTCGAGAGACCTATCTCCCTCATAATGTTCGATATTGACCACTTCAAGCTCATCAACGATACCTTCGGACATACGGTCGGGGATCGTGTGCTTGTTGAGTGCGCGGATCTCTTGAAGCTCTCCATCCGTCAGGAGATCGACTGGATAGCCCGCTACGGTGGTGAGGAGTTCGTCATTGTCCTTCCCGAGACCCTCTCTCCTGGGGCGTTCGTGGCTGCGGAAAGGTTGCGGAAAAATCTTGCGACCAAGGTGATGGCGGCGGACGGCGCCGAAATACGGGTCACGGCAAGCTTCGGCGTGAGCAGCTTCACGCCGGCGAGCCAGAAGGAGGACCTCTCAATGGCCGCATCACTTATTGCCGGTGCGGACCGTGCCCTTTACAGTGCCAAGAAAGAAGGGCGGAACAGGGTCGAGTGCGTGCAACTTTGACGTACTCTCCTGCTTCGCCCCCTCAGCGTGCCGGTCATCTGTTCACGCTGATCCTGCCGTCGGTGTCCACCAATGTCTCGAAATATACCTGCCGCTCTCCCTCGGTTACCAGTCGTGCCGTTATCTGGAACCGCAGGGTAAGAGAGTCGTCTTCTTCCGGGATGAACGTCACGTTTGTACCGGACAGTCTCGGCTCGTACCTCTCCATGGCTGACTTGAGGCTCGATTCTATCTCGTGCACCGAATCGGGATAGCTCTGGAGAAAATCAAGAAAATCCGGAACCCCGTAATCGTCCGCAATGGGGACATTTCCCTGTCTGGTGTTCAGCATCTTCTGCAGATGGTCGACAATCGAGTCGATGCAGCGTCGCATATCTTCGCTTCCCCGACGATGCGGTTCAGTTTCCCAGGAACGAAGCCGTTCCAGAAGTCGTTCTCCAACCATCCTCTTTTGCTCCTTTCCGCGCAGTTCACTCCCTCCCTAATGCAAGGGAAGGGTGGGTAGCTCAAATCGTCTTTTCCAGAACATCGGCCCTGTCGCCGGGAGCAGGATGGCTTGAGAACACGCTGCTGTCGTTGCCGTACATCTTTTCCAGTTTGCGCAGTGCGCTTACGGCGGCTTTGGGGTCGTACTTGTTGGTCTTGATGAATTTGAGGGCATACTTAATCGGCGTCCTTTTCGTTGGCCTGGGAGTATTGTGCGTGCACCAGTTGCTCGGCCAGTTCTCCCAAGGCTTCATCTGACAGCTTGACCATGCTGCTGCCGCTTGCAACACCGGCCTTGCGGGCGGCAGATGTAACATAGGCGGTCTGAAATGCCTTCTTGCTGTGACCGAGGCTCACATGCCCGATTTCGTGGCCTATGACGTAACGCACCTCGTCATCGGTCATCTGGTCCATGAGCCCGGCGAAAACGCGGACGGTCCCGTCGGCCATGGCGAACGCATTGACATCCTTCACCAGATAGACCTTGATATCGGTTTTCACATTGCCGTCAATCTTCATCCCCTTCGTGAGCTTCGCAAGTCGTTTCGCGTAGGGACTGGAAGGGGGTGCAAGCTGATTGGACTGGTCGTAGGTCTGGCTCGCCTCCGAGGCGAGTTGCTTTACCTGTCCATCGGTCAGGGTTGCCGCAGAAGTGAGGTCTTTACCGGCTTCCAGCATGCCGCCGAGGTCGAAACCGGCATTGGCGGGGTGAGTGAGTGCTGCAGATATAAATACCGCTGTTGTGATCTTTCTGAGTTTGTTCAGCAAAGTTCTTTCTCCTCTTTCGTGTAGGATAGGCAGGCCAGCGTAGTAAGTTTTGCATAAAGCTATCAAGGTTTTCTTCCTTGTTGTGCTTTGATGTTACTAACAGAACAACGCTTCACTATTGGAAACTATTCTTGCACTCTTACAATTACCGCGGAAATCTTTTTGATTTCTATTACACTATCGAAAAATTCCCCATTGGAGAGTTCGCCTAATTGTACAAGCTCTTTGGTGACAGTACGCACTTTGCCGCTTAATTCTCCGCCACCCATCAAGCGCAGGGTAATTCGTTTCCCTTTATGAGCCTCCAGTACTTTCTGAACGCTGTCTCCGGCTTTGATCTCCAAAACGTCCGCAAAGGCTCCCTGAGTCAGACTCATGCAAACCAGAAACGTTGGAACAACAAATAGATATTTCATATGTGTCTCCTATTGAATTGGATTATTTTGCACCTCAATTAGGCGCATTTGTGTCCTTATTTCTGATTTGGGTCTTGCAAAGTGCAGTTCGCGACCATCTCGACCTAAGGGAGAGATTCTGAGGTGTACCTACCATACTCGGACGTGGCCCTCCCCGGCAACGGGGAGGGCCATAACCAACTCAGATGATCAGCCTCTCGGCACAGTCCATGAATCCTCTGACTCAATACCGTTGGGCTCATACGTCCACTTAATTTTCTTGTAGGTGAAGGATACCTTTTCCATGTGTCCATAGGGATCGCTGCTGGACTCGAGGGTGATAGGCATGTAAGGCTCCATCCCGACCACGATGGCGTCCTCAAGAGTTGTGGTGAAATAGTGCTCTTCGGTTCCCTGCTTGGTGATCCGATAGTATTTAAGGTTGACGTCTTTCATGTGTTCGCCGGTGCAGAGTGCTTGGTAAAGCTTGGGTGAACTCTTGTCATACATCTTTGTAATCGTTAGAGGTCCGTGCAGGCGTTTGCCCGACCCAAGTCCGGTGTTCGGATCACGTGGGATGCTGATGGCATGGTCCAGTGCATAGACAAGGATGGTGTTTTCCCTGCCTTGCATTTCGCAAGACCCGTCGATCTTGCCTTGTTTTTCTCCGGTCAGTGTCAAATGTGCTGGCATTGGCATAGTGTGCTTCCTCCTCGCTGTGGTTTAGGTGTCCTCTAAGAGGATCACCAAGTTGCTACCAAAATGCCCTCAACAGGTGTTCGTGGCCATCCCAACTGAGCCTGGAATCTGTCATTAGTCAATGGATAGGTCTTTAGGTTTGTTGTGTGTGCCATTTTCTTTGACGGCAGATTGGTATGCTTAACATGATTACCTTAAGGTAAATAGAGCATTTATTATTCGCAAACTATCGACTCAATTTGCAGAAAGGTCCCGGATTTTGTTAGTTTTAATGTTAGCCTGCAGCGTTTTGCGCCCTTAGGCAGCCGTTTTGTAAGGACCGCGTTTGTATTATGGTAAGTACAGGAAAGCCAGAACCCGTCTGGATTCTCACCGGGAAACAACCATGTTGAAACAGATTTTCCTTTTTTGTTAATTGCCTTGTCTGGCACAAGAGTAGCTAAACCTGAAGGGTGTCCGCTGCTGAACATAACATTGTCGACATAATGCTCTCTTGGCACAACATAACCTTCCCAATTCTCGGGGGACGTTACAACCTTCTCCGAAACGTTTATGCTCGGAGGGCATTGAATGTTTTCGGCATTGGCACTAATAGGTAATGAGAAAATAACCGAAATTAATAACAATATGTATTTCGACGGAGGGTGGGTATTTGGTTTCATTTTATGTCTCCATATCAGGTTTGATGCATACAAGAATCCATCAAATCATTCAATTACATAGAAACTATCCCCATCGTTGCTTCGCTTTGTTCCTTTAGGGCGATTGAAGTTTATCGTTCTAATCTGCACTTCACCCTGATTGTTCTATTGATCGAGCACCTTAATCCCTTGTTTGTCGTGTGAAAGATATATAGCCGCATGTCTCCCCTGAGCGTCGGTCGGGTAGCTTCCACTTCCGTCGAACGTAGCAATTGCTGTCCCGCGAGGAATTGCCCCATGGGAAGCGTCTTTAACCTTTATGCCCTTTCTCCACGCGAGTGTTGCAGGTGCGCCTGTAGCTTGTTGAATAAACTCAACGCACTCAGTATTTCCCTTTTTATTTACAAACTTCTTTTTCCCATATACGCTGCTTTCCGGGATACGTAATGTGTAAGCCATAGAACCTCCTTGCTCATTATGCTACTATTTCAGCGATTTGTATTGGTCTTGTGACGGAGCCAAGCAACCATCCCTAAGGAGCTCAAATACTTCAGGTTGTATCTTAACAACGTATTTCTAAATATTGTCGATCGCCAATATTCTGTTGCTCTGACATACTTAGCTGAGACATGGTTATTTCTCCTTTGCTTTGATTGAAAACAATATTTGTTTGAACTTAGTTGTATCGATATTGCTTTTTATCCTAATAGCAAGTTTAACTGGGAGGTATCACTCGTTTCAGTTCCAATTACGATAGGTGGGGCATTATTATATTTAAAGACAGTTACTGTGCTGCCAAGACTAACCCATATGACATTGGCGGGAATTGTGACCACAAATTGTTCTGATTTTACTTTAACGCCTCGTTTTTGTGATGTTTTTCCCATGACAGGGTGTCGGCTATCACAAAACATCCTCTTTTTTCACACAGTAGCAATTTCTGAACCTGTTGAACTTTTTCAACAAAAACCACGTCGTTTGCCATAAAAGCGAACAGCACAAGCACTGTAAGTAATGTTTTCACAGCTATCTATCCTCTAACCAATGACGATATAAGTGTTAAAATATAAATATTTTATATATTAATTATAATTAAATTACATAGTTGCAAAAAAATCGTCTTACTACGAGGTGTTACGGGTATAACACTCGACTTGTCTGGTATGAACCACCACATCTCTTAAGCATACCTGAATAATTGAAATCTGAGTCGAAGCCACCTTAGACGATAGATGCGGATTTCGTAGGGGCAACTAATTGCCCCCACGGTTGTCTCAGCTCGTAGGCAAAACAAGATCACGCCGCATTGACCTCTTTATCCAACTTACCCACCAGCGACAGCGTAAAATACGCTCCCATGTACTTGAAGTGCGGCCTGACCTTCAGCGACACCCGGTACCAGCCGGGTTCGCCGGGAACTTCCTCGACCGAGATCTCCGCCTGGCGAAGGGGCCTGCGGCTTCTCACGCCCGGCATGGGGTTATCCATGTCAGAGACGTACTGGCGGATCCAGTTGTTCAGTTCCAGTTCCAGGTCGCTCCGTTCCTTCCACGTGCCGATGTTTTCCCGCTGGATGACCTTGAGATAATGGGCCAGGCGGCTGATGATGAACATGTACGGGAGCTGCAGTCCGAGTTTGTAGTTGAGCTCGGCCTCTTTCCCCTCCTTGCTGATGCCGAAGTATTTCGGCTTCTGGACCGAGTTGGCCGAGAAGAAGGCCGCGTTGTCGCTCCCCTTGCGCATGGTGAGGGCAATAAAGCCTTCCTCGGCCAGTTCGAATTCCCTTCGCTCGGAAATGAGAACTTCGGTGGGAATCTTGGTCTGAATGGCGCCCATGGCCTCGTACTGGTGCAGCGGCAGGTCCTCCACCGCTCCGCCTCCCTGGGGTCCGATGATGTTGGCGCACCAGCGATAATTGGCGAAGCTGTCGGCAATCCGAGTGGCAAAGGCAAAGGCCGCATTGCCCCAGTTGTAATGCCTGTGGCTCGCGGACACGTCTTCCTGATAGTTGAAGCTCTTGACCGGCAGGGTATCGAGGCCGTACGGCAGGCGGAGCAGGAAGCGGGGGAGGGTGAGGCCTACATAGCGGGCGTCCTCGGTCTCACGGAATGATTGCCACTTGATATACTGTGGGCCTTCCATTATGGATTTGATGTCCTTGAGAGTCGGAAGGGTATTGAAATCCTCGATGCCGAAGAACTCCGGGGCTACCGCGGCTACAAAAGGCGTATGGGACATGGCAGCCACTGCGGCGGTGTATTGAAGCAGCCTCATGTCCTGCGGTCCGGCGTCGAACTCGTAGTTTCCTATCATGCAGCCATAGGGTTTGCCCCCGAACTGGCCGTACTCGTTGGTATATACGATCTTGTAGAGCCCTGACTTGACGATCTCGGTGGCGTCCTCGAAGTCCTCCAGCAATTCGTCCTTGGTGACGTGGAGTATCTCCAGCTTGGTATTCTCCCTGAAGTCGGTCCTGTCCATGAGGAATTCCAGCGATCGCCAGGCCGATTCAATCTGTTGGAACTCAAGGTTATGGAGTATTTCATCCACCTGAAGGCTCAGCTTGCGGTCTATCTCGGCTATCATACCGTCGAGACTGGCCTTGGACACCTTTGCCGCTTCACGTCCCGGTTCCAGAAGCTGGGAGATCAGGGCTTCCACCCCCTTGCGGGTGATGGAATAGGCTTCGTCCGCCGGCCTGAGCCTGGTGGCCTGGACAATCTCCTCCAGGAGCGATTCCTGCAGTACCTCCTGCTTCTCGACGATTTGAGGATTTTCCTGGTTCGTGTTCATGTCTCCTCCTTATCCTTCCAGTCCGATTTCAGCCAGAAGTCTCTGGCGGGATGCGTCGTCCCTGATGAGCGCCTGGATCTTTTTCCTGAACTCGGGGACATTGGAGAGCGGTCCCTTGAGGGCGCGCAATGCCTCCCGCAGCTCGAGAAGACGCTTCAACTCCGGCACCTGCTCCACAATCGCCTCGGGGCCGAAATCCTTCATCTTCTCGACCCGAAGACTGACGTTCAATTCGTGGTCCTTGTCCTCGGCGAGCCGGTTGGGCACCGAGAAATTCAGGGTGATATTCCGGGCCTTGAGGACTTCATTGAAGTTGTCCTTGTCAACGCTCACCGGCTCGCGCTTTTCAACCGGCAGGTCACTGTCGCTGCCGGTGAAATCCCCCAGGACCAGCATCTTGAGGGGGAGTTCGATCTCTTCTTTCGCGTCGCCGAGAGATGGGCGGTAGACGATGTTTACGCGCTCCTTTGGAGCAATGGACGATTCTTTTGCCATGATGGCCTCCTTGTCGGTACTTCGTATATGATTATCAGCTGAACTATCCGGTACGGCCTCTTGAGGCTTTGCTCAGTACTTCGTCAATCGAACCATTTCCGGCATGTCGAGACGCCCAATGCGGTGCAGGACATCGGTGGCCTGCTCCTTGAACCTCTGCTCCGCCTGGGCGCCCAGGGCAAGCCACGCAAGCCTCAGGCCGTCGATCGCCAGTGCCGGGTCGTATTCTTCGAGCCCGTGATTTTCGATATCCAGCAGAACCTGGTCGAGATGGGGAAGGGCAAGCCTTGATTTGCCAACCTCCACCAGCATCCTGGAAAGGGCCAATCTCCAGAGGAGTTTTTCACGTTTCGAGGATGATGATTTCAGCTTCCGCTGCAACTCTTCCATTGCCTCGATCAGGTTTCCCTTGCGTATCAACAGCTGTATCTCTTCGATATTACGCGTTATAGCCGCCTCCATCCCGGGTTCTGGCGACGTATCAACGGGGCCGGGAAGTGCTTCACCGGACATGTTTCTCCTGAAAACCATGCCTTCCAGCCACTGCCTGGTCTCCGGGGTGGCAAACGGCGTTCCATCGGAAAAGGACAGGTTTTCGAGGCCGGGCAGACGGTGCATCAGAAAGGCGGTTTCCTGACACACGGCCTCATGGGCCTTTTCGTATCTGCTCCCGAGTCGCGACAGGGCCTCCGCAGCCAGGCGGTTGAGGTCCAGCCAGAAAATATACTGGGAAAGCCTGGCTTCGGCCGCCTTGAGGAGCGCCTCGGCATCGCCTCGGTTGCGTAGGTCGAAGAGCAGGTTTTTTTCCGTTGTGGTCGGCGGCGGTATCCTGGTCCTGCCGTTTACCGACGGCGGGAGGTCTTCCACGGCATACCATGCGGCCTTTCTCGCCAGGCGGTAGCAGACTGGAGAGGCAGGATCCTGTTGCCATAGACAGGACGACGCCTCCATGACCTTTTTCAAACCTTCACCCAGGGCATCGTCGGCTTCCTGCCGGTTCGTTATCGTTCTCGGGAAAGGTGAATCCTTCGGTTCGAGATCCCGCTTGACGGAGGGGAGGGGAGCAGGCTCCACCGCAGGTTCCGACACGGCATTCCCCGCAGGCTCATGCCGGGACGGTGCATCGATCGGTTCGGAGAACCTGCTGAAGAATTCCCTGATGCCGTTAAGGGAAGGGAAACTTTCCAGATGTTCCGACAGAAAGATTTCCAGCCGGCTGAGGTTTTCATTGATGAGCTCGAGCTGGAGAGTGGAAAAGGATGGGTTTGCGAGCTGTTTAAGGGCTATCCCTGCCTTCTCCACCCACCATTCAATGGCCCGGACGCGCCCTCTCATGCGGTGCTTGGATGGATAGAGGTCTTCCCAGAAGTGTTCCAGCAGGTCGAGATACAACTTCAACCCCATGGCGAAACCGTCGTTTCGGCGGGTATAGACCAGGGCCACGCTGAGATAGCCGGCAGCGACCATGTCCTTGGACCTGTTCATCAGGATGTCGGAGGCGAATCTGCACACCTTTTCCCAATTGACCGATCCTGCCAGCGCCGGCGATGAAAGCTTGTCAACCTCGGTCTGCAGTTCGTCGAAGGACGGATCATACCGGATGTCGGCTCCGGCGGGCTTGTCGGCGCTGATCGGCTGCCTGGCCAGTTCGGATATGTCCATGGAGAACTCCGTTCCAATCATGTTTTTCCAGAATGCGGCCGACGAAACCGACCAGAGCTGATTGAAATCCGAGGATTTCAGCGGTCGCCGATAGACGGCCAGATATGCTTTTTCCAGCGTTCCGCCCATGAACAGGGCACTCGGCATGCCCTTCAGAGCATCTTTGAACAGCATGTGCCACAGACTGACGTGCATAATCTTGTCATTGCAGGGCCCCCGGTCCAGGCTGACAAACACCTCTCCCTTGTCGCTGTTCGAAGCCGCCAGCTTTTTCAATTCCCGGTAGTCGAGAAAAGAAGCGTAGGGGTCCATGGGGGAACCGATCTGGTACAGGCCCTTTCTCTTCGAGGTCAGTGCATCCCACTCGGGGACCGGCGGCCTGACCGTGCGGATCTCCTGTTCGAGCTTTTTGAGATCGGTGAACAGCTGCGAGGCCAGGTATTCGATCTGACGCCAGGTCTTCTCACACGCGAAAGGAAGCAGATCCCAGTTTTCCTGCCAGTTTTTGAGGGCGCCCGTTCCGGTGATTACGAGCGGGTAGGGCCTGCCGAAACTGTCGCTGCTTACCCGTACGATTCCGCAGACCAGGAAGTCCTTGCCGGACTCTTTTGCCCAGAAACGCCATGAACAGAAATCGGGTGCGCTGTTTCCGTTGGCGGTCAGAAGCTGATAGCCGTCCTCGACCCAGTTGAACAGGCCCTCGAAAAACGGTGTGTCATCCCCCAGCCTGAAATAGTCCCCGGCCGCCGGATGTTTGCCGAACGCGGCCCACTTCCAGTTGTTTTCGCTCTCTATTGTGCCCAACACCGTGCTATGCTCCTTGGCGCCTGACCGGACATCGTCGCGGCCTGCTTCTTTATTGCACCGCTACCCATGAATTGATAGTTGACGGTAATATGTTTAATTCCCATCCGTTCGAGGGCCGTCCTTTCACCCGGGAAATCGCGTGCCGAAAAGGTCCTTCTCCCACCCCGGAAATCCCTCAGAAAGTCAGGGAAGCCGTCCGATCCCATGTAGTGCCTGGTAAGCACCGTATCCCCCACCTCGATCTGGAAGAGCACATCTCCGCAGGTATCCGGAGACCAGGTGAAGGTCCTGCCTGCGGGATAGTTGTTGTTGACGAGAGTCTGACTAGCGTTGCCGCATTGAAGTTCCAGCCGCGTAGCGTGGGGTTTCAGTCTCGCCTCAGTATTAGCGTCGGTGGGAAGTCCCTTGATTCCTACGTTGAAGTTCTGGGGTTTTCCCATTGCGATTACCGTGGCCTGCGCCTTGGCCCCTTGTCCGAGAAAACTGAAGAGCGCGTGTTCAAGGGGTAGGGCGCCTCCCAGCGCCTCCTTGGCTCCATAACCGTACATGTTCCCCTTCAGGAAGGGCATCGCAGGGCCCTTGGCGAAACGCCACGCCAGACCGTCGGGTCCCACCAGCATCGGCATTGCCTGTTGTGGGGTCATTCCCATGGTCGGCGCTAGCACTTGCTCTTCCCACATGGATTGAAGCTGGCAGGCGCTTTCACGTCTCAGAAAGATCCATAGGAATTCCACGGGACCGTTTATGAGTTGGGAGAAGACGGGGTCGGTCTCGCCCCCGGCCAAACCCGTCTTCAGTCGGGCACCGGACGAGAATGCAGAGAACAATGGTGATTTCCCGTTTACCGGGTCTTCAGCGAAGGTCTGCGAGGCCAGTTGAAAGGAAAGGTTCCTGGAAGCCGTTGCTTGCGCGATGGACGATAGGGTACCCCGGTATTCCGCATACGACTTTCCGGCCGCTGATTGGGCCTCGAGTATTTTTGCGTCCGCCTCGCGTCCGATATTTCTGCGCAGAGCGCTGATAAACCTCCCCCCTCCTGACGTGACCTTGACAACGGCGCCCGTCTTACGTACAGCCCCTTGCATCTTGACTGCCTGGTACTGGTAGACCTGTTGCAGCCATGGCGGCAGGGAGCCTTCTGTAACCACCGGTTGAAGCTCCAGGGCAATTCTATTCAGCAGGGCGAAATAGGGCCCCTGTTCGGTTGACATGCGGCCCGCAACCTGACGCCATTCGGCAACCCCGCGGAGGCGACTCGCCCCCCGTGGAAAACCCGCAGCAAAGCCCTGCCAGGCCGAAACCGCTGCCCCGCGGTACCACTCCAGTAACGCCGCCTTGGCAGAGGAAATTGAGGCGGGTTCCGGGTGGGCGTTATCAAGCTCTGCCATCAGTGAATCGATGGATTCCTTTCCCTTCCTGGTAAAAGAGGGAAGGACAGACTTCTCTCCCTCTGCCTGAAGGCTGCCCCCCCAGAATTCGGCGAGCGTTACCGAAGAAAGGCCGCTCTGGGTGTCTGTCCAGGCCGTCAGCCACTGCATGCTCGGGATCTTCGCGGCGATTGTCTGTCTGAGCCATGACTGGAGCACGGTCGTCTCCTTGTTCAGGTCACCGGGTTCATCACGCCAGATCAGATAGTAGAGATAAAGTGAGCCAAAGGCTTTTCTGGTCTGCGGAGTTCCGGCCGAACCGTCGCCAAGGAGGGAGATATACGATGGCTGAGGCATCGACTTGAGGACCTCCAGGTCCTTCTCTTCCTGTCGTGCTTTGAGAATGTTGATCCTTCTCACAAGATGCACCGCAAACTGACCGTAGAGTTCATCGGGAGTGGAAGCGGAAATGGTGAGCAACGTACCGGACAGTTGTTTGTCATAGGGCGTAAGCAGGCCCTCCCGGAACATGCGGCAGTATCTTTTCTTCAGAAAGCCTTCCAGCTTCAGACTTTCATTGAGCCAGAACCTCGGAAACCACCAATTGCTGTTCTTCTCTTCTACGTTAAGTATTTCCTTACGGAAGTTGTCCATGGTGACGAGATCCGCTTGCATGCCCCCGCGCAGTGACTGGGAAGCGGTGAATTCCCTTGAGACATCGCGGATCGTTTTTACGTTTTTCACGAAGGAGAAACTCAACAGACCGCAGAGCGCAATACCGAGGATGACCCACGCGGTGAGGCCAAGGTTGCCCGTCAACATGCGCCATTCCAAGGCTTTTCGGGTCGGAGCAAGAAGGTTGCGGTCCCCGGGCAGCACCTTGGCGAAGAAATCATGGAGGAAAAGGCCCTTGTTGGTGCCGGGAAGTGCCTCTACCTCGCCGGTTCTGCCGAGAGTCCTGCTGAAGTGGGAGTGAGGATTTCCTTCCTGTCGCCCGCTGCTGAAGAAGATACCCCGCAGCAGTGGGGTTTCCTGATATGGGTTTTTGCGGAAGGCACCGCTCATGAAAGAGGCCAGGCCCTGTTTCAGAGTCTCGAATTCCTCGGGAAACAGGAGCAGCGCCGGATCGGCCCCTTTGTCGGCGGGCTGATGCAGCAGCTGGAGACGAAGGTTTCTCAGGCGTTCGTCGATGGTGGCGACCGCATGTTCGACAAAGCTCTCCACATCTCTGGAAAGGTCCTGATTGACAATCCCCATGGGTTGGTCAAGGCTCTTGTCCGGCAGGTTCTCGCAGAAACGGTTAACCCCCTGGATCAGGTCGCACTTGGTAGCCAGGACATACACCGGAAAACGTATGCCAAGGGCGCGCATGAGTTCGTCAATACGCTGCCGTATGGTGCGGCCATACTCTTCCAGATTTTCTTTCCCGGCCTCCAGGAGCCTGTCGGCGGCCACGGTCACTATCAGGCCGTTGAGCGGTTCCATGCGCCGATATTTCAGCAGCAGCGACAGAAACCTTTGCCATTCGTCCTTGTCCCTTCCCTCGTTTATCGGTATGGCGTAACGGCCGGCAGTATCGAGTACCACCGCCTGCTCAAAAAACCACCATTCGCACTGCCTGGTCCCCGACACCCCGGTAACCCGTCCCCTGTCACTGAACGGAGAAGCAAGCCTGGCGCTGTTCAGTGACGTGGTCTTACCGGATCCGCTTTCACCGATTACCATGTACCAGGGGAGAACGTAGAGTGGGTTACCGAGTTTCTTCAGATGCGATTTCCTAACCGTTTCTATCGCGGCTCTCCACTTTTCCTGCAGATCCTTCATCTCGCTTTTTTCTTTTTCCGAGACGGTACGCAGACGGGCAATATCCTGATCGCTTATGTCCCTGACGAAGTTCTGTTCCCTGCGTCGCAACCAGAGCTTTCTTGCGAATATGAAACCGAAAGCCAACCCTGTCAGCAGCAGAATCAGAAAGAAACCGACCCACCACGGCCAGTTGATGACTACAACAAAACCAAAGATCAACAGAACGAGGAGGATACACGCTGCGATAAGGAGTGTTATCTTGAGAAATTTTTTTATTCTATCTTTCATCTCAGTTCGATACCGTCCTTATGAAATGTTCCCCAATGCCGCTCAGGGTGAATCTGTAGATCCCGTACAGAAGACAGAAAAAAAAGACAGGTCCGACAAGGCAAATCGCGAACACGAGTTTTGAACCGAACCTGATCCTTTGCCGTTCCCTTTCCGCGGGACCTGTCGGAAAGGCTTCCGGAAAGAGGTCGTTGCGTTCAAGGGAAGGGAGTCCGACCGAACTGCCCAGCAGCAGCTTCAGGTTTGAGGTCTTGATCTGTTCAAGCTGGTATTCGTCTCCCGGGTGGCAGTAGCGCCCGGTGAATCCGAGAGCGAGGCAAAGGTAAAAGACCTCCCGCACCTCTCTTTGGTGGAGTCCTATGGAGCTCAGACGATCAAAGAACTCTTCTCCGGCATCGGTGGTGTTGTAAAACTGCCTCTGAAGCTGGTCCTTCAGCCATATGCTACGCTCTCTCCAGGGTGCATTGAGCAGGGCTTCGTCGATCCACGCGCATACGGCGAAGCGGGCCTGTTCAAAATCCTCCCTCGGGAAGCCGCCTCGTGCCACTCCCCCCTCGCTTTCCGCGAGGAGCCTGCTTATGTCTGCCTTTACCTGCTCACAGGTCGGATGCTTGCTCTCGACGGTTTGAAGAAAAAAAGACACATATGCAAAAATGTTGATAAAACAGTCACTTAAATGCATTGAACCTCCATTTCCGCATCACCACTAAAAAATCATTCAATGTGAGTGATTGCAAATAATACAAATCAAATTATGTAAAATCAAGTAAATTAAGATCAAGGGTTGGAAATATTTTAATTTTCACAACCGAGCATTTCTTAAGCTTGCTGGATAGTCTGTGAACTAACAATGGAGCACATAGCAGTGTTGTCGTAAAACTTGTAGCGAGGATATGGGGAGGGCGTCGCCTCGACGTAGTTTCCTTCCAGGGCTTAGATCCAGGCATTGACCAAATAAGACACGGCGCCCAGGCCGGGGCAGGTTATGTCCAGCAATTGAAAATAGAAAGAAACGCCGCAGAACCTTAATAAGGCTTTGCGGCGTAAAATTACGCGGGTAAGTTGCTGGAGTATATAAATTTTGAAGGAAAGGTAAAGTAATCCTGAAGAAGTTGATAGCCGGAAAACACATGAGAAAATCCGGGGAGAAGCGCCTCATCCTGACCGAAACCGACCGGCATCAGGCAACCGGGAGGGAGGATCACGGCGGCTCTACCTTTGACCGGCGTGATTGTCATACGTGTGACATCATTACGGAGGAGAGTATAGAGTTCGGTGTCTAATGCATAATCGCCGGACATTGGGAGAGGGGAAGATCGTTCAGGACAAGTGAAAGCCTGAGTTCCGGAGCGCCTCTCATCGACCGGCCGAAACAAACATCCCTCAGTTCAAGCGGATGGAGTTCCACGTCGTCATAAAACTTATCTACCCACCACCATCAGTTCCACGTCGGTTCCCTCGGGAGCGTTGTTCCAGTGAAGCGCAAGCGAACGGTTCCTTTCCACCGAATGCCACTGTTCATCGTGATGGTTAATGGTGAAATAGAACGTATTGGCCCGGCGGGGAAGCTCCTGGGGCGGGACCTGAAGGTACTCCAGCGCGATGCCCGGAAGCGCCTGGGTGACCAGCATGTGCAGCTGCTCCCCTGAGCTCAGTTTGGCGATGTCCTCTATGGTCGGCACCACGGCCTTTGGATCCGCGTCGGTCTTTATTGCCAGATAGTAGCGGTTGCGTCCCTCGAAGACGGCTGGCTTAAGCTCAGCGGCGAAGAAAGTTCCGTCATGCGCCAGGCGAATCACGTATTCCGGACCGGCTGTAATTTCGTCGAGGAGATGCGAGATCATGTCCTGAAGTGCCGAAAAGCACCCCCACAAGTCACGGTGGTCGTAATCCGGAATGCTGGTTTGGCCGTCCTTCAGTTCCCCCAAGACGCTAACTTCTTCGGAAAATGTAGTGAGCTCGCCCACAAGCTGTTTTAGCGCCCCATAGAGAAACCAGGGGTGGACGTGTTCCGTCTTCGTGAAATGTACAAGAAGCGGGACATAGCGATTGATGGACCTGAGCGCCAGGAAATAGACCATGTCCCTTGAGCCGAATTCCGCCGTCTGGACTCCTCGCTTGCTCTTATGCTCTTCAAGCTGGTATGCCCTTGCGGTAACCTGTTCCCTTATCTCTTCAGCCAGCTTCCGAAGGGGCACCGAAGCGTTGCAGGCAATTGAAGGGGGGATGTAGTCTTCTGAAAGCCTGGTTTCCGTACCGAACTTTTCCAACCGGGCCAGAGGTATGAGCTGGTAGTCTCCCAGCTTGTGCATTTCCGTTTCCCAGAAGATCTTCAGCACGAAGTAAAGCCTTCTCACCTGTCCTCCCGGCCCCCCGGCGTGAAGGTCGCCGAACTCATCGGAATCGTTCGTTGCCACGAAACGCGTGTGTACCGATTCAAAACCTTCCAACGCCTGAAGAACGGTGACGTTTTCCCCCTCATCCGTCCAGTTCTTGAGGCCGAGATATACCGGTTAGCGGCTTTCCGTCCTTCACCCAGGCTTCGTCGAAGACGCGGGCCTCCACCAGGGCATTGCCCGGAAGAGACACATGGGTCCCGTCGGGAAACAGGAAATCTCCGTTCTTGAGATTGAATGAACCCGTAGGCAGTGCCCCCTCAAGAATCTCCATCTCTCCCACCCCCCAGAAGTCCTGCATCAGGTAACGCTGATAGGGGGAGAACAGTCCCTGAACCGTTCGATCCAGGAGCTGGAAATGCTGGGGTTGAAGATAGATGCCCTGGTGCCAGAAAAGCGGTCGCTGAATGTTCATTATCTTTCCTTTATCTCCTGAATGCTCTCAGGTCCCATGTGAAGATTGATGTTCAGTTTTTGGGGGTTGTTTAGAAGGGAGACCGGGATCTCGTAAGTGCGTACGCAGTTCACCTTATGCAGAGCATAATAACCCGCGACCAATCCCACGTATTTGGCGCCCTCGGTCCGATCCAGTGCCCCCTTAATCTCCTGTTTCGGTTGGACCACCAGTCTCTTTGCATAGGTAACGCCGCCGTCGAAGCGGTTGCACTCCAGGAGCTTCGACAGTCCTCCGTTTTCATCGCTCAACTGTTTGAAACCGTTCAGGTCCTTCAGGTGATAGACGCAGACGATGAGTGAGTGGGGTTTTCCCTGGTAGAGGTTAAGAAGTGGGTCTCCCTGGAAGCGGAGGGTTATGGCGTCCTTTTCGTGCGTCCATTCCGGCGGAGAGACGATGGCGGACTTTCCAAAACATGAGCAAAGAAGAAATGGAAGAAGAACGCAGGGAATAGCGAAAGACAGTCTGGTCATTTTGTTCACCCCATGGCTGTTTTTTTAGGAAACCGTGTGAATCGGTGCTGGAGCGTGCGGAATATGTAACGGCGGGCCATAATAGTTTAATGAAATAAATAAAGTAGTATAATAAAAAATTAATAAATCGATATCATTTATCCAAAGAAGTGTCAATTAATTTTATTAAAAATTAATGTGTATGCTACAAAAATGTCCCCCGGGAATAATCGTCAAAACCGTCACTTATCCTTTGACAGCAGAGGGACAAGTTGATAACTTACCTGAGTTCGATGATGTTTATTTGAATTTGCGATAGGTGTGTTCATGAACCTGAAGCAGCTTGAGGTCTTTATAGCCGTGGCTGAAAGCAGCAGCTTCTCACGCGCCGCCGAGATGACTTTTCTGACCCAATCGACGGTCAGCCAGCATATCTCTTCCCTGGAAACCGAGTTCGGTCTCAAGCTGTTCGACAGGACCGGCAAGGGGGCGCTCCTTACCGAGGCTGGAAAAATCCTTCTCCTGCATGCGCGACACCTGACCCTTGAAGCGCGTGAAATCCCGCTGATCCTTAACCGGTTCAAAGGCCTTGAAGATGCCGTTCTGAAGATCTGCGGCAGCAATATTCCGGCCACCTACATGCTCCCGGACTTCATACCGGTATTCCACCGGCTGCATCCGGGGGTTACCATTACGCTGCTTCAGGGGGACAGCCGCGAGACGCTGGAAAGACTGCAACGCGAGGAGGTCGAACTGGCGGTGCTGGGAAGCCGGTTCGATGATCCGGGGATTGACTATGCACCCCTGATAATCGACACCGTTTCACTGGTCGTGAACGCGGACCACCGCTGGAGCGCGAAAGCGAAGGTCTCGGTCGAGGATCTCGTTGTAGAAACCTTCATATTCCGGGAACCCGGATCAGGAACCGACAGGACCGTGCGGGCCGCGATGGCCGGTGCCGGATTCGACACCGGGCGGCTGAACATCAAGACGTATCTCGGCAGCAACGAAGCGGTCAAGCAGGCTATTCTGAGCGGCGCCGGGGTGTCGTTCCTCTCCGAGATGTCGGTGAAAAGGGAATGCGAGATGGGCCGCCTGTCGCTGGTAAAGGTCGAGGGGCTCGAAATCTTGAGGACTATTTACCTGGCCAATAGACTCGGCAGGGAGATGTCGCCGCCGGCCGAGGCATTCGCTTCACTTGTCAAATTGATGTATCGGTCAAATGCCACGGAATAGAGCTTCTTTTCCCCAGCATCGCCGCGCTGCTTCCATTGTCCTGACAACCGTTCAGCCCGCCTGATGTAAGAAAAATCACTTCAGCCTGGAGGATTAATGCGGAAAATAGACCTGCGGGGCGTCTCGTGTCCTACAACCTTTCTGAAAGCGAAACTGGCACTGGAGATGATCGATGCCGGTGAAACGGTGGAGATTCTCATGGATGCCGGAGAACCGTCCGTGAACCTGCCTCGCAATTTGAAGCTGGAAGGGCACAGGGTGCTTGGGGTTGAGGAAAAGACGGGGTCTTTCGTCCTCACCCTGGAAGTGGTTTCTTCGGAGGTGAGGTCACTGGAGCCGGTACGGGTATACCCGTCGGTCAAGTTGACGAAAAACGGCCTCGAGCCTGCTACCGACCCGGTGATGGTCGAGGAGACCATGGAGCTGATCATCAACGACACCAGGCTTTCCACCATCGTAACGACCCCGGAGCATCATAGAGAGCTGGCTGTGGGCTACATGGTAACCGAGGGGGCAATCAAAGGCCGGAACGATATTGAGGAGATCAGCGAGAAAGAGGGGAGAATCTTCCTGAAGATCAAATCGTTCGATCAGTTCAACATCTGGCACGAGCTGAGGTCTTCGGGATGCGTCGGGATAAACTGGGACAAGAGGGACGAGGACACAAGTCTCCCAATCAAACGGAAATTTGGGGTCAATGTCCTGCTGGCAAGCGTCAGGCACCTGTATGACGAGACCCAGGAGCGGACCGGTGGAGCCCACTCCGCCAGCCTGGTGCATGCCGACGGCACCTTGATGTACAAAGCGCTGGACATCGGCAGGCACAACGCCATCGACAAGGTGGTGGGGATGGCGGTCCTGAACGGTGACGACCTGTCCGACATGTTCCTGGTTTCCTCGGGGAGGCAGCCGGCGGGCATGGTCATGAAGGCCGTCAGGGCCGGGATACCGCTGATCGTTTCCAAGTCGGCGCCTGTCAGCTCGGGCATCGACAGTGCCCTCCGGGCCAACCTCACGCTCTGCTGTTACGCCACCACCCAAAAGCTCAAAGTGTTCTCCGCATCCGAACGGATTGCGGTTACCGGCGCGCTGTCATAATTCTCAGCCGGCCCGGAATATCCCATTTCTTCATGAGATCCGCGACCGAAGGGGGCACGAAATCTTCCCACGGATCGTTTTGCGTCATCCGGCGGCGGATATCGCTGGCGCTCAACCCCTTCTGATCTACGGCTACCTCCCTGAGAACGTGGGTCTTAAGGCCGAGCGAACTGAAATACTCCAGCTTCCGCTTCCCCCAGTCGTCGTAGATGGACAGGAAAAACAGCGCATCGAGAGGAACATAGTACCTGTACAGCTCGGGCATGCTGATGGGAAAGGGGACCACTGAGAAACGCGAGGATTCGATGCCGGACTCTTCCAGGACGGTCCGTGCCATTACGTAACGTTCAAAATAGCTGAGCGGGTTTGCCGACGGGCTGCTCCGCTTCGGGTCCGCCGATTCGTCCCTTGTCAGGAGCGGATCGGGATTGGTTATACCCACGACCAGGTGCCGGCAGAGCGCCATCCCTGTCATCAGGTATGTCAGGTGGTCGTTGTGCAGGACCTGGAAGCGGCCGTGAATGACACCTGTTTCGGCATATGGTGCCGGTTCAATGGTCATGTGATACCCCTTGTTTCCCTTTTCCGGGCCTGCTCCGCCGAAGCAGCCGAAGGCCTGGCGCCATGCCGATTGTCATGTCTGCTCTCACTCGACCTTCAGCGCCGTATATCTCCCCGGTGAGAACGGCTGGTCATCGGGCGAGTCCATGAGTCCCCAGAGCTTCCCCCGGTCAAGGAAATTCAGCACCAGATACATGAGCTCCGCTCCCCTGACCAGGCTGAGCCCGCCGCGTGCGCAGCTTATCTCGTCGAATCCCGTCACATCATCCCGCCTGACGTACTTTCCGGTCATTACCAGCGGCACGCTCTCGCCTGTATGGATCATGCTGCCCGAAGCGGCCGTGGAATGGTCGGCGGTGACGATAAAGAGGACATCGTCGTCGGGCACGATCTCCTGGACGGCGTAGGCAAGCGCCGAATCAACCGACTCTATGACCTGTTTCTTGAACAGGGGATCCCGGGTGTGACCGGCTTCGTCCACGGCCTTTGTGTGAACATGAACGAAATCGTACTCCTTTGCCTGGCAGGCAATCCTGAGCCTTTCCCGCAGGTCGCCGCCTGGGTCGTCAGTGTCCACGACCTCGCGGATTTCCATCCCCAGCATCCGGCCGAGCCCGCGATACACGGAGCCCGAGGCAACCAGCAACGCCTTGAGGCCCCACTTGTCCTGAAACGAGGGGAGCCTTGCCATCGCCCCGGCCCGCTGGGTGCCCACCGCATTGATGGGAGGCAGCCCCCTTTTCATCCGTTCCTGGTTGACGGGATGCTGCGAAAGGACCTGGTGGCTCCAGCGCAGGTAGTCATTGAGAAACCTGGCCGTGCCCGGGGCACGGGAATCGTTCCGCATGGAACGCAACGGGAGGACCTCCATCAGGGGCCGACCCTCAATGATCGGATTGGAGTCGGTCACGGCCTTCGACACCGCCCCCCTGAGGCGGAGTATGCCTCCTATGCCCTTTGTGGGAAGAAATTCGGCCTCGATACCGTCGCGGCTGAAGTTCCGAATGGTCTCATGCAGGACCCGGCAGCTTTCCCGGTCAAGCACCGGGTTCTCATGGCGGAGCACCAGGATGTCCCTTTCTCTTGATGCGGAATAGATGCGGGCAAGGAGGGCCACGTCTTCCTCACGCACGTCGAGCCCTTCTCCAATCGCTTCCAGGGCGCCCCGACCCGGGAATTCATCCATGCGGTAGCCGAACATGAGGAAGTGGGCCAGTTCGCTCGGCAGGGCGGATCCCTGGAGATGGGCGTGGAACAGCCCGTTCATGCCGGTTGACGCAATCCTGTCGAGATTGGGGGTGTGGGCGGCCTGGAGGGGGGTCTTTCCGTTGAGGACCGGGTGACTCCGGTCGCCGAGACCGTCGAGAAGAAGAAGGATGCAGCGCATGCAGGGATCCCCTGGAGTAGAGTTTTGGTTTTTGTAGAGTATATCCTAAGCAGCGACCAGGGGAAGCTGCTTATCGGGGAGCGACACAACCGGTTGCAGGGACAGGGTGTCGAGGTAACCTCGAAGGATGTCGCGGGTACGGAGCACCTCGGCGGGATCCATGAGCTCGATGACCCACCAGTCGCAGAACGGCGCCAGCCCGAGAAGATCCAGCCGATTGTATATGTCCGACAGGCAACGTGGCGCCACATGCCCGAAGCCTTCCAGTTCGGTATGGTAGACATGGGCATTTAATATCCTGTCCAGGTGGGGGAGGAGGTAGGCATCGAAAGTGTCGCCTAGCGGGTGGCTGCCGCTCACTGCATGGGCATGGCCGATGTCGATGGTGACGTGGGAGCCGCTCTCCGTCACGATCCTCTGAAATTGTTGCGGGTCGTTGGTGAGCGGGGTGGTGAGGTTTTCCAGCGCCACGGTCACGCCGTTGTGCCGACCGTGCTCTACCAGCACGGCCAGGTTGTCGATGGCGCGAGACGCATCGATCCCTTCGCCTGAGGGGTTGCCGAGCCCGGAGTGCACCGTCATGTGCCGTCCCCCGGCATTCGCCACCTGGTCCGCCGTACGCATCAGGAGCGCAAGTGAATCGTCTCCTCTCCGGTCTGTGTAGGCCGGATCCACACCGTGAAAGCGGCAATGATAGCGCACCTGGAAGCCGGTCAGGGATTTCATCACTGAGAGGAACTTTCTCTCGGGGAGAGAGGGATCTATGGACCAGTCGATAGCCGAGAAGCCGTTTGCTTCGGCAAACTCCGCCAGACTGTCCGCATCGTGGTCGAATATGTTGCACATGGCAAGTGCTGGTTTCATTTTGCTAATCGACAGACTCAAGTTTCAGGCCGAATACTCTTTCCGTATCGTCAACGAGAAAAGTGAGCAGGTACCCGTTCGATCTGAAGGTGAACGGCTGCTCGTGCTCGGCAAAACCGTATTGAAGTATAATCCGGTTGCCTTCTTCGTACGTCATGCCGGGCCTGACGCCGAACAGGCTGGTGGCGGGGTTGCGGGTGGTGATTTTCCGTACCTTCCCGTCGAACCCGTAACCGATCACGACATCGAGAGCATCGAAACTCCGCTCGTAACCTTTCAGGCAGGGCTCGTCAACCCCCTTGATCCCGTTGATCTCCCGGTAGTCCGTATCGGAATGAAGCTGGACGCCGAACACATTCACCTGGTCCTTCAGCGTGTCCCGCTCCAGGTGCCGTACAGCGCATCCGGTGACAAGCGCAACCGTGATGAAGACGACTATCACAGATTTAAAGAATCCCATTGCCGTACCTGAACAGGACCGGGCCGCGTTTTGTCCGCGGCCCGGTGGAATGGCTGTCTACAGCGTTACTTGGTGAGCTGGTAACCCGCATCCTGCCATGCGATAATGCCGCCGGGATAACGGTAGACGTTGCTGAATCCGTTTTCCACGAGAATTTTCGCGCCGATGTGGCTTCTTCTGCAGGCGACGAAACCGCAATAGAGAACGATGGTTTTCCCCTTGTCCGGCCCTGCCGCCTTCAACAGGGCGTTCTTGTCGACAGGGGTAAGCTCCTTTTCGGTCTTGGGCATGAACCCGTTCACCGCCGAGGCAATGATGCCCAGAGCCTTGTCTTCATCGGCAGGGAGCGTACTGATAATGGTCATTGCTTTTCCCGCATCGATCCACTTCTTGAGCTCTTCGGTGGTAACGAGCTGATAGCCGCCGTCCTTCACATCAGCCACCAGCTTGACGGCGGCAGTCTCGATGGGAACTTCCTTGCCCTGGGGCGACGTCCCGGGAGCAGCGAATGCGTTACCTGTGAACGCAAAGCACACAAGCAGAGAAGCAACCGTCAACAGTACACGTGATTTCATATAACCTCCTGATTATTTAAGATCTGTGTTCAGCAAAGCTATCTATTTATAAGGGTAATGTCAAATCGATAATTACTATTGGAATTTTGCTTTATATCGAGTATTTCTATAAGAAAAAAGCTTATAGTGACAAAACTGACCTGACACACATGAGCCGGACGAGTAACTTGCTCGGCTTGTTCGCGCCGGCCCATGCAACAGTTCTCCAAGATAGCTCCGTATCTTGCCGTACAATACCTTGCGCCGATATTTCGGAGCCCACACGATATGGTACTTGCACTCCCATTTTGTGTGGCATAAACTTTCTGGGTCGTCAATGAAGCCTCCTTTCTCTGAATTTTGAGCGGTTCACGTATGTCCAAGGCTTGGAGTGAAATTATCGATATGACGGAATGGTGGTGAAAGGTTCAGCGGGTTTCTACGGCGTGGCTGCGGTAAGGCGCGGTCTTGCCGGTCCGGACCGCAAAGCAACCTGAGTCGGCCACGTGATTCTGAAAGGTATCGGCGGATTGCAGGGTGAGGGAAATCAATAGTTATGCAATGTTGTCCTGTTGTTCCGCCGTAACAGGCAGTTCCACCTGTGCATCCCTGCAGGCACGCGGAATGTGATTGATGATTTCAAGTATCTGGGTGGCCGGCGTCGGTCGGGCGTAGCAGCCTGCCAGTCTGTTGACGCGCATGGCTGTGACTGCCGCCCGTCGTATGTCAAACCCGGCCTCGATGAAGACCGACACAAGGCCGGTCAGGGTGTCGCCCGTACCGCCGATGGCCTCCAACGCCTCTTCAACCGGGCTATCGACCGTTTCCAGTACCCCGCTTTCATCTGCCAGGTAATCGGCCTTTCCCTTGACCAGCAGATAACGTGCGGCGTTGCGGTGTTGGTAGGCCCGGGCGATGAGATCCGGGACGAGGTTGTCTTCATGAAGGATAAAACCCCGGGTGTAGAAGGGGTGGGGCGCCTCTTCGTCGGCCAGAAACGCCAGCTCGCCCACATCGGGGGTGAAGAGGTCGTAGGCGGACGCCTCACCGCTCATTTTCGCCATATACATGTATCCCGCATCGGCGATGAGACGCGGCCGCGAGTCCATGTTCCGGAGGACCGACAGCAGCCGGGCATGCCGATGGACGATGGGCTGCAGGTAGTGAAAGGTAATGGTCCGGAAGGATACGCCGGCTAGTGTTTCGGTCAAGTGTGCATACAGGCGGTGGCTCCCCTTGCCGCTTCCCGTGTCTCCCACCAGGTACGCAAACGGCGCCGGAAGGCCCAGTGCCTCGCAGGCTTTCACTGCGGCGGCGAGAAGGGCCGGGGTTCCCCGGTTGACATCGATGTTCAACTTGCCGATGCGCAGCCGTCCACCGTCGAGCGAAACGACCCCTCCAACAAGGGGAAAATCATCGGATGGAACGGTTCCCGCTACGCAGAGCATCGGCGTTTGACCTCCTCGTAGGCGAGCTGCAGCGCGTAGCCGCACAGGGTGTGCCCGATAGAGCGCGGACTCGGCGCGTCCGTGATGGTCCGTCCCACCATGGAAGCGGCCAGGTAGGGGACGTCCGGGCAGCCGCCGCCCGAGATATTGACGAAGACGCCCGTTTTTTTGTCAATGGTCAGTTTCATGTTCGCCGCGCGCACCATGAGGTGCTCGCCGAAGTCCTTGACATGAAAGATGTCCACCGGCTGGAGAAGAGGACCGATTACAGGCACTATCCTTAGCGGCGGCAGCTTTGCCGTTTCCAGAATTCTTAGGATGTCCAGCTGTTCGATGAGGGGAAACTCGATAACCAGATCACACCCCTGCCGCACTTCCGGGGGCGGGCCCATGACCCGGATTGTCCACCCTTCCTGCTTCAGAACCGTTTCAGCCTGGATGACCTCGCCGGTATTTTCAAACAGAAGAATCCCCCGGTCACAGTTGGACTCCGGACCGGTGGATTCTTCCTTGTTTTTGTTACTTTTCAAAAAATCTAAGATAGCCAAGCTCTTTATCCTTACCCTTTTTTATCGTTATAGCGCAGCCGTCCGACTCGTCGCGGATTTCCGAGAGCGTCCAGCCCCGGTCCGTGGCCGCGCGGCAAACGTTTTCCTTGGCGGTATCGTTGTCCACAACGATGCAGATTTCATCCGATTGGCCCGATTTGATGGCATTCATCGTCATGAGGACCGGTTGGGGGCACGAAAGCCCCCGTACATCAACTTTTACAACCATGGTTTCCTCCTTTATGCAATTCTTTTTCTCATGGTAAATCCAATGAACAGGCACACCAGCATGCCGATAATGACCGCCTGGATCCCGTAAGGACCGATGCCCTTCGGCGTGCTTGCCAGACCAAAGTTATGGCTGAAGGCAGCCCCGAAAACCATGCCCAGTACGAAAATGGCGGCGTCGCCGTCTCCTTCGCCCGACAGGAACAACTGGCGGCCGGGACAGCCTCCGGCAAGGCAGAAAGCCAGGCCGGACAGCATCATGCCGGCGAAGTTCCACACCTGCATGGTGTGGGCGACGGGCTGTCCCTGGAATCCGGGATGGAACTGCCCGGCCAAGAAATTGAAAACAAAGGCGGTTACGATAAGGGCGATGAATCCCGAAAGGAGGTGCATATGCCTGAACAGAACAAAGTCGCGGATGGCGCCCATGGTGCAGAAACGGCTCCTTTGGGCGAGAAATCCGATGAGAAGCCCCACAGCTAAGGATATAAGGAGCGGCGCATGCATGGAACCGGGACCCTTCAGGCTGAAGAAAAGCACCTCGTTTTTCGCCTGGCCGGAGATCGGCGGGTAGACGAGCATCAGAAACAGCAGTCCCGCCATGATTATGGGGAGCATGAGGCCTGCCGTAAAATGAGTCTGCTGGGTTCTGCCTAGAGAGTAGCCGCTTTTCAGGAAAAGGGTGCCGACCCAGATGCCGAAGCCGAGACCGAGCAGTCCGATGATGGCGGAACCGTCACCGCCAGCAAGACGCAGTGCCGCGCGCCAGGGGCATCCGAGAAACACCAGTGCACCGATCATGGCGAAAGCGCCCAGCACGAAACGCACCACCGGCGCGGAGCCGAGGCGGGGCCGGTATTCCTTGAACATCAAGGCGGCTATCAATGATCCGAGCACGAAACCGATGATTTCAGGACGGACATACTGCACTACGTCGGCGCGGTGAAGGCCGACGGCGCCGGTTATGTCACGCAGGAAGCAGGCGACGCACACTCCCATATTGCCCGGATTCCCCAGTTTCTGCAGCAGGGGCGCAAGTATACCGATTACGATCCCGACGGCGATGATGCCCCAGCGTCCAGCGAAAAAGTTTTTCAAACCGACCACGCATTCCTCCTTTTTTCATGACATTTAGTTTGGACTGCCTTTGTATGAGGGAATTCACTGACTCAATAAAGTGTTAACGCCCCACGCGACGACATTGGCTGTTCCTGTGAGTGATCCGGTTGCAGGAGACCGACGGCATCCGACCGGCACCGTGTGCAGTGACTCATCTGGGGGACATGGCGGGAGGCGATGATTCGTATGCGGCGCAATTCGTCGGGCGACGGCGGTATCAATCCCGCAAAGGGGGTGTCCGCGACAGGCATCACCGGAAGGCAGTTCATCACGTCGACGCCCATCTCCGCCATCGTAGCGGCAATCGTCTCGACGTGGCCGTCGTTGATGCCGGGCAGGATTACCGTGTTCACCTTCACCGCAATCCCTTTCGTCTTCAGTACCGTGAGTGCCTCCTGCTGGCGTGCCAACAGCAATTCGGCCGCATCTCGACCACGATAGATCATCCCGTCCACGCGGACCCAGGCATAGATTCTCTCTCCCACCGACGGATCCACCGCATTCACCGTAATCGTGACATGGGTTACCCCCGATGCGGCCAGTCCGTCGATGTGGCCGATCAGGTTCAGGCCGTTGGTGGACAGACAGATGAGGAAACCCGGCCAGGCGCGGCGGATCTCCCGGATTGTTTCCAATGTGCGCTCAGGGTCGCAGAGAGCGTCGCCGGGACCGGCAATGCCGATGACCGAGATGTCGGTCCCGGCTTTGAGCAGGGTGGAGAGATAGGGGACTGTGTCACGTGGTTGAAGAATTCTACTGGTAACACCCGGCCTGCTTTCATTGGTACAGTTGTATCGGCGGTTGCAGTAATTGCACCTGATATTGCACTCCGGCGCAACCGGAAGATGGATACGCCCCCATCGCCCCTGTGCCGAATTGTTGAAGCAGGGATGGGACGAATCGGATCCGGGCGTGCTTTTCATTACCAGAGACACGTTACACCCGCTTTCTGCCGACTTTGATGGCATCGATCGGACAGGATCCGAGACAGTCGGCGCAATTGGTGCAGTTCACCTCATCAGGGCGAGTCCCCATCTCACAGACCTTCAGACAGTCATCGCAGTCGTTGCAGGCCCCGGTCTTGAACACCCTGAACAGTGAGAACCTCCTGAACAGCTCCAGCAGACCGCCGGTGGGACAGGCGAACCGGCACCACAGGTTGGCGACAAGGAAACCGGCGGCGACCAGCCCGAGGACGACGAAAGTCCTTACAAGCCAGAATGGAGTGGCATGCTCGAAGGAGAGCCTTACGGAATTCCAGAATTCACCTGCGCGAATGGGGACCATCCAGCGCGGGTTGCCGAGATAGAGCCAAAGGACGAGGGATGCGGCGAGACCCGCGAACAGCCCCCATGCCGCAAACCCGGTGAAGCGGTTCCTGATACGCAGCTTGAACAGGGACATTTTGCCGATCAACTGGTTGACGAGACCACCGGGACACAGCCAGCCGCAGAATGCGCGGCCGAACAGGAGGACCGAAATCGGGAGAACCAGCCAGAACCCCCAGAACAGAGAAGTAACTCTTCCCCAGCAGGTGATGACGGGACAGGCCTTGCAGTCCACGAACGGAACCGGGAAGGGGCAGCGGAAAATGCCGTAAAAAGACCATTGGCCGAGCACTGCGAGCATGCCGGTCTGCACCGCGCGACGCAGCCAGATCAGGGGTTTCACGGCCGCGGTTTTGAGTTCATTATCAGACATCCTTCACCCCCAGCTTTTCGATGAGCATCCGGCCCTTGTCCGAGTCGGCCGGAATGAACCCCTGCCTTTCAAAGATCGCCTGTGCCTCCCGCGAGCAGATGAAGTCCACGTAGTGATCGGCCAGCGCTCGGTCTGTGGCGGCGTTCATTGTCCCGATGGTAAAGGTGAGAGGGCCGGGCGGGAAAAATTTCTCCGGAATGGGGATTACCTCTACCTTGCCTTCGTGTGCCGCCATGCGGGTGAGACGCTTCTCGACGATTGAGACATCGCCTTTTCCGCCGATGATCGCGGGCATCATCTTGACGACGCAGGTTTCCCTCTCGGTCATGTTCGCTAGCACGGTCTTCTCAATCCCGGCCTTTTTGAGGATTCCCGTCACGGCGTCGCCGCCCGGTGGGGAAGCGCCCAGCGGAAGGATGACCCGAACCCCGTGCCGCGTCAGATCTTCCAGGGTCTTTATGCCGGCGGCGTTCCCTTTCGGGGTGACCATCACGTACTCGGTGAAGCAGAGAGGTCGGAAGTATGCCATCTTGTCCTTCTCCCGAAGCGTCTTTGCCAACTTCAAGACCCGTCCCGCGAAAACCTCTGTTGTCGCTCCGCCGAGCAGTGACTTGCCAAGCGCCGCCGCGAACGCGCCGGTGTAAGCGATCCGGACCCCGGTTTTGCTTTCAAATTGGCTGTTCGCCAGGTTAAATGCCTCCGACAGCCCGCCGCATGACCAGACCTGAAGCGTATCGGCCTTGAACTGGCCCGCAGCCAGACGTTGTGGGGCCAGGGAGGCCGTGAGAGCCGCGGCCGCAGCTGTCTTGAGAAAGGCTCTTCTGTCCATCGAACATTTTTTGTTTCCCATCAATTTCACCTTTCCAAATGCCTGGGATTATTTCCATGCGGCTGTAAAGAGTAATTTTCATGAGTATATACAGGGAAGACCAACAACAGGTCAAATGGATAATATTGATGATATTTGTGAAACATATTAATTATTTCAATGCTGGTTTGGGAAGTGAAATCTGCCTGGCAGACGAATTGATATGATGAATTCAATCCGGGCGCATTGCACGCCCGGATTGTCTGTAAATAGGGTCAGATCAATTTTTCCAACCGTACTGCGCAGATCTTGTACTCGCCGGTCTGGCTGATGGGGTCGAAGGCGTGTACGGTGAGCTCATTGGTGGGAGTCGTGGCATGGTGGAAGCTCATCCAGATCATGCCTGGCTGTACCTTGTCGGTCACCTGTATCCCGGTGGTCACGCTGCCCCTGCGGGAGGTGACCCGCAGCCGGTCGCCGTCACCGACGGACAGGTTTTTCGCGTCCCTCGGATGGAGCATGGCCGCCTCTTGCGGCACGTAATCCGACAGCGCCTTGGATTGACGGGTGGTGACATTGTAGTGTGACAGGATGCGGCCGGTGGAGAGGAGGAAGGGGTATTCCTCGTCGGGAAGTTCCGCGGGAGGAATGTGCTCGATCCCCTTCAGCAGCCCAAGGCCGCGGGTGAAGGTCTTCGTGTGCAGGATGGCCGTACCCGGATGGTCGATGGACGGGCAGGGCCATTGCAGGCCGTCATTATCGATCCGGTCGTAATTGATCCCGGTGAAGATGGGGGACAGGGCAGCCAGTTCGTCCCAGATTTCGCCGGGCCAGGAGTAGTCCATGGGATAGCCCATGCGTTTGGCGACCTCACAGACGATCCACCAGTCGGCACGGGTGTCGGCGATGGGTTCGATGGCCTTGCGCACCCGTTGCACCCGCCGTTCGGCATTGGTGAAGGTGCCGTCCTTCTCGGCAAAGCTGGCGCCGGGCAGCACCACGTCGGCGAGCTTGGCGGTTTCGGACATGAACAGCTCCTGCACCACCAGGAAATCCAGCGATTCCATGGCCTTTCTGATATGGTGGGCATTGGGGTCGGTGAGCACCGGGTCTTCGCCCATGATGTACATCCCCTTTACCTTGCCTTCCACGGCCGCGTCCATCATGGCCGGGATCATCATGCCGACCTTGGGATTCAGCTTCACACCCCAGGCCTTCTCGAACTTGGCCACCACCTCGGGGTTGGCTACCTTCTGATAGCCGGAGAAATCACCGGGAAGCGCACCCATGTCGCAGGCGCCCTGCACGTTGTTCTGGCCGCGCAACGGGCTCACGCCGTTGCCCAGTCGCCCGAGATGGCCGGTGATCATGGCCATGTTGGCGGTGCTCATGACGTTGTAAGTGCCGCAGATGTGCTCGGTGATGCCCAGGGTATACACAATCACCGCGTTGGGGGCCTTGGCGTAGAGCCGTGCCACATCGTACAGGGTCTGTTCCGGCACTCCGGTCAGTTTCGAGACCTTGTCGGGCGGATAGTTCTTCACCACGGCTTCCAGTTCCGCAAAGCCTTCGGTTCTTTCTTCTATGAATTTCTTATCATGCAGGTTTTCCTTTATGATGATGTGCATCAGCCCGTTCATGAGCGGAATATCGGTGCCGGGCCTGATTTGCAGGAAGTAATCCGCCTTGTCCGCCAGCTCGATCCTTCTGGGGTCGGCCACGACCATCTTCGCGCCCTTGGCCACCGCCTGCAGGATCTTGGCGCCTACCATGGGGTGCGCCTCGGTGGGGTTCGCGCCGATGACGAACAGCACGTCGGCGTGCAGGATGTCCACAAAGGAGTTGGTCATGGAGGCGCTGCCGAAGCTCATGGACAGGCCGGTGACCGTGGAGGCGTGGCAGGTGCGGGCGCAGTGGTCGACATTGTTGGTGCCGCATACCGCGCGTATGAATTTCTGCAGGACATAGTTGTCTTCGTTAGGACAGCGGGCGGAGGAGAGGGCCGCGATGGCGTCGCCGCCATGCTTCTTCTTTATTTCACCGAGCTTGTTCGCCACCAGGTCCAGTGCTTCGTCCCAGGAGGATTCGACGAACTCGCCGTTCTTTTTGATCAAAGGTTTGGTGAGCCTGTTCGGGCTGTGCACGTAATCGATGCCGAAGCGTCCCTTGACGCACATGTCACGGCCGTTCACCGTACTGCACGCGTTGGAGGTGACGCCGATGACCTGTCCGTCCTTCACGTTCAGGTCGAAGTTGCAGCCGGTGCCGCAGAAGGGGCAGGTGGTGCGGACCTTCTTCACTTCCCATTTCCTCCCCTTGCCGAGCATGGCCTGTTCGGTCAGCGCGCCGGTGGGGCACACCGCAACGCAGGTGCCGCAGGCGACGCAGGCGGATTCGGCCAGCGTCTTGTCCATGGCTGGGGTCACCTTGGTCCTGAAGCCGCGGTAGGCGAAGTCGATCACCGCGCGGCCCTGCTTTTCCTCGCAGGCCCTGAGGCACTTGCCGCACAGAATGCACTTGTTCATGTTGCGGACGATGAAGAGGTTGTCATCTTCTATATCGTAGTTCTTGGTTTCGCCACCGAACGCGCCGGGCCTGACATCGTAGAAATAGGCATAGTCCTGCAGCTTGCAGTCGCCTGCCTGATGGCAGGAAAGACAGTCCTGGGGGTGGTTGTCCAGCATCAGTTCGAGGATGGTCTTTCTGGCTTCGATGACCTGGGGGGTGGCGGTTTCCACCACCATGCCCTCCTGGGCTTCGGTGACGCATGAGGCGGGGAGATTTCTGGCGCCCTTGATCTCCACCACGCAGAGACGGCAGGCGCCGGGTTTGCTCAGTTCGGGGTCGTGGCACAGGGTAGGGACGAATGATCCGGCTGTCCTTGCCGCTTCGAGTACGGTGGTTCCTTTCGGGACGGTTATCTGGCTGCCGTCGATGGTCAATGTTACGTTAGACACGGGTGATACCTCCTGTTTTTTAGTATTTCCGACACGAGAAATAGCGTTCAGCGGAGTCAGTCGAATCCTTCACCCCAACCGTTGGCATCTGAGTTCTCTCGATGGTCTATCGTGGGCATTTAGTTTTCACCTCCTTTTGAATGGTTTTTCCAAAATCTGACTGACAGCGGATCCTCATAGCGACAAAAGAAAAACCCGCTGCAATGCCTGACATAATGCCAGGCATTGCAGCGGGTTTCGGTGAGCCCTGTGGGGGGTCGAAGTGAGCGCTTGGGTTACTCTGTAATTTTAGGCAAAAATCGAATTATCGCGGTGGTTTCAAGCCCTGTCTGGCGCGGCTGGAGGCTATCTCAGCGTCCCGACTGGCAAAACTCCTGGTGCGGCCATCCTTCGATCCCTTTTTCCAGGATGAACAGACGGCTTTCGGCCACCCCTTTGGTTTTCAGGTAATCATAGGTGTTCCTGGCACCTCCTCCTCCCCGCGGACAGACGATCACCACGTCGTCCTTCGAGGCGTTGATCGTGCTCAGAACGGCGTCCAGGTGTTTCTGTTCCTCGTCCGACTTGACCGGATAGGCGTTGGTTTCGATGGAACCCTTGATGTGACGCTTGGCGAATTCGGACGGGACCTGGATATCGACGATAATAGTTTTTTTGCCGGTGGTCATCCATTCCTTGAACTTGTCTGGAGAGACGTAGTTGTAATCAGCGGCAAAGGCAGTCGCCGCGATAAGCAGCAGGACAGCAGTCGTGAGGGCCAGTAACTTTTTCATTCTTTATGCTCCTTGAAACGGTCTTATTTATTTGGCAACCGGGAGGCCGGCCTCTCTCCAGTCGGCGAACAGGCTCTGGTAAATATGCGGGTAAGCCAGCCCGATCAGTTTCTTGTACGCCAGATAACTACGGCTGCCGGTGTTGCAGTAAACGATAATCTTCTTTTCCTTGGGCAGGATGTCGGATTTCATCGCCAAGGTTTCAGCCGGGATATTGATGGCACCGGGGATGTGACCTTCTCTGAACTCGGCCTCGTCACGGACGTCCACCAGCAGGTAATCACCGGCTGCGGACTTGATGAGCGCATCGAGTTCGCCCGGCTTGAGCTTGGTCGTGTCGATTTTCTTGCCGTAGCCGGGACCGGTAACCAGCGGGAGGTTACGCTCTTCCCAGACGGGAATTCCCTCCTTGTAGATGAGTATGGCCGTGTAACCGAGAGGTTCGACCTTCTGAGCCACCCGCTTGCTCTTGCCGCATTTGACGCCGTTGCAATAGAAGACGAGAAGGGTGTCTTTGTCGGCCGGGAGCTGGGCCGCCGCCTTTTCAAAGTCTTTTTCCGGGATATTGACGGCGCCGATGATGTGAGCTTCACGGTACTCTTCCGGGGTGCGAGCATCGATGAGGACCATCTTTTCCTTCTGGTCCATGAATTTCTTCACTTCATCCGTTGTGACTGCCGCGAAGTCCGAGGCGGCTGCCATGCTGGCAACCGATAGCAGTGCCGCGACCACAGGCGGAATGATGCGGATTCGTTTCACGAGCAAGCAGAATATTTCCATCATTGATAGTTTCCTCCTAGATTGATTGGGGGGCAGGATAATAAAGTTACAGACGGATCACCGAGCCGGCTTCCATGAGGCTCTCGGCGATGGTGAACATGTTGGTTACCGTCCCGGCCTTCAGCAGTTCCTTCTTGTGGTAGAAATCCAGGCAGACCCCGCATGACAGGATCTCGACACCCCTGTTGCCGAGAGTGTCGAGGGCTTCCAGCGCCTCGGAGCCCTCTGTGGTAAGGTGAACCCCGGAATTGATGAACAATATCCGGTCCGGGAGACGCTCCATATCCAGGAGGGTGATGATGAAATTTTTCATCAATAGCCGACCCAGTTCGTCGGCCCCGTCACCGAGTCGGTCCGAGGTAACGAGGATTACGGCTTTCCGAGTGGAGACCGTGGCTGTTTCCCGGTCAGCGGGAGACGATACGCTGCCGCCGATGGTCAGTGCGTAACCGTCTTCAAGACACTCTTCCTGAACGGTATAGCCGCGACCTGCGGCAAAACGGGTTACATTCTCGCGAGGAGCGCCAGGGTCCAGGATAACCCTTATGGTCTTGCCGTCGGCCTCTTCCAGCGCCCGCTTGGTGGTTATGACCGGCGCCGGACAAGCCATGTTTCTGCAATCTATGGTTTTCATGAAATCACTCCTTGCCTGTTTGGGTCTGCCTGCCGGGGGTGGTGCGCACAAATGATCCGGTATTGTACGAAGCCCTAATGTATGGGTTGTACAGCGGGAAAGTCAAATTAATAATATTGTAATAGAATATGCCTTCTATTAATATTTTCGATAAGCTTTGGGGGACAGATTATGGCTTATCCGCTGCACGTGGTATCTGTGGATCCGTTTCCATAGGTTGAAACGAAACAGACATCGTTTCTGTGGCAGGATAATGGTAGGTGAGGAAAGCAAGATGCGGAGAAGGTACGTGATACAAATCAATGAATCTAGAGTTGACTTGATTTGCTAAGTAACGGAGTTGATTTGTGCGCTTTGTTCAGGGCTTTCTTGAGGGCAAGGGAGATATTGCCGTCCAATCCGGGAAAGTGTCGGAACAGGATATCCCTGGCTATCTTTGACGGGCGTCCGCGCCGCCGCTTGACCTTCAGTCCTTCCAGTCCTTGGGCAAGATAAATCTGCCGCCAGGTGTTGACCGTTGTTTTGCTTAAGTCGAGGATTTCGGCTATTTCCTGCATGGGAACGCCGGCATCCGTTAAAAGAATGATTTTACAACGCGAAACCAGGCTCTTTGAAGAGCTCTCGTGATGAATCAGATTATTGAGTTCTTTTCTTTCAGCGGAATTTATTTTCAGTATCAGTCTTTTTCTGGGCATTTTAGAACCTTCTGTTTCATTGCAGGTAGTTACATGAGTTGGTAACAATCATAGTCCGACCGGTTTTCATACAACAAAAATTTTTCTGTTCCAATAACTTCCCACATCCGTTTGTATGTTCTGTCAAATAATTGATAAAAAACTATCAATAAGGTCCCCATTCTTCCCCTGTTCGCATGAAGTTTGATCATGATGGAGGGGATTTACCCTTGGAGACAGTAGGGCGGGGGAAGGAGGAGGGCCTTGACCACTTGGCCTGACTGAAGCGGTCCGTGCCCGGCAGGGATGTCGATCAGAGCGTTGCACTGGACCATTGATTTGAGTGCGCCTGGGCTCTGGATCCCGGCAGGCACCGCGTGATAGGAGCCTTCTTTCCAGACGACCACCGCTCTCAGAAGACGGCGTTGATCGCTCGTCTTCCTGAACGGCTGGTCCATTACGGCGCCTACTTCCGGAAGGTTGCCGGACTCTTTGCCGGCCATGGCCCTGATGAGCGGACGCACCAGCATGATGAATGTGATCATCGCAGCGGAAGGGTTGCCGGAAAGGCCGACAATCAGTTTTCCGTCCTTCTCGCCGCAGACCGCGGGGGTACCCGGTTTCATACCGACCTTCCAGAACAGCGTGTTTGCCCCGCACAGGCCGATGGCTTCCTTGATCAGATCCTTGCCGCCCACGGATGCCCCGCCGGTGGTGATAATCATGTCGTAGTCAGCCAGGGCGCTGTTGAGCGCCTGTGCAATGGCGGTTTTGTCGTCGGCAACAGTGCCGTTCTGAAATGGGGTCCCCCCTGCCTCCCTGATCTGGGCGCACAGGGTGTACAGGTTGCTGTTGTATATCTTGCCCGGCTTCAGGTCCTGGCCCACCTCCAGCAACTCGTCTCCCAGGCAGAATACGGCCACCCGTGGCTTTTTGTGCACCCGGACCTTTGCGATCCCGAGTGAGGCCAGAAGCCCCACCGCGGCCGGCGTGATGTTCATCCCCTTTTCAAGGACCGTTTCTCCAGAGGAGATGTCCTCTCCCTGAGGAACCACGTTCTCCCCGGAGCGAAGCTGGGAGCTGATGGTTATGACATCCCCATCCTTGTCCGTATCCTCGAACTTGATGACAGCGTCGCTTCCCTCGGGAAGGGACGCGCCGGTGGTGACGGCAGTCGCCTCACCTGTCAGCAGGGGATGGGCTGGCACCTCACCTGCATACACGGTCTGGGTAACCCGCAGGGTAATGGGAGTTTCTCTGCCGGCTCCGGATGTGTCAACCGCACGCAGGGCGTAGCCGTCCAGGGGGGACCTGCGGAAAGGGGGGATGGGGAACCCGGCGACTATGTCTTCTGCCAGGATCCTTTCAAAAGAGTCCATAACGGAGATTTCCTCGGTTCCCACGGATGATGCGTAATGCTGAAATATTTCAAGTGCCTTTTCCATTGGAATGGATTGCAGCATAACCAAAACTCCCAGACTTTCTCTGTTATTTCATAATGCTTTCCGGGACAGGAAAGTCTTCTTCATCCCGGACGCTATCCGTCTCCTCCCGGAAAAGAAAATAATCCTCGGGGGTGTTGATATTCTTGAACGATCGGAACCCGGGATCGATTTCGGCAACCACTTCTTTTGGAATTATCGTTTCATTGAGTCTATTGCAGCAATCCACGATTTTTCTGTTGCCTCGCGACAGCGCATCCTCCATTACCGGAAGCGCACCCTTGCCGAAGACCGCATGGAGCGGCTCCAGTCCCCCGTCACTCTCGGGTATAATCACGTCTTGACCGTTTATTTCCTCCACCATGTGCCGTATCAGGGCTTTATTGAGACTGGGCATGTCACACGCCACGACAAAGATGTAGGGGGTCCTGCTGTGACGCAGGCCGGAGTGAATTCCCGCGAGCGAACCCATGCCGGGAAATATATCGGGAACGGCGGGGCAGGGGAGGAATCGGTAGAGCTCGGGGGTGTTGGTTACGAGGATCACATCCCGGAACAGGTTCGACAAAAGTCTGTGGACCCTTTCGATAAAAAGCTCGCCGCGACAGGGTAGAAGAGCCTTGTTGCTTTTCATCCTGCTGGAGCTGCCCCCTGCCAGGATCACACCGGTTACCAGCGAAGATTGAGCATCCCGGCTGAAATTCAGTGTCCCGGCATCCTGAGGGTTTTTTCCGGAAACAATCATGTTGTGCACCATTTCTGGGTAATTGCGTCATTCCGGCGGAGCCTCATGCCCAGGCCCCGCCGGAAAAATTTGGTTTCAGTCTGACCTGGTCAAACCGGTCAGTCGGCAGCGGGAGCCGGGGCAGTCTTATAGTGGGAGACATGCTTGGGCCGCTGGAACATCAGAGTAACCACGAAACCGGCAACCAGCAGACCGGCGGCGATAAACAGCGACTGCTGCTTGTCGAACATCTTGAACGCAAGGCCGCCGGCAACACCGGCCGCGCCCCACGCGGTCAGCACGAAGCCGTACACCTTGCCGATGTAGGTCGGGCCGAAAGAGTCGGCCGCGAAAGCCGGCATGACCGCGAAACCGCCGCCCAGACAGGCCAGCAGGTAGCAAGCGATGACCGTGAACACTGTGACGCTGGTTACGGACGGCAGGTAGAAGTAGAGGGCTGCCTGGGTCGCGAACATGGTCAGGAACACGTTCTTGCGGCCTATCTTGTCGGACACGGAGGCCCAGAACAGACGGCCGAGGCCGTTGAAAATGGAAGCAACCGCCAGAACACCGCCGCCTGCGATCGCGAGCTGAGCAGGATCGGTAATCCCCTTGGCAGCGCTGATGACTTCCTGGGCCATGGGGGAGAGCTTGGAGAGGAGGCCCATGCCGGCGGACACGTTCAGGAACAGCATGCCCCAGATCATGTACCACTGGGGGGTCTTCTTGGCCTCGGCCCAGCTGAAGGAATCGGCCGCGGAAACGGTCTTGGCCGAAGGGGTGAAGCCGTCGGGGAGCCAGCCGGCCGGCGGGTTCTTGAGCACGGCAGATGCCAGCACGTTGGCCACCAGGTAGATGATGCCGAGGGTGAGGAATGCGCTTGCTACACCCATGCTGTTGATGAGGCCCGGGACGATCTTGCCGATGAAGAAGGCGCCGAGACCGAAGCCCATGACTGCCAGACCGGTGATCAGACCACGCCTGTCCGGGAACCAGCGGATCAGGGTGGCGATGGGCACGACATAGGCAAGGCCGTTACCGGCACCACCGATGACGCCGTAGCCGATGTAGAGCAACCAGATGTTGCCGCTATTGATAGCCATGAAGGCAGCCATGGTGCCGATGCCGTAGCAGATTACGCCGACGGTCGCTGCGAACCGGGGACCCTTTTTGTCCACCAGCATGCCGCCGAAGGCGGCGGAGAGACCGATCATGCCGATAATGATCATGAATGTGGTTGCTACCGCGCCCTTGTCCCAACCAGTTGCTTCCACGATCGGCTTCGTAAAGACCGACCAGGCGTACACGGTACCCAGCACGAGCTGGATAACGATCCCCGCGATGGCGATTAGCCACCGTTTCGACATAAGATTCTCGTTACTCATTGCTGCTCCCCCTGATGAAAATCACGTTTGATTTCTTAAATAGAACTCTTGACATAGGAAAGGGGCGGGCGCACCAGGCGCCGCCCCTGTTTCTGCCTTTTACATCACCTTTTCAATCTGTACTGCGGCTACCTTGTATTCACCAGTCTTGCTGACCGGGTCGAAAGCGTCTACGGTCAGTTCATTGGTCTTGGTGTCCTTGTAGTGGAAGCTCATCCAGATCATGCCCGTGAGAACCTTGTCGGTTACGTCCACCTTGGTCTCGACGCTGCCGCGGCGGGAGGTCACCTTGACCTTGTCGCCGGTTTTGACGCCGAGAGTTGCCGCGTCGGCCGGGTGGAGCATGGCCATTTCTTCCGGACGGTGAGCCGCCAGGGCGGACGAGTACTGCGTCGTCACGTTGTAGTGGTACAGGATGCGGCCGGTGGAGAGGAGATACGGATACTCCTCGTCCGGCATCTCCGCGGGCGGAGTGTGCTCGATGGCCTTGAAAAGACCCTTGCCGCGGGTAAACGCCTTGGTGTGGAGAACCGGCGTGCCCGGGTGGTCGAGGGTCGGGCAGGGCCACTGCAGGCCGGTGTGCTCAATCCTCTCGTAGTTGATGCCGCCGTAGGAAGGAGTCAGAGCGGCCATCTCGTTGAAGATCTGCTCCGGATGAGCAAAGTCCATGTTGCAGCCCATGCGCTTGGCGACCTCGCAGATAATCTGCCAGTCGGCCTTGGAGTCAGCGATGGGTTCAATGGCCTTGCGTACCCGCTGCACCCGACGTTCGGAGCTGGAGAAGGTACCGTCTTTTTCCGCGAAGCTGGCGCCGGGGAGGACAACGTCGGCGAGCATGGCGGTTTCGGACATGAACAGCTCCTGGACCACGACGAACTCCATCGTGTTCAGGGCCTTCCTGATGTGGTGAGCGTCCGGGTCGGTCATGACCGGGTCTTCACCCAGGATGTACATGGCCTTGAGCTTACCTTCAACAGCGGCGTCCATCATGTCCGGGATCATCAGGCCGACTTTGGGGCTGAGCTTGACGCCCCAGGCCTTCTCGAACTTGGCTTGAACCTCGGGGTTGGCGACCTTCTGGTAGCCGGGGTAGTCGCCCGGGAGCGCGCCCATGTCGCAGGCGCCCTGGACGTTGTTCTGTCCGCGCTGCGGGTTCACGCCGCACCCTTCCTTGCCCAGGTGGCCGGTCAGCATGGCCAGGTTGGCTACGCTCATGACGTTGTCCACGCCACAGACGTGCTCGGTGATGCCCAGGGTGTAGCAGAGCATGGCCTTGGCCGTGGTCGCGTAGAGCCTGGCCGCGTCATAGAGCAGGTTCTCGGGGACGCCAGTCATTTCGGCAACCCTGGCGGGGGTGTACGTCTCGACCGTGGCTTTCAGTGCCTCGAAGCCCTCGGTGCGCTCATCAATGAACGCCTGGTCCTGGAGACCTTCCTTGATGATGATGTGCATCAGGCCGTTGAGGAGGGGGATGTCGGTCCCTGGCCTGTGCTGCAGCCAGATGTCGGCCTTCTCCGCGAGTTCAATACGGCGGGGGTCAGCCACGATCAGTTTCGTACCCTTCAGGAGTGACGACATGATCTTGGCGCCTGCCATTGGGTGTGCTTCAGTGGGGTTGGATCCGATGACGAAAAACAGGTCGGTGTTCAGATAATCGGCGAAAGAGTTGGTCATTGCGCCGCTGCCGAAAGAAGTAGCCAGACCGGCTACAGTGGGAGCGTGTCAAGTTCGGGCGCAGTGATCGACGTTATTGGTGCCGATCCCCGCGCGCATGAATTTCTGCATGACATAGTTCTCTTCGTTGGTGCAGCGGGCCGAGGAGAGGGCGGCGATGGAGTCGCTGCCGTACTTCTTCTTGATGTCGCCCAGTTTGCTTGCAACCAGATCCAGCGCCTCATCCCAGGAGGACTCGACGAATTCGCCGTTCTTCTTGATCAGGGGCTTGGTAAGCCGTTTCGGGCTGTGGACATAGTCGGTGCCGAAACGTCCCTTGACGCACATGTCGCGCCCGTTGGCCGGGCTGGCGGCGTTGGAGGTGACGCCGATGACCTTGCCCTGGTGCACGTTCAGGTCGAAGTTGCAACCCACGCCGCAGAACGGACAAGTGGTGCGGACCTTCTCGACTTCCCATTTCCGTGCCTTGCCGAGCATTGCCTTCTCGGTCAGGGCGCCGGTGGGGCAGACCGCTACGCAGGTGCCGCAGGAAACACAGACCGAGTCCGCCAGATGCTTGTCCATGGCGGTGGCGACCTTGGTTTTGAACCCGCGATAGGCGAAGTCGATGACCGCACGGCCCTGCTTCTCCTCGCAGGCCCTGAGGCACTTGCCGCACAGGATGCACTTGTTCATGTTCCTGACAATGAAGAGGTTGTCGTCTTCAATGTCATAGTTTTTGGTTTCGCCGCCGAAGGCGCCCGGTTTGACGTTGTAGAAATAGGCGTAGTCCTGCAGCTTGCAGTCGCCTGCCTGGTGGCAGGTGAGGCAATCCTGGGGGTGGTTGTCGAGCATGAGCTCAAGAATGGTTTTCCTGGCTTCGACCACGGCAGGGGAAGCGGTTTCGACTACCATACCCTCGGCGGCCTCGGTAACGCAGGATGCCGGCATGTTGCGCGCACCCTTGATTTCCACCACGCAGAGGCGGCAGGCGCCCGGCTTGCTGAGCTCCGGGTCGTGGCAGAGGGTCGGGACGAACGATCCCGCCTTCCACGCGGCTTCCAGGACCGTCGTGCCCTTTGGCACGGACACCTGGTTGCCGTCTACGGTCAGATTGACTGTAGGCATTGATGTTTCCTCCTTTTTTAGGTTGATAGGTTGAGGCTGAAGACGGAAGACTATTAGTCTCCGGTCTTCAGCCGGGTTACCTGGTTTTCTATGCCTTCACGATAGCCTCGAACTTGCACTTGGGCACGCAGGCGCCGCATTTTACGCACTTGGCCGGGTCGATGACGTGAACCGCCTTCTTCTCGCCACTGATGGCGTCCACAGGACAGGCCTTGAGGCAGACCCCGCAGCCGATGCACTTGTCCTTGAGGATGGAGAAGCTCAGCAGGGCCGCGCATACCCCGGCAGGACATTTCTTGTCGTTGATGTGGGCCTCGTATTCGTTCCGGAAG